>Ga0187877_1003848_pt1 | contig 11919 bp, 9 predicted proteins | sample June2016WEW_17_1_3_FD_132430 | JGI IMG/M metagenome (GOLD analysis project Ga0187877, IMG submission 132430) | Peatland microbial communities from SPRUCE experiment site at the Marcell Experimental Forest, Minnesota, USA - June2016WEW_17_100 | ecosystem: Environmental > Terrestrial > Soil >... | reverse complement strand
CCGGTATCCTTTCTCATTGGACGGCCATTCGAGGGTCCACTGGTAAAGAACCTTCTGCTCGCCTTCATCGATGAAAGTGTCCTCTCCTATGAACCGAAACCCGCCGTGGTTCTGAAACCACGGCTCCCAGGCCTTCCGCAGGGCTTCTTTCCCCTGTACTTGCGCGCCGGTCCAGTTTTCGAAGAGAATATCCTTATGAAAAAGCTCCATCACCCCCTCGAGATCGTGTTCGTCCCAAGCCCGATTCCATTTCGCCAATGCCTTTTGGATCTCATCCCTGGAAAGCATAATCGAATTCTCCTTTGCCTCCATCTTATCATCTCGCTCTAAACAATCAAGCTGCATTCCGCAATGGATGGGCGTGACACCCCTGGGGCTTTTCCTTATAATGGAAGGGGGGGGCGTGTGGGCTTATGGACTCCCCAGCGAATTGGCCAAAGGAGAGCGATGAATAATGGGAAAAGATAAAATCATAAGAATGTTGAAGGAATTGGTTCAGCAATCGCCTGCAGACCAAACGGAAGTCCTTCTTTTAACCGAGGATTCGTCCCTGACGCGCTTCACCCCTATATCGATTCACCAGCATGTGGCGGAGCGGAATGGAACCCTGGTCCTGCGCGTCGTCCTCGGAAAACAGATTGCCGTCCTGACCACGAATGTCCTCGAACCTGCTTCCCTGAAGGCTTCTCTGGAAAAGGCAATCTCTCTTGCCCGGTTTTTGCCTCCCGATCAAGATTTTGTATCTCTTCCCAAACCGAAGTCCATCCACGAAATCAAAACCTATTCGGAAAATATACGCCGCCTCACTCCGACAAGGAAGGTGAAGGTCATCCAGGAGGCCATGAGCCGGGTGAGGGAGAAGGGGTTCGGCGTCTCGGGGGCTTTTTCCCACGGAGAGGTAGAGGTCGCTGTGGTCAACTCCTTGGGCGTAGAGGCCTACCAGAAATACTCTGACTTATTTCTTCACCTGATTATTCAGAATGGGGGTGGCTCCGGCTATGCCAGCTTCGTCTCCCGGGAATTAGATCAATTGGAGGTGAGACCGTTGGTTGAAACAGCTATCTTCAAAGCCTCCAGAGGGGTTCCCATTGCTGTGGAGCCGGGGGAGTACGAGGTTATTTTAGAGCCGGACGCAGTCCACGAACTGTTACTCTTTATGGGATATCTGGGCTTTCACGCCCGCGCGGTCCAGGAGGGTCGAAGCTTCTTCTGTAACCAGTTTGGGAAAAGGATGGTGGATGAAAAAGTGACGATTTACGATGATGGCCTTGATCCCCAGGGTCTGCAGGTTCCTTTCGATTTCGAAGGGGTTCCCAAACAAAAGGTCACTTTCTTCGAGAAAGGGGTGGTCAAAAACATCACCTACGACTCTTTCACCGCCGGCCGTGAGGGAAAAGAATCCACGGGCCACGGTCCGATTCCCCCCAACACAGAAGGCCCGATTCCCCTGAATCTTTTTATGGAAGGCGGCGAGACTCCCCTGGAAGAGATGATCCGGACCGTTCGCCGGGGGATCTATGTTACCCGTTTCCACTACACCAACGTGGTAGAGCCTATGAAGGCGGTCATTACCGGAATGACCCGGGATGGAACTTTCCTGATCGAAGACGGGGAGATCAAGAATCCCGTCAGGAATCTACGTTTTACCGAATCGATCTTGAAGGCCTTCTCCCGGGCGAAAGCCATCTCCCGGGAACGGAAAATCTGTTCCTCAGGTTCGATCTACGGGCGAAGATTCATTACCGGAACGGTCGCCCCTGCGGTTCAGATTGACGGGTTTAATTTTTCTGGTGTATCGTCTCTGAGCTGAAACCGCAGTTCGCATCGAGATGAGAAACAGTCCGGGGTTCGGTTTTTAAAATTTTGTTAAACAAGACTGGTTTGGAAACTAGCCCATGAAATCTCCCCCCTTGGCTAAAGGGGAGAGGGGGGATTTCTGGGATGGAGGCCCGAATGAAGGACCTAGTAAATAATACCCTCGACCTGGCCAAATTGAAAAAAGTCGATTATGCAGACATCCGGATTGTCCGCCGCCAATGGGAAGAGATTGCGGTCAAGAACGGACGGGTAGATGCTCTGACCCTGGATGAGGACCTCGGGTTTGGCATGAGAATCCTATTCCGGGGGGCTTGGGGGTTTGCCTGCAGTTCAAAGGTCAACTCAAAAGAGATGGAGAGGACCTTGAACCGGGCCTGGAAGATTGCCAGGGAGAGTTCGAAAGTGAAGGAAAGGGGTATCCTCTTTCCCCTTGCACCTCCGGTTATCGCCCAGTACCAGACCCCCTTTTCCCTCGACCCTCTGCGGGTTTCCCTGGATAGGAAAATTCAACTCCTCCTCGATTCAGATGCCGCCCTTCGCCGGAATAAGAAGGTGAAGATCTCGGAAGCTTTTATGGGAGCTTATGTGACCGAGAAAACTTTCGCGTCAACCGAGGGATCTCTTGTCGAGCAGAAGATCGTGGAATGCGGGGCAGGGATTGCCGCTACGGCCATCGAGGGGCGGGAAGTTCAGGTCCGATCCTACCCCAACTCTTTCCGGGGAAATTTTGCCACGATGGGGTATGAGTGGATTGAAGGCTTAAAAATTCAGGAGCAAGCTGAAAGAATAGCGGGGGAAGCCGCTCAAATTCTTTCCGCCAAGCCCTGCCCTTCCGGAACCGTCACGGTCATCCTGGACGGAAGCCAACTTGCCCTTCAGGTACACGAATCCATCGGCCACCCCATCGAATTGGACCGCATTCTGGGGTCGGAGGCCAGTTATGCCGGAACCAGTTTCCTCAATCTGGGGATGGTGGGTAACTTCCCATACGGCTCCGATCTGGTGAATGTCACAGCCGATGCCACGGTTCCTGGCGGGTTGGGGACCTTCGGGTTCGACGACGAAGGGATCAAAGCCCAACGAGTTCCCATTTTATCCAGGGGAAAGCTGGTGAATCTACTGACCTCGCGGGAAACAGCTCCCCTCCTGGGAAAAGAGAGTAACGGGACTATGCGCGCCGACGGATGGAACCGCCTTCCATTGATCCGGATGACCAATATCAATCTGGAACCCGGAGATTGGAGGCTGGAGCATATGATCGCGGATACCGAAGAGGGCTTGTTCTTGAGCACCAATCGCAGCTGGTCCATCGATGACCGGCGAATCAATTTTCAATTCGGGACCGAGATCGGGTGGGAGATCAAAAAGGGAAAGCTGGGGGATATGGTAAAAAACCCCACCTACACGGGGATAACCCCTCAATTCTGGAACTCCTGCGATGCCATAGCCGATAAGGAGCACTGGCAGATGTGGGGGACCCCCAACTGTGGGAAGGGTGAACCTGGACAGGTGGCTCACGTGGGGCATGGGACAGCACCGGCAAGGTTCAGAAACGTGCGGGTAGGGGTCATGAAGTGAGGAGAGATAAGAGCAAGCCACCCCGACCCCCGGCCCCTACTGCCTCAGTCATGACCTTCGGCAGAGCCGCAAGCTTGGAAAATGTTAACCTCTCGAAGCGGACTGTAATTGACGCCCCCTGAGGTGGCCCATCTCTGGCCACGGCCCGGGCCCAAGTGGGAGGACGAAAGAAACTTCCCGGAAATGTCAAACTTTGGGAGTTCCCCGGCAGAGCCGGGCCGGGGGTTTACCAAAATGAAATCAGTCCCGGGCCTGACTCGCAACGGCAGGTAACAGGGTCAAATAGGTTTGTATTCGTTATTCCCAAGAATGCGGGGGTCTATGTTATAATCCTCCAACTTCACTCCATTCCTGTTTTTGGTTTGAACGGGGGGCTATTAAAAGGAAAGAAGGGCTCCTCTCTTGGGGAAATGAAACCAATGCAGGGAAAGGAAGGTTTGGCTATGGATCTCCCGCTCAGCGGAATTCGGGCTCTGGAGTTGGGGCATACCGTTATGGGACCGACCTGTGGCCTGGTGCTGGCCGATATGGGAGCTGAAGTGATCAAAATTGAAAGAGCTCCCCGGGGGGACGACACGCGCCGGCTGATGGGTTTCGGGCAGGGTTTTTTCCCCTTCTATAACCGGAACAAAAAAAGCATTGTTATTGACCTCAAAGCGCCCCGAGGGGTCGATCTGGTGAAAAAACTCACCGTCACCTCGGATGTCTTCCTGGAGAATTTTGGACCCGGTGCTGTAGACAGGCTAGGGTTGGGCTATGAGGAATTATCCAGGCTGAATCCACGATTAATCTATTGCTCCTTGAAAGGGTTCATGCCAGGGCCTTATGAGCATCGGCCGGCTTTGGATGAGGTGGTTCAGATGATGGGCGGTCTGGCATTTATGACCGGCCCTCCAGGTCAGCCCCTTCGAGCTGGCGCGTCGGTGGTGGATATTCTGGGAGGGAGTTACGGAGTCGTCGGAATTCTCACCGCCCTCTACGAACGGGAGAAGACAGGAAAGGGACAGTTTGTCATTGCCTCTTTGTATGAATCAACCGCTTTCCTGATGGGCCAGTTTATGGCTTTATCCGCCCTTTCCGGCAAACCGGTTCCTCCCATGTCCAAGCGGGTAAGCACCTGGGCCATCTATGACATATTCAAAGCTAAGGGAGGAGATGATATTTTTATCGGGATTACCAGCGACAAGCAGTGGAAGAGTTTTTGCGGGGTTTTTGGCCGCCCCGATTTAGGGGCCGATCCGAAGTTGCAAACCAATAATGACCGAATCCAGCAACGTCCCTGGCTGATTCCAGAATTGGGGAAAATTTTCAGTGAAAAAACCAACGGGGAAATCATTCGCCTGTGCGAAGAAGCAGGGATCCCTTTCGCTCCGATTGCCAGACCGGAAGACCTCTTCGAAGACCCGCAACTGAATGAAGGCGGAAGTCTGGTGGAAACCTCTCTTCCGGGCGGGATACGGACTAAGCTCCCCCGTATTCCTCTTCGAGTCGGTTCTTACGAATTCGATCTGCGTATGAATCCCCCGGCAGCCGGAGAGGGAACCCACGAGGTCTTAAAGTCCATCAACCTTTCTGATGAAGAGATCGAACAGTTAAAGAGAGAAGGGGTCCTTGCCTTCTGAGCAGGACTTCCGGTACCGGGGGAAATGAGAATTTCTCAGTTATGGATGCGGTCCTGGGAAGCATCAAGGTTGGAAGGGAAAAATCGTTTGGGTCGAAAACAGCCTGCAAATTTTCCCAGACCACCTTCATAAAAGGCTGTGTCATAATGAGAAAAAGGAGGCGTCATCTCCTCGCAGGCGGGAATCCAGGGGAAAAATAAAGACCTGGATTCCTGCTTCCCTAGGAATGAGAGCACGAAACAACGAGGACCTATGTGGCCTAGCAAATCTATCCTCTATCTAGTTCTCATTTTCGTCCTTGGCCCCGAAAATCTTTCAGCCCAGACGCTCATCGGCCTAAATTTTGAAGGAAACGAGGTCGGAAAATTTCCGTCGGGCTGGTCTTCCCGGGATAAGGAAAACATGATCAAGACTTACACGGTCCAAGCTGAAGCTGAAAACAAATTCCTGCATGCCGATTCTCGTGGAACCAGCGTCCAGATTGGCTACGAAAAAAAATGGGAACTAAAAGACTTCCCGATTCTGCGTTGGCACTGGCGGGCTCAAACTTTCCCGGAGGGGACGAACGAACGGGAAAAAAGCGGAAATGACAACGTTCTCGCCGCGTATGTAGTCTTCGGCGGATGGCCGATCCCCAGTTCGATCAAATACGTCTGGAGTGATACCCTGCCGGTCGGAGAAACTTTCGATTCCCCCCATTCGAGCAAGACGAAGGTCATCGTGGTCCGAAGCGGGAGATCGATGATTGGAAAATGGGTCACTGAAGAGCGGAATGTGCTGGCAGATTACCTGAGCCTCTTCGGGGAGGGGGAGAAAAATCCAACCGCCAGAGGAATCGCCCTTTTAACCGACTCCGATAATACCAATACTCGGGCAGTGGGAGATTATGGCGATATCACCATTTCCCGAGGGGGCCTAAGATAAATTTAAAACCGATAGTTTAGATTTCACTTTTATGGTTGAACTTCCCTGGATCCCGCTTATTATTGAATAAGTTTTTTTATTTTGATAAAATTTTTCGACGGTTTTTTCAGGAGGGAGGAAGCACAATGAAAAGAAAATTATGGCCCCTGCTGAGCCTGGCCATTTTACTGTTTTCCCCGAATTGGATATTCGCAGACTGTGTGGGTCTCGAGCATTCTACCTCGTGGGTCGTTGAGGACGAGAAGAAGATCATTTTCTATCGGGGACAACAACCGTTAGCTGTTATTGTTTTCCAGGATTGTAACATTCCTCCGAACTCCAAGGTGCGCTTCATCAAAAGCTACGTATGCGATTCGGATAAGATCATTATAAACGATCAAGAATGCACCATATTGGAGATTAAATCATCAGCCTTTTAGAAGGCCCCCCGCTATTTTTCTCTTCTTAACTTCGCTACTGCCTTCTCCAGCGCTTTTTCTGCTCGAATAGGGCCACCGTCCTCATCGAAAAAATTTCACGACCAAATCCAGGGGTGGGCTATTCCTGACGGGGAAAGATGTCAAGTTCAATTCCGGAAACCAAAAGTCTTAGGTTCAGAGTTTTTTATTCTCCATTCCCGCAGCATGAACGTAAGGAGCAAAGGATTCAGAAAAAATCTCGAAACAAAAATGAATCTGTTCCTAAGAGGAAAAATGTTGTATCTTTGGAAACGTAACCCGGGTCTTGTTCACCTTCGGTTTTGCGAAAGACTTTTTCTTGGCCCAGGCCGGAAGGATGTTATGCTCATTAGCACCGACGGGATATGATCTTCCGGGAAAGACCGTGCTTTCTTTCCGCAAAATGAGGCGGTGGTGCCTAGCAATCGGGCAGCCACCTGGGCCTGCGCTACATCTCTTGGCGCGTATGATCCAAGGGCATTCCGCCCGGGCTTACGAAAGAACGACGGCCTTGTGATGATGAGCATAACACCCTTTCGGCCTGGGTCAGGGAATACTTTGAATGCCACAATTTTAACCCATCAATAAGAAAATGGGATGGGCAAGTAACCTTGGTTGCTTGACGGGCAAGTTTAAGTGGAAAGACAATATTTGGGTCTAACCAAAATGAGTTCTCGAGTGCTCACAGATTGCCTGCGCGAATTGACTTCTCTGGCCGGCGAAAACCTCTCGATGCTAAGGCGCGTATGTTTCGGTATCCTGGGGGTCCTAACAATGTCGGTTGACCTGGCATTCTATCTTCTCCTGGTATCCAACCATAGCACTCCCGCAACAGCCCACGTCCTGAGTTTTTTCGCGGCCACAGCTTTTTTTTACCTCCTGATTTTGCGGAGGACCCTCGAGAAAAGCCAGCAGCGGGCATCTATTCAGTCAACCTGGCGCCGACATGGTTCCTTTTTAGCGGTGGCCCTTACGGCGATGTTCTTGCGAGGCGGAGTTCTGGCAACCTTTACGGAACTGCTGGGAGTCCAGTCAGCGATCCTGCCCGCCATCGCGGTATCCGCCATTATCAATTATCTCGGCTGTGCTTTTTTTGTCTTCCCTCTGGCGGAGAAAGGCTCCCATCGAGATCTGCGCTGGAAAGTGTTGGCCTTGGCGGTTATCGGATATACCTTCCTCCTGCGCCTCTCTTACCTCGGAGCAACGGATCTCTTGCCGCAGGAGGCCTACTACTGGAATTACGCCCAGCACCTGAGCAACGGATACCTCGACCATCCGCCTATGGTGGCCTGGGTCATTTGGTTGGGAACAGTCCTCCTGGGGGATACGGAGATGGGGGTCCGCTTGGGGGCTTTTGTTGCCTGGATCGTTACGGCCTTTTTCTGCTTTCGGCTGACTCGCGACCTTTTCGATCCTTCCACGGCTCTTCGGGCTCTCCTGCTCCTTGCCATCCTGCCCTTTTTCTTCAGCACAGGGATGGTCATGACTCCTGATGCCCCGATTGTCGCCTGCTGGGCCGGGTTACTTTACTTTTTGGAGCGTTCCCTCATCGGGGGGAGCCGTTCGGCCTGGTGGGGGGCAGGGGTCTGCGCAGGTTTGGGGATGCTATCCAAATACACCATCGCCCTTTTGGCTCCGGCCATTCTTCTTTTTCTCCTGATAGACCGCCAGTCTCGCCGCTGGTTTCTAAAACCGGAGCTGTACGCTGCTTTGGTCCTGGCCATTCTCTTCTTCGCCCCGGTGATCATCTGGAACGCAGAGCATCAATGGGCTTCTTTCGTCTTTCAGGGTTCGCGCCGGTTTTCAGACTCTTTGTCTTTTACCTTTCCTGAACTGGTGGGGAGCGTGCTGTTACTTCTCACTCCAACGGGAGCTCTGGCCGCGTTAGTCGCCCTGTATCCTAAAACAGAAGCAAAGCAGGAGGGAATCGATATACCCCCGGGACGGCGGAAGCGTTTGTTCGTCTCCCTTTTCACCCTCTTCCCACTCCTCTTCTTCGTTGCCTTTAGCCTCGTGCGCACCGCCAAACTCAATTGGACGGGACCCCTGTGGCTTGGGCTTATCCCCCTGATGGCCTGGCAGATGGTTCCCCATGAAACCCGGCGACCCGGGCGACTGTTTAAATTTTTGCAGAGGGCCTGGACTCCGACCCTCTTACTATTTATACTCCTCTTCGGACTCCTCCTGCATTTTTGGGCACTGGGGCTTCCGGGTGTTTCCTATCCCAAAGGGGCGGATGTCAGCCTCCTCTTTGGTTGGAGGGATCTTGCCCGAAAAATCGATCGGATCGATAAAGAAATCCAGATTTCTAAAGGGATCAAACCTTTGGTGGTAGGAATGGACAAATGCTATATCACCAGTGAGCTCATCTTTTATCGCAACAAACAGGGGGGCGGCAAAGAGAAGAAAGAGCTCCTATCCTACACCACGGGCCGTCATCTTTTCGGAATGGATAGTTTGATGTACCGGTACTGGTTTCCCGAATCCCGGATTAACCAGTTCCGGAATGAGAATTCAATCTTGATCCTGGTGACCCGCGAGCTCCACGAGCTGAACAATGACCTGATTTCCTCCAGTGGATGGAAGATGGATAAACTGCAGGACCTAGGCCTAAAAAGGGATGGGATGGCGGTGGGGCACTACTATTACGTCCTGGCCAGGCCGAAGTAGAGAGCCCGGGGGATTGTTTTTATTCCTTTTGCTCGCGCTATGCCGCCCTGTACTTTTTGGTACCTTGAGCTACGGACTAAGAGTTCATGGTTTGTTTTGGTCGTGGCTATGCCGCACCCTGAACATCCAATACCCCTACTTGCTTAATATCATCCTGCTATTTTGATAATCTACCGTTACCTTAAAATCCCCCAAGAAACTGAGGCCCAACAAACCGTCGAAGCCGCTGATTGCATAATTATTCGGAGTTATGACGGACCGGACATTTTCTTTCCGTGCTTCTCCCAGCTCCACTTTATCGATCACTAAAGACCTTCCCTCTATTTCTCCGCAGTTGGTATGAAGCTTCATCACTTCATCCCGAGAGGAAAGGTCTTGATTCAACTTTTCGAATAATTCCTCGGTTATCACCACAAGATTGGCCCCCGTATCGAAGACCATTTTCGCCCTCACCTGATGATTCAATACCGCATCGACCAGTATGAGCCCTGTTGCTGTTTTTTCGAAGGGGATAACGGCCCCCCGCCCTATTTCATGAGGCTCCGTTATGGTTTTCAAATTGTTTCGATATTCGGGGGGAATATCCTCGAAATTATCTGAAAAATGCATTGTCCCCCCCGAGTCTATCCATTTATAAGTGGTTGCAAAGGAATTCGGGGAAGAAAATACCGCCAGCAGAAAAATGGAGAAGAAGGATATTAACAATCTGCCCATCTCTCGTTGCCTTTCAACAGACCCACTCCCTCGGGAATGATCAACCTCAGGGTTTTTCTACCCAAAAATATTTGGGAAGATCCATTTCTATTATAAATGAATTTTCCTGATAATTTCACCTTTATTCTTGACCTGACCTCCCTGCATACCCTAAACTCCTTTCAACAGATGCCTCCGATGCTGCTTAGATGAGGTAGAAGAGGAACAAATCCAATCACCGCTATGTCTAATAAGGAAGAAGAAAAGAATCGCCTGACAGCGGACGAAGATTACGAGCTCGTCAGCTTATGTCAAAAAGGTGATGCTGCTGCCTTCGAGGCTCTCGTGGAGAAACATCAGAAGAAGATTCTGAACATCGCCTACCGGATGATCGGGAACTACGAAGAGGCCTGCGAGGTTGTTCAGGATGCATTTCTCGCCGCATATAGGGCCGTAGGGAAGTTCAGGGGAGAATCCAGGTTCTCTTCCTGGTTATGCGCCATCGCGATCAATCTTTCGAAAAACCGCAGGAAACAGATGAAGATTCGGTTCCACCGGGAAGGGTCGTCGATCGATGACCCGGCAGAGACAGAAGACGGCCGACTGAAGAGGGACCCTCCAGCCCAAGAACCATCCATCGTGGATCAACTGGAGAAGAAAGAGGTCCAGGTCAAAGTGCAGGAGTGTATGAATCTTCTTGACGATGAATACAGGGAGGTGCTTGTTCTGCGGGACGTACAGGGATTCTCTTACGAGGAAATATGTGATATTCTGAAAATACCCGATGGAACGGTCAAATCGCGGCTTTTCAGGGCCAGGGACGCCCTGAAAGACTGCCTGAAGAAGGCACTCGGAGATCTGTGATGGAGTGCAAAGGCATCCGGGAAAAACTCTCTGCCTATCTTGAAGGGGCTCTCCCTTCTGAAGAGAAAAGGCTTATCGAGGAGCACCTAAATTCTTGCCAGCAATGCAGTTGCGCCGTCGAAGAGCTGAAGAAGACAGGAGAGTTCCTCAAGAACCTTGAGGGGGTAGAACCTCCAGCCTGGATGACGAAGAAGATCATGGCGAGCGTCAGGGCAGAACAAGAAAAGAAGAGAGGGATATTCCAGAAGCTCTTCTATCCGCTTCATATAAAGGTTCCGATCGAGGCCCTGGCCACGGTCCTAATTGCCGTACTTGCGGTGTATGTTTTCCGGGCCGTCGAACCGGAGATGAAAAGCATACCGGTGCCTCCGGTAGTTGGGCCGATTACCACCAGGGAGGAAGCTCCGAAACCTTCCCGGGAGCCCGCGGCCGATACCTTGGCGCCGCGCGCGAAGGAGGCGATCAAGGAGCAGCGAAGAAGCGATAAGGATACCTTCGCTCCTGCCCCACCTGCAGGTGCGTTTCAGGCAAGGCAAGAAGAAAAATCCTCCCTCGCGAGGCCTGCCGAGCAGCCTTTGCTTGCAAAGAAAAGGGAAAATGTGGCGGAAAGCCAAGGGGAATTGGGAAGAGCGGCTGAACCTTTGAAAAAACAGGAGCCCTCCGAACTGAAGGCGGCCTCTCAATCTCCGCTTCAGGAGCGGGAAGGCCTCGCCCTTTCAGATACGGCCCGGGATACACGGGAACGCAAAAAGATGGCTGCTGCGCCAAAGGCCATGGGGACTGCGGCCATAAAACCGGGGCCCGTTCAGGTTTTGGTTACCGTTAAAGATGTGAGAGGGGCCAGCGGCGAAGTTGAAACCTTCCTTGGCCAAGCGGGCGCACGGAATATTAAGAAGGAATCCCACGAAGGCCGGGAAGTCCTGACCGCCGAACTCAAGGCGGAAAGCGTAAGGGAATTCCTCGATAAGTTGAAAGGTGTCGGAGAGATAAAAGAAAAACCGGTTTCTCCGGATATCGCCGAAGGGAATATCTCCATCCGGGTGGAGATTGTCAGCAATCCTTAGACCTTATCCTCACCCCAAAATCCCGCTGCAAATTTAGCTATTCGCCAATTACGCAAGAAAAAACTTTGGCCTCTCTCGCTACCTTAATTTCGTCATTCCCGCGAAAGCGGGAATCCCATATAGTTGACAGTTGTCAAGCAGGTTTTGTTTGCCCCTTGGTTTTTTGTCTTTCACACCCGTTCGGTCATCAATTTATACCAGGGGGACGGGGGACGGGACTCATTGTGCGACGTTTGATCATTCTCATAT
>Ga0187877_1003847_pt1 | contig 11920 bp, 8 predicted proteins | sample June2016WEW_17_1_3_FD_132430 | JGI IMG/M metagenome (GOLD analysis project Ga0187877, IMG submission 132430) | Peatland microbial communities from SPRUCE experiment site at the Marcell Experimental Forest, Minnesota, USA - June2016WEW_17_100 | ecosystem: Environmental > Terrestrial > Soil >... | reverse complement strand
GTCTTCCACACTTTGCGGAAGCGGTACGCTGGCCACGTTATAGTCCGTGCTTCCAACGTTCGCCGGAGGAAGAATGCCCGAAGTGAGGTAAATAACCCCGTTGGGATCGAACAGATCTTGCGGAATCACGTTATTGGGAAACGGCTGCCCAGGGACCAGATTCGGATGCTTTGCGTGCAAGACGTTGTTGTAGTAGTCCGAGGTGAGCGGGACGTTTGGAACTACCAGGCCGGTAATCTTCTGAGCAGCAGCGTACGTGGGGAGCACATACGGAAGGCCGGTTACCCCGCCGACGGTCTTAATGTTGGCGGAACTGGGAATATCCAATGGGTCGATCGTTTGGTTGTTGCTGCTAGCCACGGCGGACGTCTTGCGCCACTCCTGGTTGAAGAAGAAGAAGCCCTTGTTCTTGTTGGTGTTATAGACACCCGGAATGTAGATCGGGCCGCCTACATTGAAGCCGTAGATGTTGTAATGCGTTGCCGGCCTGGGATTGTTGGCGCCGTTGTACTTGTTGAAGAAGGCGTTGGCGTTGTAGGCGGTGGCGCGATTAAACTCCCATGCCGCGCCGTGGAAGCTCCTCGTGCCGCTCTTCAGCGACATGCTGATGGTAGCGCCGGAAGAGATGCCGTAGTCGGGAGGATAGTTGGAGGTCATCATCTGGAACTCAGCGATGGCGTCCTGTGAAGGCTGAATCTGCGTGCCGCCGCCGCCGCCGCGGTCAGCCGACTCGCCGCCGTCGATCAGCCAGATATTGTGGGCCTCGCGCAGGCCGTTGAATTCGATACTAAAGATGGCGCCAAACGCTCCGAGCGAGTTGCTGTCCGGCAGCTGAGAGCTGACGCCCATGCCAAGAGCCGCCAGATTCACTATGTTGCGGTTCTCGGTGGCGAGGGAGGTGATATCTTCTGCGGTGATCAGGGTGCTGACCACGTTGGAGTCAGTCTGAACGGTGAGGGCATCGCCTTGCACCGTGACCGTAGTGGTCTCGGCGCCGATGGTCAGCCTGACGTCAACGCGGAACGTTCCCGAGACGTTGACCACGATGCCGTTTTGCGTGAACGCCTTGAAGCCCCTGGCCGTGACCGTCAGGTTGTAATTGGCAGGGTTCAATCCGGCAAAGTCGTACAAGCCGGTGGACCCGCTGGTGGTCGCGCGCGTATAGGCTGTGGCCGGATCGGTGAGCACGACGCTCGCCCCCGGAATCACCGCCCCGGTGGTATCAGTAACGATGCCCGTCAACTCTGAGTTGGCCTGCGCAAAAGCACCCACGCGGGTCAACGTCAAGAGTAGAAAGAGCGCGCAGGTTGCGGAAACCCAGCGCCACAATGAATGCCCGGCGCGTGTGCCCCGCTTTTGGTATTGCGGACTCCGATGCGTCATACTTTTCCTCCTCAGGTTACTTTCGAGGTGCGCAGCTAAGACCGAGGGGCTGCACCCCTTCTTCAGCAGAATTCGGATTGTGGTCTTCTACCTCGCAACTCGAAGCGTTGATGTCAGCGGCGGCAGATGCTCAACGGCTCATACCAAGAAGAGCGATCGTGCTGCCCGGCATAGGTCCACGCCAGGTTGAAGCCGACGTACAACCACCGTTGATTCGCGCCTGCAACACTAAATGGATTGAGTACAGGCATTCGAATTTGCGTGCGATGATTGTGGCCAACAAGTTATGCCACCTTGAGCGGCTTGTCAAGCATTTTTGGCTGAAATTAAACGTTTAAGTTGAGCCGGAAAAGCTTTTCTCTCCCGACGCATTCCTGTTAACGTTCCCATCCTTTAGATTGAGGCGATTTTCCGCTCTTTGGTGGTGATTGATGTCGCTGGTTCCGATCTGTTTCAGTCGAGGGAGATGTGATTTGGATCACAAGGGCAGAACGGAATCTGTCGGAAATTCGCAGGAGCTTTGTGCAGAGGTGTACCGGAGAATCGGACTCGAACCGGATGCGCGGGACGCTCGGTCGGCGGTGGTTGCGTGTTAACGAAGGAGCAAGATTCGAACCCGGTCAGCGCGGCACCGAGGAAACGAACTCATGTGAGAGTCTCGCAACGCTATGCCTGGTTTTTTAAGGAGCGTTGCCGTGCGGTGGGGTAGGGGCTACCGACGACTCCGCACAGGGCTTCCCACTACACAATGCGCCAGTGATCCCTTGGCCTTCGGTGACGGTGTAGATGCGATCCACGGCAGGCAAGTGCAGCGTTTCCTTTTTTCCTGAGGGCCAGTGAATTTCTGCCGTTCCGGCATCGCCCGCATCTCCCAAACCGAAGTGAACGCGAAAGTCGTTGGAAGACAGGTAGCTGCCGCCGCTCAAAACGTCGCTCCGCTGGCGCATCCCGTTCGCGGTCAGATACACGGTCGCACCGACCGCATCGCGCGGGCTCTTGGGTCCGCCAACGAGTTTCAGTTCGACCCAGTGATGATGGTCGGGATTCACGTTGCGCAACAGGATTGGAAGCCCATCCATGCTGTTGATCACTACATCGATCTTGCCGTCGTTAAAGATGTCGCCGAACGCCGCGCCGCGGCCGACGGTGACCACCGCGAGTCCAGTCCCTTCTACTGCAGGCATCAGTTCGAATTTGCCGTTCCTCAGGTTGCGATAGAGCAGCGGCCGCTGTGCGTAGCTTTCTCCCCACTCCGGATGATTGTCCACTTCGGGATAGACGTGACCGTTGATTATCAGAAGATCCTTCCACCCGTCGTTGTCGTAATCGAGAAATCCATCGGCGAAGCTGACAAACGGGATCGAGGACTGTGCGATTCCTGCCTGGAAGCTGACATCGGTGAAGAATCCTGTTCCGTCATTCTGGAAGAGGACGTTGTAATCGTCGGCAAAGGCAGTATTCACGATGGAGAGATGCCCGTTGTTTTCGTAGTCGCCGGCGGCGATTCCCATGTTGGCGATCTCGCGGCCATCCTTATTGAGCGCGTAGCCGCTTTCGTAGCTCTGGTCTTCGAATGTGCCGTCACCCTTGTTGATATAGAGATAGTTCGGCGTGGAGTCGTTCGCTACAAGCAGGTCGGGCTTGCCGTCGTTGTTGACGTCGGCAAACAACACACCCAGCCCGTAGTATCCGTTCGGATCGTCGACGCCCGCCTTCTTGCTCACGTCGGTAAAGGTTCCGTCTCCGTTGTTGTGAAAGAGATGGTCGTGCTCTCCGTTGAGACCGCGCGGCCCGCACATCACCGCAACACCGCGAAACTGGCAGAAAGCGAAGCCCACCGCTTTTGTCCCGGAAAGCGGCGGGTTCGCCAGGTCGATTTTCGCGTACCCGTCTACGAAAAGATCCAGGCGCCCATCACCGTCGTAGTCGCCGAAGGTCGCGCCTGTGGACCAGGTTCCGATCGCCACGCCTGCAGTGTCGGCAACATCGGTAAAGGTCCCGTCATGGTTATTGCGGTAGAGGCGGTTCTTTCCGAAGTTTGTGACGTAGAGATCGGGCCAGCCATCGTTGTCGTAGTCGCCGACCGCGCAACCGTAGCCCCATCGATCGTTGGCCACGCCTGCTTTTTGAGTCACATCGGTAAAAGTTCCGTCGTGATTGTTGTGAAAGAGGGCCGCGTGCGGCGGAATGGCTTTCCCCTCGAGTGCATCGTAGGTCGATCCGTTCACGAGGTAGATGTCGAGCCAGCCGTCATCGTCATAATCGATCAGGCAGACTCCGGGTCCCTTGGCTTCGACGATGACGCGTTTTTCGGGCGTTCCGGCTTTGTGCCGCCAGCTCGTAAGCCCGGCCGCCTGGGCCACGTCCTGGAAGATGATCGGGCCGGTCTTTACGAACCCTCCGGCTGTGATTGGCCGATGCTGGCTATCAAACTCAGCTTCCTGCGGGCCGGCGTTGGCCATGCCACCCTGCGACCGCTGCGCTGGTTGGCCTTGTTGCTGGCCACTCGATTGGGAGGGCGGGTTACCCATCGTCGCCGGCTCCTGGGCACAGATTCCCGATGCTGCAAGGGCAAGAAGCAAGAGAAGAACGATCATTCGAGTCCCCTCCGGCGGCTGGTCCGCCGTGCAAGGCCACATTGCATGCAAGGCCGCCGGCTCACATTGAGTGTTGCTCAACAGTCTACCGGCAAATTGCTTCTTGTGCACCGAACCGTCCGCGCTGATTCTCGCCCGGGGCAGGCGTATCAATCGCCCGAAGATGGCACAGAACCATAGCAGACGCAGTGCTCTCCGCATTCCGACGCGGCAGGCGTTTTGCCGTTGCTTCGTTCTGCCGCCGTGCAATATGTAAGCTTCGCTTTTCCTTACAACTCGATAAGGGCCCTCAACTTGGAACACGTGTGAACCGAAAGGAGTTCCGCCGTGCGCATTTCCTTTCGTGTTGCGGCAGTTTCATGCGCTCTTCTTCGTTCCGGCTGCTCGGACGTTCCGTCTATTGCACTGACCCGGATGGTCCGAGCTGCCGCATCCTTGCCAAGGGAATCTGTGCGGTTCACGAAGTGAAACGGGGACGATTGCGGAGGGCAGAAGGCTATGCTAGGTTGATATAGGACCAAATCAGTCGTATATCGGGAATTCCCCCTGAAAGGCTTTCTGGCCTTGCTTTACAGGGTCCCGCAGCGGCAGGAAAGTAGGCCGCGCGGCCCGCAGGGAAACAAGCGGCGGTCCTGGTGAACGTCTTTTGGCGAGGCATCGCCAGGACCGCACAACCGGCAACTCGTGAGCTGACGGCCTCCTAAGCATAACGGAAACCTCGGCCACCATTCCATCTCCGAGAGGGGTTTGATGGCTCAGACGCAGCATCGATATTTCGCATTCTTCAGCTGGCAGCAGGATCGCGGGCCACACGGCGCGGCCTGGCTCGCACCATTTCTCCATTCCCTGCTTTCAAACACCACGCTGCGGCTAAGCGCTTTGTCGCTTTGCGTCCTGCTAGTGTGCACGGCGAAGCCGCTCACGGCCCACGCGCAGGAGCCTCCTTATTTCGTCACCTACTCTGAGGTACTGGAGGAGCCGGGCAATCTCGAGATCGCGCAGAAGGGAACGACGGGTGCGCCGAAGGACTCGAATGGCTTTTACAGCGCAACGCTGGAGCTGGAGTACGGCGCGAAAGCCTGGTGGACCACCGAGCTCTACCTGCAAGGGCAGGCCACGGCGAACGATTCCACCGTCTTCAACGGGTTTCGCTGGGAGAATCGCTTCCGCATGCTGCCCACCGAGCACTGGATCAACACGGTGCTCTACGTGGAGTACGAGGACGTGAACGGCGCCGACAAGAGCGTTCTTGAGGTCACTGGGCACGACAGCATCGAAGATTTTCAGGGCAGAAACGCCGAAAACCGCGGCGACATCTCGCGGACGATGGAGGGCAAGGTGATCCTCTCGAGCAATCCGAAGGGCTGGAATGTTTCGGAAAATTGGATCATGGAAAAGAACATGATGGGCGGGGCTTGGGAGTTCGGCTATGCAGCGGGCGCGAGCCGCCCCTTCGCGCTTGCGGGCAGCGGCCGAGCCTGCACGTTCTGCCGCCAGAATTTTTCGGCCGGCGCGGAGGTGTACGGAGGCCTGGCAACAGTGCACGACTTCGGCCTCCACGACACGTCGCAATACACGGGTCCGACGGTTCAATTCGATGTGCCCCGCGGGCCAACGTTCCTCTTCTCGCCGCAGTTCGGCCTGAACAGCGATAGCGCAAGAGTGTTATGGCGGCTGAAGATTTCGTGCGAGATTCAGCAGTTCCGCGATCTCTTTTCAAAGAAGGAGGCAGAATGAGAGCGCCGAGGACTGCCTGCCTTATCTTTGCTCTCTTATCGGTTTTTGTCTTGGCGCTGGTGGCCGCGGAGAGCTCGTGGCAACGCAGGGTTCCCGATGCGGACCGGCGCCGCGCAAATCCCTACGCGGGCCAGCCGGAAGCCATTGCCGCCGGCCGGATTCTGTTCGAGGATAACTGCGCAAAGTGCCACGGCAGCGATGCGGAGGGGCGCCACGGGCGGCCCAGCCTGCGCAGCGAACACGTCGCGCACGCCACCGACGGCGAGCTGGCGTGGCTGCTGCGCAATGGAAGCCTGCGCAAAGGCATGCCCACCTGGAGTTCGCTGCCCGAGCCGGAGCGGTGGCAGCTCATTGCATTCATCCGCAGCCTGCCGCGGGATTCCGCTATACAAGCTGCCGCTCCCCAGGCCCGCTGATACTCCTGGAGTGAGACGCCTTAACGGGCCTTATTTCTTGGGCTTCGCTGTGGCCATGGGGAATGTCGAAACCAGGTATTCCCCTTGGTCGCTGTCGATTGGAACGAATTCAAGCAACTCGACCGAATCCGATAAAACCAGCCGCGTCCGGAAGTAGTACGACTTGCCTGCTTCGGCGGCAAAGTGTGCCAGCTCCACACGCTGGGCAACCTGGGCAACCTGGGCAGCGAACGAAGACTGCAAGGTGGCGCAGAGATGGTGCTCGCCCGGCGCAACGGAAAATGCAAACCACGAATCACCATGACCTGCGCCAGCCCACGAACCATCGACGCCGTATTTTACGCCGCCTGCCGGGGGCCCGAAGCGAATGCCCGCGTCGTTGATGAAGTAGACTTGCGCCATTCCCGATTGTGGAATGAGCGGCCCGTGTTGCGAATCGTCGAGCTTGACCTTGAAGTTTGTCGTTTGCGGCCCGCAGGCGGCGGCAAACCGCAATCCAGGCGGTGTTTGTCCCAGTCGGACTTTCTGTTGCGCAAACGCAGAGACGGCAAAGCAAAGAAATACAACAGCGGCTTTCATGATCGTGCTCCTTGTGGGCTATTCGCTAATCAAACTGGATGCACGCCTGATGAGTTTGGTTGTTGCGCAAAAGATTGGTGGGAGAAGCTGTGCGCCTCTCCCGCCGGTTGTTCCTGCCGTTCGATATGCTACGCGTAAAACCCGCGCTGTTTGATGGTGTACGCCACGCGATCAATCGCCAGCATGTAGGCCGCGATGCGATTGTTCACGTCGTGCGCATCGGCATAGCGCACCACGTCGTCGAAGCTGTCGCGCAGAATGGTCTCCAACTGCTCGTTCACTTGCGACTCTTTCCAGAAGTATCCCTGCCGGTCCTGCACCCATTCGAAATAGCTGGCCGTGACGCCGCCCGCGTTCGCCAGGATGTCGGGCACGATGAAAATGCGCTTCTCGGCCAGAATCTCGTCGGCCACGGCGGTGGTGGGGCCGTTTGCGCCCTCCACCACGATGCGCGCTTTCACCTTGTCGGCGTTGCGGCTGGTGATCACGTTCTCGGTGGCCGCGGGAATCAGAATCTCGCAATCCGCCACCAGAAGCTCTTCGCTGGGCATGGCCTCGGCGCCGCGGAATCCGAGAATCGTGTTGTTGCGGTACTTGTATTCAAGTAGCTGGTGAATATCGATGCCGCCGGAGTTGTATAACCCGCCGTCGCGCTCGGCGATGCCGATGATTTTGTATCCCTGCTCCTGCATCAACTGCGCGGCGTTCGATCCCACGTTGCCGAACCCCTGAATGATGACCCTGCAGCCCTCGATATCCATATTGAGGTGGCGGAGGCTTTCGTTGCAGACCACCGCCACGCCGCGGCCCGTGGCCTCGATGCGCCCATGCGAGCCGCCGATGTTCAACGGCTTTCCGGTCACGACGCTGGTGACCGTCTGGCGCATGTGCATGGAGTAGGTGTCCATGATCCACGCCATGGTCTGCTCATTGGTGTTTACGTCGGGCGCGGGAACGTCCTTCTCCGGCCCGATGAACTCGATGATCTCCGACGTGTAGCGGCGCGTCATGCGCTCCAACTCGCCCTTGCTCATGTTGCGCGGCTCGCAGATGACGCCACCCTTGGCTCCGCCGAAGGGAATATTGACTACCGCGCACTTCCACGTCATCCAACTGGCCAGCGCGCGCACTTCGTCCAGAGTTACATCGGGCGCGTAGCGGATGCCGCCTTTGCACGGCCCGCGCGCCATGGAGTGCTGCACGCGGAAGCCGGTGAACATATCGATCATGCCGTTGTCGAGCGCCACGGGAAAGTGAACGATCACCTCCCGCGACGGCGAGCGTAGCACCTTCCACAGTCCCTCATCGAGATTCAGCTTGCGCGCGGCGAAATCGAAGCGCGCGCTCTGCGCTTCCCATGGGTTAATTTCCTGGTCCAATGTGACGCCGGTGTTTCCGGTTGCCATGTCTGGTCTCCATCTCCCGCCGCTCTTCCGGCCCTCGGGATTCGGAACAAATCTCCGTCTCTCAAGAATAAAGGCGAGTCAGCAATTCCTACGGATTTTTCGCGTCCGTTTCCCGCGATTTGCGCGCCTGATTCTTTCTTCGCGCGGGTGGTTGCGCGCACTCGCACAGGCGAAATTGCCCAAACCTCAGTGAGTCTAGGCCACCCAAGGTTTCCCGTCAAGCAGTGCCGACACAGCTCTGGCGGCAGCTCCCGCTGTGCTCTCGCGCCCCCAAAGACCCTTCTAATGTGGAACTCGCGCTCCACCGGCCCAAACGCACCAGCAGTTACACTTAGGGAGTGAAAGCCTCTTCCCGCTCAGCCCATCCTGACCGCAAGGAGTTCCTGGCCCTGGCACGGACGCACACGCTGGTGCCCGTGTGCCGCACCCTGATGGCCGACCTGGAGACGCCGGTCTCGGCCTTTCTGCGCGCGGCGTGGCCGGAGCGCGAATGTTTTCTTCTGGAGTCGGTTGAGGGCGGCGAGCAAGTGGGGCGCTACACGTTCATCGGGCTCACGCCGTTCAAGCGCATCGTGGCGCGTGGCCGCGAGATCACCATCACCGAGGGCCGCAGGACGACACGCATCGAGGGCGACATCTTCGCCGTGCTGCGCGACGCGCTCGGCGGGCATAAGCCGGCGCGGATCCAGGGGCTGCCGCCGTTTACCGCGGGAGCCGTTGGATTTTTTGCCTACGACGCCGTGCGGCAGATCGAGCGGCTCCCTGCCCTTGCGAAGGACGAGCTGCATATCCCCGACGCCTGCCTGCTCTTTTTCGACGAGGTGCTGGCCTTCGATCACGTGCGCAAGGAGATCATGCTCGTGGTGACGGCGGATGTTGCAAAAGGCAAGGCCGCCGTCGCGTATGGCCGCGCCGTGAAGCGGCTGGACAGGCTGGAGAAGCGGCTCTCGCAGCCTCTGCCCGATCTCGACCGCAAGCGGCCGCGCACGTCGTCGAAGCTCGAAGTGAAGCACCGCACCGCGAAGAAGGATTATCTGGCCGCTGTCGAGCGCACCAAGGAGTACATCCGCGCGGGCGACGCCTTCCAGGTGGTCGTTTCGCAGCGCCTTGACGTCGAGCCGGGCGTCGACAGTTTTCAGGTGTATCGCGCGCTGCGTACCGTCAATCCCAGCCCGTACATGTTTTTCCTGCGCTTCAATCCTGAGGGTCCGCTGGGAGCGATGGCGGCAAACCAGCCGAAAATCTCCTCCAAAAGGTCAAAAGGTTCGGAGAACCCGATAGAGCTGGCCGGCTCATCGCCGGAGCTGCTGGTGCGCGTGAACAAGGGCACCGTTGAATATCGGCCCATCGCGGGCTCGCGCCCCCGCGGCGCAACCGAGGCCGAGGACCAGGCGCTTGCCGACGAGATGCTGCACGACGCGAAGGAGCGCGCCGAGCACGTGATGCTCGTCGATCTGGGCCGCAACGACGTGGGCCGCGTGAGCCGCTTCGGCAGCGTGAAGGTCGACAAGCTGATGTACGTTGAGCGCTACAGCCACATCATGCACATCGTGAGCTCGATCGAGGGCAAGCTTCGGCCCGATCTCACGGCGATCGACGCTCTCCGCGCATGCTTCCCTGCCGGAACGCTCTCTGGCGCGCCAAAAGTCCGCGCCATGGAGATTATCGAAGAACTCGAGCCGGCGCGACGCGGCACCTACGGCGGCGCGGTTCTCTACGCCGATTTTTCTGGCAATCTCGACTCGTGCATCGCCATCCGCTCCATGCTATCGATCGGCGGCAAGGGCTCGGTGCAGGCGGGCGCAGGCATCGTCGCCGATTCCGTGCCCGAGCTCGAGCATCAGGAGTCGCTCAACAAAGCCCAAGCCGTCATCCGCGCCATCGAGCGGGCGCGACAAATGTAAAAAGCAGGGATCAGGGATCAGGGGTCGGGGGTCAGCTTTCTGTTCACGCGGTCCCTCGGTGCCCTGTTCCCTGCCCCTTCCGATTGCCCATGATCCGGAAATCTTTGAGCAGCGTGGGCGGCGCGTGCGTCGTTAGGAAAAGTCGTTGCATGCAGGAGGGGATATGGGGAAAGTGTGGAGATGTGGGAGAAATGGACTCGCTGTCATTGGGCTTTTGGCTCTGGGCTTCTGGCTCGGAGCGGGCCGGACGGTGAAGGCATCTAGCTACGAATCGGGCGGAGGCAATGTCGAGTTTCAACTCACCGGAATCAATCCGACAAGTTCGCTGCTGGTTTACCAGCCGGGAACGAAAACCGTCTACGTCTATCAGGGCGCTACAACGGGGAATTCGGCGTTGCAATGCAGCTTCATGTTCCAGCTCGACAAGCCGGGCCAAGTCATCCGGCGCATTCCCTGCGGTGTGCAACAGTTGAACCCGTAACAAATCACTCCGCGCCGAAGACGCGCTTGAAGAACCGTCCCACGCGGCGAAAGAAGCCCGGCTTCTTCTTGGGGGCGGGGACGTTTGCCGGCGGAGCCGCCGGAGCCGCGGCTGCCGGCAAGGCTGCCGGCTGAGGCGCGCGCGTCGTGCCGCTCACTGAGAACGTCTCCGTTGCATTGGGCACGCTGGCAGGCGCGGCAATTGCTACCGGGGCCTGCTTCGAAGCCGGCGCCATCCCCTCGCTTGCGGCGAGCGGGAACTCGTTGCCCTCTGACTTCGACGGCGGAGGGCAGCCGCACGGTTCCTTTTCCTGGTCCACTACCGTCTGCAGACTGCCATGCTCGAACATCACGCGCTGGCCCGGCTGCACGCGATAAAGGCCGCCCTCAAACACACTCGTCACCACGACGTACGGCGCGTTGGCTCCGGCGTTGTCGACACACGTATCGCCGTTCTCGCCCAGCCGCACCCTCACGTCGGCTGCGTTGGGGCCGCCGATCATGATGCGAAAGTACGGCGTGAGAAGCGTGTCGGCATTGCGCGCCCGGGCATCGCTTGCGGCCAGGCTCATCTCCACTGCGCCGTGGTCGAGTGCAACCAGCAGCCCCGGCACATCGCCCGCCGGGGCGCTTGCATCCGCCGCCAGATTGACACTGCTCGATGCGCAAACGTGCATGGTGCCGCGGTAAGGCAACGTCACCTGGGCCGTGGCGCCGCCGGCGGTGATGGCGCCGCTGCCGGTGATGAACGCCCTGCCGTTCGATGCCTGCATGGGTCCCACCACCGAAAGCGCCGCGCCGGGGATGGACTTGTCGATAGGAACAATCGCCACGGGAAGAGAACCGGATGCAGGAGCAGCGCCTCTAGCCGGCGGTGTGGGCAGCGCCTCTGCTGCGGGCGCCGCACTCGGCGTTGCCGGAGCCGATGCGGCGGGTTGCGTTGCGGGCGCTTGCGCCGGTTGAGCCGGTTGAGACGATTGAGCGCTGACCGGCGGCGCCGTTGCAAACATCGCATACACAGCCAGTGCTGCGATCGGCGTGAGCGCGAGCAACCCATTCGCGCAGCGAGTCACGGCGTTCGGCGTGGCGTGCATCGGCTACATGTCCAGAAAGTTGCGGATCATCTGGTGGCCGCCCTCGGTGAGCACGCTCTCGGGATGGAACTGCACGCCCTCGACGGGCAGGCTGCGATGCCGAAGGCCCATGATCACCGTTCCCTTTCCATTCGACTCCGGCGTCCGCGCCGTGACTTCGAGCTCAGCCGGCAGCGAGTCTTGTTCGACAATCAACGAGTGGTAGCGCGTGCAGGTGAGCGGCGTGGGCAGCCCGGCGAAAACGCCCTTGCCGTCGTGCTCCACTTTGCTGGTCTTGCCATGCATGAGCGTGTGCGCACGAACAACCTTGCCGCCGAATGCCTC
>Ga0187877_1003845_pt1 | contig 11923 bp, 7 predicted proteins | sample June2016WEW_17_1_3_FD_132430 | JGI IMG/M metagenome (GOLD analysis project Ga0187877, IMG submission 132430) | Peatland microbial communities from SPRUCE experiment site at the Marcell Experimental Forest, Minnesota, USA - June2016WEW_17_100 | ecosystem: Environmental > Terrestrial > Soil >... | reverse complement strand
TCGGTGCATGCTGGTGGAGGCACAACCCGGAAGGAAGATTCCCCTATCTCTGTGCTTGTTGGTGCAGTCGCCTACAACAAAAACGTAGGATTTGGGTGGGTGGTGATCCAGCTTTTCGGGGACTTCGGCATTGTTTCCGATGACAAAGGTGATTTTCTCAACCCCTTCCACCAATTTCGGGTTGGCCAGATAAACATCGAGACCCGTACGGGTGAAGTGGAGACATCCGTCACAGGCCCCGCCCATATAGACTTCGATCCTTGGGTCGAGCCCGATCAAGTGGATGTTGCCTCGCTTGAACGGACGTTGGACCTTTCCAATGGGCGTGCCCACAACGTCGATCTGCGCCAGGGTTGCTACCCCTAATCCCGCCATCTCTGCACCCCGCAGCATGGGGATGTCATGTCTGGCATCGAAACCCATGATCGTCGACCCCACCGTATCGACGGCGACAGGGTCCTTTCCGGCAAGGATAACATTAAAATCCTTGATCAGGTCTTCAGGGAAGGGGGAACCGGGACCCTGTCCCTGCATCGGCCACAAGGCATCGACAATCGAGAGATGGGGACGCATCACCTTCAGCATGTCGATCATCTTCTGGTGCATGTCGGCCCGATGATCGCGAATGGCATCATACCAGTCTAAACTCCCCTGATTCATCTTCAGGGTCATGGAGATCTGGGTCAGTTTATGAACCTTCATTTTGGATAGATAAATCAAGACGTCGGCTTCCAGCATGGTTTTGGATAGATAAACGGGTTTGAAGAGGACCATGGGCTGAGGGACCTGGACTGAAACTCTTTGATCCTGTTCCAGAGGAAGGATGCGATCCGCACCACCGCGAAGGGCTGCCTCTCCAATGCCCGTCACCAGGAAGGATTCTGCCGTGTCAGCGCCGATGGAACTCCGGTCGGCGACGATCACTTCAGCGGGTTTCGTTTCCCGGCGAATGAGCTGCATCAGGGCCTCGACGACCCGGGGATCTGAAGCAATCCCGGAATCAGGTTTAACAGCCCAGCAGGCGTTGGCCCGGACAACAACTTTATCCCCCTTCTTGATGACCGATTTCATTCCGCCTACAGCATCCACAGCCTTCTTAAGCATCCCATAAACAACTTTGGCAGCCGCTTCATCATATTCCCCGGGCCTACCTGGAATGACCTTCCGATGGACGACAGCCACCCTTGCTTTTTTCACAATCCATTCCCCTTTTCGATGTGCAGTCTGCTTCTCAGGGTCTTAGAAATGAAGTTGTGGGCAAATTGGAAACAATTGTAGGGGCAACCCTCTGTGGTTGCCCATCTTGCGGGCGGCCACAGGGGGCCGCCCCTACAGCACTCTGGTTTGGTTCCGGCTCGCCCGGGTTAGGGAGTTCTCTTGACTGTCCGCCTCGTAAACAGTGGAACATCGAGCTTCGATGAATTTGGATTAGAACTTATTCCTATGTAACCAGCTTGATTCCGGCCGTCTCTTTCGGGCTGCGCCTTCTTCCCCCGGGACGCCGAATTTCAGAACACAGGTAAGTTCGTAATCTTTCGGAAGGTCGATGATTTTTTCAACTTCTTTTTTCTCTTCTCCCCAGTAGGAAATGATGTTGCTGCCCAGTCCCTCCCCCACCGCAGCCAAAGACATGTTTTCCACGGCCAGCCAGCCATTGACCGACTGACCGGAACTCGTGCAAACGGCGACGACACTGGAATTCTGGAACCACTTCTTCTGGTTCAGGGCCCGTCCGTCAACATCCTTTTGCGTCTCCCCCGCCCCCGGGGCCATTTTTTGATTCACTTGGTACTTGAGCTCTGCAAGTTGATCGATGATTTTCGCATCGCTGATCACGATAAACTCCCAGGGCTGGCGGTTTCCGCCGGAGGGTGCCTTCGAGCCTGCAAGAATGATTTTCCGCAATTGCTCTTCCGTAGCCCCTTTCTTGAAAATACGAATCGTCCTCCTCTTTTCGATCGCTTCATAAATGTCCATACCGAACCTCCTTATTTCCTGATTTTCATGCTGCATGACCGTTTCCCAGATTTTTTCCGGGAAACCCTTGCATCTTCCTATCTTTTATGGATAAGGACGAAATCAGCCATTGTCAAGCACAAAAAAATGAAGTTTTTTGGCAAAGGCATCTGGATTGACAGGCAGACCAAATCTCAGGACATTGAGGATGATATGTGGCAGGCCTTTCTCAGAGAGGAGACCCGAGATTATGACATTTGAGTCGAGAAAAACTCTAATCGTCCTTTCATCCATAAGTTTCCTGGTAAAGTTTTTCCCGCTCTTCTTTTAAACCTTGCAGCAGATCTTCCACTGAAAGTCCGGAAGCTTTCAAAATCTTCCGGATCTTCCCCCTTGCTTCTTCGAGTTCGAGCCTTTGAGGGGTGATTAGCACGGAATCCCCAAGAGGGATTATCGATACCACCTGACCTTCCTCAAGGCGGGTTACAGCCCTGATTTTTTGGGGGATGGTCAATTGACCCCGGGACTTAATCTCGGCCGTTATGGAGCGAATCGTTTGCATCCCATACCTCCAGAAAACTTCTGAATTTAGAATACCAGAATTCTGAAAAACATTGAATCCCCGTAATGGAAATCACCCCTTTATTCCGCCACAAAATGACCGAGGGAGATTCTATCTGAGCTTTCTGGTGGTGTTTAGCCCCCAGCCACTCCTATCGCCCTTAGAAGAATAATTTTAGGTCCCCAAAGGCTCCCTTAAGAGCCAAAAGCCGCTTTTCGCAGGGCGCTCTTTCGCAATACCGATCAGTTACCCTGGTCCAACCCGGATCGGAAAAAACAAAAGCCAGGGTTACGAATCCTGGCTTCCAACTAGCAAACATCAAATCTCCCTTGGACACTTCCAATGCAAACTAAATAGACCTGACCCCCCAAACGATTGACATGATAGGTGTTGTTTAGTTGTCAATTATCAAGGCCTGATACCCAAGCCATATTAATTGGAAACAGGTGGAATCCAGTGATCAAAAAATCCTCCTTTGGAAATGGGTAATCAAAGGGGAAATTGCCCGCCTGACCAGCAAATATACTTTATTGGATGTTAAAATTCGAATCGCTAGTATCAGCCACACTCGAATCGCTCGCATTGCTTACACGGATTTGGGCCTGGGCCGTGGCAGGAGCCGTCACTTTCCAGTTGTAGCCTCCGTTATTGGCTGTACTTCCAACGATGGTTGTCCAATTTTTTCCTCCATTTCGGGAAAGTTCGATCTTAACATTGCCCCCCACCCAGCTCGATGTCCAGCGAATTGTCTGGGTGCTGCCAATAGGCCAGACCGCACCACCGCTCGGGGAGCCAACGGTGATAGTCCCACCACCAATCGTGAACTCTGCTTCGCTGGTGTCGGCACCTGTCGAATCGTTAACATTGGTCACCTGGATTTTGGCGTGAGTTGTAAGCGGCTTCGTCACCTTCCAATCGTACGCTCCGACATCAGCCGTACTGCCGATCATATTCGTCCAGGAACCACCCCCGTCCCGGGATAATTGGAGCTTCACATTGCCTGCGCACCCGCTCGATGCCCAGTGAACCGTCTGAGTGCTACCAATCGGCCAAGCTTCACCACCGTTCGGAGAGGCAATGGTAATAATGCAACCCCCAATTGTAAAATTGCCATCGTTAAAACCTGCAATACTAGAATCCTGCACGCTGCTTACCCGCATTCGAGCCTGGGTGGCCGGGCCGGGAACTTTCCAGGCATAAGAACCATCATTAGCTGTACTGCTGACGATTCTTGTCCAGACACCGCCATTTTTTGATACATCAATCTTAACATTCCCACAGACGTTATCTGAAGTCCATCCAATCATTTGCGTGCTCCCAATGGCCCAAGATTCACCTCCGTTCGGAGAGGTGACAGTTATGGTGCCATGGCTGGTGGCTCTCCCAATTTTCCATGTGCTTTCGTTATACCTTATGCAAGGGCTTTTTTCCGAACAAAGATTCTCAGTGTCTACGCCTATTCGTATTCTGCCATCATTTCTCCAGTTCGCATCTATAATGGACCTATTCTTATCTAAATACAGACCATAATGATTAATGTTGGAAAGTTTTCTAATAAATATATCTCCCTCTTGCGCATCATTGATGTTTCCATAATCCGGATTTGTGGCATTATTAAAAACTATTGTACCTCCGCATCTAAAGACACTTCCTGGATCATTTGAGGAGAATCCACTATGGATAGAGCCGTCCTGTTGTAATGGACATTCTCCAAGGACATACATTTGATAGACGTTCACTAGGGCTTTGCACTGCCTTGCCCACGAAATGCCTTTATAATCTTCAGTGTTTCCCGCCCAATTATTCCTAGTCGTATAGGCAGATTCATTGTCATAAAGTTCAGGATAGAGCGCCTGGAAATAAATATCCAAATAGTCATTTGATGGATCACCGTCTTCTTCCACTAATAATTGAAGCCCCTCAAGAAATTCATCCCGTGAGGATGGCCTCTTAAGAACTAGAATGCCATAAGTCCCAGATGATGATGCGCCGTCATCTGGCTCAACTGCTAAATAATAAGTTCCCGCCGGAAGCTGCCGATATTGAGGTGCAGTTATCGGTTTAGCCCCGCCGCAGGGTTCAGTCCACGGGATGTCGTAATCTTTCCAATCTCCTGGTCGTATCATGAAATTGGAGTGCACCCCCGTATTATCTTGTGGGTTCCCAGTGTAAGTAATATCATTATAGCTCCTGCTAATGTGGTCTAGATGATCCAGATCCGGGGCGAAGGACTTGTCACCATTGGGTTGTAATTGATATAGTGTTCCCTTTAAGTCCATTGAACCCGTCGAAATTATGGCTATGCTTGAAGGCTTTACCAAAGTAAATTCATAATAATTAAGATTCCCTGCGGTGAACGCCTGGTTGCCCACAAAACCAGGAATAGTAATTGTAGGTGCGGACATCAAGACCACTTCTTTCATTAAGGGGTACTTATCGCTGCCACCGTTGAAAACGTAAGGAGTATCGCCTATGCCATCGGGTCCGGGTTGACTCTGATTTGGCCCATTATTCAAATCTAATCCCACGTAATCTGACCAATAATTTCCCCCATAGGGGTACCCATTATCAAAGGAATTGTCTATGGCGCCCCAAACCTCAGCCTGAGCATAATTACTCTGAGCGTAATTACCAATAAAATTATTATGATATACTTGATTAGTGCTAGAACCCTCATAAATATAGAGGCCGAATCGTTTATTATTACTTAAACGGTTATCTTTAAGGACATTGTTAGTGCAATTAAAGCCCAAAAGCATCCCATAGGAGTCATTTGAATCAGTAATATTGCCGCTCAGGGTATTGCTACCCGAATAGTCAAGAAGAATTCCATAGTAACTATTTAAATTTGCGATGTTGTCAGTGACAGTATTGCCGGTAGATGCATAAAGCAAGATTCCAGAATAGCCATTTTGGTTAACACTATTATCAGCTAGCGAGTTGGCGCTGGAATGATAGAGCGCGATGCCATAAAAACTTGAAATGACAGTATTATTATTGAGAAAATTAGCCTGAGAAGAATTAAGAGAAATTCCTTCACTAAAATTTTTTGCATTGAGATTCTTGATGGTTACTCCGGTTCTGTCCGCTAAGTAAATACCGACAGCAGTTGCGTTTCCTGTTATTGTGTGCCTATTTCCATCCAAGGTAATTCCATCGCTGTCGATTTGAATCCCATTGGCTGTATCAAAGGCTAAATCCACTCCCAGTGTGCATGTTTTGGAAACCGAGTTCCATGTTCCTATTGAAGCGCAGTCGCCACCAGTGGCATCGTCACGAATGTATTTTGTGGCGCTCAGCTGGGCATGGCTTTGTGCGTTATATGCGAATAAATAGAAAGATAAGAGTGTTAGGAATAGGGCAGATTTAGTTATACTTTTCATCTTATTCCTCCTTGGGGGCAAAACCATTCCTTTTTCAGACTGAATATTCTTTTCTTTTTATCGTTGCCTTAAAAAACAAAAGCCTGGCATCTTATTTCGAATGCCAGGCCTTCAAATTTCTCTCCACCTGTTTTCTCCTCGAAAGACGGTTAAAAATAAAGGTGGTTAAATTCCTTAGCCAGCGAAGTAACAATTAAGGCTTTAGTTCTTTTCTCCCCCGCACGTTGGAAGGAATACTTCAAGTATGCAAATCATACATAGCCCAAAATTTTTGTCAAGAGAAATTTGTAAATTTTCCAGATATTTTAAAATCTAAATGGTATTAGGGTGTTAAAAGAATATTGTTCTTCAAGATTAGCCCCGTGTGAAAGCTTTTTGATTTCGATTTTTGCAAAATGATATTTTTAACGCCTCCCAAATCCTAATTCATCTTCAAAAACCGTGCGTCTCCCTTAGTCTACGCGCTTTCTGACCATTCCAGCTTGTACCCTTCCAGATTCAAATTGAAGGTTTACATTTGAAAGGGGATTCTCGGGGATGACTCTAAAAAACAAGAGGAAGTAATGGCTGGTTTTTGCCGCTAATTTTCACCTTGGCGTACTACAAATCCATCTCCAAAGGTCGAAAAAGGACGCCATTGAGCTAAAGGAATGGCTCGCCATGTGATCGGCCAAGCTTGCCCCTCAAATCGAGTTTCCTTTGTTCCTCCTTGCCATGTATTATTTAAAGTAGACACGATTGCCCTTTGAATCTTCGATGTATTTAGTTCCTAAGAGGTCGGTTTTTATTTCCTTTTCTCGACCATCTGTATCAACGAAAAAATCTCCGCTCAGCCTGCGTTCTATAGACCCGCGAGTCTCGCCCAACTCTCCCTTGACGAGGTCTCTTGACCCAAAGCTTATGGGGTCTGGTTCCATATACCCCGCCTTCACGCCCAAAAAGGAATCCCGAATTGTCCCATTTATTACTTCTGTCTTCCCACGGTCTTCAAAAGGCCACCTTGCTTCCGTGGGTTTTGCGGAACTAATAGGATGCGCTATTTGGGGTGTTGGACTTACGGAATTGGGATTTCTTTCATTGGAAGAGGCATCCCCGTTTAGCGACTGATTATATCCCATCTGTCCTCCGCCAGCCCCATACGGGAGATACCCATCATGTAGCTTTTGATTACCTCCCAAGGCGATTTTGGTTTGTCCTTTATCCCGTTTTCTAAAAGCCCATGCCAAAAATACGATCATCAAGACGACTATACCGAAGACTAATAGGACTAGCCGGTCATCTGGGGAACTTTCTTTCTTCTGCTGGGTGGCAGTCTTTCGCGGTGCGATTTTCTGAGTTGCGGGTTTTAGAAAACTAGCTGTCTGAGGGATTCCACTTTCATCTCTTGAAATCCACAGCCAACCTATCGTGCCGTCAATCATTTTGACTTTAAACCAAACTCCGGAATCAGAAGGAGCGGACGACAAGAAATTAGGCATCTCCACCTTCGTCTTCTTTTCTAAAAATTGGAGAACTTCTCCCACCTTGGTAATTCCAAATATCTTTGTCCCACCTTGAAAGGTTGGAGACTCCAAAATTAGCAAGTCGGCTTTCTTAATCCTGAGAAAAGTACCTTTACTACCGAAAGCAGTTTGGCTGGTTGCAGTATTCCTGTTTGGCAGGCGGGAACGAAATTGATTGGCAATGGAAAGAGAAGCCTCTTCAGGAGTTGTGCCCAGGGAGTTGGGTGAAATATAGAAAATCACCCCTATCACCAAAAGTAGAATTGTGATGCGCATTGCAACCTCCTGAATGCGGTGAAATTTAAGTAATTCGGCAACCAAGAGCCTCTTTACTTTCAATTTCATTTACTCTGGTCCTTGAACTTCAGCCTCATGTTGCCGGAGGTCGTTGGAAATTCCAATTTTTTGGGCCTTGGGACCTACCTTTCCGGGATAAATCTTAAGATCAGCATTGAGATGGCGTCTATTGCCTCTGCGTGCTAGCAATGTCGCACAGCCAATTAGCATGTCCCCTTTTGGAGGGTAGAATCAAACCGTTGGGATATTTGCGTTGTCGTGAGCCGTGACCATCGAAACATTGTTTATCAATAATTTCTTTCAGAAGGTGGTGTCAGGCCTTGACACTTGACATGCTAGGGCCGAATTCCGTCCTCGGCCTTTCGATTGCGATAAGTCCCCAGCATGGACACGTCTTCACAACGTGTCCAATAATTCACCCCATCTGGACACGTTACACCCTGTGTATCCTGCTTCCTCATATGCTCTGGTCGTCTAAAGTTGGTGGCCGTCTTCCTCCCAAAATGAGAATTGTTGGAAGTATAATTAAATTCACTTCCAACAAATCCTCTTGCAGGTCGCATGCTTCACACAAAACTGGCTCTCTCCACTATTTCCACCAAGCTTCGGCATGTAAGCCTCGTAGATGGTCCTGCGCGGTGACAGTGAGGGGCTTAACTCCAAGCATCGCCGGACCGGCGCTGTTATGGACGGTAAATGCCATTTTTGCGAATAGCCTCGAAGCACTCGGCAAGGCTTAATCTTCGTTCGATCTGCCACCACTTGCCGGTATGGCGCATGTAGGCGAGGTTGAACCGCTTATTCCCGATGTATTCCAACCTTGTGAAGTACGACTCAAACGATGGAGAGATTGCTCTTGGGCCCGGGCAGGCGTAGGTTGCACAAAAATAGAAATAGTTTCCACGCCACTTCGTGTACAGGTTCACAATGTAGTTGAACTTATATCCCTTCGGGGGCTTTTCAATAAACGTGGGTCTCCACTCCTCGACGAGCGCGTGCGCTCGTCCGGAGACCTCGCTCTTCACGTCGTCGGGCACTTTCGATCCCGGAGCTGCCCGAGGGGAATACATCCACATCCTCGCAGGCCGTTCGTTCTTTCTTTGCCACAGTTCCTCTCCTTCTCTTGGAAAGAGAGCATTGTGCTTCTTTTCGTCTCCCTCAAGTCAAGGACTTCCTGCCCTGCTCGCTTGTTTGGGAAGCCCAATTGGGAAGGGATATTATCAGATTCGGCGAAGGATTTCAACCGGGATTAAGAATTCGAGGTGTTTGGGAATTATTTTGAATTTCTTTCTATTTTTTCATGGCAGAGAAAGTCAAATCAGGGGACGTAGTGGAAAATTGACACCTTTAATCCTCCCCATCCTTTTTTCGAATTGCCTTGACGATGACCGAGGTGCAGAACCCTAACTGCCTCGCTATCTCCGCCACCGAAATACCATACTCCCGACACAACATTCAGGGCAGTCCTTGATCGTTATCGACCCAACAAGGACCAGGCCAGGATGCGGGTGTCGGTTTGTTTAGCCAAGTCCCCTAAAGGAGTGACGAAGTCTTTCCAGTCCTGGGTATCCCGAAAGATCCGCTTCCCTTCGATTCCTCGAATCATTACCTGGTGCAGGATTCCAGGAGCGTCTAATCTGGCTTGACGAGATATGGCTCTCTTCTAAATAAGAACAATCAAATGTAAAGTGTATATTTTCCACTACGTCCCCTATCACTTCTTGATAAAGACCTGCCCCACAAATTTTCAAAACTTTATTACTAATGTCCAATTGACCTTCAAGTCCGCTATGGACGCCAAAGAGTACCGGCACTATTATTAGAGAAAAACGCGGGGCCAATATCCAGCTCCCCGGGACATGCCCGCTTTTCAAAAGCAGGAGGACTGGATTCTAAAATGGACCATTGACTTCAGCGGGTTCCAGCCGATTGAATCAGCTTCCCCTCCGCACCTTCTCTTCCGAAGGGAGAAGGCGCGGAGAAAAGCGTCATTGCCGTTCACTTGTCGAAGCCATAGAGCGCCGCCGGGTTGTCTGCCAGGATGGCATTCCGGATGGCCGCATCGGGCACCCAGTCGAGAAGTACGTCAAGACAGTCCGCTTCTTCAGGCTTATTGCCCGGCGTGTGATTGGGATGGGGCCAGTTGGCCGCCCAAACCAGGCGATCGGGCCGAATGGATACCAGGGCCCGGACCTTGTCGCCCACATCGGCATAATGGGGCGGTCCCTCGGTGCTCGCCAGATAGGGGGCAGAGATTTTTACCCAGCATCGGCCCGTTTCCATGAGGCGAAGCAGCGCCTTGAATCCTGGATCGTTGACTCCATTTTCCGGCGGCGTCCGACCGATGTGGTCGATGACAACATCGACCGGCAGCTTTTCGAGAATCGGAATCGCCTCCGGCAGCCAGTTGCCACGGTCCTGAACCTGGAGATGCCAGCCGAAGGGCGCAATGCGCCTAGCCATTTGAGGAGCGTCGTTCATTTTAAAGTCTTCAACGATAAGATAGAATCGCAACCCTCTCATCCCGTCATCGTGCAGCTGCTGCAATTCCTTGGGACTGACATCTTTCTTTGTCACCGCGACGCCCCGCGCCCGGGATAGGCCCAGATGCCGGATGGCGTCGAGCGTGCAGCGGTTGTCCGTGCTGTACAGCGAGGGCTGAACAATGACGCAGCGCTCCATGCCCAGTCGATTGAGCATGGTTTCGTAAGCCTCGAGGGATGCCCCCCAATTCGGTTTCCGGCCGGGAAAGCGAGGGTATTTGTCAGCCGGTCCAAAGATGTGCGAATGGGTTTCGCAAGCCTTCGGCGGGGCAATCAGTCGCGGTTTACGGCCCTCGCCCGAGACCCTGTATTCATCCTTCCCTGTGCTCATTTCCATTCAGACCTCCATTTTTTTTCGATCGGCAGCCCATCCGACTAGTCTTCCACGAAGACCTCCTCGCGCTTCCTGCGGATGGCCGGCGCCAGGACGATGCCCAGCAGGATGATCGCGGCGACCAGAAACCCAGCGCTGATCGGCTTGGTGAGCAAGATGATCGGGTCGCCGCGCGACAGGAGCAGCGCGCGACGGAGGTTCTCCTCCATCATCGGCCCGAGGATGAGGCCCAGGATCAGCGGCGCCGGCTCGCACTCAAGTTTGACGAAGATGTGGCCGAGAATCCCGAAGACCGCCATCAGGAGCACATCGAAGGGGCTATTCGACAGGCTGTACACGCCGATCGCCATGAAGACCAGGATCGACGGGTAGAGAAATCGATAGGGGACGGTGAGGAGCCTGATCCATATGCCAATCAGCGGCAGGTTGAGGACCACGAGCATCGCGTTGCCGATCCACATCGAAGCGATCAGGCCCCAGAAAAGATCCGGCTTCTCGGTCATGACTTTCGGGCCCGGGATGATGCCCTGGATCATCATGGCGCCGATCATCAACGCCATCACCACGTTGGAGGGAATCCCCAGCGTAAGCAGCGGAATGAAGGAGGTCTGCGCGCCGGCGTTGTTGGCCGCCTCCGGCGCCGCGACGCCTTCGATGGCGCCCTGACCGAACTCGTGTCCGTAACGGGAGACCTTCTTCTCCAACGCGTAGGCGCCGAACGAGGCCAGCAGCGGCCCGCCGCCGGGCAGGATGCCGAGCCCCGCGCCCAACGCGGTCCCGCGCAGAATGGGCCTCCACATGCGCCGGAAATCCTCCTTCGATGGCATCAGTCGCCCGACCTTGCTGGTGAAGACCTCGCGCCGCTCCTTGATTTCGAGGTTGGCAACGATCTCGGCGATGCCGAAAAGACCCATCGCCACGCCGACGAAGCCGACCCCGTCGGCGAGCTCAAAAATACCAAACGTGAAGCGCATGGTGCCTGAGGTGGTGTCGGTGCCGACCAAGCCGAGCAGGAGGCCCAGCAGCACCATCGCAATCGCCTTGAGCAGAGACCCGTGCGCCAGGACGACGGCGGCCGCCAGGCCGAACACCATCAGCGAGAAGTACTCGGCGGGCCCGAACTTCAGCGCGATTCCGGCCAGGGGCGGGGCGAACATCGCCAGGATCACGGTGGAAACGCAGCCGGCGAAGAACGACCCGATCGCCGCCGTCGCGAGCGCCGGACCCGCCCGCCCCTTGCGCGCCATCTGGTAGCCGTCCAGACAGGTCACCACCGATGACGCCTCGCCCGGGATGTTGATCAGGATCGATGTCGTAGAGCCGCCGTACTGGGCGCCGTAATAGAT
>Ga0187877_1003844_pt1 | contig 11924 bp, 5 predicted proteins | sample June2016WEW_17_1_3_FD_132430 | JGI IMG/M metagenome (GOLD analysis project Ga0187877, IMG submission 132430) | Peatland microbial communities from SPRUCE experiment site at the Marcell Experimental Forest, Minnesota, USA - June2016WEW_17_100 | ecosystem: Environmental > Terrestrial > Soil >... | reverse complement strand
GGCGTCCGGTCCGAAAATGCCCTGGAGGCGGGTCAAGGCGGCGTCCAGATACTGTTTGGCGAGGTCGAACCTGGCCTGGCGCATCGCGGCGGCGGCAGTGCGGTACTCCCAAAGCACCTTGTCGCGCGGCGGGCCGTAGGCAATCGCCTCCGGACCATCGGTCATGACGTTGCCCGTCAGGACGACCCTCCGCGCGGGTTCGCTGGCGCAACCCGCCAGCAGAAGGCCCACCGCCGCCAGGGCGAACCAGAAAAACTGTTTCATTCCCTCTTTGAACGGCTTCAAGTCCCGGGGCTTAGTGGTCATGACCACCTACCGATAGGCGGCATCTTCGAGCCCTTGCTTCTTGATTTCCGCCTGGTCCATCCAGACTTTTTCACTGGTGCGGGCATCGATCAGCTCGAAGGTGTAGAGGACATAATCGCTGGTCCCCGCCCCGGTTCGGGTGCCCAGGCTCTGGAGCTTGCCGGTCAGGAAGAAGTCCGCGCCTTTGAACTCGACAGGGGCGGGGTCGGCACTGGCGGTCACCTGGCCGGCACGTTTGAGATCGCGTTCTCTTTCCAGGGCGGTCATGCGGTCGCGCGCCAGGAACACTACTTTGCCCATCGCCTTGGTGGACAATTGCCCTTCGATGCGGGTCAGGAATATCTCTTTGTTAATCGGAAACCGGCTGTCGTTGAAAACCGGCTCCAGGACGATATGCGGCACGCCCTGGGCATTGGCGATTTGGGGAATCGCCAGAATGCTTCGGGCCATCTTGTCGGTAACCATGACCAGATCCTGGGACTCGATGCCGGTGCCTGCCACGAACCCGCGTTCGTCGGCCCGCATTTCGGTCGCCGGGACCCCGGAGGGGTTTTTCACTCCCGAGGAGGCGCAACCTGACATCAGTCCCGCTACCGCCAGTGCGGCAAAAGCAATACGATATTTGGAGGAGTCCATAAATTAATCGATCAGTTTCAGTTCGCCGGCACGCTACGCCGGACCAGCAAAACATACGCAATCATTAGACGTTGAAGTGCCGGCATTATTCGCCCGACACTCTCTTACGACTGGCAATGTGGAAGAACCCGGCCTGGGCCGCAACAGAAAAAGGCCGGTCAGACCGGAGTCTGAGTGCCAACCCTTTCACGAATCAGAGAGCCAAGGCGAGTTTGACGGCCGTTTCCGCCTGCCGGAGAATGTCTGGGCTGGTCTGGCCAAGGTATTCTTCCAGACGCTCTTTGCTAACGGTCAGAATCTGCTCGCCCTTGATGTAGCTGGTCTCGCGCAGGCCTGTTTCCTTTCCAGCTTGGATCTGAACATGAATAACATGCAGCCGCAATAGCACCCGCTCGTGTGTGATCAAATGTTAATTAACGTTCGCCGCGATTCGTTGTAGAAGGAGGGTAAAGTCGGACTTATTATGGTCCCGACGGGTCATACTCAGACGCGACAAACAATCAGGGGCAGATCGTAATAACGTGACCTTAGAGCAGCCCTGCCGGCGTCTCGTTGGCGCTGCCGCGGCGGTAGCCTTGGAGGTCGAGAGTGACGTGGGTGTAGCCGATCTGCCTGAGCGCCTCGGCCACCTTGGCCAAAAGGCCGTCCTCGATGAATTTCCGCATTTCACCAGGTTCCACTTCAATGCGGGCGAGGTGGCGCAGGGCCGGCGCCCGAGGGCCGGCCTTGCCCGGCGCGGGTTGGGGAGTCATCCGGGGCGGCGGCTGGGGCAGACTGGAAACGGAGCCGCCGGCATCTACGATTGGGAATCGGAAGTTGGGCATGGGCAATTCGTGATGCCTGACTCGCACGTCGAAAAAGCCAAGGTCGCGCAAGACGTTCTCGGCCTGCTCGATCATGCGGAGCTTTTCCGGCGTTACGGCTTCGCCATAAGGGATGCGCGAGCTCAGGCAGGCCATCTGCGGTTTGTCGCCCGTCGGCAGGCCAAGGCGGGTGGAAAGCCAGCGGATTTCCGGTTTGGTCAGGCCCGCTTCCTTGAGTGGGGCGCGCACCTGGAACTCTGTGGCGGCCTGGGCGCCAGGGCGGTAATCGCCGGTATCGCTTGCGTTTTCGCCGTAGGCGATGACGGCGAAGCCCTCCGCCTTGGCCAGGGGAGCCAATTCGGTGAACAGCTCGTGCTTGCAGAAATAGCACCGGTTGTTCGGGTTGGCCAGGTAAGCGGGATTGTCAAATTCCCGGGTGCGCAGCACGCGCACGGGAAAGTGAAATTGCTCGGCCAGGGCGAGCGCCTCGGCCAGTTCGCGTCTGGGCAGGCTGGGTGTATCGGCGATGGCCGCCAGGGATTTGTCCCCCAGGACCTCGCGCGCCACCACGGCCAGGAACACCGAATCCACGCCGCCGGAGTAGGCGACCAGGCAGGAGCCGTAAGCGCGCAGCAGGCCGCGCAACCGTTCTAACTTGTCCAGTTCCACAGGTAGAGAATGCCATTCTTCGGCGCCCCTGTCGAGCCTGCGCCTGGTTCTTGCTCAGGTTAAGGAGCGCATGGGTGTGATCGGCGACCGAGTTGATGGCCAGGGCGGGTGAATCCAGGCCGCTCAAGATGCCCGCCATGCAGCGGTGCAAGCCCTCCCGTAGAGAAGCGGCCAGGAACGGCTCGGGGTTCTTGGTGCTGAAGGTTAGATGAACGAGGTTCTTGACGAGTGATTGAGACATGCGGGAAGAGCGAACTGCGCCCTTGCACGGCGCAAGAGCCAAGTAATCGTGATGAGCTCGGTTAAGGTGCCAAAACAGGCTCGATTGGTCTGCTGAAATCGCGAGCCGCCTGCTCCGCACCGTTCTCTCTCGTCGCAGATAGACGACAATGGGCTTCTCCGCGAGAAGCCCCCATGATTTTCCTTTTCCAATGGTGCCAAAGTAAAGATCTGGCTGGCAGTGCCCGCCGCGGCGCTCCGGACGGCAGGCGACCACCGGCCTCTTCAGCCGTGGGATTTCCACGCCGGCCGAAAATAGCGCCGACCAGAGGGGCCTTGCCCCTCTGGACTCCCCGCTGTCCTTGTCGCTGCGCAAGGCTTTCCGCCTTCGCCAAGGCTACGGCGGAGAGCGGGAATCGAACCCGCATGTATGTTGGCTCCGGTGTGAACCAGGGGGCATTGAAGTCTTCTACGGTGATCCGCATCTGGCGAATAATGCTCCGCAAGGTGCCCTTTGGCACATCGCCGAGGTGCATTGGGATTGGAACCGTGAGGTCCCGGTCCGCGGAATAGTAAACCGGATGGCGGCTGGTGCGAATTTCCACAAAGCCCGCGCGCCGGGGCTTGCGTGCCAACTCGCGATGCGAGATTGGCACGAGCTTAGGCATGAACCGGGCGGCGGTAGATGTTCAGGCCCGCGTAACGTGGCTTGCGCGGTTTTCCTGGCGCAACCTTTGCGCGTGCCTCGAGGCAACTTTCAATCGCGTCCACGGCATTGCGATGCGCTTCGCGCAACGTTTTTCCCCAAGCCACACAGACGCGAATTGCCGGCACTTCCGCAGTGAACATTCCGTCCTCGTCCTGGAAATAATCAATGGCGCATTCCTGACAAGGCTTCATGCCGGCAGCCTAATTCAGCGCGCGTTTCCGAGCACGCAAGATCGGTTCAGCAGTTCGGGATTGCCCCTGCAGAGCCCCACGGAAAACCGGATTGCCAGACATGAACTCGCCAACCCGTGACCGTTGTTAAGCTATAATCCATTGCAATGAAGCTACTTACATAGAGCCGGCGAGGATACGGATAATACAAGAGAATATCTTGTTCTTTTGCCGCCCAGCTTTGTTGTTCACTCGTTACAGATCACTGCGGATATGCGCCTCGTTCACGCCTCGCCGGGCGGCAAAATTCCGGCGGCATCTTGCTACCGTTATTTATTGCCGCCGCCTTAGCCGATTTAACCGACTTGCATCTCCACAGAATGATCGCCGTGGTCGTCCAGCAAGGAGATGATATTGCCAGCGAGCGCCTGGCCGTCGAGGGATAGTCGCTTCCCACCGGGAAGGGCGTCCGGGACCCTGGTGATGCGGATGTGGTAATGGGTCTGCCGATAGCGGTAGTGGACGGTGAACGTGGTCCACGTCCCGGGAAGGCTGGGTGTCAGGCGCAGTTGATTGCCTTCCAGATTCACGCCGAGCAGGGTTTCGAGCAGGAGCCGATACATCCAACCGGCGGAGCCGGTGTACCAGGTCCAACCGCCACGGCCGGTGTGCGGGGGGACGGCATAGATGTCGGCGGCCATGACATAGGGTTCGACCTTGTAGGTGGCGATTTGGCTGGGAGTGGCGCCGTGGTGGAGGGGATTGAGCAGGGCGAATAAGCCCCAGGCCCGGTCGGCATCTCCCATCAGCGCAAAGGCCATGGTGGTCCAAACAGCGGCGTGAGTGTATTGGCCGCCATTTTCGCGCACGCCGGGGAAATAGCCTTTGATGTAGCCCGGATTGAGGGAGGACTGATCGAAAGGGGGATCGAATAGCCGGATCAATCCGGCGTCGGGGCGGATGAGGCGCTCGTCCACAGCTTGCATGGCCTGGCGGGCGCGCTCGGGATTACCGGCGCGGCTGATGACCGACCAGCTTTGGGGCAGGGAATCGATCTGACATTCCGGATTGGTGCGGGAGCCAAGGGGTTCTCCGTTGTCGAAGTAGGCGCGGCGATACCATTGGCCGTCCCAGGCCTGTTGCTCGATGTTTTGTTGCAGTTGACGGGCCTGGGCGAGGCAATGCTCGGCAAAGGCAGTGTCGTTGCGTCGGCGGGCCAATTCCGCAAATTGGGCCAGCACGTCGTAGAGGAAGAAAGCCAGCCAGACACTCTCGCCGCGCCCGTCTTTGCCAACCAGATTCATGCCGTCGTTCCAGTCCCCGCAACCCATGAGCGGCAGGCCATGCTGGCCGAATCTGAGCGCGTGTTCGATAGCGCGAACGCAATGTTGATAGAGCGTGGCCGACACTTCGGAGCGATTGGGCAGGTCATAGTACGATTCCTCCTCCGGCTTGAGGGGACGGCCTTCGAGAAAGGGAACGGACTCGTCCAGCACTCCGGTGTCGGCAACGCAGGTGACATAGCGGCAAGTGGCGTAGGGCAGCCAGAGGTAGTCATCGGAGACCTGGGTGCGGACGCCGCGACCGGCGGGCGGGTGCCACCAATGCTGCACGTCGCCTTCGCGGAACTGATGCGCCGCGGCGCGCAAGAGATGCTCGCGGGCAAGGGCCGGTTCGGCATGCACCAGCGCCATCACATCCTGCAATTGGTCGCGGAAGCCGAACGCTCCGCCGGATTGGTAGAAACCGGTGCGAGCCCACAGGCGGCTGCTTAAGGTCTGATACAACAGCCAGCCGTTGGCCAGCACATTCACTGAGGGATCAGGGGTTTCGACCTGCACTGTGCCGAGCGTCCGACTCCAATACTGCCGAACTCCTTCAAGGGCGTCACGGCTGGCCCCGGCGGGGCGGAAGCGGCGGACCAGGGTTTGCACTTCGGCGACGGTCCGCCCCACCCCGAGGCGGAAGCTGGTTTCGCGTTGCTGGCCGGCGGGCAAATCCAAAGTCACTTGCATCGCGCCGCAAGGGTCCAGGCCCGCCCCTGTTTTTCCTGAAAGCCGCGTCCGCTTGAGGGCCGCCGGATGGGACAGGCTCCCGTTCCGGCCGAGAAACTCCCTCCGGTCCCCCGTGAAGGTTCGCCTGGCATCGCTCACGTCCACGAAGGCGATGCGTCCGGCGAACTCGGTATTGAAAGGATTGCGCGCCAGCAGGGCGCCGGTTTTGGGGTCAACCTCGGTCTGGACGTGGAGCAAGCTTTTGTGGCGCAACTCTCCCAGCACCCATTCCCAGTAGCCGGTGACGGAGAGCAGGCGGGGCCGTCCCGAGACGTTGCGCAGCTTCAGGAGGGCGAACTTGACGGGCGCATCCATGGCCACATAGACGGTCAGCTCGGAGGCGATGCCGTTCTCGGTGTGGTCGAACACGGAATAGCCGAAGCCGTGACGGATGACGTAGGGTGTTGCGCCGCGAGCGGGCAGCGGCGTGGGGGACCAAAATTGTCCGGTCTGCTCATCCCGGAGGTAAAAGGCTTCACCGGTGGCGTCGGTGACGGGATCATTGTTCCAGGGCGTCAGGCGAAACTCGTGGCAATTTTCGACCCAGGTGTAGGCGCTGCCGCTCTCGGAAAGGACCGTCCCGAAATAGGGATTGGCCAGCACGTTCACCCAGGGGGCGGGGGTGACCTGGCCGGCTGACAACCTGATGACGTATTCTCGTCCATCGCCGGCGAAGCCGCCCAGTCCATTGTCAAGAATCAGCTCCGGCTGCGGGAGCGGCTTGGGCAAATCGCGCACCTGGGAACGGGCCGGCGTGAGCAAAGGGGCTATCGGTTCAGGGAGATCGGGTCGTTCCAGTTGTTCGGTCAACGTCCCGCTTTCGTCGGCCAGGACCAGGCGCGCGACCGATTGGAGCAGCAGGCGGTCTTCACTGGAGAGCTGTTCCAGGCGCCGCACAAAGATGCCGCCCGGCTTGTCGAGCATCTGGGCTTCGATGCCGGAGGCAATCAAACTGAAGATTTGGTCCTGCAAGGGCTGGCGATACACGGAGGCGTCTTCGTTGAGAATCACCAGGTCAACCGGCAATCCTTTCGTGCGCCAGTAGGAGTGAGCCTGGAGGAGTTGTTGGACGAGCTCGATCCGGGTGGGGTCACTGATGCGGAGCAGGACGAGCGGCACGTCACCGGAGATGCCATAGGCCCAAAGCGCGCTTTGGCCGCGCCGGTTACTGAGCAACACACTGGGAGCGGCACGCCGCGCGGGATTGGCATAAATCAAGGCGCCGGCCAGCCGGGCATAGAGCTGGGCGTCGGCTTCGGAGGCATTGAGGTGGCGCAGGGTGACCTGGCTGTGGGTCCAGGCGAGGTCCAAGGCCCGGTCGGCCATGCGCGGGTTGTGGTATTTTTCCACCAGCGCCAGCGCCGCGTCCCGGCTTTCCGCCATGCCCATAATCAAATCAATGCGGGCGGTTCCGTGGGGCGCCAAGGTGACCGTGCGCCGCAACGAGGTGATGGGATCCAGAACGGAACCGGTGGCGTTGGACAGCGGTGAGATACCCTGCAGAGCGGCAGGGTCGGCCAGGGTTCGGCCTCGCCCGATGAACCTGCCGCGGTCCGTTTCGCAGGAGACTTCGCCCTGCTCGCCGCCCTGCCCCACCATGGAGTTCAGGAGCCAGGGCGGTTTTTCCTCTTCGGAGCGGGGGCGCCGGGTGCAAAGCACGGCCGGGCGCGGGCGCAAGAACTCAGTTTGCACGAACAGATTGCTGAAAGCGGGATGGGAAGCGTCCGCCGCGGGAAGCGCGAGCACGACTTCGGCATAACTGGTCAGTTCGATGACGCGCCGCGCGTGGGAATGGTTGGTGAGGGTTACGCGGCGCAACTCGACATCGTCTTCGGGCGAGACGCTGATTTCGGTGTGGATTTCCAGGCCGGCATGGTGCTGGCGAAACTCGGCGCGGGCTTGAGTGAAGATGGCTTCGCAACGTTTGGTTGCGCGCCGGCAAGGCTGATGGGCGGCGGACCAGAATTCGCCGGTGGCCAGATCGCGCAAATAGATAAAAGTGCCCCAGCAATCGCGCGTGGCATCCTCGCGCCACCGGGTGACAGCGAGTTCGCGCCAGCGGCTGTAGCCGCCTCCCGCGCTGCTGACCACCACGTGATAGCGGCCGTTGGACAAGAGATGGACCTCGGGGGCGCGCAGATCGGGATTGGTGAAGAGGCGCATGAGGCCCTCGCCGTCACCGTCAAACCTGGGCGATTTAACCAATTCATACTCTTGGGAGAGCACCTTGGCGGTGGTGTTGGGCACGCGCTCCTGCAAGAGCAGGTCCGCGGCCCTGAAAGAGGGGCACGACAGGAAGCGCCGTTGCATGGGACGATCCAGCACCCGGCAGGCCAGGGCGAGCAGGCTCATCCCCTGATGATGGGCCATGAACGAGCGGATGGTGACGCTGGACTGGCCAGGAGGCAGACGTGAAGGGGTATAATCCACCGCCTCGTAGAACCCGTAAGCCCCTTGGCGTCCGTCGGCGGCGAGTTGTTCGAGGTTGTTGCAGGCTTCCCGGGGCGCGACCATGAGCGCCATCGTCGTGGCATAAGGGGCAATCACCAGGTCCTCGGCCAAGCCCCGCTTCAAACCCAGGCCCGGCACGCCAAAGGCGCGGTACTGGTAATTGAGGTGAACGTCGGTCCGGTTGTATCCGGATTCCGACACCCCCCACGGGACGCCGCGCAATCGGCCGTAAGCGATCTGCTGCCGGACCGCCCCTTTGCAGGTTTGACCCAGCAAGGTGTTTTCATAATTGGGCATGACCAGCAGCGGCATTAAGTATTCGAACATCGACCCGCTCCACGAGGCCAGCACTGGATCGCCCCGCAAAGCGACGAGCAGGCGGCCCAGCGAGAACCAGTGGTCCTGCGAAACTTGTCCCTGAGCGATAACGACAAAGCTGCACAGGCGAGCCTCGGACGCCAGCAGATCGTAAAAGCTGGCGTCAAGGCGGCTTTCGGTGGCGTTGAAGCCGATGGAGAACAGCTCGCGCGCGGGATCAAACAAGAAGCTGAAGTCCATCTCGGCCAGCGCGGCACTCTGCCGAGCCAAGGTTTCCAGAGCGCTGATGCGCTGGCTGGCGCGACTGCCGGCTTCCCGCAGGCAGCGCAACCATTGGGCAAGCCGCGCTTCCTGTTCCGGCTTCCGAGATGAGGCAGGTTCCGTGGCAAGGGCTTGCAGCGCCGCTTCGAGCAATGGGCAGAGCGACCGATCCAATTCTGACACCTGGCGCAAAGTGGGCGCCTGGTCGAGTTGGGCGAGCCTCATGGCGAGATTGTCCGCCCCGCAGGTTGGAAGCCCGGAATACGGCAGATTAGAAATCTGCGCTACGGAGTCAGGCGCCAAGGTCAGCCAAGGCGCCAGGAAAAGCAAATCCTCCGACTGCGCCCGGCAGTTTTGTTCCAGAGCCTGGGTCCACCATTTCAATTCCTCCCCTGCTCCCTCTTGGAGCGCGGCGGCCAACGCCGCCACCCGCTCGGTCGTCCGTTGCAGCAAGGCAAATCCGGCGCGCAGGGTTGAGGGTGGCTGTGCCAGGTCCGCCTCGAGGCGCTCCAACTCCGGACTTCTGCCGGTCAACTCGTGGAGGACACCCACAGTGTCGGACAGACCAACGAAAACTTGAGAAGAGAGGATCGGTTGAGCCTGTAATTCCGCCAAGCCGGGGCCCAGGGTCAGCAGGTGGCCCGCGAGATTGCCGCTATCCACGCTGGAAACATAGAGCGGCAGCAGGGGTTTGAAGGTTCGGGTATCATACCAATTGAAGAAGTGGCCACGGTGCCGTTCGAGGCGTTGCATGGCGCCCAGGGCATCCTGGGTGCGCCGGATGAGTTGGCCCACCGACAGGAAGCCGAAGTCGCACGCGGCCAGGTTGGCCAGCAGGGCCAATCCCATGTTGGTGGGGGAAGTGCGTGAAGCCACGACCGGAACGGGCTCTTCCTGAAAATTATCCGGAGGCAGCCAGTGTTCTTGCGCCGTGACGAAGGTTTCGAAATAGCGCCAGGTCTTGCGCGCGGTTCGCCGAAGGAAGGCCAATTGCCTCGGTTTTAACTCCGGCACCGCCGAAGGCTCGATGGGCTGGCTGATGCGCCAGGCTATCCAGGGAGAGGCCAGCCAGAGGGCCAGGAAAGGCGCGGCCAAGGGCAATTCAGAGGGCTGCATCAAGGCCAGGAAAGAGCCACAGGCCAGGGCGACGACCGGGGCGATCCACATGGTCGCATAAAACCCCGCGGGACCGCTCCGGGCGGTGCGTTCCGCATCGCTGGCGGTTTGCCATTCCAAGAGCCGTTTGCGAGTAAAGAGCAACCGTACCAGTGTGCGACCGATCGCATCCAGGCTGATAAAGGCGTCGTAGGGCAGGAACACGAAGGTGAGCAGGGCCTGGCCGAGTTGGCGTCCGAAGGAGCCGGCCAGCCCGCGCAGGTGCAACGCCAGCGACACCTCCCGGGGCTTGCGGAAAAGTTCGACGGCCGCCGACAACCATGCCGGCAAGGTAATGATCCAGAGGACCAACAGGGGTCCGGTGGCGCCCAGGCCGGGGAGCAGCATCCAGTTGCCCAGCAGCAGCAGCAGCAAGGCGGCGGGGACCAGGCTGCGCCGGAGATTGTCGAGGATCTTCCATTGCGACAAGCCGGAAAGGGGATTGGCGATGCGCCGGGCATCGGGTCCCGGGACGCGCGGCAAGAGCCACTGGGCGATTTGCCAATCGCCGCGAATCCAACGGTGGCGCCGATTGATGTCGGTGTTGTAACGGGAAGGATATTCCTCGTACAACTCGATGTCGCTGACCAGCGCCGAGCGGGCGTGGCAGGCTTCGATCAAATCGTGGCTGAGGACCGTGTTTTCCGGGAAGCGGCCGGCGACGGCTTGTTGAAAGGCATCCACATCATAGATGCCTTTGCCAATAAACGACCCCTCCTGGAACACATCCTGATAGACGTCGGAAACCGCGCGCGTGTAAGGGTCAATCCCGACGTCGCCGGCGAAGAGTTTGGCAAACCAGGAACGGGATGCGCTGGGCAGGCTCACGCCGACGCGCGGCTGCAAGATGCCGTAGCCTTCGGTCACCACGCCCTTGACCGGATCGAACTGCGGCCGGTTCAACGGATGAGCGATCGTTCCCACGAGCTGGCGGGCAGCATCGCGAGAAAGCTGCGTGTCGGTGTCCAGGGTGATAACGAATTTGATGGCCGGCAGAATCGAGGTGTCGCCCACGATCTCGGAAAAACATTCACTGGACCCGCCGCGGAGCAGGGCGTTGAACTCAGTAAGTTTGCCCCGCTTGCGCTCATAGCCCATCCACAGACCCTCGACTTCGTTCCAGCGGCGCGGCCGGTGGAAGAGGAAGAAGATGTTGGGCCGGTCGGACTGGTATTTGGCATTGAGCATCTCGACGCCTGCCCGCGACAGACGGAGCAGCGCTGCGTCTTCCGGCCGGGTCTCCTCCGGCGAGTCCTGGAAATCGGTCAGCAAAGCGAAATAAAGATGTTTGTCCCGGTTCGCCAGATAATGAATCTCCAAACTTTCGATTAGCCGGGCGACGGCCCCGGAATTGGTCAGCAGGGTGGGCACGACCACCATGGTCCGGCACTCGAGCGCGATGCCGTCCGAGTAATCCAAGCGCGGCAGCAGGCGGGGTTTGACCAAAAAGGTGGAAAACCAGTTCATCACCGCGACGGCCAGTTGACTGGAACAAAGGACGAAGACGAGCGTGAAGAAGGCCAGCTTCCAGCCCTGCACCTCGAGCGCCCGCGCTTGCTGGATTAACCCGAGAGTCCCCAACGCCGTGAGCGATAAAACTCCCCCCGCATAGAAGGCCAGCGGAAAGCGGCGGATGCGCCGTTCGATGGCTGTTGGCCAGGGCTGGCGCATTTCTGCCGCGCGTTCCAGCGCAGCCAGGCCTTTGTCGATCAGGTAAAAACCCACATGAGCGGTCCGGTCTTGAGTTCCTTTTTCCCAGGCGCTGGCCTCGGCCAGTTGGATGGCCTTTCGCGCCACCTCCGACTCGCGGACCCGGCTGTGGCGGGAAATGGCCTCGACCGAATGGCGATAGCGATCGCGGGTGAAAAAATCCATTTTCCCGTAAACCCCGGCGGGGTCGCGGCGCAGCGTCTGCTCGACCTGGCTCATGGCCTCGACGAACTCGCGCCAGTCCAAGGCGCCCAGGAAGCGCAGGCTGTTGATGGTGTGACTGACAGAGACCTGGTCGGTGGCCTGGTTCTGGCTGTCGAGGTGAACCAGTTGCTCGATGGAAAGTCCTTGGTCCGTGAGCCGCTGCTCGAGCCAGGTCCGCGCCAGGCGCATCGCCGGGCTTTGGCGGGACAAGCGTTGAGAGAACTCCGCCACGAAGGCGCTGGACAAAGGCAGGGTGGAT
>Ga0187877_1003841_pt1 | contig 11932 bp, 6 predicted proteins | sample June2016WEW_17_1_3_FD_132430 | JGI IMG/M metagenome (GOLD analysis project Ga0187877, IMG submission 132430) | Peatland microbial communities from SPRUCE experiment site at the Marcell Experimental Forest, Minnesota, USA - June2016WEW_17_100 | ecosystem: Environmental > Terrestrial > Soil >... | reverse complement strand
TTTGCTTGCGCGACCTGGATAGCTCGGTCGAGGAAGTAAATGTAGGAATCGATCAGCAGGAGGATCCGACCATTCCCCAGCGCACGGCCATGCTGGTCACGGTGTTCCCGGGAGCGACGGCCTCGAAAGTGGAGGAGTTGGTGTCCAAACCCATCGAGCGCAAGATCAGTGAGCTCAAATCCATCGAGGAGATCAAGACCACGTCCCGGCCCGGCATCTCCACGATGACGATCAAGCAAATTCCCGCCCCCACGGCCACCATTGACCAGGAGTGGGACAAGGTGCGGGCCAAGATCGCTGAGGTGCAGTTGCCCGACGGGGCGCGCCAGCCGTGGCTGAACACCGATTTCGGCAATACCATCACGCTGTTGTTTGGCTTGGTCAGCCCTCCCATTACCGATGCCGAGTGCGTCGCGCGAGCCAATTTACTGCGGGAGCGCCTGGCCGAGCTGCGGCGGGGAGAGTCCTCCACCAACCATGCTGCTGTGGCGGCATTCTTGCCATCAATGGATGAGAATTCCGTGGAGGTGCTGCGCGGCCGCTTCGAGGTGGCGGTCCGTGCGGCCGGGCTGGCCAAAGAGGTGCGGACGACCCAAGGCCAATCCTTCATTCTGATTGACCTGGAAACGTCAGCCTCCCGGGCCGACCTGGAGCGGTTTATGGCCGAACTCACCCGAAGGTTCTGCGGCACCGAGCGTGAATTGTGGCATCCCGATTTCACTAAGCCGATTCTGCTGATGGGCGACGAGGACCCGCTGCCTCAGATTCGCGCGACGGCTCCACCGCGCTATAGCTATCGCACGCTCGAATTGCTGGCGCGCGATTTTGAGGATGAGCTCAAGCAAGTCGCTAGCGTCGGCAAAGTCACCAAGGTCGCCATCGTGCAGGAAGCAGTGTATCTGCTGTTTTCGGATGCCAATCTGGCCGGTTACGGCTTGACTCCGGAGATGGTGAAAGACTCGATTGCCGCCCGCAACGCGGTGATTCCCGGCGGCACGGTGCGCACCGAGGGACACAATTTCCCGGTTCAGCTCTCCGGCGAATACAAAACCGAGAAGGACATGCTCGGCACCGTGGTGGGCATGGGCAAAGGCGGCGCGCGGGTATATCTGCGCGATATTTTTGACGTCCGCCGCATGTATGAGTCGCCCATTCCCTACAAAGTGGATGTCCTCGGACGGACGGGCAAGGACGGGTCGCTGGACCCGCGCCGGGCGGTGATGGTGGCCGTCGAGATGCGGGATGGGGAAATCATTCGCTATTTCAACCGGGACGTGATGAAAGTGGTCGAGGCCATGAAGGCCCGCATCCCGGAGGGCCTCGAATTCCGGGTGCTCTCCGACCAACCCACGGCCGTCGAGCATCGTATCCATCAGTTCGTCCGATGCTTTGTCGAAGCCGTGATCATCGTAATCATTGTGGGGCTGTTCCTGATGGATTGGCGTTCGGCGCTGGTGCTGGCTATGGCCATTCCGCTGACCGTCGCCATGACCTTGGTCGGCATGCAAATGCTGCACATTCCCTTGCAACAAATCTCCATTGCCGCGCTCATTATCGCCTTGGGCATGTCGGTGGATGTGCCGGTGGTGGCCTCGGACGGCATCAACCGCGAACTGCACCTGGGCGAGCCGCGGTTGCGCGCGGCCTAGCTTGGCCCGCTGCACCTGCGGCACCCGATGGTCTTCGGCACGCTGATCAACATCTTTGCGTTCCTGCCCTTGCTGTTGCTCACCGGGGACAAGGGCGAGTTTATGAAGAGCCTGCCCATGGTGGTCACGCTGGCTCTGGCGGCCGCGTTCCTCGTCTCGGTCACCTTCACGCCGCTCATCAGCTACTACGTTCTGCGAGGCCAAAGGGGATTTGATGAGGGCGGAGAGGTGCGTTCGATGATCCCGTTTCGGTATGTGGACCAAGCGCTCGCAGCGGTCTTGCCGCGCTATCGTGCTGCGCCGGAAGGATCCCTGAAACGTCCTTGGCTGGTCCTGGGGGCAGGTTATGCGGTGCTGGCCCTGAGCTGCCTCCTGGTTCCGCTTTTAGGCGACCAGTTCTTCCCCCCGGGCGAGCGCAACCAGTTGTTGGTGGATATCGAGTCGCCTTCAACCGATTCGCTGACCACCCTAAGGGCGACGGTGGACCAGGCGGTAGAACTGATCAAACGCCACGAGGAGGTCGCCAGCGCGGCGGTGTTTACGGGCGGCACCGCCCCCCGCTTTTACTACAACGTCGAACCGAAGGAACCGGCCAACTATCTGGCGCAGATTCTCATTAACACGCGGCACGAGGACGACGTGGAACCCTTGCTCGTCAAACTGCGCCAGGAACTGGACCAATCAGTTCCAGGGGTGCGTTGCGTGGTCAAACAGCTCGAACAGGGACCGCCGGTCAAGGAGCCGATCCAAATCCGCCTCAGCGGCGAGAACCTGGATAAACTGCGCCAATTGGCCGACCAGGCCGCAGCCGAACTGCGCGTGGCGGGTGGCTACCATGTGTTCGATGACCTGGGCCTGCGCATGCCCAATATTGAAATCGCCATAGACCAGGACCGCGCCAATTCGCTGGGCTTGAACAATCAGCAAATCGGCGCGGTGGCCCAATCCTCCTTTACCGGCTTGAAACTGTCCGAATTGCGGGAGGGCGACCGGCTCATCCCGATTCTGGCTCGTGGCCGTATTGAGGAGCGCAGCGAGGCGGAAAAGATTCGCGGTCTTTATGCCCCTACCCCGGACGGGAAAGCTGTTCCCTTCGAGAGTTTCTCGACCATCAAAGTCCAGCCGGAGTTTGTCACCATCCCGCACTACAACCAGCTTCGCACCGTAACGGTCAAAGCCTACGCGCCATTCGGGGAGTTGCCTTCTCAGATACTGGACCGGGCCCGGCCGGGCCTGGCCAGGATTCACTTGGAGCCGGGTTATGAAATGAAGTTTGCCGGTGAGGACGAGGAGTTGCGCAAGAACAAGGCGGAAATGGGACTGGTGATGCAGGTGTCTCTGGCGCTCATTGCCATGACCATGGTCCTCCAATTCAAATCCGTCATTAAATCCGTGGTGGTCATGCTGACGGTGCCGCTGGGACTCATTGGCGCCTTGCTGGGGCTGGCGGTTACCGGCTCGCCCCTGGGATTCATGGCGCTGTTGGCGATGGTCAGCTTGGCCGGCGTTATGGTGAGCCACATCATCGTGCTCAGCGACTACATCGAGCATGCCCGCGCTCGGGGCCTGCCGTTGGAAGAGGCGCTGGTGCAGGCCGGCCTGGCGCGTCTGCGCCCGGTGCTGGTAACAGTCCTCGCCACGGTCGGCGGGCTCATTCCGCTGTTCCTTACGGGCGGTGCGCTGTGGCATCCGCTGACGGCGGTCCACATCTTTGGCCTGCTGCTCGCCACGGTACTGACTCTGGTTATGTTGCCGACGCTCTACTACGTCTTCTGCGCCAAGCTGAAATTTATCAAGTAAAGGCTACGTTATGCGTTCATCTCATTTCAAAGTGGCGTTTCGGATCGCCGGTATGCTGACGCTGGCCGGCTGCGCCGTTGGCCCGAACTACAAGCGTCCCGCGGTGAGTGCTCCAGCAGGTTTCCGCGATGCCGCCAATACTGTCTCCACCAACTCGTTCGCCGATCTTCCCTGGTGGGGGGTATTCAAGGACCCGGTGCTCCAAGACCTGATTCGCGTCGCCCTCACCAACAACTACGACCTTCGAATTATCCTCACCAGGGTGGACCAGGCCCGCGCGCTCCAAATGCAGGTGCGTTCCCAGTTCCTGCCGCAAGTCGGCTATGTCGGGGAAGCCAGTCGGGGACGGAACATGCTCCTCGACCTGCCCATCCCCAACGGTGGTCAGACCATGAACGGGTTCCTGGGTGGCGTTGGAGCGCTCTGGGAAATTGACCTGTGGGGTCGTGTCCGCCGGATGAATGAGGCCGCGCGCGCGAACTTCATGGCTACAGAGGAGGGCCGTCGGACGGTCATGCTTTCGCTGGTCAGCGGCGTGGCTGGCGCTTACTTCGAGTTGCTGGAACTGGATGAGCAGCTTGCGATTTCCAAGCGCACCCGGGATTCCTACGAGCGGACTTTCAGGCTCTTTGACGACCGGCACGCCGCCGGCTTGGCTTCGAACCTGGAGTTGTCGCGCGCCAAATTGGCCCTACGCTCGGTCTCAGCCAACATCCCGGAAATCGAGCGCCAAATCGCCCTCAAAGAGAACGAGATTACCACGCTGCTTGGACGCAACCCCGGACCCGTGGTTCGCACTTCGACCTTGCTGGCTCAGGAGATGCCGTTGGAAATCCCGGTGGGAGTTCCCTCGACTTTGCTGGAGCGCCGGCCCGACATTCGGGCGGCTGAGCAGCAGGTCCGTGCGGCCAACGCGCAAATTGGGGTGGCCATTGGGAACTTTTTCCCGCGCATCGGCTTAACGTCCTTTTACGGCGGCGTCAGCTCCGACCTCAACAACCTCTTGTCCACCAGCGCGAACGCGTGGTCGTTGGCAGCCAGTACCGCCGGCCCTTTATTCACCGGCGGCCGATTGACCGGCCAGTACCGCCAATCCAAAGCCGCCTGCGAAGAGGCAAAACTGCGATATCAGGAAACCGCCCTCAGCGCGTTCCGTGAGGTATCCGATGCGCTCATTTCCCACCGCAGATTCGAGGCAGAGTGCGTTGAGCAAGCCGAGGCCGTCAGTGCCGGTCGAGAGGCTGCGGCGGTAGCGACCGACCGCTACAAGGAAGGCAAAGCGAGCTATTACGAGGTCCTGGAAGCTCAACAGCAACTGTTCCCCGCCGAAAACACCCTCTCGCGGATCGAAGCCGGGCGCCGACTCGCGGTCGTTCAACTGTACAAAGCCTTGGGCGGCGGCTGGTCGCTCAAAGACTCCGAATGGTCTGGAATGAGCACACGGGTAGACGCCGGTCATTAGCAGTGTTCATGTTACGCGGCGAACGCGGCGCGATTGTGGTGGCCGGTGTCCTGTTTTGGGACGCAGGAGGAAACTGTCTATGGTACCAGGGCAGTACCAGGTAGGTACCAGACCGGTACCAGGGTAGGACCGGGGAGGGGGCGCGTGAACCTCTGTTCTCAATATTGCGAATGCTTATCCATCTAGAGCCGTAAGCCTCCCAGCTTTCGGTTGCCAGGTTCATCGGCCCCTAATCACTTTCGCCCCGAGCCGTGAGGCAGGCAACTTTTGCTTTCCCAATGCGGGCCCTCCGTGCTACCAATCGGCCATGCGAACAAACACACAACTTCTTCTCTGGACATTCGGCTGTTTCGCCCTGGTCTGCGCCAGCGGCTCTTTGGCCATGGCAGCCACCACCGGCATTGGTCCGAGCTTCAAAGGCCCCATCGGGCTTCAGCTCTACAGTCTGCGCGATCAATTCGCCAAGGATGTGCCTGGCACGTTCGATGAGGTCAAAAAGATGGGCTTCCGCTACGCCGAGCTGGCCGGGACCTATGGCCTGACCCCGGACCAGTTCAAGGCCCAGTTGGCGGCGCGTGGCATCGAACCCATCGCCGCCCATTTCCCTTACGAGGAGTACCGCGATAATCCCGAAGCGGTCGCGCTCAAGGCCAAGGAACTGGGCCTCAAATACTCGGGCTGCGCCTGGATCCCACACCAGGGGGACTTTGACGAAAAGACCTGCCGTGAGGCGGCGGGGGTCTTCAACCGCGCCGGCGAGGCGCTCGCCAAACACGGCCTGAAGTTCTTCTATCACTGCCATGGCTACGAGTTTCAACCTTTCGGCCAGGGCACACTGTTCGACCTGCTCATGCAGGAGACGAACCCGAAATTCGTCCACTACGAGATGGACATCTTCTGGGTGGTGTTCCCCAACCAGGACCCCGTGAAGCTGTTTCAGAAGTACGGCAAGCGTTGGGAATTGGTTCACCTGAAAGACATGAAGAAGGGGACGCCGACCGGCGCGCTGACCGGCGGCACCGACGTGAAGAACGACGCTGCCCTGGGGGCCGGCCAGATGGACCTCCCCGCAATCCTCCGCGCCGCGAAGAAGGCGGGCGTGAAGTGGTATTTCATCGAGGACGAATCGCCGTGGTCGGAGCAACAGATTCCGCAGAGCCTGCGGTTCCTGGAGCAAGTGAAGTTCTGAGCTTCGGCATTATTGACCGGCGAAGAATTGAGCATTCAATACGAGCACAACCGCCGCATCGGCCCAGCCGAATTTGTGGATCTGCTAAACCGTTCGACGCTGGCGGAACGGAGACCGGTGGATGATCCGAAGTGCGTCAAAGCGATGCTTGAGCACGCGAACCTGCTTTGCACCGCGTGGGACGGCGAGAAGTTGGTTGGAGTTGCCCGTTCGGTTACCGATTTCGAGTATTGCTGCTATCTTTCAGATTTGGCCGTTGACGAGGCCTACCAGAAGCAGGGAATCGGACGCGAGCTGATTCGCCTGACCCAGTCGAGGCTCGGTAGCAAGGCGAAGATCATCCTGTTGGCCGCACCGAAAGCAGAAGCCTACTATCCCAGAATCGGATTTGATGCGCATCGGTCCGCGTGGATTTTGTCAGCCACCCAGAAACTCCCGTGAACAAGCCTAAGCAGCGTCACTTCGCTTCTGTTGCACGTCTTCGTTCGGCGAGCTTTTGCAGCACGACATAGAACGAGGGCACGAAGAGGACGGCCAGGCAGGTCGAAGCGAGCATGCCCGAGGCGACGGCGATGCCGAGAGACTTGCGCGCACTGGCCCCGGCGCCGGTGGCCAGCACCAGGGGCAGCACGCCGAGGATGAAGACGAAGGAGGTCATTAGGATAGGCCGGAAGCGGACATGCGCGGCTTCGACGGCGGCCTCGATGATGCTCTTGCCCGCGGCACGGCCTTCGCGAGCCATCTCGACGATGAGAATCCCATTCTTGGCCGACAAAGCAATCAACAGCACCAGCCCGATCTGGACGTAGATATTGTTGGCCAGGCCAACGGCCTTAAGGGCGCCAACCGTCCCCAGCAAGGCGAGCGGTACCGCCAGGATGACCGCACCCGGCGTGATCCAGCTTTCGTACTGGCCGGCCAGCACGAAATAGACGAGCAGCAGCCCCAGCGCGAAGATGAAATAGGTGGAACTGCCCACCAGCTTTTCCTGGTAGGACATCGCCGTCCATTCGTATTCCATGCCGCCGCCGAGAGTTTTGGCGGCCACGGATTCCATGGCGTCGAGGCCCTGGCCGGAGCTAAAGCCGGCGGCGGCTGAGCCGTTGACGGTGGCGGTGGGGAACAGGTTGTAGAGTGAGATCAGCGAGGGTCCCTGGGTGGCTTTGATGTCGGCTACGGTGCCCAGGGGAACCATTTGGCCGCTTTGGTTGCGCACGTAGTATTGTTTGAGGTCATCCGCGGTCAGGCGTTGCTTGGCGTCGGCCTGGGCGAAGACCATGAAGTTGTGCCCGAAGCGGGTGAAGAGGTTGATGTATGTGCTGCCCAGGTAACTCTGCAAGGTGTCAAAGACGTCGCCGACGGCCACACCCAGCGTTTCGGCCTGGGAGCGGTCCACCTTTACGGCGATCTGCGGTACCTGGGCGCGGAATGGGGTGAAGGCGCTCTGAATGGTCGGATCGGCCTTAGCCGCCGCCACGAGGGCATCAGCCTCTTGCTGTAAGCGGCTGAAATCGTAGCTGCCATCAGTCAGCTCGACCTGCATTTGGAAGCCGCCGGAAACCCCGAGGCCCTGGATGGGCGGAGGGATGAGGACCAAGGCACTCGCCTCCTGGACCTTGGCGAGTTCCCCGGACAGGTGCAGGTATATGCTCCGGAGGTTCTGGGCGCGGCCACGTTCGCCCCAGTCTTTGAGAATGAGATAGACGATTCCGGCGTTGGCGAGCGAGGCGTTGTTGTCCAGCGCGGACAGGCCGCCGAGGGCCACGACATCCTGGACGCCTGGCGTGGCGCGGGAAATGCGCGTGATCTCGTCCATGACCCGCTCGGTTCGGTCTAGTGAGGCGCCGTCGGGCAGTTGCACCGCAATGAGCACGTAGCCCTGGTCCTCGGTTGGAATGAAGCCGGTGGGGATCTTCGTCAGCCCCCAGCCCGCCAGGCCGGCGAGCGCGAGCGCAATTACGACCATCAGCCCGCTGCGCTGAACCATCAGGCGGATGAGGCGCACGTAGGCGCGCTCGGTGGGTTCATAGACCGAGTTGAACCAGCGAAAGAAGAAGTTCTTCTTGCGGGTAGGGTCGTGGGCACGCAGCCAGAGGGCGCACTGGGTGGGTTTCAAGGTGGCGGCATTGATCGCGCTGATAACGGCGGTCACGGCGATCACCAGGGCGAACTGGCGATACATCTGGCCGGTGATGCCGGGCATGAAGGCCGGGGGCAGGAAGACCGACATCAGGACCAAGGTGATGCCGATGATGGGGCCGAACAGCTCGTTCATGGCATCAATGCTGGCCTGCTTTGGCGTCTTGCCCCGCTCGATGTGCTTGGCCGCGCCTTCGACGACGACGATGGCATCGTCCACGACGATGCCGATAGCCAGCACCACCGCAAAAAGCGTGAGCAGGTTGATGCTGAAGCCCAGGACGGCCATGCCCGCAAACGCGCCGACGATGGTCACCGGCACCGTGGTGGCCGGGACGAGCGTCGCGCGCCAGTCCTGGAGGAAGACCATGATGACCAGCAGCACCAGGACGCCCGCCTCGTAGAGAGTCCGGTACACCTCTTTGACCGATTCCCGCACGAACAACGTCGTATCGAGGGGGATGGAGTAGCGCATGCCAGCGGGGAAGTTCTTGGCATAGCCCTTGAGGGCGGTGCTCACGACTTTGGCGGTATCCAGGGCGTTGGCCTCGGGCAACTGGTAGATGGCGATGCCGCCGGCCTGGCCGCCGTTCATCTTGAAGAACTGGCTGTAGGTTTGGGCACCCAGCTCGACGCGCCCGATATCGCGGACGCGCGTGATCTGGCCGCCCATATCGGTCGAGGACTTCACGATGATCTGTTCGAACTCGGCGGCGTCCACCAGCGCGCCCTCGACGTTGACGGTGAGCTGGAAATCCTGCCCTGCGGGTGTCGGGGGCATACCGACCTGGCCGGCGGTGACTTTGGCGTTCTGCTTCTGGATGGCCTTAATGACGTCCGCGGGCGTCAGGGAACGCTGACGCATCAGCTCCGTATCCAGCCAGATGCGCATGCTGTATTGGCCGATGCCGAACACGACGACATCCCCGACTCCGGGCAGCCGCGCCAGCCGGTCCCGCAGGGCGAGCGTGGCGAAATTGCTCAGAAACAGGCTGTCGTGCGCCTTGTTCGTCGAGGTGAGCGTGATGATCTGGAGAATGGCCGTGGACTTCTTCTTGGTCACCACCCCTTGCTGCTGCACCGGCCCGGGCAATTGCGACATGGCTGCCGCCACGCGGTTCTGCACCAGCACCTGCGCGAAATCCAGGTCCGTGCCGACGTCGAAGGTGACGGTCAGCGTGTAGCGGCCATCCGAGGTGCAGGTGGACTGCATGTAAAGCATCTTCTCGACGCCGTTAACCTGCTGCTCGATGGGCAGGGCGACGGTCTCGACGAGGGTCCTGGCGCTGGCGCCGGGATAGCTGGCGGTGACCTGAACCGTAGGCGGTGTGATGGGCGGATACTGCGCGACGGGCAAGGTCCAGACCGCCACGCCGCCCAGCAGCATGATAACGATGGCAATGACATTGGCCAGGACCGGCCGCTCGATGAAGAACTTGGAGAACATGGCTTGCCTCGGAGCGGTCAGCGGCTTGCAGCGGGCGGGGCAGATGGGCCGGTCGGTGCGGTTACCGGCGTCACCTTGTCCCCGGATCGGGCGCGCATCATCCCATTGACGATGACGCGGTCCTGGGTGCTGAGTCCGCTCAGGATGGCGCAGCCGTTAGTGGTGAGCGATCCCTTGACCACCGCGCGCCGGGCGACCACATCAACCGCGCCGGCCACCAGCACGTAATCGCCTTCCTGGTCGTTGGCGATGGCGCTGGCCGGTACGACCAGCATCGGCTTAGGCCCGCCCAGCGGTACGCGCACCCGCGCGAAAGCCCCGGCAAGCAGCAGATGGTCGTTGTTGTCAAAGAGCGCCCGCAACTGGATCGTGCCGGATGAGGTGCTGATCCCGGTGTCCACGAAGTCGAGTGTGCCCTCCTGTGGGAAACCTTCCTGACTCTGCAACCCGACCAGGACCGGGGCCTTGCCGACGTTGCCCCTGGGGTCCATGCCGCGCTGGCGCATGATTGCGGCGGCCCGCAGTGCGTCACGTTCGTTGAGATTGAAATAGACGTAGATGGGTTCAAGCCTATCAAGGGTCGCCAGCTTGGTATTGCCGTTGGGCCCAACCAGGTTGCCTGGGTCCACCAGGCGCCGGCCAATGCGCCCACTGAAAGGTGCGGTCACATGGGTGTAGCTCAGGTTCAGTTTTGCCAGCTCCACCTGCGCCGCATCCTGGTCTCGCTCACTGAGCCACCGCTCGACACTCGCGAGCGAGGTCGCGTTGGACTCGATCAAGCTGCGTTGTCGGTCGTACTCCGATTGCGCCCGATCCAACGCCGCCTTGGCCAACGCCAACTGCTGTTTGTATGGCTCGGGCTCGATCACGAAGAGCAACTGCCCCTCCTTGACCATCGCCCCGTCTTCGAAGTTCACGGACTCCAGGTAGCCGGTGACGCGCGCCACCAGGTCCACGGTGCGTGAGGGAGTCACGGTGCCCGTGAGTTCGAGGTAGTCAGTGACCGCCTGCTCTGACGGATGGCCGACCGTCACCGAAGGTGGGGCCTGGTTCGCGCCCTCGCGCGGCTTGCCGCACCCCGCCATAAGCACCGTCACAGCCAACGCCCACCCGAGCGGCAAGAGTGATTTCAATCTCATAGTCTTACGTTCAAATCGTCTGGCACCGCTGTCTCTCGAAATCTGCGCAGCCCGCGCAAATTCTGCCTGCGAGTGCACAACCTGGAATTTGCGATCTGCCATCTGCCATTTGCCATTTGCCATGTTCCGTTGCTGCTCTGTCGCACCGTGGTTACTGGCCGTCTTTGGCCTGGGTGACGTCCTTTGCCGATGCGCTCGGGGGCAAATGGCGCCCGGGCTCCAGCAGGCGGCCCCAATCCGTGCGGCGGGCCATTTCGGCTTTAACCTCGTCCGAAAGGATGTCGTGGCCCTCGCGGATTTGCCAGCCGCCGCCCAGCGCGCGGTACACTGAGATAATCCCCAGCACCACGTTGCCGCGCGTGCTGGCGAGCGAGTTCTCGACGGCCAACTGGCTCTGCTCCGCGTTGACCACCGTGGTGTAATCGGTCTGGCCGCCCTTGTATTGAATCATCGCCAGTTCGGTAGAGCGGCGGGCGGCCGCAGACGCCTGGTCCAGGAACGCGGCTGACCGTTGCTGATTGGCAAAGGCCGCCAGCCCGTCTTCCACCTCCCGCTGCGCGCTCAGGACCGTGTTTTGGTAGCTGAGCACGGCCGCCTGAAATTGGGCGTCCTGGACGCGCACCTGGTTCATCAGCCGCCCGTAGTTAAAGATGGGGAAAGTGAAGCCCGCCCCGGCGCTCAGCGCGCGGCTCTCCCAGTTAAAGATGTCCGACAGGGAGTTGTTGGCCTCGTTGTTTCCCGTAAACCCAAACTGGCCGGCCAGCGAGAAGCTCGGATACATCGCCGCCTTGGCGACGCCGATCAGCGCGCACTGCGAAGCGGCCGCCAAGCCGGCAGCCCGCACGTCCGGACGACGGCGCAACAGGTCCCGGGGGATGCCTGCCGCGACCATGAGGGGAGCGGTAGGGATGCGGCTGGGGCCTGCCAGATGCCGGTCAATCTGGTCGGGCGTCTCGCCCAACAGGAGCGCCAGGCCGTCCTTGTTCTGGATCACCGCCTCCTCGAGCAACGGGACCTGTGACTCGGTCTGCGCCAATTGGGTGGCTGCCTGCTGCACGTCGCGTTCACTGGTCTCACCGCCATTGAACCGCGCGGTGGCGATGCGCA
>Ga0187877_1003839_pt1 | contig 11944 bp, 12 predicted proteins | sample June2016WEW_17_1_3_FD_132430 | JGI IMG/M metagenome (GOLD analysis project Ga0187877, IMG submission 132430) | Peatland microbial communities from SPRUCE experiment site at the Marcell Experimental Forest, Minnesota, USA - June2016WEW_17_100 | ecosystem: Environmental > Terrestrial > Soil >... | reverse complement strand
TTGCCCTGAGAGCCGTCGAAGGTATGGATGGTCGCCTTGCCCCTAAGATCGTGGGCAAAGATGCACTTGCTCCCGTCGCGGAGCTTTGTCTCCTGGTCGGGATCGAACCGATACTCATAAACGTATGATCGCTTGACCTTTTCTGGAGGCCGGTGGGTCCTGACAAGGCCGCCGAGACAATCGGGGTCGTCGATCAACTCCTGCTCGGTCATGGCGTGATGTTCGTACATGGCCCACCAGATGGGCTTGTCCTCACGCCGATGGAACTCAAGGAACCACGATAACAACTCGTGGACGCGCCAACGCCCCGGGTCCCCCCTGCGGTCAGCGGGGATTTCAGCCCGCATTTCCTGGGCATACTGTGCCTGCGCTGAGATTTGTTTTAGCGTGTCAGATTCCTGGGCAGCCTCTTTGGGGATGTAGGGGGCATCCGCCTGTTTCTGTACCTCTCGTAGCCAGCAGGCAAGCCCCCAGGTAGATTCGCAGTCCTCGCGGTTGTACTCGCGAATCGCGCGAAGCGTGGGTGATATCTTCCAATCGCCACCATCATTGTTTTCGAGCCATTTCTGGTAGAAGGCAAGCGAGTCGCCGCTGGTCGTGACGCCACTGCTACGTTGGAATTGGTACAGCTTCTCAATGTTCTTCAGGGAATATGAAGGCTCCCCAACCAGGAGGGCTTGGCGGACGACAGAATAGAGGTCCACAAATGCCTCAGCCCGGATAAGCTGATCGACTTCCTCCTCATAGATGGCGTAGCGGCCCATTAGCCGGCGCAGCGCGGTGACCTCATAGGTCGCATAATGGTAGATGTGCATCGATGGGTCATGCCGCCAGCGCTCATGCGCCCATGACACAAAGCCCTGGAGTGCATTCTTTTCCTCCTCGCGGCTGTGTGCCCACCAATCCCGAAAAGCGAGGTCGCCATTGTCGAAGTAGGTTACCCCAAAGAGGTATTCCAAGCCCTCCTCAAAGAATGGGAAGCCTTCGATATCAAAGACAATGTCGGACGGCGAAGCTGGTGGAAGGGTCGCAAGACCCAGCCGCGGATTGAGAGGGTTTAGTTGAAGAATTTCGTACCTCGGTTGCGGTCGGCCACGGGATGCAATTTGCAGGCTTGCTTGCCTCCGCCGTCTGTCGAATGCGGGTGGAGTGATGCCAGGCACCCCGTCCCGAGAGGTTTTCGCAAGCGAGCGGGTTGTGCTGATTCCGGTGTTGCGAAGCTTTTGGGCCTGAGTCGAGCGAATGCCGGCGATTAGAGTCAAGTCATCACGCGCCTCGAGGATTTTTGTCGCGTGACGGGACAGCGCCCAAGATTATTCGGGCCTGGGATCTCGGGCGGGGTCTTGGGTCGAATCACTCCTGCCGTTCAGGGAACGCGAGCTTCAGTTGGCGGTAGTAATAGAAGTAATCCTCGGTTCGGAATCGTCGCCGCTCCCTGGTGCCGAGGACGACCTGAAACTCTTTCGGCAGCCGCTGCTGCATTTCTGCAAGCATTTCGCTGTAACTCAAATCAATCGCAGGCAATATAACGACCTGAAATCACCGAACGAATTGCTGGCGTACTGCCGCGAGGTAAGCGTACCCGTAGGTCGCATCGGGCAGCAGGCAATGGTCCTCCGTCCACTCGTTCCACGCCGACAGGAAAATCACGGGAGGCTTGGTCCGTCGCCCCGCCACAAAGTATTTCGCCGCCAGCAGAAGCTGCTCGTATTGATCGGGTGAGCGGTTGATGATCACATGCGCGTTGCTGGCAGAGCGCGGGCTGTTGTCCCAGCCCACCGGGCAGTCCGGAAAATAGGGAATATCAACCTTGAAAGCGGTTTCCTTCCATAGCTGAACACTTCGCTCTGCCGCCTGTGCAAACACCGTGGTTTTGCCCGGCAGACCTCCCGCGAAGGTTTGATAGTCGGTGGCGCTGTCGATCCCCAGTTCTTTCAAGGGGGTTTCACCACCTTTGTAAAATTGGCTGGCGCTGGCCTGGATGTGCAGCCCCTTGAGCCCCGCCTTCACCGCGCGATTACGCATACCGTCGAAAATCTTCCGCAGCTTTTGCACTCCGAAAAAGTTCAGTAGTCCTGCCTCTGACTTCGAGGAATCCAGGTTGAAGATGGCGAACACCGGCTGGTCATCAATCCGCCAGTAGTTTGCCTCGCGCAGGTAGTGCTCCAACAGGTAGTCCGTCACGCGGTCCATGTCGGCTTCGCTGTACGTTTGGGGATAGATATAGGCTTCTTTGCCCTTGATCGGTGCGGGATAATTGTTCGACCAGTTGTGATTGGCCCACATGACGGCGAACTTCATCTTCTGCCGGTTGGGAGCGCGCAGAAAGCCCTGCTCCAGTTGCTCGTGGTAAAACATCATGCCTTCGTGCCAGTACCAATCCACCATGAAAACATTGATTCCGGAACCGGAGGCGAGATCAATCTCCCGCGCCGCCCAGGCAGGATCAGCTTCGTTAAAGGAGCCTGGAACGGACTCGTCGTACATCCCCCAGAGCGGCTGTTTCGGCTGGAGGTGTCCATCGAACCAGGGCTTCGCATGTCGCACGGCTTCGAACTCGGTCCACCCCTGACCGAAGTATTTCTCCATCGCCGGGCTGGGATGCCAGCTCGGGAAGTTGTAAACCGCCACCTGGAAAGGAATCCCCTCCAACGAAACCGAGGTATCCACCAGGCTTTGCACTTTCTCGTAGGTGAAGTAGGGCACTCCGGGCGGGGGCGACGGCCAATCAGCACTCTCACGGGCAGGGCTGGCCTTCCCAGCGACCTTCTCTGCTAATGATGAATTCAGGGCCGCCGCGGAAAGTGGCGCCGTCCCCAAGAAAGTCCTTCGATCCATATAATTCCTCCCGAATTACTCAGCCTTTGGCTGCGCATTCACTGGCTGGTTTTTCCACCACGGATTGGAATTTGCAGACCAGATAGGAAGTGCGAATGAATCCTACCCGCACCGGCTCCTACCTATGAATTCCCTTGCCAACCCTATTAGCCAGGATTCCCGTTTTGAGGTTTCAAAGTACTTTTCCGGCGCGGGGCCCCCGATCAGGGTCCTACTTCTTCTTCGCTGGACCGGCGGGTTTTTCCGGAGCCGGCAGGGGAAGGTCAGAGTTGAACATTGCGCGCGCAACCTTCCACGACCCGTCGGCCTGCTTGCGGCAGATGGTTAGGTACTTGCCGCGGTCCTCGAAGGGTACCGCCCCGGGAGGGGTCACGGTCATGGAATAGGTTCCGCCATCGTAGGCCAGGTCCCCTTGCCCCTCGATTTCCAAACTCTGCTCCTGGAAGTTGGAAAACGGCGGGAAAGCCTCCAGCCAGGCCTGGATGGCGGCCTTGCCCTGGACCGCCGCCTGGTTGGGCGGCAACTCGATGGCGTCCTCGGTTTAAAGGGCCAAATCCCCCTTCCAGTCTTTGGCGTTCGTCAGCTTCATATCGTTCTCATCACCCTGGCGAATCGCCGTTCGATCGGCCTCGGACAGTCCGGCTGGTCGCTGGCATCCGACAGTGAAGCCCAGGCAGATCGCCATGCCCATCGTCACAACGAGTCCCTTCTTAATTACATTTGCCTACTCTCCAGGTGTTCCGTCCCGGAGCCCTCCGCGGCTACGAAGATACACCCGGAATTAACTTTTTGGCTCTCGCCGGTGGAAAGTGTACCATCATTTGCGTCCAACGGAGCTCGATTTTTCCTTCAATCGGCATCGGTATGGCCAAGAAACTCATTCGAAGCCCAAATCGAGCTCCAGTCGTGTTCTTGCGCCATGTTGTCTGGTGGAAGGTCATCACTCTATGACTACCTGTGCTTAGCTGCGGCGGACACAGGAATGAAAGATGACCCAGGTCTCAGAGTCTGAGGTGGCGACTGCTGGAGAAAGGCTCAGTCGAGGAATGCCGGGGCTTGAATGGCTGCGGGGGGGGGGAACTGAAGAGAGGATGGCGTTCGTTCGCCGTCGAAGCATTCGATCCTATGGGATCACATGCTCATGCAGCCTCGCGGTAGTAATAATTGAGCAGCCCTCCCAGTCGCTCCTGACATTGAACCGCTCCCTGACCAACACAGGCTGGTTGAGTCTGCCCGGGAAACAGCAGCTGGTTCTCTTTGCCTTGATGATTACGTTCTTCATGATAATGCACTCCGTATTGTTGAAGCGCTTGCTTCAAGGAAGACTCTCCGAAGAGAATCAGCTTAGAGAGGCAGTCCTCTTTGACCGATCTCACCCAGCGCTCCGCATAGGAATTCAAGTTGGGACTCCTGGCTGGTAGCAAAATCAGTTTGGCCCTTCCCGGTTCGATGATCTGATCAAAGGATGGGCAGAACTTACCGTCTCGATCATGGAGCAAATACCTGCAATTTTCGAGGAACCCCCATGTTTCCAAAGTCACGTTACTGGCGGTCTGTTTCATCCACTCTTCATGCGGATGAGGAGTCATCCCGGCCAAGCAGACCTTGCGACTCTTCAGAGCGGATCTCGATTTGAGCTTGGAACTGGTCAATCAACGATAAGGGCTGTTATCGACAGATATTGGTAAATCCTTGGCTACCTCTCGTCAGTTATGCCAAGAGCTATAGGGGTCTGGCCCGCTTTCAAAGTGCTGTCGTCCTACTTTCCGAGTAGGGCGTTTTTACTCGTGGTTGACTTCGGCCCGCTGCACTGTCACCATGTTGCCAAACATCCGTCAGCGGGAATACACGCTGGATGCTATTCTGACTATCGAGAGCTTATGCACTACTCTCACTGGAGCCCAAGTCGCTTGCTCAGCGTGGAGCCGGGTCATCGCGTCCAACGGTTCACCTGGGGCTCTTTCGGGGCGGGCAAGAAAGGGGTTGCTGCATGGTATTCCCAGAGGATCAGCCTCAGCTAGTGCGAGAAATACTGAGTTATTTTCTTCGCAACCCCCATGCGGCAGACACACTAGAGGGGATTGCACGTTGGCGCCTATTGGAAGAGGCCGTCCACCAAAGCGTAGAAGAAACCAACAAAGCTCTCAGTTGGTTAGTTCTCAAAGGCTTCTTGCATGAGATGCCCGTGGCTGGCCGTAATCATGTCTTCAGGCTGAACCCAGAAAGACGGCCCAGTGCGGAGGCCTGGCTAGCGCAGTCCAAATTGCCACGAGAGGGTTCGGACGCGAACTGACCGCTGGTCGAACGCCAAACCTCCTTGCTCGCCAAGGTCTTGTCCCGCTTCCACGTGCTGCCACACCTTCCGGGCCACGGGGATCACCGCCTACCTGGAAAACGGGGATACTATCGAGAACGCCCAAGCGATCGCAGCCAACGAGTCCCCGTGCGCCGATTCGCTCACGACGGCATACTTGAGTTAAGCAGGCTTACCGAAAGGACACGGTTGTCTTACTCCAGGGGCCCACACCATAGCGACCCTGATCTGAAGAAATTTAATTTCAAGATTGACAGAAGGCAACAGCACGGACGTTCTCACGGTTGGGCGAAAATTTTGAGCAAAGGGGTGAATCGAAAAGGTGCCTTGAACATTGAATGGGACGCCGATACGAATATGCTGTTATGTCGGGTCGCAAACCCTGGCGCGGGTCGCCCCAACCTAATCGTGGGCGGAGGCTCGGCTGCGCCGCCGTGCCCGCCTCGGCGATTATTTGGCAGTCTCCGACCGCTCAAAAATAGCCGCACAACTGCTTTGCTTGCAATGTGTTCCACATAGGACGTATCATAACCTCGCGTTATGCCTAGTGTACCATGTCCCGTGTAGAGGGGATGTGCGGCATTCTGGGCATAACCGCCTCCTGTTGAACCTGGAATCCAGTGCGGTCACGTTCCCTCCACTCGACGGCACGCTAAAGCGGCTCACCCCATTCTTTTCGACAAATTTAAAATTGGATCATCGAACTGACCAAGGCGCTTATCCAGGTCTCGGCGGTTCACACTCAACGCCAAGTCGAAACAGCCCGGCGTCTGGCGGTGGAAACTTAGTTACAAAGAAACGGAGTGATTACCATCACTCAGAACAAAAGAGTGTTACGCATTTTCCCGGAAAAAATTGCTCATAAGTAGGTTGCATTCAAATCGCACGAAGAGCATCTGAAGATTCTTGAGGCTCTTCGGCAGGCGAACCTTCGCCAGACAATGGATGCGCCGACGAGCCAAATTTTGAATACCCGTGACAATACCCTTAAGCATGGAAATACCTTGAGTAGGCCCCAAAACTGGGGGAGCGACCCATGACCCCATTGGGTATTGAATAGGTCCCCCGCCTCGACCGACCATGGCCCGGCGAACAAGTCCCATGCCACCACAGCCGCCGCGATGGATAGCCTCCGCGAAAGCAACCATCCCCACGCGTCACACAGCGGTCACTTCAACCAGGGCGCAGCTCAAAGGAGCCAACGCCACCGTCCGATGTCCTGCTTCCCCATGCAGCGGCCCCACTCTCAAGGCACGGCCCGATGTATGGAGAACGACGGCGTCGCCGGTCTTTGTCCCAGGCAAGCGGGTATCCTTGATGATCACCGTCTGCTTCTCTGTCGTCCAGTTCGCCAGCACAATGCCAAACCGTCCGTTCGGCGCTTGCCAAGCCGCGTGAAACACCGACGGCACCCGATGCTGCCGGCCCTCGTGCGTCCAGTCCATCATCTGAATGCTTTTTACCGCCGCGGGCTTGAGCATTCGCCCGAACACTAGGAAATCCTTCCCCGGCCCTCGCCGCAACGCCGTCACCGTGCGGATCATCTCAAGAGCATCCTCGTTGCTTCCCACCTTGGGTTCCCACGGCGCAAAGTGCGGTGTGTCTTTGTTCAGAAATGTGCCATCCCCCGTCAAGACTCCTCCGGCTATTGCTCCCCAGACGCAGTTGGCAGCATTCTTGATCTGCATGTGATAAGGTTCCGCCCCCCAGCCCATCATGCCCTGAATAACGATACATTCATGGAACAGTAATTGGTAAAGTGGAATATCGTCACCGGTGCCGTGGCCCGGTGGCCACATGCGGAACTCCGTCTCCTGGAACAATGGAAGGCAGTATTCGTTGATCCCCGACTCGGAGGAGTGAGCCACCCCGAGTGCACCGGCCTCCGACGCCGCTCGCCGAAACTCCGCCATGATCTCTTCCATCTTCTCGGTCATCCACTTGCCGGGGACGGGTGAGTGTTCGTGAGCCGAAGCGTAGCACGGAAACGTCGCAGCTCCATTGTTCTGATCGAAGAATTGTAGAGACTCGAAACCCCAGCCGATCATGCGATTCACATAGTCCACGGCAATCTGCCGAGTCAGAAGCGACCCCAGGCAACACTCGTAACTCTTACGAAATCCCGCCTCCCAAGATTCAAGGACAGGATCCCCTTTCGGTGTTCGACATACGCTTTCCATACCCCCGTGTTCCTTGAAGAAGCGGCTGCCGTCATATCCGCTCGACTTGTGACCGAAGACCCAGCGGCTGCCGTTGCAGAAGGTTCCGACGTGCCATCCGCGCTGGCGGACCGTACTTACAAAGCTCTTCAGAGAATCCTCGCCACCAAGCCATGGGACGCTATTGGGGTAGGACCATGAGCCCGTTTTCTCCCACCCCATCAGGATGGCCGCCACCGGCGCCTGGACCCGGTCCGCAATTTCCTGCAAAAGCGGAATACACTTTTCGAAGGGCAAGAACTCCTTGCGGATCACAATCGGCTTGCTCAGATCTATGTCCCATTCGGGATGAATCGTGATGTAAACCGGCGATTCGAGTAACCAGGTAGGCACGTCTTTTCGCCGATGAAGCGGCGTGGCCCACTCCTGTTGAAGCGACCATGTCCGGTAGAGCTCGCCCGCGTCGTACCAGTCCCCATTGAAACTGCTAAGGACAACGTCGTACTCAAGGCGCCGACGCCCTTGTTTCGGCCAGTCACCAAAATGGGCCACCCCAAGACGAAGGCCCGGCGACCGGTTAACTACCTTGAACTGCTTGATGCGACCGCCCGTATCCTCGCAAGCAAGGTAGATTCCAGATCGATCGTTGTGGTAGGCCAGGAACTGAGCGAAGTGCATACCTGGGTAGTGATCATCACCACGAATTAACTCCCATACCCCGGAATCATCAGGCAGTCTCGACGACACCGGTGTCCCGCCGGCCGATTTTGCCGAACTAGGGTGGCGGATCAGCCGCCCGCTGCCGTAGCCCTGCGGCAGGACCACAGTTTCGCTCCTAGCCGCGCCACCCAGGTCGTAGGCACACACCACAAATGGGAACTGCACATTCACCACCTCGATACCTGCGTCGTTAGTGAGCGTAAGTGACCATCGGCTGAACTTCTCAGTGTGACGTGCCTGGACTTGAATCGTTACGTGTAGGAGGAGGCCCGCGATCCGCTGGAACGATGCCGTCAACGCCTTGCCAGCCCCATCGCCGTCGCAAGTCACCTTGACTTCGCTCGCCTGGGCCGACGTGAGCTGCCTGTACTCCCGGTTCTCATCCAGGTAGTCAATGACGAAGACCGGCTGCTCCTTCCCTGCCGCGATGAACTCCTGGTCCTTAGCCGTGTGGGAGCGGAAGGACACCAACTGGCCGGTGCCGACGTCAAATCCCAGTGCCTCTCCCAGGGTCTCCAGGGTGTAAATTCGATGCGACTCCCTATTGCCACTGGAGATCGTCAGCCTGGGGCTCGAATCAGAGTGATTGCCCCAGCCGTCCCCGGCGCCGAGCTTGAATTGCATCCTCATCCATGTGCCGAGTGCAGAAAGGCTCTTGATGAAACTGCGCCGTTTCATGCTTCCTCACTTTTGGATCTCCAATTCCAGGCTATCCATTTTGATCTTCCGATCCGGATAAAGTGCCCGCCGGACGGCTTCCCGCTTGTAGCCGATTTGTCATGCGCCTCGCCGTCCGCCACACCCCTCCCGACCGATTTCTTAGCTGCTGGATCTTCAGCACCCCGTGGGCACCGACAGCGCCGCACTTGGCTCCCAGCCGGAATTTCCTTTTTAGCTCCCAACAGCCCCGCATTATACACCCCTCGAGGGGTTCCAGCGCACTTTCTTCCTTTGGCTGGGTCCAGGGGCTCGGGACAGAGCCCTGTCTACCCCAGCGCGAGTCCCGAAACTGCTGACTGCGACCTTCCCATCCGCTTTTGTCAGACACCCCTCCGTCCCTGGTGACCCCAGATCGACTTTCCGGCTGCCACAGCCTCGGCTACGCCGCCGGAAGTAATTTGAGGGTGAAGGCGGGAAGCTGTAAGCTATGGCGTGTCAATTCGTTCCAGTTTTTTGGCCATACGCCTCTAAGCCGGGCGCGCGGTTTGTCGGACCTTCAATTTGATGCAGGCAATGCTGCCTGTTGTGAAGAGGTGCTTCATGAACTTTTGGGTCGGAATAGCGCTGACCATCGTAGCCGCTATCATGAACGGGAATTTCGCAGTTCCCCTCAAACGTGCAAGGCAATGGTCTTGGGAGAACTTTTGGGCGCTCTATTCTCTAGTCGCTTTCTTGGTGATTCCCTGGGGGCTTGCCGGGTTTACCAATCCTCACCTGCTTGAGACGTTCAGTTCCTTGTCATCGTCACAGATTCTGACACCACTTCTTTTCGGAATGGGGTGGGGGATTTCCCAGGTTCTTCTTGGTGTCTCCGTGGCGCGTGTCGGCATGGCCTTGACTTTTGCTATCGTCATAGGTCTTTCCGCGAGCCTGGGAACGCTGATTCCATTGCTAACGCTGAATCCGCGCCTGTTCTTGACGGGAAAAGGAGTTTTGCTGCTGATTGGCATTGCGATTATGGTGAGAGGAATTTATCTTTGTGCGAAAGCCGGTAAAGAACGTGAACGGATGCAGGCAGTGTCCACCACACATTCCCCGAATGAGGGTTCCGCTAATTCCGGCTACAGCACTGCCTTGGCCATAACCATAATTGCCGGCGTCCTCACACCTATGTTGAGCTACGCTCTGGCCTTCGGCAAACCCGTTTTGCAGCGGGCTGTAGACCTTGGCTCGACCCCTGCCAACGCCACCTATGCCGTCTGGGTAATCACCCTGCTCGGAGGACTGCCAGTGAACCTCCTCTACTGTGCCTATTTGTTGAATCGCAACAGGACTTGGTCGGCATTCACTGCCCGGACCTATGACGGACTGGGCGCTGTGCTCATGGGCGTACTGTGGATGGGGTCCATCGCGGTGTATGGGGTGGGGACAACCTACCTTGGATACTCGGGGGCCGCTATCGGGTGGGGCCTCTTTTCCATCTTTGTAATCCTGGCCGCGAACGTTTCGGGCGTCATAGCCGGGGAGTGGCGAGGTGTGGGCAGCCGCCCCTTGCGAAACCTTAGCCAAGGATTGGTTTTACTCACTGTGGCGTCAGTCGCCATGGCTTGGGGCAATCGTTAGCGCGTGTTCACCTTTTCCAGTGCTCTTTCGCGCCTTGCTTGCTCATAACCCAAAGGTCGCTGGTTCAAATCCAGCCCCCCAACCATCCGAACGCGCCAGTCAGACGGTTGGCGCGTCGGTCCAGTTCCGGGGAAGCTACCCAGTAGGTTCCATTCACCTTCAGCAACGTAGAATCTCTCCGCTCCTACGGTGGAAGGTTGCATGCGTATTTCTCTTACATGCTTTGCAAGCCCTACCCGCGCGAGCGGGACATTTTTCGCAAGCAAGCTTCGAATATCAGCCAGCCGGGTGGTCACATAGCCACGGATCACTGCAAGTTCGGCATCCACCGATTGTGGGCTATCAGATAGAAGCTGATTGGACATCTCGCACAGAGCTTTTTCTCGTTCACGAAGAGCTTCGAGAAGGAACCCAGATGCCCCATTCTGCGCCACGGCATCGGCCAGCCTTCGGAGTTCTGCCTTCTTTTGCGCCTTGCCGAGCTCAACATCCAGCTTCTCGCGCAACTGCGCTCGCCTCTTCGATTTGCTTTTCATGGCCGTTTCCTTCGCTGCGCCATCAAATCTCACCCAAGCAGTATGGGCGTCTTCGGCACTCTCTCCCGTCCCTCCCCACCGAGAAGAACAAGGCATGAGCAGGGCTTGGATAATCGGTCCCTTCCGCAGCGGCTCCTGAACACACCTTCCCTCCTGAGCCCTGCAGGATTGAGCGACTTGACCCCTCGCCCCCCGGCCTCTGATCCAGAATTTCCATTATCGACCTGCGGCCCGACCGATAACGTACACCTGTCCGCCGCCGAGCGCAATTGTCAGTCGGGTTAGCAGTGCAAGGTGCTTCCGCGGGCCACGGAAAGGGCCATTCGTGCCTCTCGCGAACCCCAAAAGCCGCAACTGCCCCTCTTTCGACCCGTGTTTCCGACAATTGGCCGCCCCCCTACCTCTCTCGTCGCTGAAATCCCATCCGGTCGTCGGCTCGCCTACCGGAACCAGAAGAAAGAGATCATCGGCTACCACCACAAACTGGCTATGATCAGTGTGGTGGGAACCGGCCTGACCCTTCCCTTGGATGTTGAACCCTACGGCCCTGGGGATAGCGAGTACAGCGTCGGTCGGCGACTGCTCCGGCGCACCGTCGGCTACACTGGCCGCCGTTTTGCCGATTACGTGGTCGTCGATGGAGAATTCTCCCGAGCCCCCTTCCTGGACGACGTCGGCGATCTGGGACTCTTCGTCGTCTCCCGTCTGAAAGACAATCCCCCCGAACTGTTCGCGGCCGCCCAGAAGAGGTTTCTCCGCCAGCCTCCCCATCAAGTCTTCCGCCAGCGGAAGGACCGGGTGGAAATCTGGGACGCCGACGACTTTGACCCTTGGGAAACGCTCCGCTGGGAAACGGTGCGGGTGATCTTCTACCGCCAGCACAAGCCCGACGGCAAGGTGTTCGACGCGTTCTGGCTCACTGACTTCCCTCGTCGGCGGGTCGGCAGCCGGGAAATATTCCGCATCGCCAGGAGCCGCTGGGAAATCGAGAACCAGGGTTTCAATGACGCCAAGAACCGCTACGGCTTCGAGCATACCTGTCACCATGAGCCCAACAGCCTGCTGGTGGTCTGGCTGCTGATCTGCTTGGCCCT
>Ga0187877_1003838_pt1 | contig 11947 bp, 8 predicted proteins | sample June2016WEW_17_1_3_FD_132430 | JGI IMG/M metagenome (GOLD analysis project Ga0187877, IMG submission 132430) | Peatland microbial communities from SPRUCE experiment site at the Marcell Experimental Forest, Minnesota, USA - June2016WEW_17_100 | ecosystem: Environmental > Terrestrial > Soil >... | reverse complement strand
GACGCAACTTGCGATGCACCCCGCGCTTGCGCCCCTTGGCCACCATCCCCGCCCCTTGCAGCAACCCCTTCACCCAGCTGTAGCTGATCTCGACCTGGTGCTCCTCCTGCAGCTTCTCGTGAAAGTGCCGCACGTTCAGATCGAAATACTTCTCCCGATACAGCCCCAGGACTTTCTCCACCACCACCAACGGCACCCGCTTGGGCGACGGCTTGCCCCGCCGCCGGTCAAACAAGCCCCGGAACCCGAACTCTTCATAACGCTCTCGCCAGCGCCGCATCTGCCGATCGCTGATCCCAATGATCTCGGCCGCTTGCCACCACGTGATCTTTTTCGCCATGGCCCGCAAAATGACTTCCTGTACCTTCATCGCCCGCTCCATCGCGGCCTGCGTGTAAGAGAACATGCCTTCCATGGTCTCCTACCCTCGCCGCCTGCATAGCGGACACTTCACTTGCTTTCTCAACCGGACATATCATGTGCTAACGACACCACTACCGACACTTCCTTGACATCACTCCCAGAAAGTGCTAAAGACTCCTGTTATCTTTTCTGGCAACTGAGACTGTGGATTCACCCGTGGAGCGGGAGACCATGCCGCAGCTTCAAAGGAGTGTCGCAACATGTGGGGGTAGGCAACAACTCGGAGTAGGCTTTCGACGCGGACAATAGCATCTAGACCGTGTCTGTTAGAGATTTCCATTCGGTCCTTTTGGGGGTAGACATGAGCATAAGCAAACGCCTATTCCAAAACATCTCGTCGCGGTCGTTAACAAAAGTGGTGTTGTGGCTCTGCCCTCTCGCTTTGCTGTGGTCGGTGGCCGCACCCACGGCACGGGCTCAGACGTTCACCAGCGTCGGGGGTTCAGTTCTGGACCCGACTGGCGCGCCTGTGCCCGGAGCCCAGGTAACCCTGACAAACGAGGGGACCGGTGCGGTCCGTACGACTTTGACCAGGGCTGACGGAACCTACGGTATTGAGCAAGTTTCCGCGGGGGCATATGCGCTGACGGTTGAAGCAAAGGGGTTCAAGAAATCGATTCGCGAACATGTGCAGGTTCTCGTTGCCACTCCGACAAGAGTTGACGTCACCTTGCAAATCGGCCGCGTGGATGAGTCGGTGTCGGTAACGGGTAACGCCGAAACCGTGAATACGCAGGACGCGAGCCTCGGGTCAGTTGTCGAAGAGCAGCAGATTACGCAGTTGCCCTTTGCTGCGCGTAACCCGGTCAACTTGCTCACGCTGCAACCGGGCGTTGTTTTCACCGGCTCGTCCGACACCGACATGCTCTCCATGGGCTCCACGCAAGATTTGGATCCACGGGAAGGTGTGGTGAACGGTGTGCTCGGAAACCAGAGTTACGTATCTCTCGATGGAATTGAATCGAACGATTTTCAGAACCAATCGGCGTTCACGAGTGCCTTGCCAGTCACTTTGGATGCTCTCCAGGAATTCCGCGTGATTACCACGAATGCGACGGCTTCGAGCGGAGCGGCGGGCGGGGCTCAGGTGGAAATGGTGACCAAGTCGGGAACCAATAGCTTTCACGGAAATCTGCGCTGGTTCAATCGCGACACGGTTTTTGCGGCAAATTCATTCTTTAACAATATGGAGGGAGTGGGGAGAGCGAAGCTGATCCGAAACATCTACGGGGGATCGCTGGGCGGTCCGCTATTGCCAACGTTGAAAGATCGCGTCTTCTTTTTCGTGGATTATGAAGGAAGATTGGATCGCAGTGCGACTCCGGTCAGCCGAGTGATTCCGACAAACAGCCTGAAGGCGGGAGATTTGTACTACACGGTCGCGGCGAATGGCCCCGGGGTAATTCCTTGCCCCAACAACGCTGGCACGTACTGCGAGGAGTTGACGCCGGCGCAAGTGGCGCAGCTTGACCCAGCCGGCACTGGCGTGAACCCGGTCATGCAGACGCTTATGGGTTTGTATCCCACAGGCAACGATCCTTTGTTAGGGTTCGATGGCGGCCTGAACAGCACGGGCTACCTCTTTGATGCTCCCATCAAAACCACCAACAATATTTATACCGCGCGGCTTGATTTCAAGTTGACGCGCGATGGCAAACATTCGATCTTCTGGCGCGGGAATTTGGCAGGGATCGACACCGATATAACTCCGGCGCAGTTCCCAGGCTTCCCGCCGAATAATGCATTTCGAAATAACAGCCGGGGAATTGCCGTAAGTTATACGGGTATATTAACGCCCAATCTCGTGAACACTGCGGAGTGGGGCTTCATACGCCAAGGCGTCTCGGAGACTGGAGGAACGTCAGTCTCGCTCACCGCGGAAAATTTCGCGGATCCTCTGAACTTCACTCGTGGATTCGCCCGAACCGTTCCGACGCAGGAACTGAGGGACGATATCAGCTGGGTACACCGGTCACACACGATTCAGGTGGGCGCTGATTTCCAGTTGCCTCGAAATCACTTCACGACCGAGCAGATCGCGTACCCTAGTTATGTCTTGGGAGATTTCGCGTACTGCTCGAACGATTGTCGCGATCCTATCATTGCCCTTCAGAATGCGGGGCAGCAAGTCCCGTCGGATTTCACTTCGTTTCTCACGTCTTTCATGGAATTAACGGGATCGATTAGCGAAGTTGCCGCCACGTATCTTGTCGATCCTAAGACTGGGCAGGTTTCGCCACCCAGTGGCCAACCGCTGAAACGCCATTACGCGGAGAATGACATTGAGTGGTACGTTCAGGACAGCTGGCGGGTGAAGCCCCATCTGACTGTGAATTACGGCCTTCGCTACAGCTATTTCGGCGTGCCCTGGGAACAAAACGGATTTCAGACGATTCCAACGATGAATTTGGACAAGTGGTTTGGAATGCGGGTCGCTGACATGAATCAGGGAATTCCCGCGGACTCATTGCCGCTGCTTTCGTACATTCCGGGCGGTAAGGCAAACCACCAGCCCTCGTGGTATGGCCCGAGCACCCGAGACTTTTCTCCGCGCTTGTCATTGGCATACTCTCCCGGATATCAGTCCGGCATTTTGGAGAAAATTTTCGGTGGTGCCGGGAAGAGTTCGATCCGCATGGGTTTTGGGATGTTTTATAACCGCATGGGCGGTGCGATTGCTACGGATCAAGCCGTAAACTCGGGAGATCCCGGCCTAACGGATTTTCAGGGAACTCCCACTGGAATGTTCAGCCTGGCGACGGCACCGCGCTTCTCCGGAACATGCAGCATGAGTGCCGGATGCTCGGGATTGCCCCCGATTGCGAGTTTGTTGTTTTCCGTGCCGACGGGCGGTTTCCCGTTCACGCCTGACCAGGGAATCGACAACTTCGACTTTGCCGTAGACCAAAACCTGAAGACTCCTTATTCCTACGATATGGATTTCACCATCGAGCGTGAGATCGGCAAAGGATTCACGGTCCAAGCAGCCTATGTCGGCAACCTGGGCCACCGACTGTTGCTGAAGAAGGATTACGGGCAATTTCTCGGCAATTTCAAGGATACACAATCAGGGCAGACGCTTTGGCAGGCCTACAACCTGCTCGTTAAGCAGATGGGCCCCTTGAACAACCAGGCTCCTGCTTCGCAGATCACTCCGATTCCTTGGATTCAGAACCTGATGCCGAACATGCCGGCGTATGCGGCAGCTTATCTCGGCAATCCCGCTATCGCTAATATGACGGCCACCCAGGCTTTCTACTCCATCGTGCAAGGCTATGCTCCGGATTGGAGCGACGCTGTGCTGGCGATGGATGATCCCCCTCCGGGTATCGGAAGTCCGTGGTCCTCGGCCGTGGATCCCCAAGGGAATGGGCGGGTAATGTTCGGGCCGCAGTTTGCCAGTATGCCCGCGTGGACATCCGTAGGCACTTCCAGCTTTCACAGCTTACAGCTATCTGTCCGGAAAAAGGCGGGGCCGCTCATTCTTGACGTGAATTACGTGTACAGCAAATCGATTGATGATGCGTCGGCAGGGGAAAACGCCGACCTGTTTCTGTCCGAGGGACAACAGAACGGCCAGATTCCCGACGCGTTTAACGTGCGCGCCGGGCGAGCCGTTTCGGACTTTGACCTGAAGCATAATTTCAATGCGAGCTGGGTTTATGCATTGCCGTTCGGGCGCGGACGGCGATTTGGCTCGAGTCCATCGAAGGTGGTGGGAGCGTTGATCGGCAATTGGCAGTTCACCGGGACTCTGCGGTGGCACTCCGGGTTCCCTTTAACTCCGCGCGACGGATTCAATTACCCGACCAACGATTATCAGCCGGGCCCCGCAACCATTATCGGGCCGCTAAAGAGTTCGGTGACCAAGAAAGATCCGAATGGATATCCGAACTTGTTCAGTAATCCCGGTCAGGCCTACGAGGAGTTAGCTTTTACTCTGCCCGGATCTCCTGGCAGCCGGAACAAGATTTTTGGCCCGGCTTATTTTGACGCAGACATGGGCTTGGGAAAATCGTTTACGATGCCCTGGAACGAGAAGCAAAAACTGCAGTTTCGATTCGAGACTTTCAACACTTTCAATAACGTCAACTTCGGGAGCACAGCGGGTCAATTCTCGAGCACCTATGCCGGCTCCACCAGCCCGATTGATGGGTTCGATGTGTCGACGCCAGGTGTCTTCGGCCGGCTCTACACGACAGCCGGACCTCTCGGCGGAGCGCGGGAAGTTCAGGTCGGAGTTCGGTTTGATTTCTAGCGATTGATTCTTTTTAGCAAGCTGCCAGGAGAGAGGCCTGCGGCTAATGGGGGATTTATGAAACGTCGAGAGTTTATCCAGTTTGCAATGACCGGCGTTGCGGGACTCGGGATGAACGCGATCGGTGGTGAAGCGTTCGGCCGCCTTTTACCGGCGGATCACGTGCGCGTGCGCGCGGAACTAGGCAAATTTTTCCCGCCGCTCGCATTAGTGCGCCGCGTTCATCGAGCAAACGGCGCAGAGACGTTTTTCTGGATGCCGGGCCAGAAGAAAGAAGCGAGCTCGACCCTTACGAATCCCCCCCGTGTTCTCGATGTCGCCTTCCGATTGCCAATAACCGGCGGGCAAGAAAATGGAGGGAATCTGCCAGATGAGACGCAAGCTCTGGTGACGCGTCAGATCAAGTTGCTGCTCGAGAAAAATTTCAATTATCACGTGGTTAAGACCAACGCGGCATCCAACGCGGCGTTCTGGTATCCGTATCCGGGCAAGGCAAACGGAAATTTAGTGTTTTGCCGATTGACCGTGACGAAAGTTCCTTCCGAAGGATCGGTTTGACCGTTCGGATTACGTAGATCGGGCTGGGGCTGCGCACATCTTTTGCATCAAGCCAATCCGGCTGCGTGAATCGTTTGCAAAACAAACAGGATTCCGCCGCCGCGGCGCTATCCGCAAGAAAAGGATATCAAGGTGAGAAAACTAACGAAACAGAATCTAGAGGACATTATAGTCGGCTGCTCATTTCTGGGGACGGGCGGCGGAGGTAGTTTTGATTCGGGGATGAAGCGGATCTACAGCGACCTCGAGGCCGGGTTGACTTTCAATCTCGTCGCACCCGAAGAGCTGAACGATGACGACTACGCTGCCGCTCCTTATGGGGTCGGCAGCACGGCCCCTCTTACTCCTGAAGCGAAGAAGCGTTACGAAAAACTCCCGAGGATCAGCGAGGAACCCACCGCCGTTGCCTTTAAGCTGCTGGGAAAATACCTGGGAAAGAAATTTGTCGCTACCATCGCCGGAGAAATTGGACCCGGCAATACCGCGCTGGCGATGTCGGCGGCGGCGCACCTCGGAATCGCTCAGCTCGATGCGGATACAGTGGGACGCGCGGCGCCGGAGATCGATCAAAACACAATCCTCGCAGCCGGGATTGCAGTGGCGCCGGCAGCGGGCGCCACTGAATTTGGCGACGAAATACTGCTCACGAAGATCGCGACGATATCGAGAGAAGAAGATTTTTTTCGCGCCATTTCGGAGGTCAGCATGGGCATTGCCGTAACCGATTCGGCGATTTCCGGCAAGCAGATCAAGACGCCAGGCGTGCTCGCGCAAGGCTCCATCAGCCATGCAGAAGAGATTGGCAAAGCTTTCCGAACAGCGGTGGAATCGCACCGGGATCCGCTTCAAGCCGTCTTGACGGCAGGCAACGGGATGAAGCTTTTCGAAGGGAAAATCTCCGATTTCCAATGGAAGGACAAGGGCGGTTACCTTGTCGGAGACGTCGAGATTGCGGGCACGGGCGCCTACCAGGGAAGCACCTACAAGATCGCCTACATGAATGAAAACCTTATGGCCTGGAGGGACGGGGAGGTTTCGGCTACGTGTCCCGACCTGTTCACGATGGTCGTGAGCAAGACGGCAAGGGCAATTTCAAATCCAAATTTCGAGAAGGGCGAAGACACAACGGTAATCGGATTTCCCGCGCCGGCTCCATGGCGCAAACCTGGCGGCCTGAAACTTTTTGGCCCGGCTCATTTTGGCTATGACGTGCCGTACATTCCAATCGAGGAGCGGCATCCTCCCGAAAGAAAATGAGCTCTCCGCTCTCCCCGCAAAGTCCCAGGTGAAGAGCGAGCGTCGCGCCGTCTGCCAGCGGGCGTTATTTGTTGGGTTATTTTCTGGCAGCGCCGATCCATGTCCAGACGGCATCGGGGTTGGCTGTTGACGGCATCGTCAAGAATGTCTTTGGATTCTCCTCGCCGGCCACTTTTATCATTCTGGTTGGGATTTTGAAAGCGATTCTCGCGGCGATGGGTTTTGAGGAAATTAAATTCCTGAACCAGCTCGCGGTGCCCGCTCTCGTATTCTTGGCCGCTTGGATGCTGACGGACCTCCGTCCTTTCGTTCGAGGATTCGAGCCGCTGATTCATGCAAATCCAATTTCAAAGAACGCGGCTTTGAAATAGACTCTCACGCGGGTGAATGCAGCACCGAGACCGGCCCGACGACGGGATTGTAAGACGGCCTCCGTGCCGTCGGAAAGGCAGAGTGGCAAATGAACAGGAGCGCGATTCGAAGCGGGACGAGTCTGGTGTTTGCGGTGACGCTGCTCGTGGCGGCCGGTGCGGGCAACGGGCAGGACGCGCCAAAAGATGCCTACATCAAGGCGCACTATACGAAGTATGAGTACTGTATTCCTATGCGGGACGGGAAAAAACTCTTCACCGCCGTCTATGTACCGAAGGACACCTCACAATCATATCCGATTCTGATGGTTCGGACGCCCTACTCCGTGTCTCCGTATGGTGAAGACCAATACCCGGAGCACCTGGGACCGTCGCCCGAGTTCGAGAAGGCCGGGTATATATTCGCTTACCAGGATGCGCGCGGCCGATATCTCTCGGAGGGTGTTTTCGTCGAGATGCGGCCGCACATCGATGTGAAAAAATCGCCGCAGGATACGGATGACAGCTCGGACACCTACGACACGATTGAGTTCTTGCTGAAGCATGTGTCAAACAACAACGGCAAGGTTGGAATGTGGGGGATTTCCTATCGCGGATTTTACGCCTCGGCGAGCATGATTGACTCTCATCCCGCATTGAAAGCGGTCTCGCCGCAAGCGCCGATGACGGACCTGTTCATGGGCGATGACGCATACCACGGTGGGGCCTTCATGTTAACGGACAACTTCGAGTTTTATACATCTTTCACGCAGTTTGAAAAGCCGGCTTTGCCGCCCAAGGTGGAGGTGCGCTTCGAATTCGGCACTCCAGATGCGTACGATTTCTATCTCGGCGTCGGACCGATCTCAAACCTAGGAAAGCTGTATTTCAAGGGATCCAACCCGTTGTTCGATGATCAACTGTTTCACACCACCTATGACGACTATTGGAAAATCCGAGACCTCTCAAAGCACATGAAAAACATCAAGTGCGCGGTGATGACTGTGGGCGGCTGGTTTGACGCGGAGGACCTTTCAGGCCCATTCAAGACTTTCCACGCCATCGCGAAGAGCAATCCAGACACTCCGAATACATTGGTCGTGGGACCCTGGGTCCACGCTGGATGGGCGCGAACGGAAGGAGACCACCTGGGCGATGTGCAGTTCGGAGCCAAGACGTCGGAGTTCTACCGCGCGAATATCGAGTTTTCATTCTTCGAATACTACTTGAAGGGCAAAGGCACAGCGGATTTGCCGAAGGCATACGTTTTCGAGACCGGCACGAATGTTTGGCGGAAATACGACTCATGGCCTCCAGCGGGCGTGAAGGCGCGAACTCTTTATCTTCATGCGGGAGGGAAACTGTCATTTGAACCGCCTGCCGAAGAAGAGGGATTTGATGAATATGTGAGCGATCCAGCTCATCCCGTGCCGTTCCTGGATTACACGTCCGACAGCGTTCCTCAGCGCTACATGGTTGATGATCAGCGGTTCGCGGCGAAGCGCCCGGATGTGTTGGTTTATGAGTCCGACCCGCTCGCACAAGATCTGACGATCTCTGGGCCAGTCTCGCCGAAATTGAAAGTGGCTTCGACAGGGACGGACTCGGATTTCGTCGTGAAGTTGATCGACGTCTACCCGAACGATTACCCGGATAACACTGCGGCGAACGAAGGGGCAAGGCTGTTGGGGACGCCGGATGTTCGCATGGGGGGCTATCAGCAACTCTTGCGCGGCGAGCCCATGCGCGCTAAGTTCCGCAACAGCTGGGAAAAGCCGGAGCCGTTGACGCCGGGCGAGCCCACCGAAGTGGATTTCACGATGCCGGATTTGAATCACACGTTCCGGCGAGGGCACCGAATCATGGTGCAGATTCAGAGCTCGTGGTTCCCGCTGATTGATCGCAATCCGCAAACTTTTGTGGATATACCGAACGCCAAGCCGGAAGATTTCCAGAAAGCGACTGAGCGCGTATTCCACGAGGAAAAAGCGGCCGCCAGAGTCGAAGTGTTGGTTTTGCAGAAGTAGGATTCTGTATCGCGGGAGGAGGTTTGTGAATTCGATTAGCGGCTGCTTTCCGTTGTGTAGGGCTTGTCACCTAGAATCCACCCGCTCTGCCGCTCAGATGCCGAGAGAGGCACGTTTATGGTCGGCGGGGACCCGTAACCAATGCACGTGGGGTTCCACGGAGAGAGGACGCCGGGAGAAGGCTGCTGGCAAACCTCCACTTGGCAGACCAACGATGATGTTTATGGTGGGCGTATGGAGAGAGTCCGCGCAGCGAGTCCATGGTCGCCGCTGCGGTTCAGTGGGCTGATAGGATCATGAAGAAGATTGATAATGTGTTCTTGGGCTGAGGAGGTGACCAAGATGAAACGCAAGCTCAAGGCACGCATCAATTCCGATGCCCGCTGGTGATTTCCATGCAACCCAGACGCCAATGCAACGCCGAAACCTTTTTCAAAGATTGGTTCCTCCGTCTGCGCGGGTTTACACCCTATCCGTGGCAGACGGCGCTGTTCCTCGCAGTCTTGGCAGGCACTCCGCCGTCCCTCCTGTACATCCCAACAGGCGGCGGGAAGACCGACATCATCACGGTCTGGCTGCTCGCTATCCTATTGCAGATCAAACAAACAGGGACGACGGTCATACCGCGTCGGCTATACTTCGCCGTTGACCGCCGTGTCGTTGTGGATCAAACCGAACCTTTGGGTGAGACATTACTCGAAAAGGTTCGCAGCGAACCCGAACTATTACACCTTCTGCAATCGCAGACAGCTTCGGAAAATCCTCTGATTATATCCGTCCTTCGCGGTCAGCGCGTGACGGAGCAGGAGCCGCTGATAGCCGATCCGTCCTGTTTCGCAATCGTGCTATGCACACCCGATATGGTGCTGAGCCGTTTGCTGTTCTCGGCGTATGGTTGTAGCCCGAGGGTAGCTTCCCGGGAAGCTGGTTTAGTCGGTCACGATGCTTGGATTACGCTGGACGAGGCGCACCTGTCGGACGCTGGCCGCAAGACGCTGGAGTTCGTCAAGGAGCACAACCTTGGCGGCGCAAAAAACTTTTGGGCTACCTGTATGAGTGCTACGCCCCGCAGCGGGCTGACCGCCAACGCCCTGACTCTCGCCGAGGAGGACTTGGGGCTGATGGCGGGGAAGCTGCGGGCGCATAAAGCAATCAAGGTTGTCCCTATGGAGGAAAAAGCCACTGTCAACAATGTGCTAGCCATGGTGGAGGAGGTTGACGAGTGGAGGCGGATGATTATTTATGTCGAGAGCCCAAAACGCGCTGCGAACTGTGCGATGAATTGGAAGGCAAGTACGACACGACATTGTTGACGGGCACGATGCGGGGCCTCGAAAAAAGCAAGCTGAATCTTTCTCCGTTTAAGCAAGGGGCTACCTGTGAGAAGCAGAGCGTGCTGGTTTGTACGAGCGCGGGCGAAGTCGGTCTGGACGTATCATGCGACATTCTAATTACTGAGTTTACATACCTTGAGAGGCTGCTCCAGCGGTTGGGGCGGCTCAATAGGTGGGGCGAGTGCAGCACAGCATATGGGTACGTCCTGAAGGTTGCTAAGAAGAGAGCCGAAGGCGAGAAAGATAGCGAGAACCGTCGAGCATTGACTGCCACGTTGGATTATTTGGAATCATTGCCCGCCCATGATGGCTGGTTTGATGTAAGCGGCTACGCTCTGTATCAGAACCCAGCACCGGAAGCCGCTTTTAGCCGCCCGCCAAAGTCTCTTGCTCTGAATGAAGCAATTCTGGCCCAGCTTGCCAACACGTCATCCATTGAGCACGGGATTCCAGTAAATGAGTATATCCGGGGCAGGGACTCCGCATATCAGATCAATTTGGTGGTGCGCAAAAAGCAGGAACTTGACGCTCTGGTGAAGATGGACGATGACGAGCTACAGAACTACGTTGCTGCCGTCCCCGTGATGACGGAGGAACTTTTTAAGGAGTCTGCTAATAGGGGATTTTTGTCGGTTTTAGGGGAATTGCTTGATGAACGAAAGACCTTGTTTGTATCCGTGACAGGCGTGCCCAAGATTGTTGATGCGGATCAACTTGACTACTGGGAATTGCGCGAGGGTACGTTGTATTTGCCCGATGACTTAGCCTGCATCAATGAACGCGGGGTGTTCGAAGTAGGCGGCACGGGCACAGGCGACGTGTTTGCGAAAGCGCAAGAAGAGCGCCGCAAGTTAGTTGATGATGCCCCGGAGTACATCCGCTACGCCGTTGATGATTTTGGGTACGCATGCCTTGACGACGCTGAAAGAAGTCAAGAGAAAAAATCAAGGAAAGAATTTCTGAAGGCGATTGATGCCGGGAGCACGCGCAAGGCAAAAATTGTATTCGATGGAGGCAGGCTGCTCTACGTCAAGATCGCAAGAAAACTGAAAGCTGTCACAATGTCTCTGACGGATCATGCCGAAGAGGCTAAATCCGTAGCTGTGCAGATCGTGTCTAAGCTAGGGCTTAACTCGGATGTAACCAATGCCGTAATAGAGGCGGCGTTCCATCACGATGACGGCAAGGCACACCCGCTTTGGCAGGTGGCGCTGAAGGGCAACAATAATGGAGAGCCGCTGGCTAAGCTGCCCTATTTCAGTAAGCCAAAGCTGCTGGCTGGCATGCGCCATGAGTTCGTGTCGGCTTTAGACGCGAATTTGGGCGAATTGGCAACGTGGCTGATCGGCAGTCACCACGGGCGTTGCCGCCCGTCATTCCCTGAGAAGTCTTACGATCCCCTTCGTCGCGAAGAGAGCGCTGCGTTTAACGCCAAGGTGCCGTTCCTATTCGAGCATCTGGTCGTGGAGCACGGGCAATGGGGGTTGGCATACCTCGAAGCAATTGTGAGAGGTGTAGACATCCAGAGTGAGGAGCAGGAATGAGCATAACCGCAATCTCGATTGATACTAAGAACCCGACTGAAGTTTTGGGCTGTTACGGCATCCTTGCCTTGGACTTCCTTCTCGATAAACAAATCACCCGTTCCCGCTTTGTTGAAAGCATGGAAGTCGAGGTAGGGCCGGACGGCGAATTCAGGACGGGCACGTTTGAGTTTGAACACCCGGACTTCGACGGATT
>Ga0187877_1003819_pt1 | contig 11992 bp, 13 predicted proteins | sample June2016WEW_17_1_3_FD_132430 | JGI IMG/M metagenome (GOLD analysis project Ga0187877, IMG submission 132430) | Peatland microbial communities from SPRUCE experiment site at the Marcell Experimental Forest, Minnesota, USA - June2016WEW_17_100 | ecosystem: Environmental > Terrestrial > Soil >... | reverse complement strand
GGACGGCAGCACACCTCGCAATCCGTCGTGAACTGCTGTGCCGGAGTGCTGGTGTCAAAAACCAGCTCAGAGCTCTGGCCACAATGCGGGCACTGAATGGTCTCGCTGACTTCCATACTCGGTCTTGACGGGATTTCCCTTGCCGCCGCGCCAGTGAGAAGCCCACGGAGCGTCGAAAAGCAGATTCCCATCATTTTCGATTAAATCAACTCTACCAAAGTTTCATCAATTAACACCCCTTGCCTGGATTCGTCTAGTCTCCGCCCCGCTGAGCCGCAACGAGCGTGATTTAGCGCCAGGGCGGGCGAAGCGGCGGGCCGGCACTGGCGACAACATCACCGCCCCAAAACAGAAAGAGGAATATCGTGAAAGGGAATGAGTCGGATGGAACAAATGCAAAACTCACTATGACAGCACGTGCTCTTCAGCCCGTGCAGTGTTGTCTGGCTTGCCTGCTGGTGCTGGCAACCTTGATTGCTTCTGTCTCGAGCGCACTGGTGGGCGCTGCCGTGCCCGGTGGCAAGCGAGGCCTCGACGCGATGACCGTCAACCTGTATGTCGGCGGGCCAATTGAAAAAATAATGGCCCTCAACCCAGCCGACCCGAACTACCTCACCAAATTGGTTTCCACGGTCACCGAGGTCTATTGCGACGTGCTCGCGTCACAGCCGCCGCTTCGCCTGCAAGGGGTGGCCGACCAGATCGCCGCCCGCATGCCCGACATTGTCTTGGTGGAAGAGGCCTCGCTGCTGCGCACCCAGTCACCGGGTGACCTGATCATTGGCGGCACCACACCCGCAACCACGGTCGTTTTCGATTACCTGCAATTGCTGACCGACGCCCTGGCCGCTCGCGGCGCTCACTACCAGGTGGCGGCTACCTCCCAGGAAATTGATGTCGAGATGCCCATGTACAATATGGAGACTGGCACGATTGATGATGTGCGCTTGACCGACCGCGAGGGCATCCTGGTCCGCACCGACCTGCCCCCCCCCGGCCAAATCTCGGTGGCCAACCCGCAAAGCGGCAATTTCTCGCACGTAATCCAAATCCCGGGAACGGGAATTTCTATCCTCCGCGGTTGGTGCTCAGTGGACGTCTTTATTCGCGGCCAGAACTTCCGCTACATCTGCGCGCACCTGGAAGAGGAAACGGTGCCCTTGCTCCAGGTCGTCCAGGCCCAGGAGCTGCTCAGCGGCCCAGCCGCCTCAGAGTTGCCAGTAGTCCTCTGCGGCGATTTTAACGCCGATCCCCTGCACCGCGATGGTGCCATAGCTTACGACACCATCATAGCTGGCGGATTCGAAGACGCCTGGGCCATAGCAAATCCGGCCAATCCTGCCGGCGGCCTGACCTGGGGTCATGACCCATTCCTGGCCGATCCGGGCAATGCTTTTGATCGGCGCATTGACTTTGTATTCTACCGCGGCGCAGGTTTCATCCCGGTTGAAGCGGATGTAGTAGATCTGTTGCTGAACCGGCTCCAGCCGCCGTTGTGGGGGTCCGATCATGCCGCCCTCGCCGTCAGCCTTCTCATCGAGCGGGCGCCATTTGTGAACCAAGCCCACAGATCGGCCTCCGCCCCATGAATTATTGCCGAGACCCAAAGGCGCAAGCCGTCTCATCTGACCGCGGATAATCTGTTGGGGTGGGGTGGGTGATCAACTGAAGTCCAGCTACTGTGGTTTTGGCTGGGCTTCAGTCCTTTTCATCCTCCGATATGGTTATGCCGGATTGCGATGCTTGGAATACTCTGGCATGAGAACCAAAGCGGTCGAGCCCGTTCACTGGTGTCATATTCCTGAGACAATCGCAATTAACAAGCTGAGTAGTGATGCGCAAGTTCAAATCCTGGCGCCGGCACCACCTCAGGTTTCCCCAGTGAATCAACTCGATAGACTGCGAACACCATGAAAACACACGTTGCGCTCCTTCCAGTTGTTGTTGGTCTGGCGGTGTTGCTCCGGGTTTCCCTGGTGGATGCTGACGGCGAGGCCGCCCGCCCGGCTGACGACTTCGTGGATTTTGTTGGTGTCAACACGCACCTGGGCTACTCCGACACAACCTACGGCGGTTATGAAGGCATCCTGAAGCGGCGTTTGCTGGAACTCGGCGTGCGGCACATTCGCGACGGCACTTTCAATAGCGAGGTGCTGCGCAAATATCTGGATCTGGGTCAACACGGCATCCGGCTCCTGTTCATCACCGACTCGAAACTGGCCGTCGAACGGGCTCAAAAGCTTGGGCCAATGCTGTATGCCATTGAAGCCGAGAATGAACCCGATGGACGCGGGGGTGATTGGGCCGCGCGCACTCGGGAAGAACAGAAGAGGTTATATGAGGCCATTAAGGGGGACCCGGCGACCAAACACCTCCCGGTGGTGGTATCCTCGCTGGCGAACTTGCGCGACAGCCCAGGCAAGCTGGGTGACTTGTCGGCGTATCTGGATCTTGGGAACATGCACCCTTACGCCGCCGGACATCCACCCAGCCAGCACTGGGGTTGGGGGCTTTCGATGGAGCGCGCCATTGCCGAGGCTCAGAAGGTCAGCGGCAACAAGCCGATTCTGGTGACAGAATGCGGCTACCACAATCGAGTCGAGAACCAGGGCCACCCCGGCGTGACCGAATTGGCCGAGGCGAAATACCTGCCCCGCCTGCTGTTTGTGATATTGTTAATTGAATAAACCCCCATGTTTCATTGAGCCATACAGCGTTCGTGGCTTCCCGAACTGCCCCCTTGCCCTGCCTGCCCTCGCCTTCCTCCCGGCTCCTTCCGTGCCCCTCAACCGTCAGAATCGCTCCTGAGCCCGCCTACACTTCAGCAACGAGCCCTTAAACCCGCAACCTGACCCTGCCTTCCATCCTCACGATTACCGCCGCCTCGCCTGGACCGCTCCATGCACCTGGGCTCCTGCCTGGTGCTGCTCAAGATCACCAGGCGCTCAAGGCAACAGGAAGCAGAAGAAGTTGCTGTAAAGCCAAGGGAGCATCAAGGGCAGGGCTTGTGGATCAGGAGGTGATGGTGGGGATGGGGCAGGAAAGCACAGGTATTTATTATGGCCATCATCCACAATTTCAGGATTGACCGCAGTGCTGTGCTTAAGCAAAATCTGAAAAGACTGGTGGCGAATGAGCGTATCCAGTAAATGAATCGGAAGATATGGGCTCCAAACTGCCATGTTAAACTTTCTACTCTTTGTCGCAGCAATTGGGACCATCTCTAAGCTCCTCGTCACTTTCCTTAATGATGTTTGGTTAAGAGATGCCCAACACAAACGGCTGCGTCAACAATTCCAGGATTGGTGGTTAACTATAGCAGATTTGGACAAGCTTAGGTTGGCCCTTGCATGCACTGTTAAGCTAAACAGCGGTCTGGACACAATATTTGGGGTTAGATTATTTTCCAAGCGCGCCTTGTGGCGAAGCTCAACCCTGGCTAGCGGGTTATTGGTTGCATCATTGGGCCTAACTGGTGTTTTTAATCATCAAGTCTTCGGAGTTCAACCGTGGAATAATTATCGTGACACGGCTAAAGGCGTCCGACTGTCTATACCACAGCTCCAGTCCAGCTATAGGACAATGGATAAACCTGTGTTGGTTACAAACATACAGCCAAAGCTATCCAATGCACAGTTGCCTACCACGAACATCATATCTATAACCAATACTGCTGTAAAGGATGTCATCGTCGGACTTGAAAAGATCAAAAACACCACCACAAAGTATGACACGATCACCTTCGCGGTTATCTATAGCATTTCATTTCTATTAATTCTTGTTCTCTTAAACTCACTCCTTTGCTTTTGCTCTTTAGTGTTCAGCAGGATGATATTGCGAGAGATTATTGCAGCCGGTAGACCATTCTCGACTATAGCTCTCTTAGTAACGAACTTTGTGTTAGTAATTAGCGTATCGAGCGTTTTCTTGTTGCTATTAACGGTGCTTGCGACCCCACTAGCATGGTATTTCCTGCCTTTTATTTATGGCCTTTCAAGACAATCGTTTCAACTTTTCCTGTTGATAATCTTCACTGGAGGAATCGCATCTTGGATTTTTGGCAGTGCCTCACTAAAACTTGTAACCATAATATCATTACTTCCTTGCGTCCTTGCGTTAGGTGTCAGCGTATTTTCAGGTGCTGCCATGATCTGGCGCAATGCATTCCATTTCTGCGTAAGTGCAATTCTGCTTCGCTGTGCAGAAAAGGGGCCATTGACGGTTATCGTAGGAACTTCTGTTATGGTTGCATCATTAGTCGCATTTCTCGGTAAATGTATTCACTGGGCGCAGTGACATGCCACAGATTCCCTATAAACACCTTTTTCTTTTGGCCTGGCGCAGCATATAGCTACAAATGGAAATGCGTTGAAGGGCCTAATGCAGAGGAATGTATAGATAGTCGGTGGACTTAAAACGTATAGTTTAGGACTTGGCTTTCCCTTTGTCTAGCTCAGAGAGGTATTTGCTGGTCAGGAGTTCATTCGAGATCCAATTCTGTGTAAGCTGAATTAGCACATTGAGATCCTTAATATCATGAGAGGTCCAAACTTGCTGGTAATGTGCCTCATCGTTCCCGAGCCAAGCCGCTCGTCTTGCACACTCCTTAACGTTGGCATCAACCACGAAACCGGTGATGCACTGGCCAAGTTGGGAGGCACGAATATCGGCTGCCTTGCTAGGGTTCTTGTGGATGCAGTAATCCTTAACGAGAAACTCCAGCGCCTTGCGAAAGGCTATGCCGCTTACCTCATCTAGGCTTTGGCTGTCGGCAATTGTGGCCTGTTGAATGATCTTTACGAAGCGCGGTGAGATTGCGGCTACCCCATCGGCAAGCACAGGCTGCTTGTGGATGTTGGGATATATGTGTTTGGCAGCATAGTATTTGGAACGGTCATGGGAGCTGTATGCCTGCTCGTATTCAACAAGAAAATGTGTGCCGCAGGTCTTTCTCGGGCACTGGAAGAGCAACTGCAGTTTTTCATTAGATGCAGATCCTTCGGGAGGGAAGAGGTGTGGTTCCGATGAAACTATGATGATCTCCGCCGAACGATGACAGACTGGGCAGAAATCTGGATACAAATCATATTTGACCAAGGAAGTCGAACCGTGTCGTAATGTAATTTGGTGCATTGTTATATAAGCTAGCAATTAAGTTGCGCTCCGTTGAGTTTCGACAATTCGCTTTTACGAGTGGCTTATGTCAACACTACCGGCGCTAGAATGAGGCTCACATACGCTCTCACAGCGCCGATACTACGCCCATTCCATTACCTGTCAATAGTCGAGTTGGACGCTAGTGAGTCAGAAGTCAGTTAAATGAACAACATTCGGCAACCCTGGTATCTATAAAACTGGACGCCTTGAGACGATGTGACGGCGCTGCTTGAGCTTCACCCGCTGCCTGCCCATTCGGTTGCTTCGACTTGGCTGCCATGCGTGGAGATTATTCGATTCCACCGGCCAGGTCAACGGGTAGCACGAGCGCCAGGAGATCCGAAACTCAAGGATGACGGGTTGCTGTAAGAAGTGGCCGCGCCGATCGCTGGTGGGCCGTAAAGGCGCTCGAACCCCGGCACTATGATCAAAGGGGTGGTCAGGGCACTCAGAATCGCCTGGAGCGCCTGCAGGGTGGAAATCCAGGCCGCGTAGACGATCAGCTCAGGGCTAAAACCGGCGATGCCATTGAACCTCCGTCTGGACCTAGCTGCCGGTGGGAGATTATTCGCAGGTTTATGGTTGACGCCTACCCGCTGAAAGCATAAATTTCCGTGTCATGAGACTATGCAGGCACAGGCGTCTGTCTACGGAGCTAAGGCCGATCACTGGCCAAGGTCATCAATTGCTTCACCGGGAGCGAAGATACCATTATCCAAGAGAGGCTCTGGGCATGCATTATGAGGACTTCGATGTAGTGATGCCAGGACGGTGGCCCAAGACCTATAGCTCGACAACTCCTGTCCCAATCGTTTCTGAATCGAAGATGGCTTCCTCACCTGCACAAGCTCTTGAGGCATTTAGTCGCCTATCCGATCAAGAGAAAACGCAAATACTGGCCTACCTGTGGGCTGGTCATCCTCATAAGGCTGTCCAGGTAACGGAAGGAGAAGAATTGCAGAAGTTGACGGCGCTTGCTGTGATTGTGCTCCTCTTCTTCAGCTTTCTCTTTTATATGGCATGGGCTGTTACTCTCGCACCCACCCCGTAAATCATCCAGACGATCAGCTCAGGGCTAAACGAGAGGATTCAGCCACGACCCCTACCCTGCACCGCCACCCCACAGCCCCACCCAGCCGAAGCCAGGCAGGACCATGAAGCAGTAGTGCAGAGGGTGGTGAGTTTATTAAAGATGGCAGCAATCAAGCTCCTTAAAGGCCAACCGTGAGCAAGAATAAGGGCCTGCAAGAAATGAACCGGTGGACGTATCGTTAAGCAAGTATGGCTGATAATGAACAGCTTACGCCCAAGAGGAACGTGGAAGGCCAGATCCTGGATAAACGACTGGCCGTCGCAGAAGCATAGTTGGGCCGCTATGAACCTTTGACGTGCTTCATGGATTATAATGTTTGATCTATTGGCCATGGTCGTGTTTGCCATATTCTTCTTTCGAGCAGGCTACCTCGAAAAACGCCGTGGATTCGAGAATAGCACGGGGTTATTCTGGGCAGCATTATCTTTAGTCATCTCACTTTTAATGCTGCAGTGGCTCAAGTGGGGTTTGCTGGCCATGATTCTTGGACAGATTGGTCTGTTTATCGGCATCACTGTTTTTCGATATACTCGGAAGTCATGATCCGTAAGTCGCGTAATCAGGTAGATGCAGTAAACCCAGTGATGACCTCATAGCTAAAGCTCAAAATTAAGGGTCCTGCTTTATCCACCCTTTACACCGACCCCTGTAGCCGGTTAAGGCCACAGGAGCCGATGCATAGGGTGGTGAGTTTCTTACAGGTGCCTCCTTTCATCCCGGCAAGCCATCTTCATCCTGGTGGCATCAATTGAATCTCGCCAGCCAGGTCGTCTTATGCTTTCAGCGATGATGCCTGGCCCCATGTACCTGGCTATAGCATCGGCAAGACGGCGCTTATGATACAGGATGGTGGTGGTGTTGAGGTGCCTTCTGCGTGCGAGTGATGCCAGTGGTTTACCTTCGATTAAACAGTAGATGATGGCCTGGTCCCTCTTGCTTAACCCATTCATAAGGCTGTCCCAGTCCATCTTCCTGGCAGCCTTGGTTCCGGGATCTTCCTGGTTGCTTGCCAGAACATCATGCAGCTCATAGATCTCACCGCCACTCTCTTCATTACTGGCTACGACCTGCTCCATTGATTCGAGCCTGCTCTTCCCATTGAGCTGCGTGGCTGAACCATGCACATCTGAAGAGCTATGCCCAACAGCTCTACGGCCAGACTTACAGTGCTGTATAGCGTAGTAAGCCGCACTAGATGCCGATACAGCCTTACCCTTGGACTCGGCATTATCCAATATGCGACCTGCCATTAACGTAGCATCAGCAATTAGTTCCTCGTTGTCCTCAGAGCCAATGCATAAAACACTCCTGGGAATGACTGCTCTTAATCTCGGCAACACCTGATCCTGTAACAAATACGATGCGTGAGGGGACATACATAGCCTTTCTGTGGATGGGGAGTTATCTACATGAAGCAGCCCCTACATCAAAAGACATAGGGGCTGGGCCTGGTTAGCGTAGATGGCTACCGGGTTCTATGTATTATGCCACAGAAGGCGATAGATAAGCAGCAGGGGTGACCCAATACGAACTAACGATGCATAAGCCGTCTGAACAACTCTATCAAAACTTCACCTGCGCCTCTCTGTATGTCAGCCGACTTGCCTGTAACCCTGAGCATCACCGCCCCCAGAAACCTATAGCCCGACATCTAAGTAGTAGCGCGCCCATGGGTCTAATTGCCTCGGGTGGACCTTTAGCACATAACTCTCGTAAAGGCTTGCATATTGCGCTGTAAACAAGTTTATATAAGAGTTTATATCAACGCAACCTTCTATTGGCGATACATGAACCATGTTTACCCCATGTATAGTGCCAAATACCGCATGGTTCCAGTTGAGTCCATTGTGGCTAAGCAGCTCGCTACTGATGTTCAGCCTGGCCCAATGGGATATTCTGTCGCTTCCAGAATCAACACCATCTAGATAGTCACATATCGCAGTAACATCTTCCATCTTAGATTGCACATTTGAGAACGTCCGCGTTTGTTTCATTGGAGCGTCTATTGTAATTCTTATTATGTTTGTGCCGACAATGAACACATAGACAGTGACTTTGTTCCTGGTGTTGATCTTCGTAACTCTGACCTCAATAATGCTATTGATATCGTGCATTACGCTATGTCCTCTCAGCGATGTGTATACCGCCCCATATGGTCTGTTATACTCTATATCGCTAACACGAAACACATTATTGAGCATCATGGCCCTATTAAAGTCTGCCGATCCACCCATTCCTGACAAGGATTCGACAAACTTGAGTAGTCGTTGTCGCTGTTCCAGGTCGCTCGCCTTGGCGGCCGCTTTTGCCTGAGCGGAACGTTCCTCGGTAGCTTCTTTATCAGATGCCGAAATGCCCCATGAAGCCAGAAACTCAGTCGGTAGTTCGTCAAGCTGAGCAGTCTCAAGGCCTTGGCTGTGCGTTAGCAAAACACGCCCATCCGGAAGCAGTTTTGCTCTTGAAATGCCTGTAAGTTCTTTACTGTGGACATTAACAGAACTGGCTCCTGTGAGAACTGCAGCCGTGTTTGTATTCACCTCTCCGGATTGAGCCGGAGCGGTTTGTTCGCCAGTCGCTGCAGTTGCTTGAAACACTTGAACGAAATCATTCCGGCCATAGCCTTGAGCCATTTTCAGAGCGGTCATGCCGGCTTTGTCTTTGATCGAAAGGTCCGGACTAAAGCCCATAGCTATCCGAAGGATCGCTACGTTGTTCGCCCGGACAGCAAGGTGCAGCGGTGTGTTGCCGTCTGAATCTTGTTGGTTAACGGCTGACGGGTCTGCGACCAAGATGGCTTTAAATTGGTTGGTGTTGCCGCTCTTGACGACCTCGTGAATCTCCGCTGCGAGGGCTGAAAATACGCAAACCGTGATTAAGGTAACGAACAGGGTTCTTCGAAATGCAGCCATTACTCCGTTGTGTTTGGTCATATTGAACTCCTATCGGTGGGTGGTCCAAGTCACTGGTCTGAGCTTGTGCCAGCCAACAGCAATGGCCTGCTTCAATGCACCTACATCAAACGCCCGCTTTAGCTTGCCGTCCAGCATCACAACGCTTTTCATAACGGTTTCCAGCACGCTCAGCCCCTTGCCGAGCTGCGTTGACCAGGTTAATACCTGATTGCGTAGAAGATGCCAAGCAAAATATCTCACATGTGAAACGCTGCCAGGGCCAGGATTTCACTCGTGGCCCGAAGAATGGCAAATCAGCTTGCTGCCTTCCTCAAGAAGAGGCGCGGCAGCCTTACCTACGTGCAGTTCTCCCGGAAGATGGGGATCAGCCCTGCTACGTTGCACCGGTTAGAAATGGGCCAGCAGAACGTCACCCTGAAGACCCTGGAGCAAATCGTTGACCGGCTGAACTGCAAGGTGGCGGATATATTCAGCGAGCTGTAGGCAGGTGGAATTGTGACCGGGTCCTGCTGGTGGAAGCTCACAGCCATGCCACCATTGAGCCGCGCAGGCTTCGTTCGTGCGCCAACAGCGTTCTGGGGTCTCCAGATGCACGGTGGCCATGTTAACACCTGATCGAGAGCGGGAACTCGCCGTAAAGGTCAACCTGGTGAGTTTCCAGGCCATCGGGCTGCAAGCAGGAGCAGAGAACTGCTGAGCTTTACTTTCGCTTGGTGTCCGCTTCCAGGTCCACAACCCCTATACCGTGGTTCAACCGGTGCAACGCTGAGCGCGATGATAGCAAAGAGGCTGGCTCCTAGCATCTGGAAGAACCCTCTTGCTTGGCGGCGCTTTATGTTCAGGTTACAGATCAACGGATTATTCATCCTCATCCTTAAATAGAAATGCTGCAACATCTTGGCTCTGGCGGACGAAATAACCTCCGATAGCTACCACAACCAGACTCGGGAATACATGCCACCAGCCGAACCGAGGCATAGTTAATACCACCGTAAGAATAGGGGGGATTGCGTTGACGAAAAGTGAAAGTCCCAGAATCTTGATTAAGACGTTCGCTAACTGTTTTGATTTCATGTTTTTGTAGTGGTGTGTGCGGATGGTTAACCATGATTATACACCCAGCCCTCCGTAAATTGAAGGACGCAGATCCTGGCTACTGACCCTTTCATGCCTGGAGATTATGCGCTTCGGCACAACCCCGTCAACAATGAACAACTACACCCTGGGCTGCTTCCACTGCGAAGCTAACTCCGCTTGTTCACTAACGCATCTACTCGTCAGCGAGAGAGATCCAAGGCTAGCGCATATCTTTCACCCAACCTTTGACATTCTCCTATTCTTTGTCGAATTTATGACTGCTTGCTTCACTTGCCTTCACCGCCTTATTGACCTCAGTGGCTTCCCTTGCAGCCTGTTGAGACGCGAAAGCCCGTTCAAGTTTTGCTAGCCGTTCTTCCAGTTTACGAACGGTGTCTTGTAGTTTCTTAATATCTTGTTCTTGCATTGAATTACCTTTCAGTTGTTACGATGTGTTGTTTTCTAGCTTAATAGAGCCTAACCATTACTCAAGTGTGATGTTGATGACGCTCTCGTGCACTCCAGGATTTGGTTAGCAATTCTACAGTTCCTTAAACCAAATAGTAATTAACCATAGGCTGGGATAAAAGGAGCCACCAGATGCACTTTGTTCAACTCGAAGGATTTCTATTTTAGGATTCTGGGTAAGCCACTCGTTAATCTGCGACTCGAAAGCAAGTTGATTCTTGCCCTTGCGACCAAGTGGATTGAAGACGCTGAATATCTTTACTTTCATTTCAGATGATCCTCTAATGAATGAGCTGTTTTCTGCTGATTACTAACTACAAGCAAACAACCAGTCGTCCAAATATTGAACGACGCAGATTGTGCCTGCAGACCCTTTCATGCTTTGGGATTATGCACTTCGGCAGCACTTCGTCAACACCAGAAATGGCTACGCTTGGCTTGGCCGATACCGCGAAGAATGATCCGCAATGGCCGCCAGCTTGAGCCCTGACTTCAAGAAAAGTGCGGCTGAGGTCAAGCCTGTGCGATCTGGATAGCCTTTACGCCGGTCATCAACAGCAGGAGGGCATCGAAATCTGCATATTCCGGGCGAGATGTGATTGAAAATAGTTCTTGCAAGGATTTACCAAAGACGTATAAGCGGATGCATGGAGAAAGAGCTGCTGGGGCTTTCTCCTGTGAATCTGAATGCCGTATGGAAACGTCTGTCAAAAGGAACTAATAGTCCCTATGAGAAGATATATACTTCACTCTTGGTTCTGTATGGCCCTGCTACTATTGGCACTGCCGGTCGTGGTGCAAGCCCAATTCCAATTCGTGACCAATAATGGTGCGATCACCATCATCCAATACACGGGCCCCGGAGGCGTGGTGGTCATCCCTAGTTCCACCAATGGCTATCCTGTGACTAGCATCGGATACCAGGCGTTCTGGAGTTGCACCAGCCTGACCAGCGTCACGATCCCCAGCGGCGTCACCAACATCGAGGTTTATGCCTTCGGTGGCTGCTCCATGCTGTCCACCGTCGCCATTCCCGACAGCGTCACCAGCATCGGAAACTATGCGTTTCTTTACTGCTCCGGCCTTACGGCGATAACGGTGGATGCGTCGAATACCGTCTATAGCAGTGTGGATGGCGTCTTGTTCAACAAGAGCCAGACCACGCTTATTCAATACTCGGGAGGGAAAGCCGGAGCCTACACGATCCCCAACAGCGTCACCAACATCCTGGACTATGCGTTCGCTTACGGCTTCAGCCTGTCCGGCGTCACGCTAGGCAACAGCG
>Ga0187877_1003817_pt1 | contig 12000 bp, 5 predicted proteins | sample June2016WEW_17_1_3_FD_132430 | JGI IMG/M metagenome (GOLD analysis project Ga0187877, IMG submission 132430) | Peatland microbial communities from SPRUCE experiment site at the Marcell Experimental Forest, Minnesota, USA - June2016WEW_17_100 | ecosystem: Environmental > Terrestrial > Soil >... | reverse complement strand
CATGCCGTTGACCCCCGTCACGGCGAACGGATACAGGAACGTGCCCAGGTGATACCAATTCCCGCTCACCGGCTCTTTCATCCACATCCCCTGGTAGCCCAGGTGCGGCGTGCCGTCGGCCGGCTGCCAATAGCGCACCGCAAACCGGCTCCACAGGTTGCTGGTGAACAGCGGCCAGAAGCCCTTGATCGCGCAACTGCTGCCTTCCCCGATTTGCGCATACCCGACCATGTTCGTGCCGGCAAAAGTCGGGATTTGCTGCGAGAAGGGAGCGAACCCCCCGCTGGCCGGCCAGCAAACATACTGCACCAGCGTCTGCTGTCCGTTGCCGGCGCGCTGCACCATGCCGCCATAGAAATACCCCGACCCACCATCGGAGCTGGTCACATTCTCCTCGTGAATGGCATCGTAGATCCCCGACGGCAAATTAGGCGAGCGGTAAGTCTGGACGATGCAGTCAGAGCCGCTGGCAACATTATAGTTGTGATATTGGGCCAATGCCAGAAAGGGCGCGTGCCACCCCAGGCAAAGGCAGGAAATACGAAGAACGAGCCGCAGTGTGGAAGCTGTTGTGATCAAGTGGTACCTATGTTTAACAGAAGAGGCTATCGGCTAATATACCACAATTGGGGGAGCGGCTGACAGCGCCGCCGCACTTGCGGCCATTGCCTTGACATAAGCAGCTTTTCGGCGGGAGGAATGCCGTCGTATCCCCCGAGCCATACCGGGGCAACACCCTAGCCGTGCCGGAGCTGCGCCCTAGTTGCAGGCAAGTTGCATGCCTGTTGCAAGCTTGTTAAAAGCCTCCTATTTCTCTCTCCCGCCGGGTCCCCAAGCCGTGAGCACCAGTGCCGCCCAGCAGGCGAGCGGCGAAGCGTCTCGCCAGGCCCAGACACAGGGCAAAGACAGGGGAAGGGTCACCAAGGTTACAGGCATTCGACTTAGGTCTCCACCGCGCGCTTGGCCTGTTCTTCGGACAATTACTACCGCCTCCCCAATGTGGCCGAGGAAGCCGGCTTCCAGAACACTGCTTGAAGCCGCGCCTCTAACGGCGAGGCGCAACCGGCTTTCAATGCCCGTTGACGGTGCCGGGGTTACACCACAGTTGGTTCTTTCCCGTTTCTTTGGCTGCCAGATACCACGCGTTGGATTTGATGAACAGCACGCTGCTGCTGATGTTCAACACTATGCCACCGATCTTGCCGTGGCGTTTGCCGAGGCCACCGTCCACCGTCGGGTCGGGATCACTGGCGCCATCGTTGTATCCGAAGCCGGGATTATTAGCTACGGTACCCGGCTCCCACATCATGTAGGCGTCCTGCCGAAACTGGGCTTCCTTATAAGTTCTCGGCGCAGCGGCGCCGTATCCGCAAATCGCCCCGTTTTGGATATAGGTGGACAATTTGTTGGGCCGCGCCTTCCAGTCCGGGCTGTTGGTATAGTCGAGGGGACACCGGTAAATGCCCATTGTCTTCGTGTACTGCCAGAGCAGGCCGCCCTGGCCACCCGGACCAGTCGGATTGCCAATCGTGCCCTCATAAGCTAAGCGCGGGTTCATATTGTACGGCGCCGCGAGCAAGTCCGGCACCGCGCTGGCTACGGATGGATCGTAGAGCCAGCCCCGCACCCAAGGAGCATTCCAGTTCGGGTAAGGCATGCTGTCGTTGTTGTCGTTGGTGTAGAGGTGTGTGCCCAGGCCAATCTGCTTAACATTATTAACGCACTGGGTACGTTGGGCCTTCTCCTTGGCGGTGGCCAGCGCGGGCAAAAGCAGCGCCGCCAGGATGGCGATGATCGCGATAACCACCAGCAGTTCGATGAGGGTGAAGCAGGACCGCGGTGTGGAGCGAGCCCCGACTGGGTCCGACCGTAACCATTTATGTGCACGTGTCATAATACGCAATTGTCTTTTCTCTGGCTCGAAAACAGGCCGACGCAGCCAGTCCGTGATTCTGGCCTTCTTCGCCGGAGCCGTCAAGCCTCATCAATCCAGACGAGGCAACCAGCAAACAAAGTAATCCGTCAAGCACGATTCTGTGGCCGCGCCAATGATTCACGACCAGCGGCTAATTGTCAATGGAATATACACTGGTTACCGGCCGTGCGCCATCCCCCATTTGGGTGATATGGGAAGCGCGGCCTGACCGCGAGCCCGGCTAATAATTATGGGTCCGGCGGCGGGCAGGGGCTCACCGCGGGCGTAGCTGCCGACCGAAAACGACGCAACGGTTAACGAGTTTGTCGAGAATACAACCCTAAAATCGTCTCCCCCAAATGTGGTATTAGACCCAAGGAATCAGGGGTGCTAAAATGCTTCGTCGTTACTGCAACAACCTGAACCATGTTTTTACACGATAGACGCGTGGCCTTGGCCCTGCCGCGGAATCAAGTCCAGAGGCGTCTCTGCGTCCCAAGTCTCGGAGCCTTGAGAGAAATCGCTCCTGACATCATCTGCAATCCTACAAAATTAACAAGAACACCATCACCCCATGAAAAGAAAACTACTGAGCAAATCACTTCTCAAACAAACAGCCCTGATGGTCCCTGCCGCGGCCTTGATGCTGGGTGCCGCGCAGGCAGGCACCACCATCGGCATCAACTACACGATGGATTGGACACCGTACAACTATAGTTATGAGACTACCGGCTTCAACGTCACGGCCAAAGCATTTGGCGTCGACGTGGCCAATTGGGCGAACATACAGGGCAAGTACGGCTCCGCCGTTGCGGACACGACGGTCTTTGATCTAGTGACCGTCGTCAGCACGGCGGCCAACACATGGAGCAGCGGCATCGGCAATCTCAACCCGGACCCGATTGGGCCGGGAGCTGTTACTCCGGGCGATAACGAGGTGACCTGGAGCTACCTCGACGATTCCTCCCCCGGCTGGTCGGTCGCGCTCTCAGGTCTGAATACTGCTTTTCCAAACGGCTATGTGGTCCAGACCATCGGGGTGCCCTACCTTCCGCCGGCGCCAAATGTGAACATCACGGACTCAGCGACGTTCACGAACCTGCTGACCTACACTGACCTCGGCAACGGCACGGCTATTAGCGTGGAAAGTCCGGCGCTGATGATTGATGCCATTACCATTGCTGGCGCGCCCAGAAACGGTAGTCATCGTTCAACCCTCGCCGGCTTCATCCTCACCGACAAACCGGTCGTGAGCCAAAAGCCCGTCGGCGGAGTTTTCAATTCCGGGTCCAGCATCTCGCTCAGCGCGGGGGTGGTAGGCATCCCTCCTATTTCGTACCAGTGGTACACCAACGGCGTACCCATCCTTGGCGCGACTAAGACAAACTATTCCAAGGCCGGTGCTACCAGCTCGGACTCGGCCGCGTACACCCTGGTAGCCAGCAATGCCTATGGTTTGGGCACCAGCGTCGTGGCGCAAGTCACCGTCCTCCTGTCCCCAACCGTCATTAGCGATCTCCCCGGAGCGGCTACCAACTACCTGTCCATGAATGAGCGATTCGCGGTGATTGCCGGCGGTCAGGAACCATTGAGCTACCAGTGGTTCAAAGGCACCAGCCGCATCCCCAGCGCAACGAACGCCGCATTGAGCCTGACCAATCTCCAGACCTTGGACGCCGGCAGTTACAAGGTGGTCATCACCAATTCGGTCGGCAGTATCACGAGCAGTGTGGCGTCACTGACGGTGCTGGATTCCCAGCCGCCCTATGACGGTTTCAGCTACCCCGCAGGCAGCCTTACCGGCCAGGGAGGCGGCATCGGCTGGAACGGCCTTTGGGTTCAGGAAGCAGGCTACAACGGCGATCATTCGGTGTTTACGCCCGCCACCCCCTGGCGCGGCGGTATTAGCGAACTGGTTTCCACCGGCGGCGCGGTTCAAATGGGCGCCAGCGGCAGCGCCGACTTTGAGGACATCCGCAATTTACTGACGACCTTGGGCGGGGCCAGTTGCGGCACCCTTTACATGAGTTTCGTTTCCCAGGTCACCAACGCCGGTTGGGGTGGCATCGAATTGGTGAAGGACGGCACCGCCGCACTCTTCCTCGGCTCCTGTTGGTATTTTTCACCTTGGGGTTGGGGCACCCGTGCCGCACCGGATGCCACGGCGCCGGTTCCGGCTTCAACCCTGGCGCTGCTGGTTTATCGCTTCGACTTTACGCCTACCAACACCGCGGTTCGGCTTTACGTGAATCCGTCCTCGCTCAGCGCCGAACCATCCACTGCTGACGCCTCAGGCACTGAGGCCCTCGTTGCCTTTAACGAGATTCGCATTGTCACCCATAACTCCAATCCAAATGGCTTCTTTGACGAATTCCGGATCGGTGGCACCTGGGCGGCGGTGACCCCGCACATCTTGCGCACCGACGCGTCATTCACCGTGCAGATTGTTCCCGGCGGCCTGATTCAGGACACCAAGCCCGTGGGAACGCCGCATTCGGGCTACAACTATGGGGCCGCTTGGACTGCTTCCGTCACTGACAGTGCCGTGCCCACGCCAGTGACCCGCACCGGCGTGGAGCTGTTCTCTGCCGCGACCGGCAGCCAGATCACTATTCCAACCAACTCGGCCTTCAATTCCCCCAGCGGCACCATCTGCTTCTGGATGCTGGCCAACGCTCCACTCCCGGGGCCTGGCACGGAGGGCGCGATTCTCTTTGACCGTCGCACTACCAACGGCACGGTGATCGTGTTGAACGACGCCGGGGCCATCTTTTGGCAAGGCCAGGCGGGCGCTCAGAACGCGCTTACCGCCGGCTATCTGCCTGACGGCAACTGGCACCATGTCGCAGTTACCTACGGTCAGACGACCAATGACACCATCGCTATCTACATTGACGGAGCCTTGTCCGGCAGCACACCTGTCGCCAATGCCTGGTCGTGGCCCATGGACCAGGAAATCGAAATCGGCCAGTCGCATGACTCTTATTGGAAGCGCCTCGACGGAGATATGGACGACTTTCGCATATACAACCGGGTCCTAAGTGACACGGAAATCAGTCAGGTTTATACGAGCGGCGCACTAGTGGACCCCGCAGCGCTCAAGGTGCAATACACCTTCAACAGCGCGATCTACGGCCAGAGCCTGGTCTGGCCCTACGGCACACTAATCAGTTCGCCCAGTGTGGCTCCCGGTGCCACTTGGACACCGGTCCCGGGCGCCGTCTCACCCATGCCGTTTGAGACAACGCAGCCGACCCTGTTCTACCGCGCGGTGGGCACGCCATAACCTGACGACCCGCGCCGCTCTTGGCTCATTCGACGCGGCCGGGAAGAGATTCTCGGCCGCATTCTTCGTAAGGCGACTCCGCTCCTTGGTCAAAACCATTTGAAGCCGCTCGCTCGGCTTGATATGCTCGGCGTTAGATGTTTGGTCCTTTCAACCGTATCAGAATGCAGAGCAACTGCGGAGGCCCCAATACTACGGAAATGCTAAGCGGCCTGCGTTGCGCTTCGGCCTTAGCACTTCGGCCTTCCTTCGGCCTTCGGACTTCGGCCTTCGGACGTTAACGCATGCCCGGCACCCTGGCTCACCTGGAACGCGCACCGCGCGATGTCGCTCGCTGGCAAAAGGCCCAACAGAAACTGCTCGCCGGCCAGCACGGCCCTGCCCTGGAGGCCTACAGGGATTTGGTGAGGCGGTATCCGGCTGTGCCCGAATTGTGGTTCGAGTTAGGCAACGCGGCCTCCGGAGAATTGGATTTTGCCCAGGCCAACCATGCCTATCGCCGCGCGCTGGAGTTAGCGCCGCATAAGGTCTCACTGCTGTGCAGCATCGGCCAGCAATACCAGGGCCTGCGGCAGTTGGACGATGCCCGCACCTGTTACGAACGCGCGGTGGCCGCTGATCCCGCCTCGGTGGACGCGCGCATCAGCCTGGCGGTTTGGTTCGAGAAAGAGCGCCGGCTGGAAGAGGCGTGGGAATGCGTCGAGGCCTGCCTGGCTAGGCACCCCCGCGACGACCAGGCCCGCTATTTCCGCGCCTTCCTCCTGCACCGCAAGAAGCGGGATGCCGAAGCGGAGACGGCTTTGCGCGATTTGATCAAGGACGGCCCGCAATACCCTTATGTGAAGTATGCCAGCCGCCATCTGCTGGGGGTGGTGCTCGACCAACTGGGCCAGTACGCCGAGGCGACACATTGGCTTCTTGAGTCCAAGGCCCAGGTGCGTACGATTACCGACACGGCGTTGCTTGAGCGGGCCTACGACGAGGGGGACCGGCGGCGGCGGGCGCTGCTGGCCGTGCTGACGCCCGAAATGATCCGGCGCTGGCGGCAGGAACCGCCCGCGTCGGTCGAGCGTTACCAAATCGCGTTTCTTGGCGGCCACCCGCGCAGCGGCACCACCCTGCTGGAGCAGATTCTGGACGCGCACCCGGAAGTGCTGGCCTTTGACGAGCCGGTGGCCTTCAGCCAGGAGATTACCAGCCAGATCAACCTCTCGCCGCTGGAAGGCGAAGTGCAGTTGAACACGCTGGACACTCTGCTGGGACCCCGTCGGGCGGAGATGCGCCGGCGCTACATCAAGAGCCTGCTGCGTGAAATCCAGGGGGAACCCGCCGCTCGCATATTGCTGGACAAAAACCCCTCGCCCACGATGTCACTCAACATCTGGCTGCGCGTGTTCCCCGAATTGAAGGTCATCATCGCCTTGCGCGACCCGCGCGACGTGATCGTAAGTTGCTTCTTCCTTAACGTCATGCTCAACGCCACGAACGTGAACTTCCTCAGCCTCGAACGCACCGCCAGACATTACGCGGACCTCATGGACGTGTGGCTGCGGCTGCGCGAGCTGGGCGGCTTCGACTGGATTGAAACGCGCTACGAGGATGTGGTCGCCAACCTAGAACCCGAAGGCAAACGGGTCACGGAGTTCCTGGGCTTGTCTTGGCACCCGGACCAGGGGCGCTATTACGAGACGGCGCGGCGCAAGGTGCTCTTCGCGCCCACTTACCACGATGTGACTCAGCCGGTGTACAAGCGCGCCGTGGGGAGATGGGAGCGATACGCGGAGGCGTTGGAGCCGATTCAGTCGCGGCTGACCCCCTACTGCCGGACCTTCGGGTACACGGCGTAAGTAATAGAGCATTGGGGTCTTGGAGTGATTGGTTTATTGCCACCAGCCCACCAATTCTCGCTCGCGATGCCTTCTCCCCCAAATTGGGGATAGACGGGGAGCATGAGGCGTGCTAAATCAACGTATTGTTAGTACTGCAATCCAAACGCTGCGTATGAAGAGCCATGCGTGGGTCGGCCCTGCAGTGGATGCAAGTCGAGAGGCCCCTGCGCGAAGACAGTAACTGATAGTCCAATAGAAATCACCACTGACGGGCCCGCGAGTAATAGAACGGATAGATCAACCATCACCCCATAGTCCCAATGAGAAAAAGCCTACTGAACAAATCACTCCTCAAACAAGCCGCCTTGGCGGTCCCTGCAGCGGCCTTGATGCTGGGTTCCGCGCGAGGCGGCCAGATCGGAATCAATTTCCAGGACGATCTTGGCGGCAATGCCTACGCGCCCGTCGTGTCAGGTCCTGTATTCGGCCTCGACCTGGCCCATTGGTTCAATGCCCCGTCCGTTTACAACTCGGAAAACGGGGGCGGCTTCGCCACCAATGCGACGATCGCGCTGCCGGACGGCGGCACCCTCTACGCAGCCTGGTCGGCTTGGAACACCTGGAGCATAACCGCCCCCGTACCCATCAGCGGCGACGAACAGGTGATCTATGGTTACCTGGACGATACCATCTCGGGATCCTATCTTGGATACTCAGTCACCCTGCGCGGCTTCCGCAACTTCGCGTCCAGCTACACGATTACCACCATCGCCTCCAGTGACAGTGCGACCGCATTCGCGGACGCAATCGTCGTTTCGGACAGTGGCACTAACGACTTGCAGTACCTCAACAACTACACGTCGCCGGTGTTCGGCAGCGGCTTGGCGGGGACCAGCACGGTCAGCAGCGCCATTGTAACGCTGGCGGGAAATAACACCGCGCGGATCACGGGCGGCCCGAAAATCGTCTCCGGATCAGACATCATTCGCTCCACCTTGGCGGGCATCCTTATTGACTATACCGGGGGCGGCAACAACCCGCCGCTTATCGAAACGAACCCCCACGCTCCCACTAATACGCTTTTTCCTGGAGGTTCAATCAGCTTGAGCGTACAGGCCTCCGGCACGCCAGTGCTCGGCTACCAGTGGCGCAAGGACGGTGTGGACATCACGGGTGCAACCGATGCCACCTACACTAAGACCGGCATCGCTGTCGGTGACTCTGGCAGTTATGACGTGGTCGTCACAAATGCCTACAGCCCCGGCGCCACGAGCGTCGTGGTGGTTCTCACCGTGCAAAACGTGAGCTCGCCCGTCATTACTCAATACCCGCTCTCGCAGAGCCTTTACGTGGGGTATCCCGCGACCTTTACCGTGGCGGCCACCGGCGGACAACTCTCCTATCAATGGAAGTCGAATAACGTTGTAATTCCGGGGGCAACCAACACGACCTACAGCATCCCGAACGTTGCTACCAACAGTGGAGCCACCTATACCGTCGCCGTCAGCAACCCCGTCGGCCCCACCGCCACCGCCTCGGCCACCCTCACGGTCAAAGTTCCGGCTCCGGGCAGCTATGAGGCGGCCGTTGCCCAGACCCAGCCAGCGCTCTGGTTCCGCTACAGTGACACCAGTGCTCCGTTGCAGGACATTGCTGCCAACAGCGGCAGCTTGGGCGCCGCCGGGGCGGGACTCTACGTCGCCGCAACTCACCCCGTCACCGGTAATCTAGTAGGCAGCACCGACACGGCCGCCTACTTTGATGGGGTGTCCTCGCGCGTGACAGTGCCGTATAATCCCAGCCTGAACCCGGCTGTATTCTCCGCCGAAATCTGGGCCAAGCCGACCTCGGTCGCGGCCAACGAATGCGTCATGTCATGCGGCGACTTCGCCAGTCCCCGCGCTGGTTGGCTGATCTACCTGCAGCCGACGGGCTGGGATCTGCGGTTTTACGATCAGAATGGCACGACCACTTCGCTCGATATCACCGGGGGCGCCGCGCCCGTGCCGGGCAATGTGTATCATCTCGTCGTCACGTTCGACGGCACCACCGCCACGCTCTACGTCAATGGCGTGGCCACCACGGGCGTTCCCACAGGCTATGTTCCCGGTACCGCCGGTCCGTTCTGTGTTGGCGCGCGTGCCGACAACAGTTTCTATTGGAGCGGCACCGCGGACGAAGCTGCCTTCTACCCGACAGTCCTCTCGGCAAGCCAGGTGGCGGCGCACTACGCCAACGGAACGAGTCTGACGCCCTCGCCCGCTTACAACACACTGGTCACCACCGACGGCGCGATTGAATACTTGCGGCTCGATGAGCCCGCCTTCGGCGGAACGCTCGCGAACGCGGGAACCCTGGGCGCCGCCTGGAATGGCACCTACGCGGACGCCGGCGGCGTCGTGGGCAGCCCACAGATCAGCGTCGGACAGCCCGGCCCGCTCCCGCCGACGTACCCGGGCTTCGAGTCCACCAACCGCTGCCTAACGGTGACCAACGGTTATGCCACCGCGCCGCAACTGCCCCTCAATACTGACACCGTAACGGTGACCTGCTGGATTAACCGGGCCGACACTTTCACCACGGGTGATCTGGGCTGGCCGGCCTGGCTCGGTGGCGGCGGCATGCACCTCAACGACGGGATTGTGAGCAGCGAAGGGCCTTATGCCGAACTGCGTTACCACTGGAATGGCAACAATTGGGGTTGGGCCTCAGGTCTAGTGGTCCCGGCCAACGTTTGGACCTTCTGCGCGCTGGTGGTCGAACCCACCAAGGCGACGATGTACATGTCGAGCGGCACGACTCTGCTGTCCTCGGTGGATAGTTCCACGCACGCACCGATGGTGGTTACCTCCCCGCCCGGATTCGGTGGCAACCAGCCCGGCTCTCCTACTCGGAATTACATTGGCCAGCTCGATGAAACCACGGTCTATAATCGGGCCCTCACGCCAAGTGAGATCAACACCCTGTTTCTGACCGGCACTGGCGCCCCGTTGCGGCTGCAACTTAACCCCGGTGGCATGATTCAGGACAGCAAGCCCGTCGGCACGTTACACCCCGGCGTCAACACTGAGCTTAGTTGCGCCTGGCTCGCCAACAGCACCGATACGGCTCCGACGCCGGTAACGCGCACGGGCGTCGAGCAATTCGCCGCCGCGAATGCCAGCCAGATCGTGATCCCGGCCGAGCCGGACTTCGATTCTGCCAGCGGCACCATCTGCTTCTGGATGCTGGCCACCGCACCCCTCCCGGGACCGGGGAACGAAGGCGCAATGCTCTTCGATCGCCGCACTACCAACGGCACGGTGATCGTATTGAACGACGCCGGCGCCATTTTCTGGCAAGGCCAGAGTGGGAGTCCGAACTCATTTGCCACCGGGTATGTGCCCGACGGCAACTGGCACCAGGTCGCGGTGACTTACGGGCAGACCACCAGCGACACCATTTCCATTTACATTGACGGGGTGTTGTCCATGGCTAACCCGGTTACCAATGCCTGGTCGTGGCCGACAGGCCAGGAGATCGAATTGGGCCGCTCGCACGACACCTACTGGCAGCGTTATGACGGACTAATGGACGACTTCAGGATCTACAGTCGCATCCTGACCGCCACTGAGATTGCCACGATCTATTCCAGCGGCGCGCTGGTGGACACCGCGGCGCTGAAGGTCCAGTACAACTTCACCACTGCCGGCATCGGCCAGACCGTGAGCTGGCCGTTTGGCACGCTGTTGAGTTCTCCGGTCCTTGGCCCGTCCGCCAGTTGGACTCCGGTCATCGGCGCCGCGCCTCCGTACTACCCGCTCATGCCCACAGGGCCGGCGTTGTTCTTCAGGGCCACTCCGTGACCTGACGCGCTAATAGTATCAAACTTTGCGGATACCGCACGCGGCCGGGAAGCAATTCCCGGCCGCTCCTTCGTAAGGTCACCGAGCCGTGGAATGGCGGAAAATCAAACATTCCATTACTCCAACCTCCCAATCACCTTCCCAGGTATTTGAGCGTAGCTTCCGTCCGGCTGTGGACGTGCAGCTTTTCGTAGATGCTGCGCACGTGGGTTCGGACGGTCTCGAAGCTGATATTCATCAGGTCGCTGATTTCCTTATAGGTGTGGCCCTTGGCCAGCAGGGACAGCACCTGCTCCTCGCGCTCGGTCAGGGTCTGGACCTCGGGTGCGCGGGAGACGGGATTCGGCATCCGCTTGATCTCATGGAAGAACTGGACCACCCGGCGGGCGATCTGGCGCGACATGGGCGCGCCCCCGTTGGTGATCTCGCGGATGGCTTCCAAGAGCTTGACCTTGGGGGTCCGCTTGAGCAGGTAACCCGTGGCGCCCGCCACCAGCGACTTGAAAATCTGCTCGCTGTCGTCATAAACGGTGAGCATCAGGACGGGCAGCGTCGGCGCGACGGTCTTGAGGCGGCTCACGCATTCGGTGCCCGGCATGCCCGGCATATTGATGTCCATCAGCACTACATCCGGACGGTTGGCGGGGATGGCTCTAAGCGCTGTCATCGCGTCCGGGTAGGCAGCCTGGCAGGAAAAGCCGGGCGAGCTGTTGAGCAAGGCCGCCAAATTGGCGCGCACGCCCGCATCGCCCTCCACCAGCGCAACTTGAATCGCTTTGTTCAACTTGGCTCTATTCATACGCGATTCCGGGCACGGCTCACCATACCACAAAGATGGTAGATGACCAAGGCGTGCGTCTGCTCCCTTTGGTTCAGCTCCCGGCGCCGCTCAATGGAAAGCTGAAACGCAGTTTCGCCCCCTGGCCCGCCTGGCTGATGATCTCAGCCTGGCCACCGCATTCCGCCAAGCGGCTCATCATGTTTGGCAGGCCGTTGCGCCCCGGGGCTGTCTGCTGGGGATTGAACCCGCGTCCGTTGTCCACGATCTCCAAACCCACCCGTGAGTCCACCACAGCGAGTCGCAGCCAGACTTCCCTCGCCCCGGAGTGCTTCAGAACATTGTTG
>Ga0187877_1003805_pt1 | contig 12017 bp, 9 predicted proteins | sample June2016WEW_17_1_3_FD_132430 | JGI IMG/M metagenome (GOLD analysis project Ga0187877, IMG submission 132430) | Peatland microbial communities from SPRUCE experiment site at the Marcell Experimental Forest, Minnesota, USA - June2016WEW_17_100 | ecosystem: Environmental > Terrestrial > Soil >... | reverse complement strand
GCGACCTCGGTCGTGGCCGTCATCGCCGACCGGTCAAGGGGATAATTGCCTGGGTCGGTGTTTCGACCGGACCATCGCCGGAGCACCAGGCGGACTTGAGAAAGGCGGGGACGGAGACATCGGATCGAAGGCTCATATTTCGTACCAACTCGTGGCAGGCGCGACGCTGCTCGCCACGCTCGTTTTTGGCGTCGGCGCAGGCTCGGTGGCGGCAGCCTCCTCGCACAGCTCCGATGGTCCCTTTGGACACGTAAGCGGACGTCTCGTGCGTGTCGGCGGGATGGCGCCTGGTGCCGCAATGGGCATCCCAGGTCGGGTCATACTGTCTCTCGTTGGAACGAGCGGCACGTTCACGTACGCGACCGGACCGAGCGACAGGTTCAACGTGCCTGTGCCCGCCGCCTTCACATATCGGGTGACGGGTTACAGCCCGAAAGTGCTGACCAATGGCCGTGAGGAACCCTGCGCGGCGGGCCACCGGGCGAGAGTGCCGAGCCGAGCGGGGCTCAATGGGTCGATCGTGGTGCGTGGCGTCCAGGTGGTCTGTCGGATCAGTTAGTCGTCACGTCGGCTGATGATCGCACGAAGCCGCGCGAGAAACTGCATCCGTAAAGTACTGTGCCCGTATCCGGCGATTAGGAATACAGAGCAGCGACGTAGCTGAGCATTATGGAATGCGCGTGGAAAGCATGACCGTTCATGCCGCCGCAAACGTGCGACCGATCTGCCTACCAACGACGCCGCGACTGTCACTTGACAATCTGGAGGAGCCCTACGATTCCCACGGCGTAGATCAGAATTGCCAAGCAAGAATCCGGTCCCAGCCGATGGGGTCGCGAAGGACGAACGATGACACCACCGATGTACACGGCTGTCAACGCCAAGCTAAGTCCAGCCAACCATCCGTTCGCCGCTCCTGCTGTCGGCAGTACCGGTTTCGCCGCCACTAGGTCTGCCACTAGGAACAGACATAGTTGAAACGCATTGCCACCAAATACATCGCCAATCGCGAGTTGATTGTCACCCAGGCGCACGGCCTCGATGCCCGAACTTATCTCCGGTAGCGCCGTCGCTATCGCCAGCACGGTTGCACCAAAGACAACGCCGTTAATGCCGGCGCGGTTTGCCAAGTCATTACCGCTGATTTCGAGAGCTACGCCGGCCAACAGAGTCACCGCCGATGAGATGCCGAACAGGGTTACAACGCGCATGGTCGAATGCTTTGCACGCGCAGCGTCGGCGACCGGATTGCGCACGCGACGATGAGGTCGCCCGGGCTGACTGCCCAGCATTATCACCTCCCACTTTGGATTCGACCGCGTCCGATTCAGCACCCACACTCCGCCGATCCAGACGACCACGATCACGAGTGACGCTGGGCTTAGTCGCCCAGCGATTTTCACTGACGCCGGCAGCAAAGCACCCATAAGCACGACCGACACCGTGAGCACCACAAGCAAGCCTTCGAGAACTGGCACGAGCGACCCGACGAGATATGTCAGCGGTCTGGCGGCAAAAAGATCACACACCGCGAGCACCATCGTTGCCGTGGCTATGCCGCCGATCAGGTTTCCAGCCGCCAAGCCGAGGTGGCCCGACTCCGCCGCTGAGATAGTGATCGCCAACTCCGGCAAGCTTCCGGCGATGGCAAGCAGCACCATTCCACCGAGCGCGTCCCCAATTCGGAGCCGCCGATCAAGTTCATCTGTTGATTTCGAAAGTTCGACACCGGCGACCCAGGTGGCCGCACACGCGGCAACGAACACGACGAGCTCCAAGTACACGGACCCGGACGACACATCGTCATCATGGCCGACTCGGTGGCAGCAGCGCCACAATGATCATTGAACCAAGATGCCGGCGCGTCTCGACACGGCTGCTTATCCGTTGGCAATGCGCAGTTAGATGACTTGCAAGCACTTCCCATCAGCTCAAGCAAGGAGCGCAAATCAATCAGTCAGCGCCGCGCCAGCCGTACTGAACACACGGGAGGTATCCCCTTCGTTGCAGGAGGCGTCTTGTGACCGGCATCCCCCAACAGGGTCTCAGAGCACAGAACGTTCCACCAAGAGCGCCCTAGTTGTTGTACCCAACCACGTTGTTGACGCGGCTACGGGCGGGCTACCAACGGCGGTGTGGTGCCGGTGATGGTTGTACCGGTGCAGCCAGGCGTCAAGGGCTCTGCGCCGAGCTGACTCCGAGCCGTAGGCACGCACGTAGGCCCACTCGTCGAGGAGGGTGCGGCTGAACCTCTCGACCTTGCCGTTCGTCGCCGGGTGGTAGCGCCTGGTGAAGGTGTGCCTGGTGCCGGCGGCCAGCAGCACTGCGGCGAAGGCCTTCGATCGCTAACACAACCCTTGTCGCTGAGCACCCGCTCGATGGCGGTCCGGGCCTCTCGTCGTCGTGGATCTCGGGGAAGGCGCGGCGGCTGTGGGCGTCGACGGCCGAGTGGATCTAGCCATAGCCGACGCGGACAGGCATGCCGCCGAGGCGTTGCCCGCCTCGCCCGTGGGCCCGCCAGCCGCCCCCAGGTGGGATCTTGGCCAGCTTTCTCACGTCGAGGTGGACGAGCTCGTCGGCGTGGTCGGTCTCGATGCGACGGATCACCGGGCGGAGGAGGATCTTGTGGGTGGTCGAGCCGCCAGCCCGACGATCGGGCCGGGGCGCGCCGGGCCGAGCTTTCTCGACTGGCCTCCGCCACGACCCGGCGCTCGAGACGAGCTGGCGTGCGGTGCGGCCAGCTGCGGGGAGGCGACGGCCGGTCCTCGAGCCCGGCGAGGCCCGAGACGAGGTCGCGGTGCCACCACTTCGAGGCTGTCTGCCGGGAGATGGCCATCGAGCCGGCCGCCTGGGCGATCGTGCAGCCGTCCTCCCCGATGCGGTTGCAGAGCCGGCGTCCACTCTCGACGGTGGGCGGGACATTACGGTGCATCGGAGCCTCCAGGGTGTGTGGTTGTGGAACAGCTCCACACTGCCCCTGGGGGCTCACTTCATCGGTGGATGCGCGTCAACAACGTCCGTAGGCAGAACAGCTAGCCGCGGTCTATCGAGAACTGGAGCTACCGAGATCCGGCTCTACGCTACCGGCCGTGGGTGACGGCCCTGGTTCGAGCCGTGGACCACGTCTTCCATGGCACGTCTGAGTGGAACAACGTCCGTAACCGATGGTGCTCGAAACTCCAAAGGCTGTGGGGGCCCGGCGGACCTTTTCGGTAATCCGTGTGTACGAGCTGCGCAGTGCGAGACGACTGTGCCGCGTTCGCGCGGCGATTGCACACCTTCGGGCGGTGGGGCGGGAGCCGGCACAGGCCGTGAGCGAGTGGGGCGACCGGGTCAAGCACCCGCTTTGGCAGGTCGGACGCCTAGTCGACGAGCGCGTCGTTCTCGCTGGCGACAAACGTGTAGCGGGCTTGCCATTCTGTCACCTGACCCGATCATGGAACCAAGACGGTGACTTCTTGCAAGACCCCAAGGAGAATGCCTAATTCCGTGGATCAGCTTTCGGACCTGGACTTGTTCAGGGCTACGGCGACGCGCACGAGAGTCTTCAGCGCCTCCTCGTCGATCCTTTCGCCCTCGTGGAAGTCGATGGCACGCCGCATGTTCCCGTCAAGACTGGAGTTGAAGAGGCCCGAAGGATCCTTGAGAGCCGCCCCTTTGGCGAAGGTCATCTTCACGACGTTCTTGTAAGTCTCGCCTGTGCAGACCATTCCGTCGTGCGACCAGACCGGAACCCCTCTCCACTTCCACTCCTCGACGACTTCGGGATCGGCTTCCTTGACCAAGGCGCGGAGCCGGCTGAGCATCCTGCCCCGCCAGTCGCCTAGCTCCTCGATCCTCGCGTCTATCAGCTGAGATGGAGACTTGCTTCTCTGCGACTCGCTCTTTTCCATACCCGTTTTTCTTCCCAAGTCCCGAGGCTTTGCTAGATGGGGGTCATCCCCACCGTGCCGAATCTAACCGGGGCTGCGACGAACCGGCGCTACGCGACGAGCCGTGGATGAGGCGACGCTTCGCTGATCTCGTGAACGTCGCTCCCGGGCAAGAAGAGGACGGCACCGCCGGACGACACCATGTCCCCTTGGGTCGGGAGCGCACCGTCGCCCTTAGCGCGCTCGAGAACGCCGACGATCCTTGGCTCTCGTGTCCTCCAATAGCGTAACGGTCGCATCTGGCGCTGGCTGCAAACCAAATAGGGCGACTCACGCTCACCGAAGCAATCACGAAAGCACGAAATGCGGGGGCGAACCGGGCGGAGTGACGATTGACGACCGCCCCAGCCTGCGTGGCACGGCCGGTCCACCTCCCGATACTCGAGACAATGAGGTGATTATCGAAAAGGACAACATCGCGCCATCGAACCTCAAACCTCGCGTTCTTCGTACTGCGTCGCTGCCAGGGATGCGACCGTGAGGGCCAGGCGGTCTCCGCGTGGGAGTGGGTCGGTCTTGAGTATCTCGAAACGCCCGCAGCACACAACCTTTGCCTGGGGGACGTAGGGATTCCTGGACCATCTTGATGCAGACTACGGACCGCGCCGTGACCGATCGCCAGAAGCTGCGAGCGCCCACAGACGTCCCCGGTATCCGATGCGAAGACAAAGGCGCCTGCATCGCAAGTCTGGTCGGCCTGCGTTCGGGAATCTCGTAACTGGCGACCGCTGGGATTGCCGGCATCTCGTGGTGCCTCGCGCTCCGGTTGCGACGGGTCGTCGCGATCGACAGGTATCGGCCCGCGGCCGAGAGGTTCAGGAAAGTGCCAAGTGCCCCCGTTGGAAGAACCCGCCCGCCAGAAACGAAGGCGGTTCATCGCCGGACGGAGCGACACCCGGAGCTCGTCGCGGGGACCCGGAGGCGATCGCGCCTACACTCATCGCCACGCTATGGCTGACACGACTGGACCCACCGAGCACAACAGATGGGACGACTCGCCGGCCGAGCCGGAGGCGAAACCCGGCATTCTGGATTCTCGGCCGCCCGCTGCGCGGCTGACCCGTGGCTACTGGGCCGCCGTCGTCGTCGGGCTGGTCCTCCTGCTCGTCCTGCTCGTCTTCATCCTCGAGAACGGCCAGATCGCCCGCGTCGCCTTCTTCGGCGTCCACGGCCACCTACCCCAGGGCGTCGCGTTGCTCCTGGCCGCGATCATCGGCGCGGCCTTCGTGCTGCTCACAGGAGCGGCGCGAATCCTCCAGCTGCGCGTCCGATCACAGGGGTATTTCCTCGGCCAGTTCGGCGGGCGTCGGTCCCGGAGGGTCGCGGCTCGACGCTCTCCGGACGAATCCCGGGACGCCGCCGGGACGCCACCGCCCGACTGAGGCGAGGGCCAGCCCCTCCCGCTCGGCCCATTGCCCGTCGGCGCGCCCCGCTCCCTGGCCGCGAGACCGAAACCCTACCGTGGCAGCGCGGCCGACCGGTCGGGCGCTAGGTCTCCTGCGGAGTCACTCCGAACGACGACGGCTGCGCCACCGCGGCGACGGCGGCCGCCGCGGCACGATCGGCGGCGAGTTTCGCGTCCCGGAAAACGCGGATCATCGTCGGGACGCGCCCCGGGTGTCGCGCGAAATGCGCGGTCACTGCCAGCGGGCGGAACGAACCGTTCGGGTTGATCAACCCGAACACCTCGTCGTCGAGACTCGCGTCGCAGGCGCGGTCGCTCACCGCCCGGAAGACCGACCACGGGATGTGGCGGGCGACGCACACCTCAGCGATGGCAGCCGTCTCCATGTCCAGAGCGACGACACCATCGGCCCGCAGGTCCGCGATCGCGGCGGGGTCGGTAACGAGCTCGTCGCTCGTCCACATCTTGCCGCTCGGACGGCTGACGCCGAGCGGGTCCGGACGGAATTCGGCGCCCGTGGCGGCGTGGACGACCACCTCGGGCAGAACCAGCGTGCCGATTGCCGTCTCGGCAGAAAGGCCACCGGTGATGCCGACGACGATGATTCTCCCGACCTCGATCGCGTCGACGAGACGCTCCAGACCCGCGATAGCGAGCCTCGCCCCCATGCCCGTGGCGATCGCCGCCACGGACCGGCCGTCGAGCGAACCCCGGTAGACAACGAGCGATCCGACCCGGTCTTTCTCTAGCGAAAGCCGGTGTCGGAGCGGCCTGAGCTCCATCGGCATAGCGCAGACGAAGGCAACAGCTCCCGGCATCGAAGCAGCGATGTTAGCTGGGCGGCCGCGGCTCGGGTGCGCCGGGACGAAATCCCCGCCTTGGCTCCGCGCCAGGCGACTTCATCTCGGCGTCGTCTCAATCCCGGTGTATCAACTGACAGCAATGCTTGTACTTCGCGCCGCTGCCGCACGGGCAGGGATCGTTGCGCGCGGTCTCGCGCCAGCGTCGCCGCTCGTCGCGCTCGGCAACGGCGAGCTCGTCCATGATCGTGGCCGCGGGCCGCCCGAAACGCACCAGGGCAGCGAGGCGCGCCAGGTAGGGCTGAACGTGCCCGAAATAGCGCCGATAACCCGCACACAGGTAGTTGAGGCCCGCCTCGCCGTCCGGGGCGAGCGCGAAGCGGTCCTTCGGACATCCCCCGTTGCACAGCGCGAGTACCGGACACGCCCGGCAGTACACCGGCAGCAGGTCGCGCTTCGCTTCGCCGAAGGACCGCTGTCGCGCTCCCTCGACGAGCGCGCCGATCCCGTCGCTTGCCACATCACCCAAGCGGTGCGCCGAGTCGACGAAGTGGTCACAGGAGTACACGCCGCCTTCGTGCTCGACGACGAGGACCCGCCCGCAGGTCTCCGCCACGATGCAGAGGCTGGCAGGCTTGCCGGTCGCGACGAGCAGGCCTTCGAGGAAGTTCTGCACACCGATCCGGCCCACGTCGTGACGGACCCACTCGTCGAAGACCGCGCAGAGGAACTCCCCCATCGCCTCGGGCGACACCGACCAGGGCGAGACGCTTCCCTGCCGGTCGCGGCTCACGACGGGCAGGAACTGGAGCCAGCGGACGTCCTCGGAAAGAAAGAACCGATAGACCTCGGTCGGGTGGGGGGCGTTACGGGCGTTGAGCGTGCAAAGCACGTCGGGCTCGATGCCGTGGGCACGCAGGTTGCGCAGGCCCCGCATCACCCGGGCGTGGGTCGGGCGACCGCGGCGGTCGGGCCGGGCGGCGTCGTGGAGGAAGCTCGGGCCGTCGATGCTGATCCCGACGCTGAAGCGGTGCTCGGCTAAGAAGGCGCACCAGGCGTCGTCGAGCAGACTGCCGTTCGTCTGCAGGTTGTTCTCGCAGGACCAGCCCTCCGGGAGATACCGCTTCTGGAGCGCCAGCGCCTCGGCGTAGAAGGCCATCCCGGCGAGTGTCGGCTCCCCGCCGTGCCAAACGAAGTTCACGACCGGACCGGGGCTGGCCGCGATCAGCGCCCGCACGTAGGCCTCGAGGACAGCATGGCCCATCCGGTAGCGCTCGCCGGGCGGGAAGAGGTTCGCCTTCGCGAGGTAATAGCAGTAGCCGCAGGCGAAGTTGCACACCGGCCCGACGGGCTTGGCCATGACGACGACCGGTGCGGGAGCGGTCACCGCCTCGTTCCCTACGACCGGCCGCCGTGGCCAGTGACGCGGCGCGGATGAGCCTCGGCAGACGGCGTCTCGGCCCTCACCTCTCCGTGGCGAGCCTGGCGAGGTAGGCCTGGGAACGGTCCTCCGCCGACCAGGCGGCGATCTGCCGCCGGGCGTAGAAGCGCAGGGCCGGCAGCCACATCGCCGAGCTCACCCGGGCGCGCACCTTCTCGGACAAGGCCACCCGCAGCGTCGGTGCGACGTCCTCCCAGCGCTGCGCCCAGGCGACCCGGGCGAGCGTCGGGAGCCGGCGGATGAAGGCCGGCCGGGCGGCCGCCGTGAACGACGGGAGATGGCGCAGCACGCCGGCGAGCCCGCCGGCGAGGATCGTCGGCCAGGAGTAGAAGCGGCGCATCGCCTTGAGGACTCCGAGCTGGAGCTCAAGGGGGGTCATCTGCGCCGGCTGCATGACGACGTGGTGGCCGTCGAAGAGCGACCAGTCGTCGCTGAGCAGACGATCCTCCTCGGCGATCCGGTCCCACAGCCTCGTGCCGGGGAGGGGTGTCTCCACCATCAGCTGGAACGTGTCGATGTGCAGCCGGCGGGCGAAGGCGGCGATCGCCTCGGCACTGCCGGCGGTGTCGCTGTCGAGCCCGGCGACGAACATCCCGTGCACGGCAATGTGGTGGTCGTGGAAGGCGCGGATCGCCTGTTCGATCATCGTGACCCGCTGGCGCTTGCCGATCTCGGCGAGCCCCTCGTCGGTGATCGCCTCGATGCCGATCATCACCATCTGACAACCAGCGCGGCGCATGAGATCCAAGAACTCCTCGTCCACCTCCTGGTGGGCGAGCGAGTGCAGGGCGGTCTCCGAACGGACCTGGGCGAACCATGCGGGGGCGTTCCCGGTGTCGAGCATCGCGTTGAGGAGGCGCGCCGACCGCGACTTATTCACGACGAAGTTGTCGTCGTGGAAGAACACCCGGTCGGCCTGGAGGCCGGCGAGCTCTTCGATCACCTGTTCGGCACGCCGGTGGCGGACGGAGCGCGAGAACATCGCCGTGACACCGCAGAACTCGCAGTCGAAAGGACAGCCCCACTGGGTCATGATCGGCTTGGTCGTCATCCGCGCGTAGCCGTCGATGAGGGTCAGGTCCGGGATCGGAAGGCGTTCGAACTCCTCCTGGCTGCAGCGTGGCCGCGCCGGGTTGTGGCGCGCCTCGCCGCCGGCGGCGTGGGAGAGACCGAGCACGGAATCGAGCGACGCTCCTCTCTCGAGTGCCGTGACGAGTTCCATCAGCGTCGCCTCGCCCTCGCCACGCACGACGAACGGCGCGTGTCCGAGCGCCTCGTCGGGCTGGAAGGTCACGTGCGGGCCGCCGAGCACGACCGGTACTCCGGCGTCGGTGAGGATCTCAGCGAGGCGGTAGGCGGCCGGCGAGGTCGCCGTCGTCGAGGAGATGCCGACGAGATCGGCGCGCAGACAATCCTCGAGGTCGACCGGCGCGAGCATCTCGCAGTAGACGCGCACGTCATGGCCGGCATCGGTGAGCATCTTGCCCATGAGCGGGAGCCCGAGACGCGGCAGGAGCGCGAGGTTGTAGACGTTGTGGCCGACCGGCTGGGGTTCGACGAGTCGGATGCGCATGATCGGCTCCTATCTCAACCACATTGACGTACGGTTCGCGCCGGTCCGGCGGACGCGAACGAGGCGTACCGAGAGAGCGTCACGACGTCACCAGGTCGTCCCAACTCTGCCGGAAAAGCCCGGAGCACGCCTTCTGGCGTCGGCTCACGAGAGGCTCGCCCCGAGCTCGCCGGGCGGCCGGAGTCGAATGGCACGATCACCTCTCCTGTCAAGGGTCGCCGACTTTCGTCGCCGCCGAGGGCACCGAGGATCCGGGCCCGGTCGTGAGTCTCGGCGACCACGTCACGCCGCGTCAAACGGCACCGCCGGGGACCCGGCCGGCCGCAGGTCTCACCTACCCGGCCTTGTGGCAATAGCTGGGAAAACCGGTCGATGGCGGGTGCTTGAACCGCCAGTCGTGGTAGTCGGCGACAAGGCGCTCGGCTGCAGCGACGTTCGCCGCGTCCGTGTAGGGCCCGGGGCCGAGGTCCTCGCACATGACGGCGCGGACGGTGCCGACCGACGGACTGCCGGTGAGCCGGAGCAGCCTCAACCCGGCCGAACCGGCACCGTCGACGTAATTCGCGAAGCTGTCCCATGCTGCGACGTTGATCCGCCCGCCGGAGCAGGCAAACGGCTCCGGCACACCCGTCCGATACGAGACCGCCGTGTAGCACTCATCTGGGACGGGTCGGCTGACGGCCGGCAGGAGCGCCATGCGACCTGGCCCGGTCGTCACAGCGTCCGCCCCGGCGGCGGCGGAGGCGATCGGACCGGTCTTGGCCGCGACCGCTTCGAGCGCGTCGTAGGGAAGGACGACCTGCGGCATGCCGGCCGCGTACGGCGCGACCTGGTACTCGCCAAAGGTGATCTCCAGGCCCCAGGGGGTGAGCGACCAGGCGGAAAAATTCGACGCCTCCGGCGTCGTGCCCGAATCGATCCAGTGGGTCGACGAGAGGCTGCCGAGGAGCCGGGGAAGGGCGCGCCGGCTCGCCTGCGAGAGCAAGACGAGCCACCGGCTCGACGGCGCGAAGAGATCCGCCAGACGGTACGCGCCCCCGGTACGCCCGTTGGAGTTGAACGTCGTGACGGCCGTGGTGCCGTGCGCGGCGCCGGCGGGGAACGTGTACTCGGCCAGGCTCAAGGCGACGATCCGCTCGCTGTCGAACTCGGTCGTGACGGAGCCAACCAAGGTCGACGCTGCAGAACCGGGCGGATACGGCGGACGGCCGGCCAGCACCTCGCGCTCGAAGCCCGCCACCGTGTGGCGGACAAAGGTGTCGATTCGGGCGTTGATCCGCGCCGCCGCAGGCTTCGACAATCCCGTGACCTGCGGAAACAGGACATCGACGCGATAGGCGGGGCGGGCCACCCGGACGGCCGTCACCGAATCGAGGACGAATCCCGGCGGCGCCGACGCCGTTCCAACAGGCGACGACCGTGAGCCCGCCGCGGCGGGGCCAGCAAGCGCGAGGCTCCCGGCGAGGACCACGACAACCGCCACCCTCGCCGTCAGGAAAGGCCGCCCGTCGCAGCGACGTCCGGCCGATCGCCTCGCCAGCTCGCGGTCCCTCGCCGCCACACCCCGTTTGCTGCGCGCCATCGGCCCCCTCGCCCGAAGGTCCACAAGATACGCCCGCAAACGACCGGAGAAAGGGCGCCCCTTCGGCTGACGCCGAAGCCTCGAGCCGCACGGCCACCGTGTCGAGATCCGCGTCCGCTCGCCCGGTCCCCGGCCGGCACCGACCTCTGCGTCCCACGACCGGGCAGCGGCGTGGCTAGCCGGCCTTTGATGAGATCACGCCAACCCACGAGGGCGCCGAAGGCGGCCGGTTCTGGTTGCCACTCTTGCTTGCCGCCTTCCGGCGCCGCCGGGGCCGTCGGCTGGCGATGGCGAAATCCGCGCGACCGTGCCGACCCCGCCGCCGAAGGGTCGCACCCGCGGCGGGCCCGGAGACCGTCACCTCGGGTGGATGTCAGATGGCCCGTACCGGCGCGAGGCGAGGGCCGCGGCGAACCGACCTCGCGGACCGTGATCTCGCCACCGTCGCGCGAGGCGCGCCCGTTCCCCTTACGGCCGGCCCACCCGCAAGGGACGAGCCCGATGGCGCGCCCGCCCCTCGCGGGCGTATAGCCCGCGCCCCGGTAGCCGACGGGCCTGCGCGCCTCTACGTCGCCAGGTTCCCCGCGGCGAGCGCGCCGACGAGGACCTGCTCGATTGAGTGCTCGAGGGCCTGGGCGGCAGCCGGGTGCTCGACGAACGAGGCGATCGCGGCAAGATCAGACGGCTCGAAGTCCGCCAGGAACCTGTTCACGCCGTCGAGCATCGTCGCCACGGGGCTCACGAACCACCGGCCGTTCTCGGACACCGTGACGAAACCGAGCGCCGGTGGGTTGGTGACGAGTCGTCCTGCCAACTTGCGCAGCACCGGCGGCAACGCCTGAGCAAGCGCCCTGCGCACTGCCGACCGGGCCTGCTTCGTGGGACAGCGGCGACCCGATTGTCCCTGGTACGTGTAGGTCAAACAGCCACCTTTGTAGCCGAAGGTGGCTCCCTTGTAGCCAACCGAGAAGCCGATCCCGGTGACCCGGACCAGCGTCCCCCCACTGACCGCCGAGCTCATCAATCGGAGGCTCGTGATCTTCACCGTCACCTCGGAACGCAGCTTTGCCAGCGCGGCCTCGGCCTTGCCGGCGAAGAGCGGCGCGTAGGTCTGCAGCGCCCCCATCTCCCCGGGCGGCAGGTCAGCGATCAGGCCGCGCAGGTTGAACCCCACCGCGTCGTCCAACAACGTGGTCACCGCGCCCTCGGGAGTGCTGGCCCCGGTCGCGGGCACGGCCGGGGGGGCGGACGGCGGCACGGCGGGGAGACCCTTCGCCACCAGGG
>Ga0187877_1003800_pt1 | contig 12033 bp, 4 predicted proteins | sample June2016WEW_17_1_3_FD_132430 | JGI IMG/M metagenome (GOLD analysis project Ga0187877, IMG submission 132430) | Peatland microbial communities from SPRUCE experiment site at the Marcell Experimental Forest, Minnesota, USA - June2016WEW_17_100 | ecosystem: Environmental > Terrestrial > Soil >... | reverse complement strand
GGCGAGGGAGCGACCGCGCCTACCAGAAAATCAACTGTGGAGCCCACGTCAGCCGTTTGGTTCTGCGGAGGCATCTCTATAGCGGGCCCTAAGTAGGAGGGCGGCGAACTGGAGAAGCGGATGTCGTCCAGCCAAACGTCGTTGCTGGCGTCGCCGGGAGGTGGGCGAGGAAAGGCCGTGAACGCGAGTACTACGGTCTGGCCCGCGAGCCCGGAAACATCCACTGCATACACGCTGTAATTCGTGTAGGTGGCAAGCACGTCAAAAGGCCCGAGGCTGACCGTAAAATAGGCGGGGTCCATCACCCAGGCATCAAACAGCAGTGTCTTGGCCCATGTTGGAATCAGGCCAGTTTGCGCAATCGCAGAAGAGAGCCGATCCGGCGGACCTGAATACAAAGAAAAGCCTCCTTGGAGTATGACGCTGAAGTTTCCTTGGCACGCCTTGGCACCCATAAGCGAATCAAAAATAGACACACCAGCGCTATCCAGGAACATATTGTCATACAGGACGAAGGGCTCTTGAATAAATACGGACCACCCTGGCAGTGCCGGGCCGATCAGGACCTCTCCAGCGTAACCGCCAGACACGGGAATCAAGGAAGCTTGCTCGAAATCCAAGTTGTAAAAGCTTTGGGCGAGGGTGGTGAAGCCAACACCTGTCGCGAGCATCACCACCAATCCGATTTTCGTGATGACGATCGGTCGTGCGGGTTTGAGGTTGATGGGTGCTTTCCACGACCGGTAAATAAAGTCCATTCTTGTGTTCATAGAGGAGTCCTTTATCGGAAGATAATTGAGGGCTCAGAGCTGGGAGTTGGGTGATTTGCGAGGGGAAGCCGTCTGGCGGGAGCGACGCGCGTTAGAGTCCACTGCGAGCTTAGGGTATGCCACGTCCAATGCGCTCGCAAAGCTAAGAGGGAGCCCAACCGGGGGCCTGTCGCCGCGAGATGGCGCCTTCGGTGTGCAAACTCTCCCTTCGGAAGAAGCCGGGCCGAACTCTCATCCTGGCTTCGATCTGGCGACCGCCGCATGTGTGGCCTTTGGCTCACGACATTGCCTAGCCCAAGAGTTGAGGCCACCGCCAAGTTTACAGCAACCTCACCTGAAGTGGCTTATGTTAGCCTCAGGGCGTGAGTGGAAGCAAGGGGTTTCTTAAACTACTTTTAATGTGCCGGGAGTTTTATGCCAAACAGTTGGGCGTAGTAGGCGGTCTGGGAATTGGGATCGAGATCCTCGCCTACGCGTTGGAAGGCACCCTCTCCTTTGCGGGCATCGGCGGCGGCATACCAGAGCGAGTGGGTGCCATCAGATTCCGGCATCCATACGAAGCCGACGATGCGGTCGCCGGCTCCGAGGTCATCCATGTTCTGCCGGAGGGAAGCGTCTGCCGCAGAGGCAACGATGTTCGCGCGAGAGACGCCCAGGGCTTGTTGGAGCTGGTCCAGAAACGCCGTCTGCGAAGCGCTGATATCCTTACTCAGGTCCGGTATGAGGTAGGTCAAGGCGGAATCGAAAGAGAGGCCGGGAGCGTGGGGCGAACCTGAGGCGGCGGCCAACCAACCAGCCGGCGGAGCCACGGGTTCCATGCGCTGGATTTCCAGGCGACGGAACTGGCCGAGCAGCTCGGCGAAGGCATTGTCGGCGGATTCTCGTTCGACGGGAGACATGCCGAGGAGTGCGGCGGCTTCATCGGTCAACTGGCCGCCACTTAGGAGTTGGTAGCTGGCGTTGGTGAGGTATTGCTTGGGCAGATAGAAGAAGGCGGCGGCAGAGGGCCAACCGCCTTGACGGGCGGGGTCTGGCACGAGCGGCGGTGTCGTTTGCGGGCTGGGATCCAGGTTCACTTGGTCCGAGGGTGTGGCGGCGCGCGACTTGAGTTCGACGCGGAGACTGGCGAGTTGCAGCTCGGCGGATTGCCGGGCGGATTCGGCCCGCTGGGCGCGGTCTTTGAGTGTGGCGGCGACTGCAACCAGGCGTTCGTTCTGGACGCGGAGGGCTTCGAGCAGGGGGCGCTGGCGGTGCCACACGAGATAAGTGACGGCGGAAACCAGGGCGATGAGGAGCAGTTTTTTCATTAGTGTTGAGGGGGTTGCCAGTTTGCCGGGCCAGTTGGCTGACTCCAAGCATCGGCATAAGCCTGGAGAGCGGGCGGCAAGGGCATGCCGTTACGCTGGCTCAAGGCTCCGATGGCCGCGCCTATCTTGGTGGCGTTCATCAGTTCCAGGCCGCTGGGATTGTTGATGAGCTGCAATTGTCGCGACTCCGAGCCGAAGTCATTGAATAGCTGGGTGAAGATGGGAGACGTTTGCTGCCAAAAGGCGGCGGCGCGTTCGGGTCCGAGCAGAGCGGTCACCTGCGCCTGGAACTGGTCGCGGAATTGCGCGCCCTCGTCGGGGAATGCGGCGGTGTCGTATTTGACAGACGCCATGTGTCCGCCAGGCCAAGGCACCTCGGTCAATTGGCTGTGGTTGGCGGCCAGACGGTAGAAGTCCGCGAACGCGCTTTGGCAAAGGCCGCGGAGCTTGTCGGCGTCGTCCGCGGAAAGGCCAAGCGCGGCTTCCAAGGCGGGCTGGGGCGAACCGTCGGCCATCAAGGGAGGCAACTGGTATTGTTCGACCTTGCCGTCCCGGGCGACACGTGAGGCAAAGGGGGCGAAGCGGACTTTGGAGAGGACCTGCTTGGGGACCCGGACGAAGGGTGAGTTCTCGTCCCAGGCATAGAGGTCGGGCTGCTTGCGAGGGGGCAGGGTGGCAGGGGTCGCGAGGGGTTGAGAGAGTTCCTTTTGAGCAGCGGCTGTCCGGCGTTGAGCCCGGGCCTGATCCCGTTCGCGGGCAAAGGCGTCCGCGCGGAGTTGCAGGAGTTGGGAGGTGGTTAGCTCGTTCAGGGAGCGAGCTTGTGCCAGGGCGCGCCATTGGTAGCCGAGGGGCAGGGCAGCGATGGTGAGACAGAGAGCGGCGGTTTGAATTTTGGTGATGCTCATGATTTTCAGAATGGGTGCGGTGAGGCTGCCGAGAGAGGCGGCGGCGCCGGCGCTCAAGGCGGCTTTGGTTGTGCTGAGAGCCAGGCCGGCGGGCAGGGCATAGGCGGAGGCCTGCTGCAGCGCCAAGGCCAAAGCAGCGGCGCCGGCAACCCGGAACCCACGCTGGCGGAAGCGCTCGGCGAGGGCATTCAGGGCTTTGGCGACGCGCTTTTGGGCGGCGTCTTCGCCGATGCCCAAAGCGGTGCCGACTTCGCGCAGGGACTTGTTTCCAAAGTAACGCAACAGCAGTGCTTCGCGGTCCGTGGCGCGCAATTCCAGCATGGCTTCGTCGAGCAGGGGGGCGATATTGAGGAGGAGCGATTCGTCCATCTTCATACAGGTGCCGAGTTCGAGGGCGATTCCCTCGCGCTGGCGGCGGCGGTGTTCGGTGCGCAATTCGTGCTGGGTTGAGTGGATTGTGGTGCGGTAGAGCCAGCCGGCCAAGGAGGAGTGGCCCGTGAGCCAGACGGCTCGCCGGGCGAGGGTGATGAAGACGATTTGGGTGACCTCTTGGGCCTGCGCCGGATCACGCATACGGCGGAGCGCCACACCGTACACCAAGGCAAGGTGGCGCTCAACCAGCGTGCCGAAGGCATCCTCTGCACCTTCTTGCAGGTAGCGCTTCAGCAGCTCGGCATCCGTAGGGCCGGTCATCATTCTATTATGGTATTCCCGCTGCCGAGCTAAAACCGAAAATTATTTCCGGCGATGCACCAGGAGACTGATCATAGCACTCCGGGGGGGCCAGATTGGCAATCCTTTCAATCCCAACCTCTCAGTTGCAGCCTCTCGCCGAGCTCCCGCTTTGGCAGCCCGCCCTGTCGAAACGAGCTGTGCGGCAATTACTCCAGCGTGAGCGTGATCGGGGCGATATCCGGGTTGACGATCTCCGCCTTGAGCAGGGCGATCTCATGACGCCGTATTATGTCGCAGACCAGCGCCTCAAACGACGTGAACTTGGGCGCGCCATACCATTGCGTGTATTTCTCCATCTGCTGCCGCGCGTAAGACACCACCTGGCTGCACTCCGTCATTGACAGCGAACGGAAGTCTTGGTTCACTGCACCCATTCTCACAGCACCGTTCGATCCGAACCAATTGGATGCTTATGAAACTCTCCGTACTGCCAAGGCGGCTAAGCCGCCTTTTGCTCAGCATGGCTGTGCTCGGTGCTGGGCCAAACCCAGCCTCTCCAGCCTCACTCGACCAAACAAGCCGCCAGAATGCACGCGTGGCTCGGACCAGACTGCCGCTGCACTTTGAGGCGAACTGCGGGCAGACGGACGCGTCGGTGAGATTCCTGGCGCGTGGATGGGGTAGCTTTCTGTTCCTCGCACCGGATGAAGTTGTGTTGAACTTGTGTTCAGGGCACAAGAAAACCTATGGTGGCAGTCCATCCGGCACCGCGCAGCCGGCCACGGTCCGCTGGATCTCTCGTAATCAGTGCTCTACGACCCTACGGTTACGCTTGCTTGGGGCCAGTCCATCACCTCGCATGACGGGCCTAAACGAACTGCCTGGCAGGGTGAACTACTTCAAAGGGAACGACCCGTCCAACTGGCACACCAACGTGGCCGCTTACGCCAGGGTCAAATATGAGAACGTCTATCCTGGCATCGACCTCGTGTTCTACGGCAGCGACGAGCAACAACTGGAGTTCGACTTCGTCGTAGGCTCGGGTGCAAACCCAAATGCGATCAAGCTGGCGTTTGAAGGCACCGACACGGTTGAAACCGACGCCAACGGGAATCTCCGGTTGCTTGCGGCCGGCGAGGAAGTCCTGCTGCACAAACCGCGTCTCTATCAAATGCACACCGGCCAGCGTGAGGAGGTTGCTGGGGAGTATCGGCTACGCGAAGCCTCAAGAGCGCCTCGCAGGTGGGAAATCGGCTTCCGTATCGCCGCCTATGATCCCGACCGACTGCTCGTCATCGATCCGGTGTTGAGTTACTCGACCTACCTGGGGGGCGTTGGCACAGACGCTGCGACGGGCGTGGCGGTGGATGCCCAAGGCCATGCATATATCCTGGGATGGACTGATTCCGCAGACTTCCCTGCCGTGGGCGTGCTCGGCTCCGCAACAAGAAGTGGGAATCGCGATGCTTTCGTCACGAAATTCAACGCCGATGGCTCCGGAATTGTATATTCGACTTTTCTCGCGGGGTTTGACGGCGCTGGTGGTGGTGGAATTGCCGTTGATTCGGGCGGAAACGCCTACCTCACCGGGATGACCGGCGGCGGCCTCCCGGTCGTAAATGGCTTCCAGCCGAGCGCGGGTGGGCAGAATGATGGCTTCGTCATGAAACTGAATTCCAATGGCACTGCCATCTTGTACTCCAGTTACCTTGGCGGCACAGGAGATGACAGAGGGGTAGGAATTGCGGTGGACGGTGTGGGGAACGCTTTTGTAACCGGCAGCACTTCCTCGACCAATTTCCCCACGGCCAACGCCTTGCAGCCGACATTGGGCGGCGGCGGCCCAGACAATCCCAACAACTACAAGGGTGACGTCTTCGTGGCCAAGATTGACACGACTGCCACGGGATCGGCTTCGTTGGTCTATTCGACGTACCTTGGGGGCAACGATGAGGATGCGCCCAAAGGCATCGCCATTGACGCCGCCGGGAATGCTTTTGTTTTCGGGTACACGGCCTCGACAGACTTTCCAACAACTGTCAGCGCCTTCCAACCGTCTTTTGCAGGAGGGGACTACGATGCCTTCGTCGCCAAGCTCAACCCCACCGGAGCGGCGTTGGTTTACTCGACATTCCTCGGTGGCACAAGCCGTGACAACGACGCCAACGGCGGAGGCGGCATCGCAGTGGACGCGGTGGGCAACGCCTTCGTGACCGGGCAAACGGTCTCGGATGACTTTCCGACGAAAAACGCCTGGCAACCCAGGAAAACCGCGTTCGCTGAGGGGTTCGTGTCTAAAGTCAACTTCGACGGCTCGGATCTTGTGTATTCGACGTTCCTTCCTGGCGTGGGCTACGCGGCCGGAGTCGGGGTGGATCAAGCCGGCAGTGCGTACATCGCAGGAATCACTTCAGGCGGCTTTCCGACTGTAAATCCCGTGCAGACCAATTTTGCCGGTGGAAGCGGCTATGACGTATGCTTGTTGAAGTTGGACCCGGATGGCCAGTCCGCTTCGTATGCCACCTACCTCGGAGGTAGCGGCAACGATGCCTGCGCTGGTGTTGCTGTAGGCGCCGACGGCAGTGCTTATGTCGTGGGTTACACCAGTTCGACCAATTGGCCGACGCAGAATGCCATGCAACCTGGTTTCGGTGGTGGAGCGCTGGATGCCTTCGTGGTGAGAATCAGCGATCTGGACACGAACCCGCCCGTCATCCTCGCCGCGTCCAACTACGGGGATTCTAACGTGGTGACAATTGACTTCTCCGAGGCACTCGACTTGGCCTCGGCAACCAACGCGACTCACTTCACAATGGACCACGGCGTCACGGTCGGTTCGGCAGCGATGGGGGTCAATTCAAAGACGGTACGGCTCCTGACATCAGGTCTAAGCAACGGAGTCGCATACACAGTGACCGTCAATGGCGTGCTGGATCGCGCGCCCGTGCCCAACCCCATTGCGCCCGATACGCATGTTTCCTTCACCGCGCTGGGCCTCTACCGCGGCTTCCTCCACCAGGAGGTTTATAAGGGCATTGACAGTTATAATTTGGCTGACCTGACCAACAATGCGAAGTTCCCGGATCACCCCGATACGACCAACGACGTCCACGCTTTTGAAATCCTCCAGGGCGCTGGGAGTCAATCCGGAACACGCGTGTCGGGATACCTCCTTCCGCCCGCGACCGGCGATTACACGTTTTATATCGCTGCTGCACAGCAAGGAGTCTTGTTCCTGAGCAAGAACGAAAGCCCTCTGAACGCGATTCAAATCGCCCTCGAACCATCCAGCGCGGAGTCGCGAGCCTGGATTCACTATCCACCCGGTTTCCCGACCAATGCGCTCCCTAATATTTCACTGCCCGTGCATTTGGAGGCCGGCAAGGCTTATTACGTCGAAGCCCTGGTGCAGGGTATGGGAGGGGATATCCTGGGTGTGAACTGGCGAGTGCCCGGCCAAGCTGTGCCCTTGAACGGTGACCCACCCATTGCTGGCAATTATCTCGCTTTGCCAGGCAATCCCCAAAACGCCTCCCTCGCGATCAACCAGCAACCGCAAGACGTGACGTTGGCCGAAGGGCAAGCCGCCGCTTTCAGCGTCAAAGCCACGGCGTCGCCCACGGGCATCTTCTACCAGTGGCGCAAGAATGGGCTGGAAGTTCCCAACGCTAATGGCCCCAGTTTCATTACAGCCGAGGCTGCGTTGACCGGGAATGGAGACCGGTACGATTGCGTGCTGGCGATTCCCGGTGCCGCCGCCACCACGCGGGAGGCTCTGCTGACGGTGACGAACGATGTGACGCCGCCGGCGCTGGTTTCGGCCGAAGGCAATCTCACCCTCACGAACATCACTCTGATCTTTTCGGAGCCTATTAACCTGGCCGACGCAACAAACACCGCGAATTATCTTCTGAGCAACGGACTAACGGTATCCAACGCAGTGCTTCTGGCGGATCGGCGCACGGTCGTCTTGACCACCAGCCCGCAGACTCCCGGCTCGAACTACAGCGTTCAGGTCTCCGGGATCAGAGACCGCTCGACGACCGGCAACAGCGTGGCTGCTGGCACGCAAGCGCCGTTTATCGGCTGGTTGGACGAGGAGTTTGTTGGGCCATTCCCAAGCTGGGCCAACGTGAAGGATATTTACGGTGCCGTCGGGGACGGAGTAGCCGACGACACCGCCGCGCTACAGCAGGCGTTGATCGAAGTCGCCACTCCCGGTCATGCCGCGGTTGTGTATTTCCCGACGGGCACTTACCGAATCACTCAGACGTTGAACTTCAATTCCCGGCTCGCTGCCAGCCTGGTCGGTGAGGACCCGCTAACAACCACCATCAAATGGGACGGGGCTACGAATGCCGACATGATGTTTGCGAATTCCGTAGCCTACTGCCGTTGGGGACGGTTGACCTGGGACGGCTCTGGCAAGGCAGGCCTTGCGGTCCACCACGGTTATACCGGTGGCCCGTACCAAGTCACCGGAAACCTCCATACGGATGAAATCTTCAAGGACATTGGCACGGGGCTGGCGGCTGATCCCGCCAACGGAGGTGATAGCCATACGATCATTCGATGCCATTTCTTGCGGTGCTCCGACCAAGGGATCGCCGTCGGCAGCTACAATGCCATTGACTGGCACGTCTGGGATTCGCTGTTCGAAGACTGCAAATACGGCTTGCGCGCGTACGTCGGCAATTTCCACGTGTACCGCAGCCTGTTTCTGCGATCCACGGTGGTGGACGTCCACTGTAGTGACGGCGGCTCGTACTATGGAATTCGAGGAAATACCTCCATCGGCTCGAAGGCTTTTGTTGAGGGATACGCGATGAAGACAATACAAGGGAATACAGTCATAGACTCACTTGACCCGATCTCGGTGCAAGCCATCGGCACCTCTCCGACGATTCTCCTGGACAACACCTTCAGAAGCGGAGCCGACGCGAACCAGGGGCCAGTGGTCAACGTAGATGACAATCTCCTGTCGGTCGGGAACACGTTCACATTGGAGAGGCCTACTGTGGTTGCAGGTCGTTCGATCACGATGGGAGATCAGGTTATTGACCGGGATTCGCTCGGGTTGCCGCCACCTATGATCCCTCGCTTTCTGCCGAAGTCAACCAGCCCAGTGATCGAAGTTCCGACCAACGCGAATGCGGCGACGATCCAGCAGGCGATTGACAGGGCGGCGGGCATGAATGGCTTGCGCCCCATTGTTCACTTGCCCACCGGAGACTACTACCTGGACCGCACAGTGGTTATCCCGGCGAATTGCGACCTGCAACTAGTCGGCGATGGATTCACCGGCAATGCCACGACGCTGCACGGAAACAACATCGTGGACACTGCCGCTCTCCGTCTAGTTGGACCCTCGCGGGCAACGCTTCGCGATTTCCACCTCGCCGGGATGCCCAACGGGACGGGAATAGCGGTCGAGAATTGCGATCAGCCTCAGGCGCGAGTGTTCCTGGAACACGTGGCGCTTAGCTACTCCGATGTCAACAATCTGGTGGTGGACCGGCTTGATGACACGGACGTGAGCATGCAGGATGTTGCCCACGGCGGCGCAGGCCAGGTAAGCTTTCGAGTGATCGGTGGCGCAAGGCAAGCCGCAGGACAGGTCACTTCCGGGCGCGTCGATCTCTTCGGCGGAGGGGCGGGCGGGGGTAACCTGTCCTACCAAGTCGAACACGGTGGGCGATTGATGGTCCAGGATTGTTGGTTTGAGGGCACGCCAGGGTTCATGCGCCTCACTGATTCAGGCACCTTCACGCTGAACAACGCACAGATAGCCGCCTTCGATATCAGCCATACCGTCGGCGGAAACGGCGCAGTCGAACTGGATGACTTTCATGGCCAAGTAACCTTCCTGACGACGTCATTCGCAGAGACGAGCGCGCTGGTAAAGGGCGACGGTTCCACAACGGACCTGCTTCTCCTCGGCTGTGTTGGATCTCCCGACAACTCAACACCGCCACTTGCGACATACTTGGACGACCAATCACCCAACGCCCGCGTCGAGCATTTGATGTCCTCTTCGGACGCGTTGGAAATCCCGAATGTCGGCGATGCAGATTCGGTATTCCTGAAACAGATGTTGGCTCAGGTCAGAACCGAGATTCCTCGCAGGCTCGTTCCTTTGCCGAGCGGCGTGACGGACGTGCGGATTTACGGTGTCTCCGTCGAGGCATGCAAAACGGCGATGAAACTGGCCGGTACAAACGCCGCGCCGCAACTGGCTGGTGTGCCCGATCAAGTCGTTGACGAAGGCGCGACCCTGAGCTTGACGAACGTCGCCACGGATGCCGATCTGCCGTTCCAAACGCTTGCCTACAGCCTTGCGCCGGGCGCGCCCTATGGTGCCAGCGTCAATCCGACCAACGGCGTTCTCACCTGGACACCCCGAGGGGAGCAAGGGCCCGCAACGAATGTAATTCATGTTATCGTCACCGACGACGGCTCGCCGCCCCTGAGCGCCACCAACAGCATCACCGTCATCGTCCGGGAGGTCAATACCCCGCCTCGATTAGGCCTCCCCGAACCTGCTCTGATTCTGGAGGATGGCGACATTGGAACCCTTGGGGATCCTCTCGAACCGGGTTCAAGCGTTTTCAATCCGGATGGGTCTATTCTCGTCCAAGCCGGCGGCAGCGGGGGCGCCGCCGGCTCCGGGCCGGGGCCGAACGACTACTTCCATTTCACTTACCAGATGGCCGCAGGCGACTTTGACATCCGAGTGCAAGTGTCTTCGCTCGAGCCAAGGAATGTCCGCTCGTTCGCCGGCCTGATGGCTCGGGAAAGCATGGACGGAGAGAGCCGTTGCTTCATGGCCGGAGTCTGGCCAACTGGGACCACGCTGGATGGTTCGGGTGGCGGCCAGGGCGGCGACGCTTATGTGCCAATTTATCGGGAGTCGGTTGGAGGCGGCGTCGCTGATTGGGGTTTTGAAATTCCGGGCGTTTCTTATCCCAACGCCTGGCTGCGGCTCAAGCGCGAGGGAGATACGTTCTCAGCGTTTCGTGGTACCAACGGCATGGATTGGACCTTCTGGGCGAGCCACACAGTCGAAGTTCCCTTCCTGACCGAGCTATTTATCGGCCTCGCAACTTACTCCGCCAACAACAGCCCAGGCCAGACCGTCCACGCCGAATACCGCAACTACGGACCATACCCTCCGCCTCCACCAAGTCCGTTGAAGGATTGGACCATCAACGAAGGCGACACGTTAACGTTCGGTGTGCCGGCGTATGACCTCGACGTTCCTTTCCAATTGCTCACATTCAAACTCGGGCCCGATGCGCCCGCGGGTGCTGGCATTGACCCGACCACCGGCGTCTTCGCCTGGACACCCAGCGAAGCGCAAGGACCGGGCATCTACCCGATCAGCCTCATCGTTACAGACAACGGCACTCCTCCGCTCAGCGCTTCCAATTCCTTCACGGTCACGGTGCGTGAAATAAACACCGCTCCGGCCATAGGGCCGCTGTCGGACCTGGTTGTCAATGCTGGGCAGAACATTGCGTTCACCATTCCTGCGGCGGACTCGGACATCCCGACCAATACATTGACGTTTAGCTTTGTTGCGGCGCCTCAGGGCGCTTCGTTGGATTCCGCCAGCGGCCTGTTCTCGTGGCGCCCAGGGGTGGGGCAGGCAGGTTCGACCAACATCGTGACTCTAAGAGTGACAGACTATAATCCATGGGCCTTGGTGGACCAGAGGTTAAGCGATACGAAATCGTTTACGGTTACTGTCAGAGCTCTTGGGCCGGTATTACTCGAGCCGCGAGCCGACACGAACGGCTGGTTCGCATTGAGTGTCGTAGGGCCCCTCGGACCGGATTATGTCATCCAGGGTTCGATAGATCTGATTACTTGGACGGGCATTGGCACGAACACACCGGTACTCCTCCCATTCACGTTCACGGATACGAACGCGAACGCGTTCAGCAGTCGTTATTACCGTGCGGTTCTGGCGCCGTGAGCTGTGACTGACTTTTAGCCAGAAGTGCGTGGGTTTTCAGGGAACGCTGAAGGTAGAGACAGTGCACGAAGACGGAAGGCCACGGGAGGATGAGACCATCGAGGCGCCCACGGCTACTGGAGGCCATCTCCAAGCCAGGGGAAGGTGCTGGAGCTCAGCCCGCGGCGTTGATTTTCAAACGCCCCGCTAAGCAGGGCGGGATCCTGCGCATACGGTTCATCCTGTCTCAAAGCCGCGGAATTGCATTGCGGTTTGCGAGCCATTCATGGTCTCATCGTCCATCGGGCTGGTGGAGCGGCTCTGAGCGTTCCTGCCCACTGTCTGCGGGCGGGGACCGACGCAATGGGCTAACCGGCCTGGCGAACAAGATGAAGATACTCGATGTCCCGCAAAGCGGC
>Ga0187877_1003780_pt1 | contig 12068 bp, 12 predicted proteins | sample June2016WEW_17_1_3_FD_132430 | JGI IMG/M metagenome (GOLD analysis project Ga0187877, IMG submission 132430) | Peatland microbial communities from SPRUCE experiment site at the Marcell Experimental Forest, Minnesota, USA - June2016WEW_17_100 | ecosystem: Environmental > Terrestrial > Soil >... | reverse complement strand
TCGATCCAGCGGCTACAGCAGATTCAGAGTTGCGCTAAGGTTGGCTGATGCTGCCAAGTGGCTCTTTCCATAAGAAAGAGCCACCTCGCACGCTTTCTTTTGTTGCACGGGAACTCTGAATCGGCTCTGAGTAAGCTGTGGCCATCCGTGGCCCGCAAGAGCCGCCGAGGTGAAGGGCGGCATCTTGGCGGAGTGTGGATCGCCGGTTGCCGCTCAGTCAAACAGAGCTTTCATTTGCCGCCGGCTGTGCTGCGCGCAACTGCTCGATCTCGCCGATGAGTCCCAGAACCTGCTCGCGTTTGCGTTCGCTGAGATCGAGAAAGCGAATCCCCACTGTATTGCGGTCGTGGATAGCCTGAATTACTCCGCCCAGACGGAACGGCAGGCCTTCGAGCCGGAACTCCACCTCCACGCGCGTGTAAATGCCCACCGGGAAACGATCGTCGGTGCGGATGCGGCAGCCGCTCAGGCTCAAATCCACAATGCGGCCCCGGAGCGTCGATCCAATCTTCACGAGGAAGATCGTTGCGAGGGTGTCCACATCGTGGCGGGTCTTCTGGCGGCGTTCCCGGCGCGTGGGGGTCCGCGCAGTTTGTGTAGTGGTTTCGGCCAGAGCTGCCGGCACACCGGGCGATTCGGTTCCGCGCAATTCCATACCCGCCACGGCTACCGGCTCACGACTCCCGTCTTCGATCCGCCCCATTGCTTTCCGGCCGGCCACGTTCGGAGCCTCTTGTTCGGCCACCAGCAAATTCACGGCATCGCCTCGTGCTTCCGCGCTTTCCTCCATCTCGCAAATCACGGCGGCCAACTCCACTATGCGCCGCGGGACGATATTCAAGAAGCGGACGCCAAGTACGTTGCTGCTGTCGGTCCATTGCACAGCGCCCGGAAACCGGAGCGAAACTCCATTGATCCTGAAGAAGATCTCGACAGGCAATCGGGCGCATGCGTTGACCCGTTCCTTAAGGCGGAGGCGGCAACCCTCCTGGCTCAAATCGACCAAGCGAGCCTGTTGCGGCGCGCCATAGCCAAGGAAAATGACAACGGAATCTTCATCGACGGAGTATCGCGGATCGGAACGGCGTTCCGGCTGCCGGGCACGAAACCCGGCCCTCTGTTCCCACCCGTCCATGGTCTGCTCCGCTCAGGCATTCAGCGGACATCAGTGCCCGTCGGACAACTCCGATGGCTGGTCCCATGGCTGGGCGGGCGCGGCCTCAGCGGCTTCGCGGCCCATCAGGCGATCGTAGCGATACACATCGCTGGTAGTGCCCAGCGACTCGTTGTACAGGCTGATGGCGCCGATAAGCTGCTTCAGCTCCTCGCTGAACGCATGGATCACCTGCAACTGGCTGGCCGTAGCAGGAAATTCGTATTGAGAACTCTTAATGAATTTCTGATATCCGCGGTCGACCAGCCGCGCCACCTCGCCCCGAACTTCAATCCCCGGGTGGACTGCGTATGCTGCCGCCACATCTTCCGGATCCTCCGCTCGACGGGCTGGCACCAACACGGCTCCCGCTCCGTGCTTGCTGACCAAGATGCCGCCGGCGACACCGGCAAACGGCGTCACGTCAAATGAATGCGCCCTCAACAGCTCCAGAGCCTGATCGAAGTTGGGATATCGGGATTTTCGCTTCATCGCGTTTTTCCGGCCGATCACAAATACTTGAATCAGGCTGCGTGTCTTCTTCATTCCAATCTCGCACACCCGCGCCCAGGGCTGCAATTCCGGCTGACCGCTCGGGCAGGAACCTGCTGCCTTATCGGCGAATGGGATGAACCCGCCGTCTCTTGATGAGGTGCTTTCGTCCCTATCCCTTGGAAGAACGGAAACTTCTTTACATGGCCGGGGCGGGGGCCTCATAATCGCCTTGCCCCGGAGAGCTTGCGCTTCCCAACTCCCTTCCCCATCGCAAGGGCTCTCTGAGCAAATCAAGGAGGATTCCCAAAAATGAAGATTGTGAGCCCCGCCCTGCTGGGACTGTCTCTTGCGGTAGTTGGAAGTTCGTTCGCCGCTGCACAACAAATGCACACTCCGCCAAAGGTCCTCGAAATCGAGCGGGAGGTTATCAAGCCAGGCAAATCCGGCGCGATCCACGACAAGTCAGAAAGTAAATTTGTGGCGGCGATGGCCGCGGCCAAGTGGCCCACCCACTACATCGCGCTCAATTCGATGTCGGGAAAGTCTCGCGCCCTGTATCTCGTCGGCTATGACTCTTTTGCCGCGATGGAAGCCGACAATAAAGCCACCGAGAAGAACGCCGCGCTGTCTGCCGCTCTCGATAAGGCTAGTGAGGCTGACGGCGACCTGCTCAATGAATTTGACCAGCTTGTGTTTGCCCTCGATCCGGATCTGAGCTACCGGCCAGAGACCGATATCGCGCACAACCACTACATGGAAGTTTCGTCATTCCACATCAAGCCCGGTCATATGAAGGAGTTCCATGAACTCACCGCTCTGGTGATCGATGCGCACAAGAAGGCCGGAACCAGTGCGCATTGGGCGGCATACGATATCGCGTACGGCGGAGACGATGAGGTTGTGGCATTCAGCGGCGACAAGACGCTGGCCGAAATCGACACCGGCTATGCCGAGGACAAGCAATTCCGCGATGCCCTTGGAGCAGACGGCCTGAAGCGGCTCCGCGAACTCGAAGCGGCCTCCATCCAGGAATCGGACTCGGAGCTGTTCTCGGTGAATCCGCGCCAGAGCTACGTTCCTGAGGATTGGGTCAAGGCCGATCCGGATTTCTGGAAGCCGAAGCCGATGGCGGCGCCTGCGGCCAAGCCTGCTCCTAACGCAAAGACCGCACAGTAAGTTCTTTCCGGGCGCGGCGCAACACCCACGCGGGTGGTTCCGTTCCATGCGGAGCCGCTCGCGGGGGTTGCGCCCGCCCGATCCATCCACTAGGTCTTCGACAAAGGGCCCGCAGCTCGTTGCGCCCCATTGGGCCGCACCGCATACTTAGAAACGTGCCACTGGAATCCCCAATCCTCGCGGGAAGCCATGTTCGTCTGGAACCGCTGGCCCTTGCGCACGCGGATGGCCTTGCGGCTGCGTCGGCCGGCGATCCCTCGCTGTACCAATGGAGCGCAGTTCCCATCGGCCTCGGCGCCGTTTTGCGGTACATTGAAACCGCGCTGGCGTTGCGCGATGCGGGCGCAGCCGTGCCTTTCGCGACAGTCAGGATCGCGGACGGAACCGTGATTGGCTCCACGCGCTTCTTCGATCTCGAGCGCTTTGCGTGGCCCGCAGAGCATCCGCGGCACGGCCGAGAACTGCCCGACGTCTGCGAGATTGGTTATACCTGGCTGACGCACTCGGCCATCCGCACCGGAGCAAATACCGAGGCGAAGTTCCTGATGCTTACGCACGCGTTTGAGGTTTGGAAGATGCTCCGCGTCTGCATGCACACCGACGCGCGCAACAAGCGCTCGCAGGCCGCGATCGAGCGAATAGGCGGCAAATTCGAAGGAGCTCTGCGCGCGCACCGCATGGGCGCGGATTTCACGGCTCGCGAGTCGTTTCGCTATTCGATTCTGGCGACGGAGTGGCCCGATGCGAAGCGCCGCATTACAGAGCGCCTGATGCCTGCATAAAATCCGGCATCCGTTTCTAAAGCGCCGTCCGATGTGGCGTCAGCTCATCGAGCCGGCCGTTTGGCGCCAAACATCCGCTTGAACCAGTTGGGCTCTCGCTCGCAGTAGGGAGGCCTCGGCCGCCGAGCGTTCGCGTGGTAATTGCGGCACGCCGTGCAGTTGCCGTGCCGCGGGCAATTCCGCTTGGTGCACGTGCAAACCTCCGGCTGCGCGGCGAATACGTGCAATCCGTAACCTGTGCCGCTCATGACGCTTCAACCACCTGTTTGCCGTTCTCTTCCATCTTGCCGAAGATCATCTTGCCGCTGGCGGTTTGCAGCACGCTGGTGACGGAGATGGCGACCGAGCGTCCGATGAGCTTGCGCGCGTGATCCACTACGACCATGGTGCCATCGTCGAGGTAGCCTACGCCCTGGTTGTATTCTTTGCCTTCCTTCAGGATCATGACGCTCATGCGCTCGCCGGGCAGCACCACGGGCTTGAGGGCGTTGGCCAGGTCGTTGATGTTCAAGACTTCAACGTGGTGCAGGTGAGCCACCTTGTTCAGGTTGAAATCGTTGGTGACCACCTTGGCTTCCCACTTTTTGGCCAGCTCGAGCAGCTTCAGATCCACTTCGCGAATGGAAGGGAAGTCGTCGGGCACAATCTGAACCTGGATCTTGTCGTTCTGCTGCATCCGTTGCAGCATATCGAGGCCGCGGCGCCCACGCTGGCGCTTGGAGCCGTCGGTCGAGTCGGCGACAATCTGCAGCTCGCGCAATACGAACTCCGGCACCACCAGCGTGCCGTCGATAAAGCCGGCCTCGGCGATGTCGGCGATGCGGCCGTCGATAATGACGCTCGTATCCAGAACCTTGGCACTGCGGCGGAGGGGCTTATCGCTCGAAAACACATTGCCCAGCGCGGAAGGATTCAGCAGGTCGCCCTTGCTGGCGCCCACCAATAGGCCAACGTAGGTCATGAGGAAGAGCACAAAAATCTGCAGCACCGCGGAGTTCGATGGGGAGAGCGGCGCCGAGCGCAATACGAGGCAGAACAAAGCCGCGCCAACGATTCCAAGCACGCTGCCCGCCACAGCACCGATCAGGCGCCGCAGCGTGAGCGCCCTGACGCGCAGTTCGAAAACAATGACCGCGCCAGCCGCGGCCGCACCCGCAATTGCGCCCTCCCACCCTGTCTGGATTCCGAAGGGTCGAAAGAAGTAACAAACCGCGGCAAGCAAGATAACAAAAAGAAGACGTACAAAAGCCAGGTCCATACGAACCTACTTTCACCGGCGGCAACACATCGCCGCCAGCTTGGGGCACCGAAGGCGAGTATGTGCATACCCGCCCATCATCGTCAAGGGGGAAGGAAGGACCGTGGATCAGGGGCCAGGATATCGGCGCCAGGGAATAGGGAATAGAAGAACTCCCCTTTGGGCCGCATCTTAACTATTTGTTAAAGATCCGCGTGTTTTGCGCAGCTTGCCTGTCGGAGCAAGCCGCAGCTTTCCAATCCCCGGTTGCGAGTCCCGATTCCCTGCCTTTCTCACGAGGCCGCAGCCAAAGCCTCTTCGGGCGGAATCCGCTGCGCGCCCTTTCGCGGGCCGCGCTTACGCGCACTCATCACCTTTACGCGCTCGAGCAGTTCGAACGACGAGCAGTTCTTCCTGGCCAGAACCGCGTCGGCCACATGAATGTCTCCGTTCGCGGCCTGGGCATCGCCCAGCAGGATCATGGGCACGTGGGACCGTATGCGTTTCAACCGCTCCGCGAGCTGCATGCCGCTCATGTGGGGCATGTTGGTGTCGGCCAAAACCAAATCAATCTGCGGCGCGGTGGCGAAGACGGCGATCGCCTCCTGGCCGTTTGAAGCCGCCAGCACACGATAGCCATTCGTTGCCAGCGTGAACTTGAGCACCGATAGCTCTTGTTCATTGTCGTCTACACAGAGAATCACTTTCTTCGGACGCATGGTTTGGGGAACACTCCTCAAATTAATTTCAAAAGCACGTTCCAAGGCAACAGTTCCCCATCCGCAATGGCGGGGCGAATCGACTCGTTATTAGGCCCGGCAGCCGGGAGGAAGACGGACTCACGATCTTTGGATCTATGCGGCCGGATTACCTTGGCATGTGTCCGCGGTAGGGGGCACGCGGCGGTCCACACGTTCGGCACCCGGCACAAGACCCCCGAGGTTCTGTCTTACTTCGCGGTCAAGTGCACAGCGTTTTGGCGCGTCAGGCAACTTCCAACAGAACACGCCTGGGAATTGTCTGCAATGAATCGAAAGAGTACGGGCAACGGACAACCGTGAAAAGATGGAATAAGAAGCGAAGACGAGACTGAAAATCCGCCTGTAACAAGTGGAAAACAGCTAGTGCGAACACACACTGCAACTTGCAAAGATGAATTTCTGTTGAAAGCATGTGCATCACGGCAGGAAAAGCTGTCCTTTTGCCACAAGAACAGTGCTGCCCGCGACGCGAACATCGGTGACCTTCGCGGATTCTCGTCGCGCGGAAACGAAAAGATCGCTTGGCCGGCCGATCTCGACGCCCTGGCGCAGGTGCACGCGGGTGCCTGAAGCCACCGCGCCGCGAGAAACAAGGTAAGCGATGGCACAGCCGGCCGCCGATCCCGTGGCCGGATCTTCTCCGCCGTAGAACTGCATGCGCGCCCTGTAGCAATTCGTGCCGTACTGGCCCAGGTTGTGGTCGGACGCAAGAACATAAAACCACCTCGCTTTTCGTTCACGAAGCCACGCCGTGGCCGCGTCATGATCCACCTTGAGGCGTCCGAGCGCCGCTTGAGAGCGCAGCGCCACAATGGCAAAGGCCGTTCCCGTAGACACCACCTGTGGCGGCAGAGCAGGATCGAGATCGTCTGCGGCCAACCCGGTCAGGCGTGCAACAACTTCGGCGTCTAGCTCCGCACCAAACTCGGGATCGCGTTGCGTCATCTCGGCGAACAACCCCGTAGTGTGGCCACTGCCCGGCTCAAAACGCACCCTAACCGGCCCAACATTCAGCGCGAGCACGAGCAAATCGCCCTCAACGGTTTCGGGCGCGGTCATTCTGAGCACGCTCGCTGTGCCCAGCGTGGGATGGCCGGCGAAGCGCAGCTCTTCGAGCGTGGTGAAGATGCGCACGCGCACGCCCTCGGCGCGCTCAACCGCTACCGGCCTGCGCTCAACAAACGTGGTTTCAGACAGGTTGAACTCGCGCGCGATGGCCTGCATCCGCGCCGCGGTCAAGTCGCAGGTGTTCATCACTACAGCCAGCGGATTACCGGCCAGCGGTTCGGTGGTGAACGCGTCCACGACGAAGTAGTCGAGGTTCTGCAACGGACTTTGTGCCTCCAGCGATGCTTTCAGCGGTTTCAGAGTTGCTGTAACCTGCAGGCACGCCCGCCGAGTGGCATTTTCACCAGGAAAATGCCACCCTTCACCACCGCAAAAAAGGCACTTGAACTCTGGAACCGCTCTAAGTGTACGATCAACCGGAACCTTGCGCCGATGTGGAAACGCGCGTTCCTGTGGATACCCACGTTCGGGACTGATGAGAAAGAATTTCTCAACGCGCCGGCGAGTGAGATTTCCAGAGGCGAATCGCAGAGGGCGCTGAGCACGCGCGTCAACTCAGCTGCTATCCCGCGAGAGTGGAAGGGAAACTCACGCCGCACGGCTCCGTGCATCCAGGAAGATTTGATCTCTGGCCTCTGATCCCTGTCTCAGAGTTCGATGAGCGGATGTGGCAGGCGGGTCCTGGCGCGATCGAGGAAGAGCCTCATGCGCAGTGCCTCAGCACGCTCGATGGCCACAAGGTGCATATGGCGACGGATATGGTCGATGTCGTCGAGCCGGTCCAACTGCGCTTCATCGTGATCGGCGTCCCGCTCCAGCCGCGCGATGCGTTCCTCAATCATTTGCCGGAAGCGCGGGCTGATCTCGAAGCCTTCCTGGGCGGCACATTGAATGGCCATGAACAGCACCTCGCAGCGGGAATACCCGAGGCCGGAAATTTTCTGGGCGGCCTCAAGTTTCTTCTATTGCTGCCGATACTATCGAAGTGCCATTTCGTGCGCCAGATTACGAGGTTGCGCAACTTCGGTAACGAGGTGTCCGAAAACGCTACAGTTCCCAGCATCGACTTCGTAGTTCACAGTTTTTTGAGCGCGCTCATGGAGGCCCGAACGATGAGCCAACAACAGTGAACTGCGAACTACGAACTGAGAACTGTCATTACTTGTCCGCGACGATTCCGAGCTGCATCTGCGTACCGCTCTCAAATTGAATATTCCGGTTGTAGGCGGAGAGCACACCCGAAGCGGTGCTGTTTCCGGCGAGCATTACGCCGGAAATTCCCGTGGGACGCGGAATCGCGCGGGCCGCTTGAACACCATGGGCGCCGATATCCGCTCCGAGGCCGCCGTGACCGGCGGCGCCATTCGCCGTCGCGCCAAGGTTCGAGTTCACGCGATCATCCATCGAAGCGGCCGCATTGGCGGTTGTGTCCACCGTGCCGCCGGCCATGGCCCCGGTTCTGTCCACGGCCCCACCAGCCGCACCGGCGGCTCCGCCCATTGCTCCGCCGGTTCCGCCCAGAATGCCGCTGCCTCGACCTCCACCCATCGCCGGACCGCTGCCCATTCTTCCGCCGCCGCCCGCAGGCATGCCCATCATCGCATCGTCATCCATTGAGTCCATTGCGGTAGCGCTGGCGCCCGGGCTTACTCCTCGAATCAGCGTGTGAACCGCGATGTCCTGCCCGTTTTTCAACTCCGCACGATCAAATGCGATCCCGAGTTGCGATGCCCCGCGCTCCTTGCTATATGCCTGCACCTCGGTAACGTGGCCCACAAGCCGCGTGCCTTTGGGAATCACGGTTCCATCGGAGGCCTGCACCTTTTCCATGGTCTTGAGCACGACTTGATCGCCCACCTTGGCGGTCTTCGTGTTCAGCTTGCCCTCAAGTTCTCCCGTGACGGAAGTCATCTCATACGTGTGCGACGCTGCCTGATCGCCAAAGCCTGAGGCGCTGGGTGCGTATGTCGTCTTTTCTGACGCGTTGGTCGAGCCGTTTGCCTCAACACCGCCGGGATTCGCGTTGGCGCCGGCATTGGTGGAGTCGCCCAGCTGCGCGCCAGCGGCATTCGCCGATGTGCCCCCCTGCGCATTGGCATTGGCGCCAGCTTGCTGGGCCAGAAGAGGAATACTGGTGAGAGCGGCGATCACGATCGCGGAGGCGATAGAGACTTTAATCCCAAAATCGTTCATGACTTCGATCCTCTCTTCTAGTTTGGTTTGAATGGAACGCGCAGAACGGCGACAGACCGTGTGATGCCGAAAAAACCGCAAACGATACGCCAATATGCCGCAAATGGCGGGGTGAGCGCAGGTGGGTGGTCGCTAAGAAATTCACCGCCAAATACTTACCTGTGGTAAACACCTGAGTTACTTTGGACTTCTGCCGATCAGCGAAAGCACGGGGAAGCATTGCAATCAGGGAATCTCTTTCCTGCAACCGAAAATTATTCTCCGGTCAAATTCTAACTTCCAACCAAAAGACAAAACCTTCTAACCAAAGACAAAACCGGTCAATCAAGCGCGCCGATACTTTTTCAGTCTCCCGGCGCCGGAGCGTAGTAGCCCTTTCGCACCTGTACCTTGAGATTGTCCCCGTTGTCGCCGTGACATTCGACCCCAATGCGCCGGAACGTGCCGTCGGCCCTGATGTTGGCAGGCACGTACGTGGCCACGTATTGCGTGCGCAGCTCGTCTTCGATCTGCTGAAATGCGGCATGCAGTTTGTTGCCGTTGTTGCCCACATCGATCAGGCGGCCGCCAGTCTCGTCAGAAATCTTCTTGGCCGGCGAATAGCCGTAGTAGCCTTCACCCTGGCTCCAGTACATCTCGCGGTCGGCCAACAGGATCACGTAGATGATGATGTTTTTCTTTTCCGCGGCGGCAATGGCGTCACCGATCTTGGTTTTGCTGCCCATATCTTCGCCGTCAGTGAGAATGATCAATGCCTTGCGGCCTGACTCCTGATTCAGTTTCTCGGTGGCCGCCAGGTAGATGGCGTCATAGAGCAAAGTGCCCTTGGGATCGCCCACCGTGGGAACCGGTCCACCGCCCAGGCCGGGAACGCCTGCTGCTCCGTTGCCTCCCGCTGTGTTGATTTGGGCCTTGTTCATGGCATGCGAGAGCAGGCGAGGGCTGTTCGTAAAGTCCTGGAGGAGGTCAACGTTTACATCGAACGAAGCCAGAAAGGCCTCGTCCTTGGCGCGCAAAACCTGCTGGAGAAACTCGCTTCCGGCTTCCTGCTCCATGGGCAACAAGCGCTCCTGGCTGGCGGACGTGTCGAGCAGGATGCCGAGGGTGAGGGGCTGATCAGTCTCGGCGACAAAGCTTTTAAGCGTCTGGGGCGCCTTGTCTTCTGTCACCGTGCATTCATTGCGCGTGAGGTGGGGGACGAGGTTTCCGCTTTTGTCCTTGACGGTAAAGAACAGGTCAACAAGGCTCACTGTCTGCTTGAACGTGGCCACCGGGGTTTGATCAGGCGGAGGAGCAGGCGCGGTGCTGACTGGAGGCGCGTCAGGCGATGGCGCAAGCTGAGCCCATACAGCCGCCGGCAACACCGGCAAGCCGACCAGAAACGCGGCGATTCCGACCCTTAGGGTGTGTACACATCCTTGGCGCATTCTGCCCCGTTAGACGAAAACTCAACTCCTAAGAGAGCATAACGCGGCCGTTTAGAACGGTTCCAGAGATCCTTTGCCCAGCGCGCCGCTGTGCAAGGCGGATCTTTCTTAAAGAAAAGGCACTCAGCATCGGCGGCTTCGAGGTAGAGCTACTCTGGAGCCGCTGTACGCGCCGGCAGGCAACCTGCGCGCACCTGCCGCGTCTGATACCCTGTGAGGTGCGCGCAGCTTTGCGGTTGACGTGTGATTTTTTGACCAAGTGGTGTGTGGATTGCTGGAGGATTCGATCAAGGTGAAGGGGTGGAAGGCCATTGCGTCGGCTGGGTTTCTGGGCACCGGTCTGGTTTTGGTTGCAGGCGTTCTCAGCCAACAGCAGCCGGCTGTTCCCGACGCGCCCACTCCGCAACCGCCGCCGTCGCTCCAGGGCGTCGACGGGCCCGTCACGCCCGGTGTGGGCGCTGGGGAAGCTCCCAACACCCCCAACTCATCGTCGAACACCGGGCAACAGCAGGCAGCGCCCACGCAGCCACCGGCCGAGGAAGGGCCGGGGCCCGTCGTTGAACAGCAAGCCTCGCCGCAGGCCACTCCTCCCGAACAGGGCAACGCCGCCGTGGCGCAATTCATTGTCCAGGTGAACTTTGTCCAGGTTCCCGTCACGGTAAAAGACTCGAAAGGCAATCTTGTTTCGGGGCTTACCTGGCGCGACTTTACCGTCTACGAGAACAACACCCGCGAGCCGCTGCGCGTATTCAGCGTGGATCCGGAGCCGCTTTCCATCGCGTTTGTCATCGATCAGACGCTGCCTTCGAACGTCATGGACGAGGTAAACCGGTCGATGGGCTCCATCCAGGGCGCATTGGCGCAGTATGACGAGGCCGCGGTGTTTACCTACACCAATGGAGCCAAGGAATGGACGGGCTTTACCGGCGCGCAGAGTGCACGCCTGCCTGCGGTTCTGTCGTTGGCGCAGAACGTGGGATCGGATCCCATGGTGCCCGTCAACAGTGGTCCCCTGGCTGGCTGTGGCATTTATCAGAACGGCAACTGCGTGGATCCCAACCTGCAGCCCGGCCGCTCCACGGGGAATAGCACCTTTATCACGATCCCCAAGGAGATTCACACCCTCAACGACGCGATCCTGGCGGCTGCCAAGGAGCTTTCCACGCGTCCCAAGGAACGGCGGCGCATGATCTTCGTGATCTCCGACGGCAAGGAATATGGCAGCAAGGCGACCTGGAAAGAAGTGGTGCGCTACTTGCAGACCAACAAAGTCGCGGTGTATGCAACGCTGGTGGGCGACTCGGCCCGCTGGGGCGAAGAGTGGCTTGATCGCTTCCACCTGCCCTTCACGATGTACGACAACATCCTCTACAAGTACACCGCGGCAACAGGCGGCGATTACTATGCCGAGGGCGGCATCAATGGGATCGAGAGGAGCTACGCGAAGATCGCCTCAGAGGCGCGCGACCAGTACACGCTGGGTTACCTGAGCCACGAGTCGATTTACGACGACAAGTATCGCAACATCAACGTTATCGTCAACCGGCCCAACGTCACGGTGATCGCAAAGCCGGGCTATTACCCTTCAGCTCAGGATTACAAGTAGGCAGCCGGCCGATTTTTCATCCCTGCAAACACGAAAGCCCGTGCCGTGCAGGCTGTTACGAAAGTCTGGATTGATCGGGGAAATGATGGGAAAATGCCCTCGTGGTGAGCGAGGGCATTTTTCATGGGCTTCATTCAAGGTGAGGGGCGAACGCAGGGCACGTTGTTTCC
>Ga0187877_1003778_pt1 | contig 12074 bp, 14 predicted proteins | sample June2016WEW_17_1_3_FD_132430 | JGI IMG/M metagenome (GOLD analysis project Ga0187877, IMG submission 132430) | Peatland microbial communities from SPRUCE experiment site at the Marcell Experimental Forest, Minnesota, USA - June2016WEW_17_100 | ecosystem: Environmental > Terrestrial > Soil >... | reverse complement strand
CGTCGTGACCTGAGCATCTTTCAGATCGGTTTGCGGTTCATCCAAAAAAGAGTGACCAATGGTCTTTCGGTTCAAATTCCGCTTTGTTCCTACCGATGACATCAAAGTGTCAGGTGGCTAGTAATCCAGAAAAGCTAAAAATAGTTGAAAACCAATTATTAAAGAGAGCGAAAGAAAATTTTAATAGCGGACGTTATGTTGTAATTGACATAATTAATTTAGAAAGAGGATTTATTGAAGAAATGAAAAAAACGTTCCACGAAGACTTAATATTGAGGGTTCTTTGGCCGCCAATGGAAACCACTATCGAAAGAGATAAAAGAAGAGATGGTTGGACTTCCGGTAAAGACACTATCAGACGATTTTACAAAAAATACGAAGAGGTAAAACCAATTATTGGAGAGAAATACTATATTGATAATAGGCACCAAACGCCGGAGGAGACACTTGAAAGCTTTATCGCTAATATCGAGCAAAATAAATAATATAGGAAAAGGTGTTTATCACGAGTTATTACCAATCCATCGATCCTCGTAGAAGTTGCCAAGATGTTAAAGATTTTGAGCCCTTTTACATAAGAAGCCTTGCACAATCACGGTATATGCGAATTGATGCTGATTGAATATTAGCCGTTTACGGTATGTTGGTGATCAGATTTATCGAAAGCATGATTTGACCACCTCCCCACCCTTCATCGTCCTTGCGCTTAGACCTTTTGCATCCTTGAACGGATTTTGCGGTCTCCAAGCCTAGTGGTCTTCGGTTCATGCAAAAACCCTACGTGGGTCGGGTCCCTCGGAATCGCAGATCGCCGGGTTGCCGACTATCATGGGCCCGGCGATCTATGGTATGCCTTTAAGTTGTGGGGGCTAGACTTGAACCGGCGGCTTCCAGGTTATGAGCACAGCCTCTAACCCCGCACGATTTTCACGAATTGCTCGTTCTTTTACTCTACACTCGGACCTGACCTAGAAACGAACCCGAAGAACTGTGATTGGCTGAATAAAATATTGTTTTTGGTCCGAAAGTACAGATGTTCTAATTATAGCACACAACTCATTGCATGATTTTGTTTCTCTTAGTTGATTGTCGATATTCATTTGGTTGCATGGTGATCGTATGGATGAATGGTTTTGATGATCTTGGACTAAGATTGCTGAGTAAAATAAAGATCCCAGCGCAATTGCAGATTCATCCAGAAATCGGGTGAGTTACCAAAAAACTTAGCCAGGCGCAGAGCAGTGCTCGGGGTAACGCCCCTCCGTCCATTGATCAGATCATTGACGCGCTGATAAGGCACATGGATGGCATTTGCGAGTGCACCCTGGGTTATGCCCATGGGGATAAGAAACTCTTCCAACACCATTTCGCCGGGATGAGTGGGGGTACGATTCGTTGGAACACGGATCATTTTGTTCTCTTAATTTCTCTTTCACGCGTCGTTATTTTCAATCAGTAATTATGCCTGAAGGTCACCCATCTACCTTTTTGAAATATGCCTCGATTGCCTGAACGAAGGAAATTGCCTGATCTAATCCAGCGGATGCCTCTTCCTCATCAACCGTCCATATCTCGCCATAATCGCTAGATTGCCGGCGGTCAAATCCCAAGTGCAAGGAACGGGATAAATTCCGCCGGGAATATATTGGTTTTAATATATTCTTTATCGAAAAACGTGATCATGCCGCTATGCTTCGAGGTAACATAGTTTTTCTGAACAGCTAAAGCCATCACAGCGTAAAACATTGCGTACTAAGCGCGGTTGACGGTCCCACGAAAAAGTCTTTTGTTTTTAAGCGTCTCCGCCTCTCTCAGGCTCTCTTGGGCTTGTTCCAATCGAAGCCGGACAGCATCTACTTCAGTCATACGACAACGCCTTCGTTTTCTATTGCGAGGCGGATCGGCTGTCCACTCAGGGGATTCGGTCCGCTGGCGACCAACGTGGATATGACCACACCCATATCCAGGCTGACCTCCCAAGCTATTTCACTGATTCGACGCCTCAGGGCCGGTGTGAGAGATGGGATTTCGATGTACACATCGAGGTCAGACTCAGGCGTGGCATCTCCTCGGGCGCGCGAACCATAGACCACCAGCCGATTAATTGGTGTAGTCTCGATCAAACGACGCTTTAGCTTCCGGACAATTCGTAGATCAGTAGCTGCCAGCATAACCATTAGTCTCTTAACAATTATACCTTGTCAAAATGCATCAGAGGATTGGACGATCCCTATCCGTTGGAATTCTCCTCACTGATTTCCATTTTGAAGTCGGCGACTTGCTTGCGAACCACAAGGTGCGGAGACGTTAACCGGTCTGCTTTCTTTGTCGGCGCATCAGGGACGACAACGTAAACCTTCGTGTTATCTGGCAAGCGAACACTCGTCTTCAGGCGAATTTTTCCTTTTTCCACAACACCTTCATAGGTTGTAACGGTCATTTTGCACCTCGGCAAAAATTACTGATTACTGGACCCTTTCGTAAATAAAAGTTGCCAAACCGGTTACGCTATGATTTTCAGCCAGGAAAGAACAAGTGTAGCCATGGGCGACAACTTTTATGTATATCGTACCATTGGAGCAAGACTTCGGCAACTTTATCCGAACCAGCCGAAAGGGAACTTTGCTCTTCGCCTGAATACTTTGGCTGCCTTGATGACGGGGCGATGAACTGCTCTTCGCCAGCCATTGATCGGCATGCGCCTGGTCTGACAAGGCGGAGCGCCGCATCAAATGGTATAGTCTTTAGTTTTTTATCAATCTCCCCAATTCTAAATAATTTTCAGGGGCATTGTGCTATAATCAATAAAGAAATCATGATTATCATAATCTAGATTTCCTTATTGGAGGTAATTATGTTCGTCAATCGGGTTTCAGAACTTGACCTGTTAGAAAAACGTTTTGCTTCCGGCAAAGCAGAGTTTTTCGTGCTCTATGGACGCCGGCGAGTTGGCAAAACCGAATTGTTAGCGCATTTCTGCGAAGGCAGACGTTCGATTTTCTTCGTCGCTGACCTGGGTTCAGAAACCTCGCTCAGAACGGCTCTATCCAGTGCCATCAATACCACCTTGTTTGGTTCCAATCAAATGAACGCTGTTTATTCCACCTGGGAAGATCTGTTCATCGCGCTTGCCCAGCCTGCTGAAACCGAACGCTTAGTGGTTGTTTTGGATGAATTTCCATATCTGGTGACCGCTTACCCACCTCTGGCGACCATCATCCAGAAAGTTTGGGATCAAATACTGAAGAACAGTCAGATCATGCTGGTTCTTTGCGGCTCGTATATCGGCATGATGGAAGAAACCGTTTTGGGATATCAGGCGCCGCTATATGGCAGAAGGACAGGCCAATATCTTCTCGAACCGCTGCAGTTTAAAGATGCAAGATTATTCTATCCCGCCTTCGATCAAGAAGATCAGGTCCGAGCGTATGCAGTCTACGGAGGGACACCAGCCTATCTTCAGACGCTTCAATCACAACTGCATTTAAAAGAAAATATTCTGGATGGAATCCTAAGTCGGGGTTCATTCTTGTATGACGAAGTGCGTTTCGTGCTACAGCAAGAACTGCGCGAACCACGCAATTATTTTGCCATTCTGCAGGCCATAGCAGCTGGCAAGACCCGCTTGAACGAGATCAAACAAGCCACAGGGATTGATGGCGTGACGGCCTATCTGGATACCTTGCAACAGCTTCACTTAGTGGAACGGGGAGTCCCCGTGACCGAGACCCAGCCCCAAAAGAGCCGCCGGGGAATCTACCGTCTGAAGGACCATTACTTGCGGTTCTGGTTTCGTTACGTTCACCCAAACCGCTCGCAGCTCGAACTCGGCGGGGCGCAAATCATATTGGAGAACCAGGTGATGCCCGAAATTGATCACTTTGCCAGTCTGACATTTGAGGAAGTATGTCAGCAATTTTTCTGGCAATCAGGATTATCTGGGAAATTATCTTTTGTTCCCACCAATATCGGCAAGTGGTGGAATGCGAACGAAGAGATTGATATTGTTGTGCTTGGAGAAGCCAACACTATTTTGGTTGAATGCAAATGGACCAGTAAGCCGGTAGGTGTTGATATTTTAGCAGATCTAGAACGGAAAGCCGAACTGGTTAGGCCCGAACTGGGAAACCGCCAGATTCATTTTGCCCTATGCTCCCGATCCGGCTTTACATCTCAAATGATCAAAGTTTCAAAACACAGAGAAGACTTAATGTTATTGAATTTATCAGAGATTCTGGGACAAGAATTACGATAATTACGAGGGATGTTTTCTCTTTCCGTCGACCTCACCGTTGATATGATCCACCGGAGAGGTATTTTTGGTTTACTTCTCCATAGGAACTGTGCTGTACTCCCAAACCATCAGTGTTATAGCTTTCTCAGTACTGCCTGTAATGTTGGCAATCGGGATGTGGAAACACTTTTACACACTAGAAATGGAGCCGGCGTCCTCTTACGTAGTCCCTTGCCGTGTTTTGAATACCTGAATGATCATAACCGGCCGGTCGTTTTTCCAGCCGGTAGCAAGCCCAGTTCCCTTCGGATGTAGTCAGCATCCATGGTAGGACCTTCTCCATCCCGGGCACGTTGGTCATTGATGTATTCAATCTGCTTGAGTGCTTCAAGAATTTCCTTACGCCCCTCCGGGGTTTGTGCCGCCTGGCGCGGGGTAAGCTTCCCGTCCATGAAGGGTTGGTCGAGCCAGTTCGCCGTGAGGCGATGCAGCATCTCCCGATCGAGGGTTTCCATCTCCTCCGCCATTTCAGGGGACGGTTCAAGACGTATTCGGGGAGGTTTGGTTTCACTTTCTCCGGTTGCTGCTTCCCAATCTTCGAACCGGTCCCTCGTATGTTTGATCATCCCGGATAGAATTTCTTCGAGCAAAGCTTTCCCAACTGCCAGCCGTTCGCGCGATAGGCACTCCAGTTCAATCCATCTCGGGCCCAGGCTCAGGTCACCCAAGTTAAGGAAACTGGGCTTACCCGGACCCTCAGTCCACTCCGTCCTCAGCTGAAGAGACCGTTTTTCGGGTTTTTGATCCGCTTGTGGAACAAAAGAACGTCCGCGCTGGATCCAGTTGTAGTGCAACGCCCCGCGATGTTCCTCGGAGGGCCCTGCGTAAACGAATTCTTCGCTGGCATCCAGCACAGCCTCGACCTGATGCTGTTCGACGCGCAGGAGATATCGGGCCCTGGCGAGGACCAGGGAATGCCCCTCGGCGGAGAGTGTGATGAGCGGTTGGGAAGCCTCCTCCTGGGCACGTTTCATCGCCAGGCGGAAGGTCAGGCTGTGGTCGCGGTAGAAATCAGACAGGTTGGCCATGGGATTCTTGGCCTGGTACTTTGCCCAAAGCGCATGGGCGGTTTCCAGAACGGCGGCTTTCTCCGTAGGCGGCAGGAGCATCGCCGAACCAGTGAAGGACACCCGCCCCGCCGAACGAATGGGACGGAACAGGCCAAACGTCCAGCGGGAGACACTGTACGAGGCGGAGATGTCATTGACTTCGAAGATCTCATCACTCAGCAAATCCTGCACAACCACGCCGACTCCGGGTTTGACCTCCTGGAACTCCAACAGACGTGCTCGATTCCAGACCAGCCAATCCTCCAGCATGGCGTGTTGTTCCTTTTTCAAGTTTGGGCCGACTTCCTTTGCAAACAGGTCGATAATTCGCTCGCCAGTGTTTGTTAAGAAATCAAAGAAATACCATTCCTGGAATCCCGGCATTTCCGCGTCGTCAAGGTAGAGCGGCGTATCCAAGCCGGGCTTTTGCTCGAAATACAGTTCCATCGCCTTTGCAAAATCTGCCTTGAAGCGATCCCCTTGATAGGCAAATTCTTCAATACGTCTGCGCAACACTCTTTCGGCATGGCTGGGCTCAGGCGGACGAACGTGCGGGATCGGTTCTGCCGTCGGCTTGGGTTTGAGCGAGGCATACCGTTTGCCTGTGCCTTTCGGTATTTTGCGTTTTTCTTTTTTGCTCATGGATCTACTTTCTGATGGTTATAGGATAGTTCATGCGAACGCAGGTTGGGTTTACCTATCATAATGAAGCTTGTCCCAAAAGCAGGCTCAGGATAGCGGCCAGAGTCTTTGTTGAAGGAGTAACCATGGTTTCTATCTTTTTTTCTCCCGTGCTGTTACCAGCACCTTACTCGCCGTCAACCGCCTTGAGGGCTTCACGGCTGTCCCTGCACCTTTTTAGTCGCCTTTTTGATATCCGAACGCGTCAGCCCGACGGTTAAGGTGCGCTGGCGCGCTTGTTGGATGCGTGTATCGAACGTTTCCAGACCAGGTGTGACAATGGTTTTCAATATCACCACGCCATCTTCGCCTATGACTACGAATTGTGCCCCAGCCTGCAGGTTCAGCTTTTTTCGAACTGCCTCGGGAATAACAATTTGTCCTTTGGAAGACATTCTTGTTGTGGCTACAGTACTCATGATCCCTCCACTCATCTTACCAGTAAGATTCTGGCATACTCCATCACCAACGGATCACCAATCGATTAGAAGTAATTAAATCAGATCTAGAATTGCATTAACAAGTTGTTTCACCCGCCAGCCTAATGACACCCAAAGCCTGGCGTCCACAATGATGAAATTCATCGCCGCCCATCTGAAACTGCATCGGCTGCCGAAACATCATTCGGCCAGTGTGACCCGATCTCAGCTGCCAGCCGGTCCAGGGCCTCGTAGGCACGTACCGCATCTTCAGCTCCAGGTGCAACCGGGATGATACGTGCCACGACTTCACCATGATAGGTCACCAGTATTTCATCCTTTCTTTCGCGCACCCGACGGATCAATTCACTGGTTTTTTGTTTGAGTTCACGAATACCAACCTTGACCATCACAGCCTCCTGTCTGATGTAGATATATTTGTATTAACATTATGGCATGGTTTTTGATGATATTTAATGCACTAACCATTATCGAGCACCTGAGACTCAGCCGCGATCCATTTGTGTAAAATAAAGAGAATGCCTTCGGGAGCACGGATCTATCAATCTAGTATAATTCCATCTGCAAACGAAAGAAGATGTAAAATACATTCTTCAGAATATGCCTATTGTTTATGTACTCAATTATCTGAGGAAACCAGTATGCCACGTTCTTCTCAAAAAAACCTTTTAGATTTCCCCCAGACAGGAGACACATGGCTTTTTGCCATTCGTCGGCTCCATACCTGGGTCGTATCGAAAGGCAAAGAGCCAGTTCGTCCTTTCCTGATGCTCACCCTAAACCGGTCCGGGGGAATGATCCAAAGTTCATCTATTGTGGAGAAATCCAATTTTCAGAGCGCCCGCAAAGCTCTCTTTTCTGCCATGAGCCACCCACCCAAAGAACTGGAGGCGAAGCCGCAGCGGCCGGCCAAAGTCATATTCGAGGACAGCGATCTCCTGCAAGCACTCGCTCCAGCTTTGGAAAATATTAATGTTCAAGCAACCTGCTATCCACGGGTTGAAGAAGTGGATAGGCTGGTGAAAGAGCTGGAAGCCGATATGAACGATGACCAGCCGGATATCCCCGGTCTTCTCTCCGGTAAAAAGGTCACGCCTAAGATGGTCGGTGACCTGTTTGACGCAGCGGCCGGATTCTACCGCGCAGCGCCCTGGATCCAGCTGTCGAACAACGATGTCCTGGCCATTTGCGTCCTGCCACAAAAAGAACCCTACTTTGTGACCGTTATGGGACAGGGAGGGGTCGAGTACGGATTGGCCCTCTACCTGCAATGGGCAGATGTCGAGCGCATGCATTCTCCTCACGACGATCCGATAGAACTAATACCTTCCGAAGGATCCCATTCCTTACTATTCAATGAAATTACAGACCTTTCCTTCGACGATCTGGATGCCATTGAAAAATATAACTGGACGGTAGCGGATCAACAGGCGTACCCTTTCCCTGTGATCTTCGAACCCTCTGATGATGTAAGGCGTCCGGACCGGGATGAAATCATGTGGTATGAGGTGGTACTCCGTGCCATCCCCGAGTTCGTCCAAAAACACCTGACAAAAAATGCGGAAGGCGATCCGCAACCCATCGAAACATCGATCCTGGTATCGACTTCCACAGGTCAAAAGACCGTGGAAATAAAATACCCGGCTGGAGAATTACCCCAGGCAAATCCAATGGCTGACGATCTGCTTGAGATGGATTTGGAGACAGAGGAAATGCCATTGGCTTTCGACCGACGAGCGCTCGAAGGCGATATGGCGCATATGTTCGAAACAATTGCCGAAAGCAGCCTCGATCCCAGTCTGAAAAAAGCGCAGAACTTGATGTACAAAGCCTGGGATGAGCAGAACCCAGCCAAACGTCTCGCCCTTGCACGTCGGGCGCTCAAGGAATCAGAAGATTGTGCCGATGCATATGTCTTACTGGCTGAAGAAGAAGCCGACTCACTCAAGCAGGCCTTCGATTACTACCAGAAAGGTGTGAACGCGGGTGAACACGCCCTGGGTCAGAAATTCTTTAAAAAGAACACGGGCCATTTTTGGGGTCTATTGGAAACGCGTCCATATATGCGGGCGTTGGAAGGTAAGGCGCACTGTCTCTGGCAGTTGAAACGCAAAGAGGAGGCCCTGAACACTTACCGGGACATGCTGCACCTCAACCCGAACGACAATCAGGGGATCCGCTACGTGCTGGTGGATCTGCTCCTGGGAATGAACCGGGAGGCAGAACTGGAGAGCCTGGTTAAGCAATATAAAGAGGAATGGTCAGCGATTTGGCTCTACACAGAGGCGCTGCTGGGTTTCCGGAAGCGTGGTGCATCGTCAACAGCCAATCGCAAATTGATGAAAGCGCTGGAAGAAAACCCATATGTAGCGGATTACCTGATCGGGAAAAAGCGTATCCCCAATCGCCTACCTGCCTCTATTGGCTGGGGTGAAGAATCAGAAGCAGTCGATTATGCTGCCAATCACCTTAACTACTGGCGAAGCACGCCCGGAGCCATTGAATGGCTCCAAAGTCAAGAGCTTGAGGGATCAATAAAACCCCAAATGCCTTCAGGCAAGAAAAGAAAACGCGATGACACAAAAACATAAAAGAGACAAGGTCCCACAACGGAAGAAAGTCGATCAGCAGATTCCCATCTCGCAGATTCGTCCGATAAAATTGTTAGGGCCACGCTACTACCTTCAGCATGCCCGCGAATACCCGATCTTTGGCTGTTGGGTGCAGGAGGATTGGGAAGAAAGCGGCCTTACCCCCGTCGTCGTCGCACGCCAGCAGTCATCTGACAAAGTTCTGTTTTGCTTATGCCTGGTTGATACTCTCTGCCTGGGGGTTAAGGATGCTTTAACGGATGCAGATATTTCGCTGAAGAAATTCGTTCGTGAATTGCCACTAATGTGTAACGGTGCGCCGAAAAAATGTACAGTCGAATTCGCCCATGAACTGATCTATGGCGCGATCGAATTTGCTGCCAGATACGGCTTTCAGCCCCATCCCGATTTCAGCAATCAATTCGCTAGTCTCGTCCTCGATCCTTTAGATGCTTACCCCCATGGCCATAAAATAAAATTCGGCAGGAAAGGCAAGCCATTGTATATCGCCGGTCCTCACGAGGATAGACAAAAAATCAACCAAATCCTCAGCACGCTTATGCGGACAGCTGGTGAAGGGAAGTTCGACTACATCGTTGGGTTCGAATAATAATATTTGTTCAACATTGATCAGAATAATTTACCGGAAGCACTGAGGTTCATGCAAAAACCTCCTATCTGAGTTTTTTACTGATCGCAGTCTTTCGGGTTAATGAATAAACCATAGCTAGCAAAGCTATGGTTTATTAAAAGGTGCAAGGCTGGATTCGAACCAGCGATCTGGAGTCGTGAGGTTCTTTAAAAACGGCACCAGGTTATGAGAGTCTGCCTCCCACCGCACACTTCCGATCAACGGGCTGCTGAATCTGCCTGACCCGGCGGTCTTCAATCCTTTAGGGCCCGGCGAGTAAAAATGGATAAATCAGCAACCGGATTGTAGCACCGAAACACCCAGAACGCAAGTTCTAATTACTTCCGTCTTTGTATCGTTAGCGTCTGCCGAATTTCGGAAATGGTTAGGGCAAAGCGTCTCTCTTTGGAACTTCGGTTTTCAAACCAGTCATTTATTCAAAATGGTTTGATCTTGATTCAATCGCGGTAAGGAGTCAGCCATTAAATTGCCATTGCACCTTTTTTCTCTTTTCGAGGAGCCAGGCCGTTAAGACGATCGACAAGGGGAAAAGGACTTCCGTCGTCAATGTATACACCCAGAAAACAGAAAGCCTGAACGACAAGATATCTTCGATCCCCGCCGCACAAAAACAGAACGCCAACGCTAACCAACGCAAATCCCGCCGATCCAACAAGAAGAAAAAACCCAGAGAAACAAATGAAATCCCGGCGGACAAGAAGAACAAATTGGCCACTGAAAGCGGTCCAACTGTAACAGCATATAGATAGTAAGAATTCTCAAACCAAGTTAAAACCGTTGAAACCGATGTCTCGACGGCAGATTGATAAAAAAACCACACTCCCATGAACGCGAGCAGACAGGCGTAAGCCACAGTAAGGAGGTCATGGCGGACGTGCCAGATCATCCGCACAAATAACAAGAGAACCAGGATTAGAATTAAAGAAGGCACTATCCACTCTGCCCAAGGCCCCGACCCCGGGAGGTAAAACCCTAGATTGGGAGACCCTAGAAGGGTCGTTGTGTAGAAACTGATACCCTGGCTACGATCACCGAAGATGAACACAGGTAACCCTGCTAACCAGAGACCTAATATTAAGATCCAATACAGCTTCAGGTAAAGGGAGCGTCGTAAGAAACTAATCGCCACCATCAGGACGCAGAAGATGGAGTAATAGACAGCAATTTGAACGGTCACATACTGTTCCATCAACATTTGCGTGTTTATGAAAAACCTGGCCAGGATATAAACTGCCAGGGTCGGAATCAGGATCAATAAATAATCAATCAGCCTACCTGGCCGGTGAATAGCTCTGAAACCCTTTCCCATTTGCTTCGGAGAGCCCATTTCGGACAGCATTTTCTGCCTTCGCAGGTCTATCTCCGTTCCAAGGTCAGGGTCGTCTTCGCCGCTATCAAAATGGGTGCTGATCTCTTCAATAAGGAGATCTTGCTCTCGGGGCGAAAAGCCTTTTAATTGGGCACGCAGCGCACGCAGGTAATCCTCTGGTTTCATACCTCCCCTCTTTCTTTAGCTTTCACCTGAAAATTGCAGTGTTTTGAATAGATGGGTCAAGAAGTTCTGCCACTCAATCCGCCTGGCTTGTAAAGCCTTCTTGCCTTTCGTGGTGATCGTGTAATACTTTCTCCTTCTTGTACCCGGTTGACCCTGCCACTCGCTCTCCACTAACTCTTGTTCTTCCAACTGGTGAAGGGTTGGATAGAGTAAAGCGGCGGTCATCGTGAAATATCCATCGCTTCGTTTCTCCAATTCACGCATGATCTGGTAACCGTACATTTTCTTGTCCGCCAGCACACTCAATATCAGAACGGGCGTGCTTCCTTTGCGTATTTCTTGGATTCTGTCCATGCGACCCATCCTATTTTCTTATAAGACCAATATATAAAAAGATTATATATAAGAACCTTATACATGTCAAGAGGTAAAAATGGCAGTGTTGGTAACATAAACAATTAGCGAGTTTGCATCTCCCAATTAACCACGACATGGATCGTTTGGCTTATGATTGTGTCTTTGATACGACTTCTTGCTCGACATAAAAAGCTCCTCCTGTTTTTTTCCACAGGAGGGGCTTTCTTGCTCCTTGTCTCGTTTTAGAAGTTCAGTTCAATAAGGCTATGGTTCGTAAAAATACACAAATAACCCATTAGTCGGAATTAGCCATCGCCGGGTTATGAGAGTCTGCCTCCCACCGCACACTTTCGATCAACGGGCTGCTGATTCTGCCTGACCCGACGGTCTTTGATCAATTAGGGCCCGGCGAGAAAAAATGGTGTTTATCAGCGACCAAATTCTATCACTGAAACACACAGAACGCAAGTTCTAAGATTGACCCGCCCTCGGATCACTTATACCATGCTTAAAGG
>Ga0187877_1003765_pt1 | contig 12115 bp, 9 predicted proteins | sample June2016WEW_17_1_3_FD_132430 | JGI IMG/M metagenome (GOLD analysis project Ga0187877, IMG submission 132430) | Peatland microbial communities from SPRUCE experiment site at the Marcell Experimental Forest, Minnesota, USA - June2016WEW_17_100 | ecosystem: Environmental > Terrestrial > Soil >... | reverse complement strand
GGCTGAGCGTATTTCTTCTATTCGGCTTCGGTTTGGCCTTGAGCCAAGCAGGCCCACTAAACCCCCAAGGAAAAGGTAAAAGCACCGGCCCGGTGTTTGAGGAGTCGGATTTGTTCCTCGCCGGGAAGGGTGGCTACTTTTGCTATCGAATTCCTGCGCTGGCGGTTTCGACCAAGGGAACGATCCTAGCCTTTTGTGAGGCCAGAAAGAATAATTGTTGGGATAACGCTGGAATCAACATCGTTTTGAGGCGAAGTTTTGATAATGGCAAGACGTGGCAGGAGATGCAGGTGATTGCTGAAAGCGGAGTTGACACCATCAATAACCCTGCTACGGTAGTGGATAGGGAGACAGGCGCGATTTGGCTGACGTTCTGTAAGAACAATCAGCAGGTGTTTGCCACCCAGAGTAAAGATGATGGCGTCACCTGGTCTAAGCCCGTGGAAATTACCCAGCAGGTAAAGGACCCGGCTTGGCACTACGTATTTACCGGTCCTGGACATGGGATCCAACTGAAAAGCGGAAGGCTGCTGATACCGGCTGTCGGTGATACCACCCCCGGGCCAGTGACTTGGCGTCCCCTGCCGAATTGGGGTAAGGTGCAGTTTTCGTACTGCTTTTATAGTGATGATCACGGGGCTAGTTGGAAACTAGGAGACGCGCTTGATAGCAATACGTCCGACGAATGCGAAGTGGTTGAAACGGCTGACGGTAGGGTGTACATGAACATGCGGAGTCGGCCGACGTATACGAGTCCGCAGAGAAAACACATGCGGGCTTATGCGTGGAGCAAAGACGGTGGCGTGAGCTGGTCGAAAGTGAAGTACGATGCGAGACTGCCCGAACCCTCCTGTCAAGGAAGTGTGATTGGCTTTACGGATCAAGATCGTTTTGGCAAGGACCGGGTCTTGCTGGCTAACCCCGCGAGCGCCACAACGAGAATGAAGCTAACGGTGCGAGTCAGCTACGACGAATGTCAGACTTGGCCAGTATCGAAGGTGGTGCATGAGGGATCGTCGGGTTACAGTGATCTTGCGATTGCCCCTGACAAGACTATCCTCTGCCTCTACGAAGAATACCGCACCGATACGGCAGTTGAATACGACGTCGGCGCAAGGCTAATCCTGGCGCGTTTCAATTTGGCGTGGCTGACCAACGGAACCGATCACCCGTGACTTCAAGGAGGCGCTCGGCCATCAACTTTATGCCAAAACGAAAAAATATGAGGATTTGGGCCTTGGTGGGATGTGTCGCAAATTATCGTATCCGTATTTGACAGCGCCACGCCCTTCGCCCAAAAGAGGTTCGGCGATTGTAGTGACGAGTCAGTGTACGGACCCGGGGGTTTACGTGGGACATGGTAATCCACAAGGCATGGAAAATTCACGAAAACCACGAACTTACGTTCCCCGATTCGAGATGTTCAACGCGCTGAACCGCGCGGTATTCTCAAGCCCGGCCACCACAACGATTACCAGGATTTTCGGCCTGGTAGTGCTAGCCGCCAGTTGCAACTCGCACTGAGATATAGTTTTTACACTCCGGAGCATGCAAGCACAAGGATCTGAGAAGAGGTCGGTTAAGGAGCTTGGCGCGAACGACCGTGCCAAACTCTAAGCTGTGGGGTGTACACTCAGCGGTACCGAGGATTCCAAAATGGAAATCCTGGCGAAATCTCGATCTCTTCAATTTTGCTAAGCATACGAGGAGCAGGCATTTATGAGAAAACACTGGTGTGGGTTATCGGTCTTCACTGTGTTGGTGTTATTTGGGGTTGTCATCGTCTCTTCTCAGATCCCTTCAAGCCCAATAACAGTCCTAAGAGCCGTATCACCTTCTGCCAATATCTCTGGTATCGCCTCCCCCGAGGAGGTCGGTCTTTCATCGGAGCGCCTGGAGCGCATTGGCGAGACCATCGAGAGAAGCATGGACGCTGGGCGCATCGCTGGTGCCGTCAGCCTCGTGGCCCGCCACGGCAGAATTGCCTATTTCAAGGCATTTGGCATGGCAGACCGAGAGGCAAAGAAGCCCATGCGCACCGACAACATTTTCCGGATCTGTTCCATGACCAAGCCTATCACCAGTGTTGCCGTCATGATGCTCTACGAAGAAGGGCGCTTCATGCTGAATGAACCAGTCTCCGACTTCGTGCCGGAATTTAAGGACATGAAGGTCTTAGACCCGCCCTATCCCCAGGACAAAACTTCTCCTCCGGGTGCCCTGGTCAATGCTAAGCGCCCCATCACCATCTTCCACTTACTTACGCATACAGCCGGGCTCACTTATCCCTGGCATAGTGCCCGGCTGGAAAAAACGTACCGCGAAGCGGGTATCGGCACTGGGCTTTTTCAGCAGGAAGGGTCGACTGGCGATTCAGTGAAGAGGCTGGCATCCCTCCCTTTGCTATTTCAGCCCGGTGACGCCTGGGGATACAGTTTGTCGGATGATGTGCTGGGTTACCTTGTCGAGGTGGTCTCAGGGATGACACTAGACAAGTTTCTCCAGGAACGAATAATGAAACCCCTGGGGATGACGGATACGTACTTCTTTTTGCCAGATGACAAAGTTTCCCGGCTGGCAGCAGCCTACTCCTATTATCCGGAAAAGGGACTTCAGCTTTTCCCAGAAAAGATGATCGTGAGAGAAGGCGAGAATGCCTATTCGTCCGATTATCCCTACCGGGGGCCGCGTACTTATTTCTCCGGAGGTGGCGGTCTTTGCTCAACTGCGGAAGATTACTATCGGTTCTGCCAAATGATGCTGAACAAGGGCGAGCTCAATGGTGTGCGCGTCTTGAGCCGCAAATCCGTCGAATTAATGACCCAAGACCACGTTCAGGGGAAGCTGGAGGATATGGGTTACGGCCTTGGCTTCGGGGTGAATAGCGATGCCAGGTATTTGACGGAAGTTGGTTCCATCGGTTCCTATTATTGGGGTGGTTTCTTTTATACTGCTTTCGTTATCGACCCAAAGGAGGACTTGATTGCCATCTTTATGGCGCAACTCTATCCAAGCGGGGGACTGAACCTTGACGCAAGAGCAATACAGTTGGCGTATCAGGCAATCAAAGACTGAGAACGTATCTGCTGATGTCGCGGGTGGCCGTATTGACAAGTGATACCTGGACGTAGGTGTCCACTTGCAGATCCAGGTGGGCACTTGGAAACTCAGCCGTCGTTATTGGGGGGTGGAGCGGTGGTCAGCGCCTTGAAGGACGACGTTCCGGGGTAGCAACTCCTCGATGCGGTTGATAGGATGCTCGGCGATGCGAGCGAGCACGTCGCGCAGGTAACTCTCCGGATCGAGGCCGTTCAGTTTCGCCGTGCCGATCAGGCTATTGAGGGCGGCGGCACGCTCACCGCCGGCGTCGGAGCCGGCAAAGAGATAATTCTTGCGTCCCAACGCAACCGCACGCAGTGCCCGCTCGGCGGCGTTGTTGTCGATCTCCAGGCCCACAGAACCAATGACCTGCCGGCTTTACGTCAGTAAGTTGTCGATTCGTTCCTGAGCTTGTGTTACCGTGGTCCACATGGCACGCAAAGCTCCCAACATTGAATTGAATCCGGAAGAACGGAAGATTTTGGATAACTTGGTCCGATCCCCCACCTCGCCGCAACGGGACGTATTGAGAGCACGCATCGTGTTGCTGGCGGGCGAGGGAAAACGCAACCAAGAGATCCAGACGGCCCTGGGAGTCTCGAAACCGGTAGTGATCAAATGGCGTCGTCGCTTTGCCACTTCTCGATTGCAAGGATTGGCCGATGAGCCCGGTCGGGGTCGGACCGGCTGCCTGATAAGTCAACTCATTTATGGAACGCAACACTAGTGTAACCTCTGCCTTAGATCTTACAAAGGAGTGCACCGATGAGTAGTTCAGTTGCAGTCAGTCAGGTTCGTCAGGCGCCAGAATCGCACAAGCTGCTGGAGTTATATCGGCTTATGCTGCTGGCACGGCGGTTCGACGAGTGCGTCATGGAGTTGTATGCGGCCAAGGAAATTCCGGGCTTCATGCATTTGTATATTGGTGAGGAGGCCGTCGCCGCAGGAGCCTGTGCGGCTTTGGAGCGGGAGGACTACATTACGAGCACTCACCGGGGGCACGGGCATTGCCTTGCCAAAGGTGGCGATCCCAAGTACATGATGGCGGAGCTCTTTGCCAAGTCTGAAGGGTACTGTAAGGGCAAAGGCGGCTCGATGCATATCGCCTGCCTTTCCCTCGGCATCCTGGGCGCCAACGGGATCGTCGGGGGAGGCATACCCATTGCTAGCGGAGCAGCGCTTTCGTCCAAGCTGCTGGGAACAAAGAGAGTAACGGTCTGCTTCTTTGGCGACGGAGCGTCCAATGAAGGGAGTTTTCATGAAAGCCTGAACCTTGCGGGGGTCTGGAAACTCCCAGTGATTTTCCTGTGTGAGAACAACCTCTATGCCCAGACCACTCCCCAGCGAGAACACCAGGCTATCTCGGATGTGGCCAGTCGGGCTGCGGCGTACGGCATACCGGCGGTCGTTGCGGATGGCACAGATGTTCTCGACGTTTATGCCAAAGTCAGCGCTGCTGTCGCGGCGGCGCGGGCAGGCCAGGGGCCCACGCTGGTGGAATGCAAGACGTACCGCTTCCGGGGACATTGGGAGGGTGATCCGCAGCCTTATCGGACGAAGGAGGAGATTGAGGGCTGGACAGAGCGGGACTGTATCTTGACGTTCGAGAAGGCGTTGACAGAAAAGTTCGGTCTGGCGCCAAGTGAATTGAAGGGTTTGCGCGACGAAGTCGAAAGTCAAATGCGCGAGGCGATCGCCTTTGCTCGAAGCTGTCATGCTCCTGAACCGAAGGATGCCTTGACCGATGTTTACACAGCACCTAAACCGGGGAAAGCGCCAACGATCAAGGCGGTTGGTGCGGGGCCGCGGATGGGAACCTACACGATTCGTGCCGCCATCAATAGCACACTTGATTCTATTCTTGCTTCTGACGAGAGGGCATTCTTGCTGGGCGAGGATATAGCCTTGCTCGGGGGCGCGTTTTCCGTAACCAAGGACCTCCTGGCCAAGTACGGTCCCGACCGGGTGAGGAACACGCCAATTTCGGAAAGTGCCATCATCGGCGCTGCCATCGGCTCCTCGCTGACAGGCTTGAAGCCTATTGCGGAGATCATGTTTTGCGATTTCCTTTACGTGGCTATGGATCAGATCGTCAACCAGATGGCCAAAATGAAATACATGTACGGCGGCGATGCCGAGCTTCCGATTGTCGTCCGATGTACATGCGGTGGAGGGTTCTCGGCCGCGGCGCAACATTCACAGAGCAACGAAGCCATGTTCATGCACGTGCCTGGCCTGAAGGTGGTTGTGCCTTCGACGCCGGACGACGCGGCAGGTTTGCTCCTGTCCGCCTTCGAGGACCCAAATCCTGTACTGATATTCGAGCACAAAGGCTTGTATGACGAAACGGGGGAGGTTACCGGCGAACCAGTCCCACTTGGAAAAGCAAAGGTGATTCGTCAGGGTGAGAATCTCACAGTTGTCACCTACGGCAAAATGCGGAAGATCTGTCTTGAGGTGGCAGAGCTATTCGCAAAAGACGGGATCAGCCTCGAGGTGATTGATTTGCGTACCCTCTTGCCCCTCGATGAAGAAGCGATCCTGCACTCGGTAGAGAAGACCGGACGTGTTGCGATCGTTCACGAAGCTCCTCTGACGGCCGGCCCGGGGGCCGAAATCGCAGCTGTTATCGCGCAAAAGGGATTTCACTTCTTGAAATCACCTGTTCAGCGAATCGCCGGTCTCGACGTCCCCATGCCCTTCGCCCCCGTTCTGGAAGGCGCCGCAATTCCCTCGGTCGAGAGGGTCACTAAGGAACTAAGAAAAGCATTGGTCGAGTGAAAAGGGATTCAGGTGTCTTTTGACGTGGTCTTGCTCAACCCATCTGCAGGCAACCCATCATTTCGAGGTGCCAAGAAGGAGTGAAGGAACTCTCCAGCGTGGGTACCGAGACGTTATGGATTACAACGCGCCTCGCAGTTTGGCCGACTGCGATCACCTACAACTCGGGAGGCCTACGGCGGTGGGTGGGACTGCCGAAGAGGATTGACAGCAGAATTCCGGTCCAAACGTCTTGCGAGGTTAATCAGCCAGTGGCTGATCGAGTCACGGGGTTCCCCAGTGCCAGACGTGCCGCTTGCCGACTGCAAGGCGATGGTGGCACAGTGCGGGAATGCGGGATATCTGCTGGCCAACGGAGGAGACACGAAGTGAGCGCAAACCGAGGCAGTATGACTTCCCGCGAGCGAATCGCGGCCGCTATGCGCCATCAGCCGATGGACTGTGTGCCGCTGTCTCTGGACATGCACCCGAGCTACCGTAGCGGCCCTCTCGCTAGCGCCCGCAATCAGTTTGACGTGATTGACGTTTTGACGGCAAAGGGAACCGACCCGACCGTGGACATCTGGTTCCCAGTGCAGGCGCCGCACCCGGATGTCAAGGTCAGTTACTGGCGAGAGCCTGACCCCGATGGGAAGGGTATCCTCCGGTGCAAGGTTTATGAAACGCCCGCCGGGCCCCTGCGCCAAGTAGTGTGGGAAACCGCCGACTGGGAGTCGGCCGACCACATGCTATTTAGCCGCACCACCTGCGGGGAACGTTCTGCTCGCACCCCGGACTTAGAGATGCTTGATGACTACAACGCCCCTCGCGCGAAGGAAGTCCTGATCAAGGATGAGGCGGACCTCCACCGCATGGAGTACCTCTTCCAGCCGCTGTCTGGCCCCGCGCTGGAGAAGTGGCGAGAGGAGGCGCTATACGCCAAGTCGGAGGCGCAGAGACGCAATCTCTTCCTCCATGCCCGGCGCACTTTCGCCGGCTCGGCCATGTTGTGGTTGTGTCGGCCGGAAGACTTCATGTGCCGGATGGTGGACAAGCCGGCCTATGTCGAGTGCTTCCTACGCATCATCCAGGACTGGCAGAACTGGGCCCTCAGCGTGGTACTGGATATCGGAGTGGACATGGTATCGCGTTTCGGGCTATATGATGGTCCGTCTTACTGGGGCACTAAGTACTTCGCGCGGCACCTCGCTCCTTTGATCGAGGAAGAGACGCGGATCGTCCACCAGGGCGGAGCGCTACACGCACACGGACAGTCTGAGGGCCTCACCGCCTATAGGGAGCTGTTTAAAGGCATGAGCGTGGACGTGTTAATGGGCGCTGACGAGGTGCAGGGCGGAGATGATTTCGAGATCCTCGCCCGCGAGCTGGGCAAGCAGAAGGCCTTTTGGGGAGGCATTAACTCGGACGTAACTCTCGCCTCCGGCAGCGAAGAGCAGTTAGAGCAAGCAGTACTCCGCGCCCTTCGGACGCTCGGGACCAACAGCGGGCTGGTGTTATGGCCAGTCTGGTCGGTCTACCACCAGATCTCCTGGGCGCAGGTCGAGGCTTTGGTGAGAGTCTGGCAACGGTACCGCAGCTAGCTGCCACCTCTGGACGAGACAGACCTCAGAGCGTTGCGGGGCGAGAGCCGCAGCGGTCCAGTGGATCTTGAGTCGGGGAAGGCGCGACCCCGGTCGCGCCCCACAGCAGGAAGCCAAGCGGCCGCAGGCGCGGGTATAGTGAAGCCAGTTACGCGACCTTCAGGAAGCCCATGGCGCCCCGCCACCCGTCTCCGGTCAACCCGCGGACATACCACCCCGGGCATGTCCGCGGCCCGATCAGATCCTGCGACATCACGAGCCGGATTGGCTCGCAGAGAGCGTGCGGAAGATTGACACATCATCGCAGCGGAGCAGTCACAAGAGTATAGATCACTCCGTATATGAAACTGGCATCGTTTGAGGTTACAGGGAACTGTTTCACTCCCGTTGAGGTCCGGACTCGCATTTGCCAGTTGGAAGATCCAGTCCACACAAAAGGGAAACTTCATGAATCTGATTAAGGCGTTGATCCTGGGCAGCGTCCTCTGCTCAGTAGTTCTCTGTTTACCCTCCCATTGTGATGCCGTCTCATCGCATGAGCTATCTCTCCAATGGACCAAGTCCGCTCCGTTCCCCGAATCGAGGGCGGATTATGCCGCGGGTGTCCTTGATGGCAAGCTCGTGATTGCCGGGGGCACGTATTGGGAGGGGTCGAAAGGCCATTGGATCAAGAAACAATTCTCTGCGAGCACGCATGCTTTTGACCCCGTCAGCCAGGTTTGGGAGAAGCTTCCGGACCTTCCTACACCCTTGGCCTGCGCAGCTTCGGCTGTGATCGAAAACAAGCTGTTCGTGCTGGGCGGCTATACTGGAACCGAAGTCAGCCGGGAGATTTATACCCTGGCAAAACATCCTGGCGGCTACACTTGGACAGAATTCGGCACCTTGCCTTTTGACCGCATTTTTGCCAGGGCGGTGAGTGTGGGAAGGCGAATATACTTGCTGGGAGGAACGACCCAGTTCGAGCCCTTGGATCCCACGGGTACCTGCTGCACCTCAAGAACCGCGACCAATTGCTTTATGGTGCTCGATACAGCTTATCCTGAAAAGGGTTGGAGTCAGCTAGCTTCTTTGCCCGGTCCTCTGCGCTGGTACTTCAGCACCGCGACCGACGGGAAACAGATCTGGATGTTTGGCGGGATGTTTCAGGCGCGGCCACAAGATCGGACCGCCAACTATAGTACCCTGGTCTTCCGTTACGACATTGTGAGAGCACGTTGGGAAGCCATGCAGCCTCTGCCAGAGGAAGATCCTAAGGCCGGTCCCCCTACGCCTGTTGTGGTGAAGAACAGAATTATTCTAGTCACCGACCTCAAGAAAGTCTGGCAATTAGACCTGAGGAGTCTGAAGTACAGCGAGCTCCCGCCTCTCCCCGAAGCCGCTTCGGTGGATACCTTTGTATGGCTCAAGAACCGAATCGTCGGAGCCGGGGGCGAAAATGAAATCGAAGGACCCCGACGCCGATCAGAATGGACGTTTATCGGCCAGTTCAGTGCCAAATAACTCTTCCCTATTCCAAGCGGTTTCGAGAAAGGAAGGTAAGTACGTGAAGAACCCTGACCCGAAGGCTGATGAAACGGTAAAACGTCTCCTCGATTACCTGGAGCCACGTATCGATCTGAAACACGTGGGCCAGGTGTCAGCACGGCATCGAGCCGCTTTGAGATACGAAAGAGTCGATAGACTGCCCGTGGTTTGTTATGTTCCCTATGAAGGAGAGTTGTTTGTCCCCTATCCCTATCCGGAGGCTTTCGCCGACCCCGCCAAGATGATGGTCAACGAACTGCTGATCGGATTCACTTCGATCTATCACGCGGTTGACCTGAAAGACGACTCCCCCTACACGCTTCGTCCTAACCTAGGAGTGGGCATTGTCGCTTCTATGTTTGGAGCCGAGATTCGATTAGTCGGGAATGAAATGCCGTGGGTCATGCCGCTGGCTGGGGGACTGAAGGGATTGAGGCGCGCAGTTCTCGATGCGCAGCCGGACACCCACGCGGGTCTGATCCCTCGGGCACTTGACCAATACGGTTATTTCAAGAAAGTGCTCGAAGATTATCCGAATTGCCGGGCTGGCTTACAGATTATTCTGCCTGACTTGCAAGGTCCTTTCAGCACCCTTGAAATGCTTTGGGGGACCGGAATCTACGAGACAATATACGACAACCCGGAAGAAATAATGGCTTTGCTGGACAGGGTAACGGAAGCGATGTTAATTGCGTACGAGCGTTTGAAACCCGAGGTCCGCGACAACATTGGCCCGGACTGCCACTATTGCCACGCCATGGGCTTCAAAGGCAGATACCTCATCCGAAATGACTCATCAATAAACATCTCACCCGAGCAGTATCGCCAAATTCTGAGACCGTCTGACACCCGTTTGATAGCAAGAATAGGGAGTGTCGGGATTCACTTTTGCGGCAACGGTCAGCACCAAGTGGAAAACTTCTTACATATACCGGGAGTTGATTGCCTTGACCTCGGTAACCCGGAATTGATGAACCTCGACTGGCTCTACCAGCGCGCTTCTCGTCAAGAAGTTCCTTTGGTAGGCCTTGCCGTTCCTGAAACGGAATTCACGGCCGATCAGGTCATCAGGCGGTTCCCAAGCGGAGTGATCTGCGTCTATCAACCCAAGACGCTCACAGAGGCCCGGGCATTCGTTCGACGTTATGACGGTGAGAAATCTCAAAGAAACGACAATGAATTGAAACTATAGTCGTACGGAGGGGAGAAATGATCTTGGCTACACGGCATGTCGGAATCGTAGTTCAGGATTTGGAACGGTGTTTGGAGTTCTGGCGTGATTTGATGGGGGTGAAGGTCGCGGTAGATTTCTGGGAGGAAGGAACGTTTATTGACACCGTTCAAAGTCTGAACGGGGTAAGGGTGCACATGATCAAACTGACTGCACCAGACGGTTCCATGATTGAACTGCTGAAGGACGAATCACACCCAACTCCACCCGCCGAACGGAACACCCTCTGCGACCGCGGCATTCGTCACATTGCGTTTACCGTAGCGGATGTCGGCGCATCGTGGCGCCGCCTCAGCGAAAGCGGTTGCCAGACGCTAAGCGCGCCGATTACTTCTCCTGACGGGAAAGCGAGGCTCTTCTTTGCAAGAGACCCTGAAGGCAACCTGCTGGAGATCGTGCAGATGCTCGAGAACAAATGAGGGCGCGCGTTGACTTGCTGCAAAGGAAGAATCTGTCAGCCTCCGATATGATTTACTCTTTCTACTGAAGCGCAAGGGGGAAAACTGATCGCATGATGAGGCAACCCGATTTTCACCGATTCCTGACCGCCGTTGGAGGAGGAATTCCCGACCGCGTACCGCAGGCGGAAATTCACATCGACACGGAGATCAAAGAACTGGTTCTTGGCCATCCCATTTCCACCCTGCAGGATGAAGTGGATTTTTGGGTCGAGGCTGGTTACGACTATGTCTTCGTTTCTACCACAGGCCAACTGATCACAGACCGCACCTCAGAGGAGCCCTTGTCTGACCGGCCGAGCGGCAGCGTTCACGTGCACCGATGGGCAATATCAGGGTGTGGCCAAGTACCAAACTGGCAAGGGTTTGAGAGCCACTCCTGGATAAAAGAAGGAGAAGTCGACTATAGCGCCGTGGACGGTCTGCGTGGGTTGCTTCCGGAGGGCATGCTCGCAGTGGCCAATCAAGGTCCCCTTTATTCGGGTGTCTGTCGGCTCATGGGATTGGAAAGCTTCTCCTCCGCCTTATATGAAGACCCAGACCTGATCTCGGCGATCTACGAGAAAGTGGGCGGGTTGTGTGTCAAGATTGTCGAAGCCAATGCGCAGAAGGAATGGGTCGGCGCCATCGGTTTAGGTGACGATATCGCCTATGACAAAACCCTCCTCACTTCCCCGGCGGTATTCCGTCAATACGCTTTGCCTTATTACCGCAGGATTGGAGAGATTTGCCGGCGGTACCGGAAGCCTCTGATCTACCATTCGGACGGCAACGTCCTTCCTGTCATTGACGACCTGGTTCAAGACGTTGGCATCTCGGCGCTTCATCCGATTGAACCGAAAGCCATGGATATCAGGCAACTGAAGCGCGACTACGGCAGCCGCGTAGCGTTGATGGGAAATGTGGATGTTGATCTCTTGAGCCGCGGCACACCGGATGAAGTTGCGGCACACACGAAGGAATTGCTACGCGACGCCGCTCCAGGCGGTGGTTACTTACTGGGTTCGAGTAACTCAATCACGTACTATGTCCCCCTGGGAAACTACCGTGCGATGTTAGACACGCTCGAGCAGTTCGGCTCTTATCCTATATCCCTTTAGCCTCTTGAATCCCCCCTCCTACAGGGCTTCTAATATCCGTCTATCATGCCAGCATCTTTCTGAGTTGCTCGGCTATCCTTTGTGAATGGTCGCCGTTGCCCTTACTGTCAGCAAGTCTTTCGTATCCGTCCGGTGAACCCACCTTCCGCGGTTGAAGTCCCTGCCTGATAATTCCTCTACAGTTGATCTGCGAGACTCCATGCGCGGAGCACGCATGTATTAGCCGAACTTTCGCAGTTGAGGGGTCATTGAGGCAGTAAGTGTTGTGTTTTCAGCAAAGCGGTCTCGAAGGTCTACACTACATTTTCAACTCCAGTGTGGCCGCCGAGTCCTGTTCCG
>Ga0187877_1003761_pt1 | contig 12125 bp, 8 predicted proteins | sample June2016WEW_17_1_3_FD_132430 | JGI IMG/M metagenome (GOLD analysis project Ga0187877, IMG submission 132430) | Peatland microbial communities from SPRUCE experiment site at the Marcell Experimental Forest, Minnesota, USA - June2016WEW_17_100 | ecosystem: Environmental > Terrestrial > Soil >... | reverse complement strand
TGCGGCCTGCAAGGCCTCCATTCCCTCCCGGTCAACCTTGAGTTCCTTCGCCACCTCGACGGCGTAGACGCGAACCCTTTGCAAGTGGTCGTGAGTTGTCTGATCCTTGGCCTCGATGGCGAGCGCGAGCACCTCGATCGTGCGCAGGTGCAGGTCGGCCATCTCTTGCACGTGCCGCTTCTCGTCTTCCAGTTTGCCGAGGTAAAGGTGGTAGGAACGGTAGATAAGGTAGACCACCGGAAGCGTCAGCAACGACGTCTGCCAGTCGGTAAAGCCGTGCAGCCAGCTCATCATGCCGGCCACGCCCGCGCCCACCAGGTAGTAAGGGAAGCTCCAGAAGTAGCAGTCTACCCAAATCTTTCGTAGCGACCTGCGCTCCGTCAACGAGACGACGACCGCAAGCGGAAGCGTGGTGGCCACGAAATACATGCAGGCCGCCAGGAATAGCGATGTCGAGGGGTTATTCACTGCGTGATGCAACAAAGCGTAGCGATACGCAACGAAGGTCACCGCGATGGCCAGCGCCGTCGAGCAGACGTTGAAGGCGACTAGAATCGGAATCGGACGATCGCGACCAAGGCACTGCACTACCACCGCCGCGCAGCCTAGAGCCATGGCTTCCGAAAAGCTCAGTTCCAGCACGCCCAGCAGTAGAAATAGAAAGTTGACCGACATCGTCCCGGTAATCCCGGGCAAGCTCACCTTGAGCCGCGAAGCCGCCAGCGCAATCACCAGATAACAGAAAAATTTGAGCGGATTTTCGCTCCTGCCGTGCAAGATCGAGTAGGTCAGGACGGCCGTTCCGCAGAGCACGACCACGGTAATAAAAAAGCGTGGCGCGGCGCTCATGTTCTTCCAGGATTGCGGACTGGTTTTCACCTTCGACGAACTCCTCCCCAGGAAGCCGGGTGGCAATTCCCAGGCGTAAAAACAAGGGGAATGTTTATTGATAACAGGCACCGGACCGGCAGGAAAGCATTCGGATATTTGGAGGTAAACTTCCGTAACTCAGGACGGTGACCTTTTGCCCCTGCTTGGCCCCTCCGAGCGCCCGAAATACTGCTCTTAAGTCGTAGAAAAAATAGATAGTGCCGACCACCCCTGAACCAGGAACTTGGCGCCCCGCCGCATCGTATAACCAATAGGTTTGACTTGCCAGAACCCACCGGCCTAACATGAATGACTCTCTCCCAGGAGTGTTCCCCGGAATGATCGGCCAGACGAAGATCGACCAGACGAAGATCGACCAGACCATGATCGGCCAGACCGTCTCGCACTACCGTGTTCTCTCGCAGTTGGGCGGCGGGGGTATGGGCGTTGTGTACGAAGCCGAGGACATCAATCTGGGCCGCCACGTCGCGCTCAAGTTCCTGCCACCCGACACGGAAAAAGATCCTCTCGCGCTCGACCGTTTCCAGCGCGAAGCGCGCGCGGCCTCCGCCCTAAACCACCCGAATATCTGCACCATCTACGAAATTGGCGAGGACAGCGGACGCCACTTCATCGCCATGGAGTTGCTGGAAGGCGAGACGCTCAAGAGCCGCATCCACGGTCAGCCCCTGGAACTCGAACCATTGCTCAATCTCGGCACGCAGATCGCCGACGCTCTCGACGCCGCCCATGCCAAAGGGATCATCCACCGCGACATCAAACCCGCCAACATTTTCGTGACCAGTCGCAACCAGGCGAAGATTCTCGATTTCGGCCTGGCCAAGCGCACCGTCAAACCTTCCCTCCTGTCCGACGCCACCCTCGGTTCCGCCGCGACCGTGGACGAGCCCTTCCTGACCAGCCCCGGATCGACCGTCGGCACCGTGGCGTACATGTCTCCGGAGCAGGCGCGCGGCAAGGATCTCGACACCCGCACCGATCTATTCTCTTTCGGCGCCGTGCTCTATGAGATGGCCACCGGCGCCTCGCCCTTCCGCGGAGACACCTCCGCAGTTATTTTCGACGCAATTCTGAATCGCGCGCCGGCGTCACCGCTTCGCCTGAACCCGGATTTGCCTTTGCACTTCGAAGAAATCCTGCACAAGCTGCTCGAAAAAGACCGCGACCTGCGCCACCAGAGCGCCGCCGACGTGCGCTCCGACTTGAAGCGCCTGAAACGCGACTCCGAATCGGGCTCGATTTCGGCCGCGACTTCTTCCAGCTCTTCCATTCATAAACCCCCGGCGTCATCCCGCAAGCTGCCCCTGTGGCTGATCCCGGCTCTGATCGTCGCGGTCGTCGCCGCCGGCGTTGGCTTCGTGTTTCTCAAGCGCGGCCACGCGCTCACCGAGAAAGATTCGATCCTGATCGCCGATTTCGTAAACACCACCGCCGACCCGGTCTTCGATGGCACGCTCAAGAAAGCGCTGGCCGTTGATCTGGGGCAATCCCCGTATCTGAACGTCTTCCCCGAACAGAAGATCCGCCAGACATTGCAGTTCATGGGCCGCAGCCCCGGCGACCGCATCACCAGCGAAGTCGGCCGCGAAATCTGCCTGCGCGACGGTATCAAGGCCATGCTCAATGGCAGCATTGACAGCGTCGGAGGCCAGTACGTCATCAGTCTGGAAGCAACCAACGTTGCCTCCGGCGATTCTCTAGGACGCCAGCAAGCGCAGGCCGAACGAAAAGAAGATGTGCTCAATGCGCTGCACAGCGCCGCCACCAAATTGCGCGCTCAACTCGGCGAGTCGCTGTCCATGGTGCAGAAATACGACATGTCTCTTTCCCAGGCCACCACTTCATCGCTTGACGCCCTGAAGGCGCTGAGCCTGGGCGATGCCAAGCACACCATGGGCGACGATCTGGCTGCGATCCCGAACTATCAGCGCGCCGTCGAGATCGACCCCAATTTCGCCATGGCCTACGCTCGACTCGGCACGGCCTACAGCAACCTTGGGCAAACCGAGTTGTCGGAGCAGAACCGCCAGAAGGCTTTTGAGCTTCGTGATCGCGCCAGCGAGCGCGAGAAGCTCTACATCATGTCCCACTATTATGCCGACAGCGGCCAACTCGACAAAGGCATTACCGCCTACGAACTCTATCGTCAAACCTACCCGCGGGATTCCACTCCCTTCGTCAATCTGGCGGGTATCTATAACCAGCTGGGACAATTCGATAACGCGTTGGAGAACGCAAAGCATGCCGTGGAGCTCGACCCCGACCAGGCAAGCGGCTATTCGAATGTCGCCGAGGCCTACGTGGGGCTGAACCGGATCGAGGAAGCGCGCACCACTATCAACACCGCACTCCAGCACAAGGCGTCGGCTCCGGGCTTCCATCTAGGGCTGGCTATGTTGGACTGGTGTGAAGGCAAAGAAGCCGAAATGGAGAAGGAACTGCAAAGTGCATCCGCGACTCCCGATGGAGAGGCGGGCGCCCTCGGATTGCGCGCGGGCATCGCCAGCACCCGCGGGCAAGTGCGCCAAGCGCGGGAATTTGCGCGCCAGAACGAAGATGCGTTGGATCGCCTGCACCTGCAAGGCCGCGCCGATATGGAAGCACAGCTTGCCATCTTCGAGGCAGTGGTGGGAAATCGTGCCGAAGCCAACCGCGAGGCCAGCGAGGCGCTTCGATTATCCCGAACAGTTTCTGTGACGGGGAGTGTGGCTACGACGTTCGCCATATTGCGCCAGGATCAGAAGGCGATCGCATTGGCCGACGAAATCCAGCGCGCCCATCCGAACGATAGCATGGCAGTGAACGTGACCGTCCCCATGATCCGAGCGGTCGCCGCCCTGCGGCCCGCGAATTCCGCCAAAAGCGACCCGGCAAAAGCCATTGACTTTCTGAACACCGCGGCCCTGTACGCTCGTGCCAATGCCGGCGTTTTCTACGTACGAGGCTTGGCCTATGAGCAGGCTGGACGCTACGCCGAAGCCCAGCAGGATTTCCAAAAGGTCCTGGAAATGAAATCCCACAACGGTCCCGACATAGCGTCCGTAATCGCTCAACTGGAGTTGGGCCGGTTGTATCAGAAGCAAGGCGACATCCCCAAGGCTCGCATCGCCTATCAAAACTTTCTCGCCGCCTGGAAAGACGCCGACCCCGACGTCCCCCTCCTCCACGAAGCCAAAGCCGAATACGCGAAACTGCAATAGAGCCACGACAAGCCGCGTCTCAGGCCCGCAGCCCCGATGAGCCGGTGGAGCGACGGGCGTCCTCGCCCGTCCAGCAGTAACGTGGCCGGGCGGGGACGCCCAGTACGCGCGCGGGGCGTCGCCGAGTTTATAGGAAGCAAGCCAACGGAGCAGGCGTCATTGCCCGACTCCAGAAGGGCGCGGCAACAATCTCGTGGAGTTTAGAATGAAGGCCAATTCCGAAGTAACGTGAATGAAGGCCGCGAGCAGGGGATTCAGCAGGCCAAAAGCTGCCATGCCAACTCCTACGCTGTCCACGACCAGCGTGCCAACGAAATTCTGCATGATGATCTCGTGACAATGTCGCGCCAGCCGCAAGGTCTCGACAAGCTTGGACAGATCGCTTCCGATTAGGATCACGTCCGCGCTCTCCCGGGCCACGTGAGTTCCCGAGCCCATAGCAATCCCAACGTTGGCTTCCACCAGAGCGGGAGCGTCGTTGATGCCGTCACCGATCATGGCGACTTTGCGCCCCTTGCTACGCAGGTCAGTGACCCACTTTGCTTTCTGCTCCGGCAGGAGCCCTCCCACCGCCTCGTCCACGCCAAGATCGCGGCCAACCGATGAAGTTGCAGCTTGTGTGTCTCCGCTTAACAGAACAGTTTTCAAACCCATCCGTCGCATTGCCGCAACCGCATTCTTGGCTTCCGGCCGCAAAATGTCCGCAATTCGGACGCTCCCAAGAACTTGCCCAGCTCGAGCGACGTAGACTTCCGACGCCCCGTCCGCACCGTTACTAGGCATGGGCAAACCCCTCGTCAGGCCGTGCTCCACGAGGAGCGCCAGACTTCCCACAAGGATCTCCTCGCCTTCATAACTCACCCTGACGCCTCTTCCCGGCGTGTACGAGAATTCCTCAGGCTCCATGAGAGGAACGCCGAGCTCTGTTGCCCGCGCCACAATTGCCTTGGCGAGCGGGTGTTCAGATTTACGCTCCGCAATGCTGGCCGCGGCTAAGATCTGTTGTTCCCCGAAGCCATTGGCAGAAACGACTTCCCGGATCTGCGGGGTACCGAAAGTTAGCGTACCCGTCTTGTCCAGGAGCACGGTGTCCACGGCCGCCAGCGCTTCCAGATACAGGCCCCCTTTAATGATGGCTCCCTGATGCGCCGCTCGGCCGATTGCACCGAGAATTGCAAGAGGAGTTCCAGCCGCAATGCCACACGCCCCGGCAACGATTACGACCGAAATTGTTGACCTGACATTGTGAGTGACGATGAACGTCAGAACCGCTGCCCCGAGGGCAAAATACACAAGGTAGCCCGCTAGTCGATCGGCGGTCTTCTGAATGGGAGCCCGTGACTTCTCCGCCCGTTCGACGGCTTCAATGATTCTCCCAAACGTAGTGTCGCGGCCCAGTTTCTGAGCGCCGATTTCCAAAGCGCCCGATTGATTGATGGTTCCGGCGTAGACCACGTCTCCGAGCGCCTTCTCCACCGGCATGGCCTCGCCGGTAATCGCCGCTTGTTCGACAAAAGAACGTCCGCCGAGCACGACACCGTCCACCGGGATGTGCCCGCCCGGTTTCACAATGACAGTGTCACCGGCTTGAACCTGGTTAGACGGCATTTCCAACACCTCACCGCCACGCCTGACCGTGACAGTCCTAGGAAGAAAATCTAAGAGATCCTGAATGGCGCGTCGACCCCGCCCCACCGTAAGGCCCTCCAATACTTCGGCGGCAAGGACGAAGCCCGTGATAACCAGTGCGGTGAAGAACTCCCCGATGGCTAGCGCCGAGAGAAGAGCAATCGTCATCGAGAGTTCCATCGTCATCTTTCGTTCGACGATGTTCTCGAAGGCTTCCTTGAAAATGGGATATCCGCCGATCAGGGCAGCGGCGATGCCAATTACACTGATGTGCGGAAATGGTTCCCAAAGCCGAAACCAGACTGTAACCGCAGCTAAGGCCACAAAAGCGATGCGGCCGAGGTCAGCCCACCCGAATGCCTGATCGTGCTCGGCGTGATCGTGCTCGGAAGGTTCCGAGGTCTTGGGCTGTCTTATCTCCGCAGTGTCCGAGTTCTCGCGAGGCTGAGGACTGTTTGCAGCGTTTCTTTCGGTCAAATGCGGAGCACTCATACCAACGTCCCTTCTGTGACGCGGGGGCCGATCATTTCAAATAGGACTTGACCATGCCGATGACTTCGTCAGCGGCCACCACCTGTTGCGAGGTTGGCCTTTGTTTGCCATTCAGAACGTGGCTGCGGATGTGACCTTCTAAAAGCTCCGCCATCAGGCTGTTCATGGCTCCTCTGGCCGCGCTCATCACTTGCAGCACTTCAGAGCATTCGCGCTCTTCGGTGAGCGCTCGCACCAGGGCCTGTACCTGCCCTTGAATGCGTTTTGCTCTTAGGATTAGCTTCTGTTTATCTTTGATCGTATGACTCATTTTCCAGATCCTGACATACCATACCAGGTATGGTATTAAATACTAACGTTCAGAATTCAACCAGATTTGAAGTGAAAGCGCAAGAAATAAGGGCAGCACGGTCGAAACCGTACTGCCCTTACCGGGGAAGGACATCCCTTAAAAGTGGAACCCAATCTGCGCCGTCAGTGCGCGCGGCGTCACATAGTGCGTCCCGCTGAAGGTCGAAAGAAAGTTATACAGCGCCAGCTTGTTCGTCACATTGATGGCGGTGAGCGTAAGACTCCATTTGTAATGATCACCCTTGAACAGGTTATCGTCGCCTACCGACGCATCAAACAAGTTGCGCGACGCGATGCGCGGCGGATGGAGGTCGTCGTTCTCGGTGTTCGGCGCCGGTACCTTTATCAGATTGGAGCCGAACTGCGATGCGGCACAATTGTAAGGCAGAGGCGCGGTCGGAGTTGCATGCTGAGATCCGCAATAGAACCCGGCCTCAGCTTCCTGATCGCCAGAAAGTGGCACCTGGCCCACGTTGGCAGCCATCAGGCTCACGTTCTGCACATTGTTGATGAGAACTGATTGCGGGCAATTGTTGCCGGCATTTGCACCGTAACAGGGCGTCGCGCCCGCCACCAGTCCGCTGTCATACCGCCAATTGAAGCCAAACCATGGGCCAAGCTTCCAGGGCTGATATTGCAAGTGGGTTGTCTGATTGAAATGCTCGTCGTGGTCGATACGGAACGGCCCCACCGGGATCGGAGTGGAACCGGCTCCGCCGATCTGGGGAGTGAAGAACCGGGCCGATACGCTCGAGAAGACCATCAGCGCCGAGAAGCCGTGCAAGCTCGGCACGCTCACGCGGCCGGCATATCCAGGAATTTTCGAGTTGTGCCACTCAATGGGGAACGTGATTGGAGTATTGCCGAGCACGCTGAAATCGTAGCCGTTGTGCGTGTACTTCGTGATCCACTCGCCGGAAAAGACCAGATACCGCCCGAAAGCTTGCTCCAGGCCAGCGTGGAATTCATTGCGAAAGCCGGGACTCAACGGATTCGCTGCCAGCCCAGTAACGGGATTGCAGGCGAGGAGCGGATTGAGGACAGCATTGGCGCATCCGATGCTGGAAAGTACCAGATTCTCATTAAAGGGAGATTCCAGCGTGCGCGCGTACGAAACGCGAAGGATCGTGTTCGTCTTCTTGACGTTGTACGCGATTCCGAGACGAGGTTCGGCTTGCCGCGCAATGGTGATCCCGTTGTAGAGATCGCCGCGTATCCCGAGGTTCAAAGACCAGTTTCCTACCGTGATCGCGTCCCGAACGTAGAGAGCAAGCTCTTTCACGTCTGTGCGGCCATTGAAGGTGTAAGGGCTTCCGCCGCGGGTCAAATCGTAGGGAAGCAGGGTCGGATTGAAATAAGGGTAAAGAGCCGTGCCCGGTGCGTTCGGGTTATTTGGGAATGGCGGGTCCGTGCCCGGGCCGACGTTGGGCTGGTTCGCGCCGGTGCATTGCGACGGATCGGTGATCCCCGGCGCGGGCGCCGCAACAAATGGGAACGGATTCACTGCGCTCGTAGCCGCGGACGTTATGCAGGGCGCGTTGAAGGTTGGATCGACAATGCCGAGAGTGTCATTCTCCCGGAGCAACGTTTGTTCGTAGGTGGCTCCAGCCTTGATGTTATTCACCCCTTTGACGTAGGAGATATCGGATCGAATCCCCATGTTCGTGAGGGTACGGTTCTGCCCCACTGACTGTCTCTGCAGACTCGGCGGCCCCAGGTCCGCGAAAGGATCCTTGCTGGGGTAATAGTTGTAATCGTCGCGGCGGACGAACGCCCCCAAGGTAAATACGGAGTTCGTACTCACCACGCGTGTCCACGAAGGAGCGATGTTAAAGCTCCCAATCTTGGAGCGTTGGTCGGTCGGTCCAACCGTATCGCCATTGGGAGCCACGCCGCCATAAACTGCCATTTGTGGCTCAATCCCGTACAGTCCGATCCAGGGCGTCGCATTCTGAGCGTCCTGTGAATTCGGCGTCTGGAACCAGCTCCGGCTGTAGCCGAAGTCGAAGTGAATCGAATCGGCGGATGAGATTTGATAGTCCACGCGATCAAACAGGTTTTCTTCGTTGCCCTTGTCGTGCGAGACCGCAAATTCCGGCGGATCCAGGAATCGGCCGGAGTTCAAACCGCCTATGGAAATGAAATTCCCCCAGTTCTTTCCTCCGTAAGCGAGATCGCCGGCCACGTTGGAGGATCCAAATGCCCCGTAGGAAGCGGTCACGCTGCCATGAGGCGTGGTTACGCCCTGGCCTGAGCGCGTAGTCGCCACAATCACCACGCTGGTCTTACCGCCGTATTCCGCGGGCGGCGCGCCGGATATGACTTCCATCGATTGGATGGACTCGACGGGAAGCTGGTTGGAGAAGACTTTGCTTTGCTGGTCGGTAATCGCCTGGCCGTCGATGGAGAACGAATTCTCCGCGTGGTCGCCGATCCCGTGGAAGAGGCCGTTGGAATCCGCAGCGATTCCCGGCGTGGACAGAGTAACCAGAGAACTCAGGGACGACGACGCGCTTTCCAGGGGAAGCCTGTCGAACAACGACTTGTCGATGTCGGAGTGGAAGGTGGGATCGTTCTCCACTAGATCTCCCGCAGACTCGACCGTCACCGTGTCGATGCCGGTGGCCACCGTCAAACTAACACTCACAGTCACGGGCACTACCGACCGGACATCCACATCCTGCGCGATCTGAGCGAATCCAGCAGCCTTCACCGTCGTGTGATACGGATTAAACGGCACGTTCGTAAAACTGAAGTTCCCTTTGCTATCTGTGGTGGTCGTTCGGTCATAGCCGCTGACCGGGTTATGAATCTCGACACTTGCATTCGGAACCAGCGCGCCCGAAGGGTCCAAAACGCTACCGTTAATCGATCCCGAACTTCCGCTCGACTGCGCACTCGCAGCCCCAGCACTCAACACAAAAGCAGCGGCCACAATAGCCGCAGCCGGCCAACTCCTGTAAAACGATCGCATGATTCCTCCAATAATGGTTCTGGGGCGAGTCCGATCACAAATCTTCCGATCACAGATCTGAAGATAAAAGATCGAAGATCGCCGTGGTTTGGGAAATATTTATTGGAATTGGGCGCGGAATCAGAACGCAGGTGGAGGACGAATAAACTGGGTAGTGACGGGACGGAAGACCACGGACACTTCTGCCACTAGAATCGCCAGCGCTGCCGTGATCAAAACCGGCGCGGACGCAACCGGCGCGGTACTGAGTCCGGCGTGAGCGGTCGCGCAAATCGAGCAGGTGTGGTGGGATGTGGTTGAGTTCTCGGGATGCGAGTGGGTGGCCTGCACCGTCCCCATCACGCACACCAGGGCGACCGAGAGCACACACACGGCTCTGACGAATCCGCCCCGCTTTCCCCAGACCCTTATCATGCCATCCCCACGTTCCTTATTTAGACGCGGTGCCTTTACACGATTCTATCGTTAGATGGTCGTCTGCGGGTGCCCGGCGCGCGAAAAAATGATCCTCCGCGTACACCCTCCGGAACATGGCCTACCGGCTCCCGGACGACCAGAACCAACAATAACACTATCACCGGCCCTGGCATTCTCCGACAATCGTTGCAGGGATCACCGACGCTCGTTTGTTGCGCCGCCACCTGCGTCTTAATTCGATCTTTCGGGGTTGCACCTGCGCTTGCTCCATGCGGGCCCTGCGAAGTCAGACCCAGGGAGAAGTACTATGTCGGGACAAGTCATTTTGTATTTTGACGACCAAGCGGACGCGTTGCGCTTCGCCCTGGCCGCAGGTTCAGTGATGGCGGGAGACGAAACTCGCGCCACCGGCGATTTGGTCCAGGAAACGGCGCGAGTCACGCGCATCCGTCTGGACGCCGCAAACAAAGGAAAGGGCAAGCAACCCAATCCTCCCGAGCGCACTGCGTAAACCGCGCCGCTGCGCCCGGTTTTCACCCGCGCATTGAACCGTAGAACGAAGGCCCCGGCGTCCATGCCGCCGCCTTCCATTAGAATGTCTGCTATGCCCATCGCTGAACAGACTTCATCTTCATCTTCATCGTCATCTAGCGCGCTCGACCTCACCTGGGTCCGCTCGCAGTTCCCGGCGCTCGCGCAAACTGTCAACGAGCATTCCAATAAACGCCCTGCAGTTTTTCTGGATGGGCCAGGTGGCTCGCAGGTGCCGCGGCAGGTGATTGATGCCATCGCGGACTATCTGGCGCGCAACAATGCCAACACGGGCGGCGCTTACCAAACCAGCCGCAACACCGACCGCATGATCGCAGAAGCGCGGTCGGCGATGGGTGATTTTCTGAATTGCGATGCCGACGAAATCGTTTTCGGCCCGAACATGACGACGCTGACTTACGCCATGAGCCGCGCGCTCGGACGCGAACTCGGGCCCGGCGACGAGATCGTGCTCACCCTGCTCGACCACGACGCGAACTTCTCGCCCTGGAAGGCGCTAGAAGAAAAAGGCGTGACCATCCGCACCGTGAAGTTCAACGAAGGCGATTGCACGCTCGACATGCGCGACATGGCGGCAAAAATTGGCGATCGCACGCGGCTGGTTGCGGTTGGATACGCGTCGAACGCCGTGGGCACAATCAACGATGTCGCCGAAGTGGTACGGCTGGCACGCCAAGCGGGAGCGCTGACTTACATCGACGCCGTCCACTACGCTCCGCACGGACCGATTGACGTGCGCGCCCTCGACTGCGATTTTCTGGTCTGCTCGACGTACAAATTTTTCGGTCCGCACATGGGTGTTCTCTACGGCAAGCGCGAGCATTTGAAGAGGTTTCGCCCGTATAAACTCCGCCCCAACACCAATAACATTCCCAACTGTTGGGAATGGGGGACGCTGAACCACGAGTGCATAGCAGGCATCAAAGCCTGCGTCGATTACTGGGAGGAACTCGGCCGCCGCGCGCAGCCTGCGGTCACGACCCGCCGCGCCGCGATCCTGGCCGCGTACGAAGCCATCCATGGGCACGAGCGCAAGATGATGGAGAAGATGATCGCGGGCTTGCTTGCCATTCGCGGATTAAAGCTCTACGGCATCAGCGACCCGCGGCGCTTTGAAAATCGTTCCGACGAGAGATGCCCGACGTTCGCGGTCCGCATTGAAGGCCACACGCCGCTCGAACTGGCAACGAAGCTCGGCGAGCGCGGCTTCTTCACCTGGGACGGAAACTACTATGCCCTGAACCTGACCGAACAGTTAGACGTCGAGCGCCTGGGAGGATTTCTCCGCATAGGACTGGTGCACTACAACACGATGGAAGAAGTAGAGCGACTGCTGAAGGCGCTGCGGAAGATAGTAGGTTGACCTGACGAAAATCACGTAGGGACGGCCGCCCTCGTGAGCCTGCCCTGAGCGAAGTCGAAGGGTCCAGTCGGGCGAAGCCCGACAGCGCCTTCGTCAGCTCAACTCTTCCACGCGGTCTCCGCGTCCTACCAGCGCTATAGTCGCCAGTCCAATGAACAGACCGTGCTCGACGATGCCGGGAACGTTGCTGAGTGCCAGCGACAGCGCCGATGGATCCGCGATCTTCCCAAAGCTGCAATCGAGAATCTGATTGCCG
>Ga0187877_1003754_pt1 | contig 12136 bp, 7 predicted proteins | sample June2016WEW_17_1_3_FD_132430 | JGI IMG/M metagenome (GOLD analysis project Ga0187877, IMG submission 132430) | Peatland microbial communities from SPRUCE experiment site at the Marcell Experimental Forest, Minnesota, USA - June2016WEW_17_100 | ecosystem: Environmental > Terrestrial > Soil >... | reverse complement strand
GCGGCGGGCCTCCGCCATGCGCTCGAGGAGCCCTTCTTCGTGCTCGCCACGCAAAACCCCATCGAGATGGAAGGGACCTACCCACTCCCCGAGGCCCAACTGGATCGGTTCATGTTCAATGTGGTCATGGACTATCTGCCGGAGGATGAAGAGGTGGCCGTGGTTACGCGGACGACCGCCGGGACGCCGGCGCCCATCGCCGCGCTGTTCACCGGCCAGGACGTGCTGGGCTTCCACGACCTGGTCCGCAGGGTGCCCATCGCCCAGGAGATGGTGCGTTACGCGGTCAAGCTGGCGGCCGCTTCCCGCCCGCGCCAGCCGGGCGCGCCCGGCTTCATCAACGAGTGGGCCAATTGGGGCGCGGGCACGCGGGCCGGCCAATTCCTGGTCCTGGGGGCCAAAGCCCGCGCCATCATCAAAGGCCGGGTGCATGTCAGCGCCGAGGACATCCAGGCCCTGGCTTACCCCACGTTGCGCCATCGCATCTTGCTCAACTACCGCGCCGAAGCCGAAGGCATCACCGTCGAGGCGGTGATTAAGAGGTTGCTCGAGACGATACCGCCGCCCGTTGCCGTATGAGCGCAGCCAGTCCGAAGTCCGAAGTCCGAAGGTCGAAGGTCGAAGGCCAAACTCCGCACTCCCCACTCCCCACTCCCCATTCCGCAGTCCAAGCCGCCTCGCTCATCGACCCGCGGACCTTGATGAGCATTCGCAATCTGGAACTGCGCGCCCGGGTGGTCGTCGAGGGCTTTTGGACCGGCTTGCATCGGAGCCCTTATCATGGCTTTTCCGTCGAGTTCACCGAATATCGACAGTACTCCCCGGACGATGATCCGCGTTACCTGGACTGGCGCGTGTTCGCCCGGAGCGACCGTTATTTCATCAAGAAATTCGAGGACGAGACCAACCTGCGCTGCTATGTGCTGGCCGACCGGAGCCGTTCGATGGCCTACGGTTCGACGGGCTGCACGAAGGCCGACTATGCCGCCACCCTGGCGGCGACGCTTACCTACTTTCTTTATATGCAAGGGGATGCGGTCGGTTTGCTGACCTTCGACGAACAGATTCGCGACTATCTGCCGGCGCGCCATCGGACCGGGCACTTGCGGCAGGTGATGCTGGCGCTGGAAAAACCGGCGCTGGGCCGCGGCACCAGCCTGGCCGCCCCGCTCCAGCGCATCGTGGAAATCGTTCGCAAACGCAGTCTCATGATGCTGATCTCCGATTTCCTGGCGCCGCTCGAACGGTTGGAATCCGATCTTATTGCGTTGGCCGCCTGCGGCCACGAGGTCATCGTCTTCCAGGTGCTTGACCCGGCGGAGCTGGACTTGAGTTTCCAGGAGCCGGCGATGTTCGAGGATGCGGAATCCGGGCGCACCCTGTTCATCGACCCGCGCTCGGCCCGGAAAGAGTACCGGCGCAAGCTCGAAGCCCACTGCGAATCGTTGCGGACGGCCTGCCAGCGGCTGGGCATCGCCTGCGAGCGCCTGACGACCGACCAGCCGCTCGAGCTGGCCCTCTTCGGATTTCTCCGCCGGCGAATGCAGCGCAATCGCGGCCCCCGGCGGATAGCCCGCTCGAGCGCGGGATTGTAGCCCTCGAGGAGAGCAATTCTGTGAGCTTTCTGACTCCATTCTTTCTGCTGGGCGGGCTGGCAGTGGCGCTGCCGGTGCTCTTTCACCTCATCCGGCGCGCGACCCGGCAGCGGACGCGGTTCAGTTCGTTGATGTTCCTGACGCAGTCGCCGCCGCGCCTCACGCAACGCAGCCGGCTCGAGCACATTTTGCTGCTGCTGCTGCGCTGTGCGGTTGTCTGCCTCCTGGCCTTGGCCTTCGCCCGCCCCTTTTTCAGAAAGGCGGTTCCGGATCTTTCACCTTCGGCGGCCGGGCGCTTGGTTGTGCTGGTCGATACCAGTGCCAGCATGCGGCGGGCGAATCTCTGGGCTGCCGCGCGGGAGCAGGTCCAGTCGATTGCGCGCCAGGCCGCGCCGGCGGATCAGGTGGCGGTGTTCACGTTCGATCGGCAGGTGAACCCGGTGGTGAGTTTCGAGCAGTGGACCGCCGCCGGCCCGGGCCAGCGCGTCGGGCTGGTCGCCGGGAAACTGGCCGCCCTTTCGCCCGGTTGGTCGGCCACGCACCTTGGCCAGGCGCTCATCCAGGCGGCGGAGACACTGGCCGAGCCCGGGGGCAAAGCGGCCTTTGGACCGGGCCGGATTGTCCTCATCAGCGATATGCAGGAGGGCTGCCGCCTGGAACCGCTCCAGGGCTATGAGTGGCCAAGAAACGTCCGGGTCTCGGTCCAGCCCCTCAAATCCAGGCCGGGCAGCAACGCCGCCCTCCAACTGGTGAGCGAGCCGGATGAGGCCGCGCCACAGGTGGCCGCCACCATCCGCGTGCGGGTGACCAATGCTGCGGATTCGCGCCGGGATCAGTTCCGGGTTGGCTGGGCGCAGCCCGACGGACGCGGTTTTGCAGGCGCGCCGACGGAGGTTTATGTGCCGCCCGGCCAAAGCCGCGTAGTGCCGATGCCCTTGCCGCAAGCCGCAGCGGGTCAGGGGGCCGGCCCGTCTGAGGCTGAGCCGGCGGCGGCCCTGGCCCGCTACACCGGGCCGGAGCGCATCCTCTTGCAAGGGGACGACGAGGATTTTGATAACACCGTGTTCGTCGTTGCCCCGGAGACCCAACGGCTCAGCGTCCTTTATTGCGGCAGCGGTTCGGAGAAAGACCCTGCGCAGCCGCTTTATTTCCTGCGGCGCGCGTTCCAGGAAACCCGGCGGCAGGCGGTTCAAGTGGTCGTCCGCCAACCGGGGGCGGAGGCCGGCCGAAATCCGGCGCTCCCGGCACTCTCGGCTGCGGACCTCCAGGCCCCAACGCTCTTCGTCGTCGCCGACCCCCTGCCGGAGGCGCTGGCGGGCGCGTTGCGCGGCCAGGTGGCCGCCGGCAAGACGGCCCTCTTCGTCCTGAGGAGCGGTGCGCCCGCAAATACGCTGGCGACCGTGCTGGGCCGCGAACGCCTTGTCCTCGAGGAGGCCGCTCTCAAGAATTACGCCATCCTGGGCGAGATTGACTTCCGCCATCCGCTCTTTGCGCCTTTTGCCGACCCGCGGTTCAACGACTTCAGCCGAATCCATTTCTGGAAATACCGCCGCCTGGATGCCGGGACCATCCCGTCGGCGCGCCCCCTGGCGAAGTTCGACAGCGGCGATGCGGCCTTGATCGAGGTCCCGGTCGGCCGCGGCCGCGTGCTCATCTTGACCTCCGGCTGGCACCCGGAAGATAGCCAGCTTGCCCTTTCGACGAAGTTTGTCCCTTTGCTTTATGCGATGCTCGAGCACAGCGGCGCGCCGGCGCCATTGCCCGCGCAATATCATGTGGACGACATCATCCCGATCGCGCCGGCTGCGGCTGGAGATAAATCGAGCGCGGTCGTCCGCGCCCCGGACGGCTCGAACCTCGAGCTCTCGGCCGCTGAAACCAATTTCTCCCGCACCCTGGCGCCGGGCATTTATACGCTCGTCTCAGCCCGGGCGCCCAGACGCTTTGCCGTCAATTTGGATGCCGCCGAGAGCCGCACCGCGCCGCTGCCGGCGGACGAGCTGGAACGATTGGGCGTGCCGCTGGCGCGGCAGGAATCAGCAGTCGCCCGGGAGGCGCAACGCAACGTCCGGTTGCAGGATGCCGAGCTGGAAAACCGGCAACGGCTGTGGCGGCTTTGCCTGATTGCCGCGCTTGGCGTGCTCCTGGTCGAAACGTGGGTTGCCGCGAAAATGGTTCGAGCACAGTTCGCAAGCAATCCGGCATCCGAGGGGGGAGTGTCGAGTGTCGAGGAGCGGGGGACGAGAGGCGGCGATTCGTTCCCTCGACCCTCGACACTCGAGCCTCGCGTACCGGGGTCTAAACGTGTTGCCTAACATTGTCGAACTATTACGCCCATGAATTGTCATCTGAAAGCGCGGCTTGAGTTGGTTGCCGAACGGCAGCGGCGGTTGCGGTTTTGGCGGAGTCTGGCTGCGTGCTGGGCCGGCGCCGCCTTGGCCGGACTGGGGTTGATGGCGCTGCAGCGGACCAGTGGATGGACTTCCTCGCTGGGCTGTCCCGCGCTGGCCTTGCTGAGCGTGGCGGCGCTCGTCGTCGTGTTGCTCCGGCAGGGTCGAGCCGAGCCGGACTGGCGCGCGTTGGCCAGGCAAATCGAGGGCCGCCATCCCGGCCTGGACGGCCGGTTGCTCACCGCCATCCAACAGGAGCCTCAAGGCGGCCGCGACCTCGGCTTCATGCAGGAACGGTTGGTGCGGGAGGTCCTGGGGCAAAGCCAACGAAACGATTGGGCGGACATAGTCCCCAATTCGCGGCTCAGTTGGGCGCGGGCGGCGCATTGGGTGGCGTTGGCGCTCCTGGCGGGGGCCTTGTCCGGCCTGCGCGCGACCGGGGGCCGTCACCTTCTGGCCAGGAACCCTGACTTTGACTTCCGAATCGCGGTGTCACCGGGGGACACACAGCTCGAGCGCGGCGAGAGCCTGGTGGTGGTGGCGCGTTTTGGCCGGGCTCTGCCTGCCAATGTCGACTTGGTCATTGGCCCGCCCGCTGGGGCCACCCGGCGTATCCCGCTGGTCAAGAGCCTGTCCGACCCCCTTTTCGGCTGCACCGTTCCCGAGGTGGCGACCAACCTCGTTTATCACGTGGAATACGGCCCCCGACGCACCGGCGACTTCACGGTTCGCGTATTCGAGTATCCGCGCCTGGAGCGCGCCGATGCGGAGGTCACCTTCCCCGCCTACACCGGGCAGCCGCCCAAGCGTATGGAAAACACCCGCCGGCTCAGCGCGGTGGAGGGCTCGCGTCTGGACCTGGCGGTGCAGTTCAACAAGCCGGTTGCCTCGGCCAGGCTCATCGCCAAAGGCAAAGAGCGCAACGCGCTCACTTTGGCCCCCGGAACCAACGGCGCCATGGCCGTGCTCAAGCAATTCCCGCTTGCCGCCAGCCAGAGCTATGAACTGCAACTTGTCGATGCCGACGGACGGACTAACAAGACGCCCGCCCAGTTTGTAATCGAGGTTTTGAAGAACCGCCCGCCCGAACTGCGTCTGGCCTCCCCGCCTGGCGACCTCCGTCCCTCGCCGCTCGAGGAGGTCGCCTTTGACGGCACGGTTTGGGACGACTTCGGGGTTCGGGCTTACGGGCTGGGCTACACCGTGGCCGGCAAAGATTTGCAGCTTGTCGAGCTGGGCAGCGCCGTGCCGGCCCAGGAAAAGCGTTCGTTCCATTATCTGCTCCGGCTCGAGGAACTCGGCGCCCAGCCCGACCAGTTGATTTCATGGTTCGTCTGGGCCGAAGACACCGGCCCGGACGGCCAGGCCCGGCGCACGACGGGCGACCTCTTCTTCGCCGAGGTTCGGCCCTTCGACGAAATATTCCGCCAAGGCTCAGGCCTGGAGGGGGACGGAAAGGGTGAATCGCAGGGAGGCGACCAATCGGGCAACCAGGGCGGACCGAGCGGTAAATTGGTGGAAATGGAAAAGCAGATCATGATCGCTACGTGGAAGCTCCAGCGCGAGGGACGCCCGGCGAAGGAAGTCCGAAATCCGAAATCCGAAGTCCGAAGGAAATCCGAAATCCGAAATCCGAAGTCCGAGGCATTTGGACAGATGAGCACTCCGGCATTTTGGCAAAATTATTCTGCGGCGGGCCCTATGCCGGATTTCAACCCCGCTCGCATTTCCGTCACTCGACACTCGCCACTCGACACTTTCCTGGCCTCGAACCCCCTTCGGATTTCGGATTTCGGATTTCCTTCTGCCTTCTGCCTTCTGCCTTCTACCTTCGCACAGCCTTCTCCTTCCCCGGAGCAACCGCCCACGCCGAAGCCTCCGGAGCCGGGAGACGATTTGGGATTCCGCACTCCGCACTCCGCACTCCGCACTCAAATGGCGCCGCCGCCGCCGGGGCCGGAAGACAATTTGGGGGTCGTGCTGGAGGCCCAAACCCAGGCGCTCGAGCAGGCCAAGGCGGAGGCGCAACGCCAGCCTGATCCTCGCGCGGCGGCTCTCTGGACCACGGCCATCCAGGAAATGGAACGCGCCCTGGCTCGGCTCGGGGCCGCCACCAATTCACCGGCCTCGCTGCCCGAGGCCCTGGCGGCCGAACAATCGGCTTACCAGGCGCTGCTCAGGGTGCAGGAGCATGAGTACCAGGTCTCCCGCCGGAGCAACCGGGGCCAGCGGGGCAATTCCGCAGGCCAGTCGATGCAGCGCCAGCTCGACCAGATGGATTTGGCGGAGTCGGAGAACCGTTACGAACAGCAGCGGCAGGCGCAAGCGCCCCCGGCGGGCCAGCGCCGGGAACAGTTGCAGGTGCTCAATCGTTTGCAGGAGCTGGCCCGCCGCCAGCAGGATTTGAACGACCGGCTCAAGGAACTCCAGAGCGCCTTGCAAGAGGCGCGCAGCGAGGAGGAACGGGCCGAAATCCGCCGGCGCCTCAAACGGTTGCAGGAAGAAGAGCAGCAGATGGTGGCGGACATGGACGAGGTGCGCCAACGGATGGAGCGGCCGGAGAACCAATCCAGCATGGCCGGTGAACGCCAGCAGTTGGAGCAAACCCGCCAGGACGTCCAGCGGGCGGCGGAAGCCGCCGGGCAGGGCGAGGCCTCGCGCAGTCGCGGCCGGGACGCGGGCCCAGGAACAGTTGCAGCAACTCCGCGATCATCTGCGCAAGGAGAACTCGAGCCAGTTTGCCGACGACCTGCGCGAGATGCGCGCCCAGGCCCGCGATTTGGCCCGCCAACAGGAAAACCTCCAGCAGCAGATGCAAACGGAAGCCGCCGGCGCCCGCAGGAGCTTGTCCGACTCTGCCGAGCGCCGCCAGATGCTCGACCAAATGGCCCGTCAAAGGGAGCGCCTGACCAACCTCGTCGAGCGCGCCTCGCAAGTCTCCGAACAAGCCGAGGCCCCGGAGCCTTTGCTTTCGCGCCAGCTCTACGATACGGTCCGCCGCTTCAGCCAGGACAGCGCCAAGGACGTCAAAGACCTCCAGGAGCAGCTCTTCACCCGGCGCGTCGTCACGCGCAGCCTGCTCGACCGGCTCAACAGTCCGGAGCCCGACGGCGCCAAGCTCCTGGACGCCGCCTCCGAGCTGCTGCGGCAGGACTTCCTGACCGAGGCCGGTGAAGCCGCCCAGCGCGCCGGCCCGCGGCTCGAGGAACTCAAACGCGGCGTCGAGCGCGCCGCCGAGAGCGTGTTGGGCGACGACACCGAAGCGCTCCGCCTGGCCCAGCAGGAATTGAATCGGCTGACCGATCAGTTGCAGCAGGAAATCCAGGAGACCCAGGCCCAGGTCCCACCGCCTTCAGGCGTCCAATCCCCTGGCGCGCAATCGCCGCAGCAAGGCCGGAGCACCCAGGCCCAAGGCGGAGCGCCGCGCGCCAACGAGTCTTCCTCGGCCAGCACCGGCGGCCGGCCCAACACCGCCTCGGCCAGAGGCGGCGGGAGCGATGCCGCCACCAACCGGTCCCCTAATCCTAATCCTAATCCTAATCCTAATCTCGCGGGCGGCGGCGCGGGCGGTCTCGGCGCCAACCGGCCCGGCGATTTGAACCGGCTCATGGACGAGCGCCTGTGGCGGCGGGCTGGGCCGCTGGCCGGGGACGATTTCGTCTCCTGGTCCGATCGGCTGCGGGACGTCGAGGAGATGATTGAAGAGCCCGTTTTAAGAAACCAAGTGGCGGCCGCGCGCGAGCGGGCGCGCGTGCTGCGCCTGGACCTCAAGCGCGACCACAAGAAACCGGACTGGGACGTGGTCCGTTTGCAGGTCGTCAATCCGCTGACGGAGGTGCGGGACCGGATAGCCGAGGAGCTGGCCCGGCGCCAATCGCGCGAGGCGCTGGTCCCGATCGACCGCGACCCGGTGCCCAACCGCTACTCGGAACTGGTCCGCCGGTACTACGAAGAACTGGGAAAGGACAAATGAAACGCATCCTCCCCGCCTCATAATTCTCATGCTTCTCATACTTCTCATACTTCATAATCTTTTGTGATCCTCTCGGCGACCCTCATCATCCCTGACTCGGCCTGGTTTTGGCCCGCCGCCGGCGTGGTGGGTTTGGCGGCGCTGTTGTTGTTTTGGGGCTACCGGGCCGCGCCGCCGGGGCCGGCGCGCTGGATCTGCCCGGGGCTCAAGGTGCTGGGTTTGGCGGCCCTGGCCTGGTGCCTGCTGGGGCCGCTCTGGTCGGGTCAGCGAGCCCGGCCCGGCGCCAACCTTTTTGCCATCGTTGCCGATAACAGCCAGAGCCTCCAGGTCAAAGACCGCGGCGCCAGCCGGAGCCGGGGCGAGTTTCTTCGGGACCTGCTGGATGCCCGGCGCGCCGCCTGGCTGGCGAGGCTCGAGGAGAACTTCGAGGTCCGGCGTTATTTCTTCGATGCTCGCCTGCAAACGACCCGCGACTTCCAGGAGCTGACCTTCAACGGGCGGGCTTCGGCGCTGGGCGCCGCCTTGCGCAGCCTGGCCGAGCGGTTCCAGGGCCGGCCCCTGGCAGGCGTTTTGTTGTTGACCGACGGCAACGCCACCGACCTGCGGGGCGCGCCGGAGTTGGCGGGTCTGCCGCCCCTTTACCCGGTGGTCATCGGCAGCCCCGACCCCGTCAAGGACCTGGCCGTCCAGCAAGTGCGCGCCACGCAGACCGATTTCGAGGACGCTCCTGTCTCCGTGCAGGCCGATGTCTCTGCCAGCGGGTATGCCGGGCAAACCATTGTCGCGCAGGTCCTCGAGGCCTCCGGCCGGCCCCTGGCCGAACAATCGCTCCGGGGGCGCGGCGACAGCGACCCGCTGGCGTTTCGTTTTCAGTTGCGGCCCGAAAAACCGGGGCTCTCCTTTTACCGCCTCAGCGTCCGGTCCAAAGCGGAGACCGGCGCAGCCAGGCCGGCCGATGATTCGGAGGAAGCCACCCTGGCTAATAACAGCTCCGTCCTGGTCGCCGACCGGGGGCGCGGGCCGTATCGCATTCTTTACGTGGCCGGGCGGCCCAACTGGGAATTCAAGTTTCTCAACCGGGCCGCGCAGGAAGACGACCAGCTCCAGCTTGTGGGCCTCATCCGGGTCGCCAGCCGCGAGCCCAAGTTCAGTTTTCTCGGCCGGGCCGGCGAGGCCAGCAACCCCCTGTTCCGCGGCTTTGGCAACCAGTCGGCCGAAGAGGTCGAGCGTTATGACCAGCCGGTGCTCGTGCGGCTCAATACCCGCGACGCCTTGGAGTTGCGCGGCGGCTTCCCCCGGACCGCCGAGGAATTGTATGCCTATCAGGCCGTTATCGTGGACGACCTCGAGGCGGAGTTCTTCACGCCGGATCAGGCCGCGCTCCTGCAAAAATTCGTCTCCGAGCGCGGCGGGGGCTTTCTCATGCTCGGCGGCATGGAGTCATTCCAGGAAGGAAAGTATCAGCGCACGCCGATCGGCGACATGCTGCCCGTGTACCTCGAGCGCGCCGAGCCAACCAAGGCCCCCGGCCCGTTGCGGCTGGCGCTCACGCGCGAGGGCCTGCTCCAATCCTGGGCGCGGCTGCGCAACAACGAGGCCGATGAGCAAGGCCGTCTGCAAGGGATGGCCCCTTTCCAAGTGCTCAATCGCGTCCATGGCGTGAAGCCCGGCGCCAGCGTTATCGCCACGGTCCAGGACGATGCGGGCAAGTCATTCCCGGCGCTGGTCGTGCAGCGATTCGGCCGCGGCCGCACCGTGGCCCTGACCGTGGGCGACGTGTGGCGCTGGGGCCTGTGCGACGCCGACGCGCATCGGGACATGGACAAGGCCTGGCGGCAACTGCTGCGCTGGCTGGTCACCGACGTGCCCAACCGCGTGGACCTGGCCGCCGAGCGCCAGCCGGAGGACCCCAATGGGACGGTGTCCCTGCGAGTGCGGGTCCGCGATCCCAAGTTCCAGCCCCTCGATAACGCCAGCGTCAGCCTCGAGGTGCAGCCCGTCATGGTTGAAGCCGCCGCCCAACCGATGACCAACTCCATCCGGCTCCGTGCCGAGCCTTCGGCGGCCGAACCGGGCCTCTACGAAGCCACTTACCTCCCACGCGCCACCGGCGGCTACAAGGCCATTGCCTGTGTCACAAACTCGGCCGGCCTCGAGGTGGGCCGCGCCGAGGCGGGCTGGAGTACCGACCTGGCGGCTGAAGAATTTCGCTGCCTGACTCCGAACCTTGCGCTCCTGGAGTCTCTGGCGCGCAAGACCGGCGGCGAAATGGTCGGCGCCGGCGCGCTGGACCAATTTGCGCGCCGGGTCCCGCGACGGCCTGCGCCCGTCATGGACGCCTGGACCTATCCCCTGTGGCACACGCCCGCCATTTTCGGCTTCGCCCTGGCCTGCCTCCTCGGCGAATGGGGCCTGCGCCGCTGGAAAGGATTGCCGTGAGAAATCGAAGGCCCGAAATCCGAAGGAAATCCGAAATCCGAAATCCGAAGTCCGCATCCGATCCTTCGTTCGGTGCGGTCGCTGCGCGACACGGAAGCGCCTGTGGCCTCAGTATTAAGTGTAGAGCCCATGCCCGAAGGCTTTGCGATCTCGGCCCTCGCATTTCGAATTTCGGCCTTCGGATTTCCTTCGAATTTCGGCCTTCGGATTTCGGATTTCACCTCCTTCTCGCCTTGGCCGTCGCCTTGGCCGTTCCCGCCCTGGGCGCCCCTGCGAATCGCGGCGCCGCCGTCATTCTGGTCGTCGGAGCGGCCGGAGAGGATGACTTCGGCGCCAACTTCGCCCGGCAGGCAGACCTCTGGCAAAGGGCCTGCGCGCAGGGGCAATGCCGCTGCATTACCCTTGGCCTGGCTCCCTCGCCCCGGTCCAGCGATTACGACCGGCTCAAGGAAACCCTCGCCGCCCAGCCTAAAGAGGGCCTCGAGGCGTTGTGGCTCGTCCTGATCGGCCACGGCACCTTCGACGGCAAGGAAGCCAAGTTCAACCTGCGCGGCCCGGATGTGTCGGCCGCCGAACTGGCCGTCTGGCTGAGGCCCTTCCGCCGTCCCCTGGCCGTCATTGATACGGCCTCGTGCAGCGCCCCGTTTCTGAACCTGTTGTCCGCCACCAACCGCGTCATCATTACCGCCACCCGCAGCGGCCACGAACAAAACTACGCCCGCTTCGGACAATACCTGGCCGAATCGCTGACCGACCCGGCAGCAGACCTCGACAAAGACGGCCAGGTCTCCCTCCTCGAGGCCTTCCTGACCGCCTCCCACCATGCCGCCGAGTTCTATAAGCTCCAGGGCCGGCTGCTGACCGAGCACGCCCTGCTGGACGACAACGGCGACGGTTTGGGCACGCCGGCCGATTGGTTCCGCGGCCTGCGCGCCGTCAAAAAGCCCAAAGACAACGCCGGCCTGGACGGCTTGGTCGCGCAGCGTTTCTGCCTGGTGCCCAGCGAGTCCGAACGCAAGCTCACCCCGGAACAGCGCGCCCGCCGCGACACCCTCGAACGGGCCGTTCTCCTGCATCGTGAAAAGAAGGGCCAAATGAACGAGCAGGACTACTACCGCCAGCTCGAGCAACTCCTCCTGCCTCTCGCCCGGTTCTACCAAGATAAGGAATAAGCCGCCGACCCGCCCTCATGGGCCGAAGCTTCAGCCGCCAACTCGGCCAAGCTCCGTTAGGAGCGCCATATTCATAACGTATCACCCATCACGCTCTGCCGCATCCCGCCGCTGTCATCCTTGGACATCTTGCGCGCCAACGCCGTGCCGGCACACCACCCCAGGATAACGTCCCGCCAGACCAGCCACCAACGGCACAGCCCGCTCTGCAATGGCGGGGGCCAAAGTCGAAACCTGAACCTGTCATAACTCCCATCCCTCCCATAACTCCCATCGGCTGCAAGGGCGGCCGCTAAAGCCGAGACCTGAAGATGCGCACCCGGCCGCTGTCCGGCGCTCCGGCCTTGTCGCCGGCGTCCACCGCCAATTCCACCCCCGCGCCCGCCAGGCCGCCAGGCCGCCAGGGAAAAGGCCGGAAGCCCGATTGAAAATTTACAATTGCAAATTCTCAATTTTCAATTTGCAATCCCGCCGTCTTCGCCGGGTCTCTGCGTTCTCTGCGTTCTGTGCGGTTAGCCCGCTTTCCGCACCGCGCCCCCGCCCTGCTTCTTATCCGCCATCCTCCCG
>Ga0187877_1003744_pt1 | contig 12152 bp, 10 predicted proteins | sample June2016WEW_17_1_3_FD_132430 | JGI IMG/M metagenome (GOLD analysis project Ga0187877, IMG submission 132430) | Peatland microbial communities from SPRUCE experiment site at the Marcell Experimental Forest, Minnesota, USA - June2016WEW_17_100 | ecosystem: Environmental > Terrestrial > Soil >... | reverse complement strand
GCTTATCGCTCCAGGTGGCGGGTTAGAATACCGGTTCGCGGGCCCATTCAAAGTACGCGTCGACTACGAGTATCAAGTCTGGATTGGCAAACTCCTAGGAAACACACCCACCCCCAGCGGTTTCACGTTCGGCTTCGCCTACGACCTCTCGCATCCTCAAGGGCGCTGACGAGTAGTGCGCCCCGCATCCGGGTCGCACGCTCTGTCCAGCCCTCTGAAGTTGCGGCCTCAGGCCTCAGACCCTTTGCTTTGCGAATCCCAAAAGGACATCGTCAGAGGTGTTAGTCTGGCGATTGTATGAAATTCCTCACACGAACGTTGGCCTTTGCCTTGGCAATTGCTACGTTCACACCAGCATTCGCCGCGCAAAACGCTCCTTCGGACGCGGATTCCAAGAATTCACCCTATCAAGTAACTCCGGTACCCGCGGTTTCATCTGCTGAAACTTACAAGACGCGGATGGTTCCACCGGCGGTGAACCTTACACCGTTCCAACTGGAACCTTCCGGCTCCAATACGGCCAGGATGGTTGTGTTCCGGTCCGAAAGCGACATGACGCAGGCGGATCGCGACCTCGCCGCCAGCGCGCAACCGGCAATTCGCGCCGATGCCGCGCTTGCAGGAGTCGAGTTCGATAGAGGAAATTGGACCTACCAGCAGCTTGAGTGCCAGGCCCTGCCGGGCCATCTGTTCCTGCTTTACAAGGGCGACAACGGGACCGGTGACGTGAGCCTTCTCTCGGCCGCGATACCGCGAACCGGCCATGGCCACGTTCGTCTCATCCCCATTCAGCGCCGGGGATTCTCGCTGTACTCGCCCGCACCCGTCAATGCGGTCACGATCGGTGCATTCAATCGCCTTCGCGCCGGCGAACACACAACCAAACAGGCCGATTGGCTTGCAACCGCTCTGTGTTACGCCGCGCTCACTGGCGCTCATCCAGATACGTCCCCAATCCAGGAAAAATCTTCCGATGCGAGCCTCACCCTCTCGTTTCCTCCAACACTGGAGGTCGGAGGGGACGGCGAGTCGACTGTTCACTTTGTCGATTCGGCGCCGGCCAAGCCCGTACAGTGGGCTCTGACCTTCGACTCCAAAGGAAAGCTGCTCAAAGTGACGATTTCGGCCGTCGCGCTCTACGCGATCAAGCCCGTGCCGCCGGCTCCGCCTCAACAAACGTCGACGCGGGATACGCGATAAAGGAATGCCGCGCTGGATCAGCCAGCGCGGCACCAATCGTCGTTAGGTTCCATGCGGCAATCGCCGCGCGGTCTCGTTCAAGCCTCAGAAGCTCACCTTCCGCGTAGGGAACCAGGTGAGCTGAATGTTTGTGGTGGTCACTGTCTGCTCGCCGGACATGTAGATCGGCGCCTTCCAGTGCTCCGCAGTGAAGTTCCCGTTCACTTCAAAGTCCTTGCCAATCCGCTTGACCACCTGAACGGTGAAATCGTTGATCGTGGTGCCGCCGGGAATGAAATCCGTCGTGGCCTTCTGATACCGGTCGCTAACCTGAATCCACTCATTTCCGCTCAAGTGATATGTGATCCATCCCTGCCCGCCTTTATCCTCGCGGCCGATCCAATCGCCAAACAGCTGCCCCTGGTTGGTATAGCCCTGCTTTTCAATCCCCTCCCAATACATGAAGTGACCACTCTGCGGCACTAAAGGATTCGGGTAATGCCCAATGTTGATGCGCGGAGCCGTCGTCGCTGCCTCACCTCGAATGGAAAGCTTCGGCAAGCCGGGTACATGCGACAGGTACAGCCCCGGGCGCATCGCGGCACGGCGCGGCGCGTCTATTGGCGAGATATCATCGTGCACCTCCGAATCGGAGTAGAGCGTGAGCCAATGGCTCAAGTAAGGCAACCGCCAGGTGAAGTCGAATGCGCCAAAGCGCGCGCCCGGATCAGACGTACTGTTCTTCTGGGTGCTGTTCCCCGCGGTGACGCTAAAGAAGCTGCGCAGGAACGAGTGCAGATTGACGGGCTGGTGCCCTTTGCCGCCGAACATTGCGGTCCGCTCAAATCCGAACTCGAGGTCCCTGATCGGCTTAAAGCTGACCTTTTCTACGTGCACCCAGGGATCGCCGGGATTGATCACATTGGGCCCGCCGCTTGAAGGATTCAGTTCGTAGGCCGGATTGGGCATGAACGTGTGGCCTCGAAGCGCTCCAACGACGAACTCATAACGGAACGGCCCTGTAAGCCGCGAAAGCCCCGGGATGTTGAGCGGCTCAATGCGATTTATTTCGAAGGCGTAGAAGTTCTGCGCGTTATTTGAAAATGCCATGCTGGCGCCTTGCGCCGGCCCCAGCCACTGGTCATGCTTGCCAAAGGAAACGACGTGGTTCAGGAGCTGGTATGAGACGTACGCTTCCAGGAAGCGACCCTTGGTTGCCGTCCCGATCGATCCCTGAGGAATCGTAGGCTGGACATACACGCTGGTCGTCGGCCCGTAGGGAGGCGAACTCGACGTAACGAAATAACTCGTCAAGTCGATGTTGGAAAGGGTCTGAGCCAAGGTAGCTGAGTATCCCGTGGCGGACGACGCGCCTTCGAATTCGCCGCGCACATAAAGCGCAAATCGTCCTGCCGTCGCATAGCCGCTGACGCCGGAATAGTTGTTGAATCCATTCTCGAAGGGCCGGCCGTAATCGTTCACAATTGTCGATCCTAGATGGAAGCTGTCGTGGAGAGGTGTGCCGCTGATGGCCCTTGCCATGGTATACACTGACTCGATTCGCGAGCTGCCTTCATGCGGTCCGCATGGACCCTCCATGTCGTCGTGCAACTCGTAATTGACGGCATTGTAGATTTCCCGCGCCTCTTCCGCACCGGGGTCGCCATCGTCCTCGCGGTCTTCGATCAGGTCGCCAGCCTCTTCCAACATGTGCATCACGCTTGCGCGCGTCCAGGGCCGCATATCCAGGTACACCGTGTCGACATACCCCAGCGAATACATGCGCAACATGGCCGGGTAAACCCAACTGTCCACCGGAATATACGGCGATCCCAGCTTTGCAGGCTCGCAGGGAGTTGCGGAGCCGCTGGCGTCGTTTGCGACCTGGACCGCCGACCCCGGTGCTGCCGGCGGCTCAGCCGTTAGCGGTGGAACCCACACCAACAGCAGAAACAGCGTCAGCCATGTGCCCGGCCATCGGGTCGCTTGAAATCTCCGTTCGTTTCCTTCCATCACTCCTCACTTTATCACTCAGCGTGAGCGCTCCTGCATCGCTGTCCCGGCGCCGGACCACGTCGAACGAGTTGTAGCTTCCAAGGCAAGCGGGATACGCCCTGTGCATTTGGACCACGTTCCAGTCTTCCACGTTATCCACTTTCAAAAACCCCAATTCCAGATGCCTCGCCAATGGCAAGCCGGGCCATCTCCGCGTCCGGCAGCGCCCAAAGCGAATCGATCTCATAGCAGAGATAGTCGAGACCGAGCCAGGCCCTGCCGGGACCCGCAATCAGCCCCGGGCTCCAGTTATTGAGGATTTGGATGCGGCTGACGGCAATGCAGGGCCCATGAATCTCAATCCAAGTGTCGGGAATCATGGCTCCGCCGGCACCGTGGACAGCAGGTTTACCAGCGGGCAGCCCAACGGAATCAAGTCTTGGCGCATCGGGCCTTCGCTCACCTCCCTCTCCTCTCCATGAACATCACGCGACAGAGCACGAATCAGGTCGCACACGGGAAAGAGTGGAAATGAAGTTATCGCCCAGATTGCGAGCGCGCGCCCCGGTTTGATTCGCACCTTCGACGCTTAAGACGCGGTTGCCTCTCGAGCAAACTGGGCGCGGAGTCCAGACGATCGTACGGCTTGCGCACCGCTCGCGAGCGCCATCGGCAAACATGCTAGACTGGCTTCACGAGCTTGGTGTTGTGAGATGCCCCCCGCGCAATGCTCTTATCACTGCCCGGCGCGGGCATCCGTTTTCGCGATTTTCCGCAAAAACCCCTTATAAGTGGAGGTCTTTGGCGTGGAGTGCTTCCATTGTGGCTCGAGCGACCTGAGAGTATCGCATTTGCGCTCCAAGGATGCCGTGGAACTCCTCCTGTTCCGAGTACCCATTCGGTGCCGCTACTGCTATGAGCGGTTCTATATGAACATCTTCCGAGCCTGGCGATTGGGGCTTTTGGGGAAGGACGCCGGCAAAGGGGAACCTCACGGCGGAAACACCAGTGGCGGCTCGGCGATAGTCTGACCTCAAGCGGGCGCCGCCATCTCAGTCGCGAGACACGTTGTGCTCGCGCTTCTTCATCTTCACGGCAGGCACTCCGCTGTACACCGTCCAAGGCTCCAGGTCGCCATATGCCACGGAACCCAGTCCCAGCACAGCGCCCTCGCCCACGTTGACTCCCGGTGACACCGAAGCGCGTGCGCAAATCCACGAATAAGCCCCCAGCCGCATGCCGTAGGAGATCATCGGGAAATCGGGATCGTTGTAGTCGTGCGTCGCACCGCACAGAAATGCCTGCTGCGAAACAATGCAGTGGGATTCAAGATAGATTGGCGAGGGGTTGTAGATCTCGGCGTGGTCGGCCAACGTGCAGCAGTCTTCGCAGACAAGGTTCCACGGCGCCCACACCTTTCCGCTCGGATAGAAATGGCAGCCAGGTCCCAACTTTGCCCCGAAGAGCCGCAGGAGCATGGCGCGCCACACGTGCATCGGCCGCGGCGAAGCGCGATAAAACAGGTAGTACACCACCTGCCAAAGGAAGCGCTTCATCCGGAAACCCAGGCTGAACGACGCGCGATGGTATGGATTCTCTTCGGCGCCGGCGGCGATGTTATGTATCGTGCGTTCGCGTTGACGGACCGGAGAACTCATACTCAGGGACAATTATTCCCCAAAGTCGCCGTCCCGACAAATATTCCCTGGAATTCTGGCTCGCGGCAGTCAGCAAAAGGAATCTGGCCGGTTACGCCATCTCGATCTTCCCAAAATGGCTCCCGCTGCATCCGATCCCGGTGCTGTACGCGCCCCGGATTCCTCGCTTCAACCCTCACATCGCCTTTTCGGCCACGTTCGCTACGTACCACCGATAGGCTTCTTTCATTCCTGTCTCAAAGCCGGTTGGCGCGCTCCAGCCCAGCGCTTTCAGGCGGCTCACGTCCATTACCTTTTGCGGCATCCCGTCGGGCTTCGACCTGTCAAAGGTGAACGTTCCATCCCAGCCCGCGATTCGGGCAATCGTCTCCGCGAGTTCGAGAATCGTCATGTCGCGTCCTGTGCCGACGTTGAGGCACATCTCGCCAGAGTAGTTCTTCATCACGAACACGCACGCATCCGCCAGATCTTCAGAAAAAAGAAACTCGCGCTTCGGAGTTCCACTCCCCCACAGTTCCACGGTCGCGCTGTTCGAGACTTTTGCGGCGTGGATCTTCATGATCAGCGCGGCCACCACGTGCCCCCCTCCCGCGTCATAGCGGTCGCCCGGCCCATAAAGATTGGTCGGCATCACCGAAACAAAGTCGCATCCATACTGCCGGCGGTACGCCTGGCACAGCTTGATGCCGGCGATCTTGGCAATCGCATACCACTCGTTGGTTGGCTCCAGCGGGCCCGTCAGCAGGGCCTCTTCGCGCATGGGCTGCTCGGCCAGTCGCGGATAGATGCAAGAGGAGGCCAGAAACAATAGCTTTTTCACACCCGCATCTTTCGCCGCGTGGATTACGTTGGTCTCGATCGACAGATTCTCGTAGAGAAACTCCGCTGGCCGCGTCGAGTTGGCAAGGATGCCGCCCACCTTCGCAGCCGCCAGAAAAACCGCGTCGATGCGGTTCCCGGCCACCCACGCGTGAACTTCTTCCTGCCGCAACAGGTCGAGCTCTTCGCGCGTCGCCGTGACAATCTCGCAGTTCTCACGCTGCAGGCGCCGGACGATCGCAGATCCGGCCATGCCGCGGTGCCCCGCTACCCAGACGCGACGCCCCGCCAGATCGAAGCTACTCATGGTGCCGCTCTTGCAAGTGGTGTTCGCGTGCAATCGCTTGGAGATCCGAATTCACCATCTCCGTCACCAGTTCCGGAAAGGTTACCGTGTGCTTCCAACCCAGCACGCGCCGCGCTTTCGATGGGTCTCCGAGGAGGACATCCACCTCTGTCGGCCGGAAATAGCGGTTGTCGATCTTGACCAGGACCTCGCCCGAGCTCGCATCGAGCCCAACCTCATCGATGCCTTTGCCCTTCCATTCAATCTTGCGGCCGACCCTGGAGAAAGCCACCTCCACAAACTCGCGCACGCTGTGCGTTTCGCCCGTGGCCAGAACATAATCGTCCGGCACGTCCTGCTGAACGATCCGCCACATGCCTTCGACGTAATCGAGCGCATGGCCCCAGTCGCGCTTCGCATCCAGGTTCCCGATGTACAACGCCTGCTGCACACCCAGATGAATCCCCGCCACGGCGCGCGTAATCTTGCGTGTCACAAACGTCTCGCCTCGGGTCGGGCTCTCGTGATTGAAGAGGATTCCGTTCGACGCATGGATCCCATATGCCTCGCGATAATTCACCGTGATCCAATAGGCGTAAAGCTTGGCAACACCGTAGGGGCTGCGCGGGTAGAAGGGCGTCGTCTCCCGCTGCGGTGTCTCCTGCGCCTTTCCGTAAAGCTCCGATGTCGAGGCCTGGTAGAATCGCGTCTTCTTCGCGAGGCCAAGCAGCCTGATCGCCTCAAGAATGCGCAGCGCGCCCGTGGCATCGGCGTTTGCCGTGTACTCCGGCGTCTCAAAGCTCACCTGCACGTGACTTTGCGCCGCCAGGTTATAGATTTCATCCGGTTGTGTGGTCTGAACGATTCTGATCAGGTTGGTCGCGTCCGTCATGTCGCCGTAATGAATCTGGAAGTGCGCGCCGGGAATATGCGGATCCTGATACATGTGATCGATGCGCGCCGAATTGAACGACGACGAACGGCGCTTGATGCCGTGCACGATATATCCCTTGCCCAGCAGGAGCTCGGCGAGATAGGCGCCGTCCTGCCCTGTAATGCCGGTGATCAAAGCGATTTTCTGCATCAAGGATGCCTCACTGCTTAGCGTCGAACGTGCGATCTTCCCTTCCCATCTGTTTGGTGTTGGGCTTCATCGCTGGACTAAGGAGATTCTAGCTCGTCACAGTCGCATGCGGCACAAGGCATGACAGTGGCCTCAAGTTGTGCACCTCGCGATGGTTTTCAGGGCCGCGATCGTGCCGCACGCTAAGGTAAGATTGAGCAGAGTTTTTTGAAGCTTGGGGCCTGGCCCAGGTTTTTCTTTTTTGCTGCGTAGAAGGCACGGAAAGAAGGGTCGAAAATGACAAGAACGCAAATGTCAGTCTGCGCACCGCGGCAAAGCCCCATCGATCGTATTTCCTGCCGAGCCAGCACCTCATTCACGCCGCCGGAGATCACGCAATGTTAGGCTTGATAGCCTCGCTTCGGTCCCGGCTGAACTCAGAGGACGCCCGGCGAAGGTACCGGGTCATTCTTGTCTACCTGACCGGTCAGGGCCTCGTTCAGTTCACTAATCTGCTCATCGGCTTCCTGTTACTCCGGTGGCTGACGGTGGAGAACTATGCCCAATTCATCGTGGCCTTCACCTTCCAGCTCACTCTGGGCTTTTTGACCGACCTCGGCTTTTCCGCAACGATTGTCGCGCTCGTAGGCCCGCGCGGTAATGACCCCGCCGTGATTGGTTCCTATGTTCGTTCGGGAAGGCATCTCCGCAATATCATGTTGCTCTGCCTCACCCCGGTCGCGGCAGTTTTCTATATTCCGATCGTTCGCCAACATCACTGGACTACGTCGACCAGTCTGCTCCTTTTCGCCTCGATCGTCGCTTCCATCTACTTCTCCGGCATGGTTTCCTACTATGGCGCGTCTCTGCTGATCAAGGGACGCCTCACTGACTATTACCGCTACCAGTTGGCCGGCGTACTTTTTCGCATTGTGTCTTGCGGCGCACTCTATTTCACAGGACTTTTGTCCGCTTGGGCTACAAGCTGGATAAACGCGATCGGCCTCTTCGTCACTGGCTGGCTTAATGCTCGCGAATCACGCGCCTTTGCAAAACTCCCGGCGCGCCCGGATCAAAAGATAACCAGGCAGATGGTGCAATATGTCCTTCCCAATCTTCCAAGCTATCTCTTCTTTGCCCTTCAGGGACAGATTGCGCTCTTCCTCATCTCTTACTTCGGCTTTACGCGCAGCATTGCCGAAGTTGGGGCATTAGGCCGACTTGGCCAGCTCTTCCTCCTTCTCTCCGGCTTCAACGCGGCTGTCATTGAGCCATTCATGGCGCGACTTCCGGATCAGCGAGTTCGACGCAGTTATCTGTTTATCGCCGCGACAGCAGCGGCAATCTGTGTCCCGATCTGCACCGTGGGGTTCCTGTACCCCAACCTGCTCCTTGTACTCCTTGGCCCGAAGTACTCCTCGCTTGGCCGCGAAGCCGGTTGGCTTATTCTCAGCAGTTGCATTGGATATCTTGTTGGGGTTTTTTGGACGATGACTGCTGCCCGCCGGTGGATTTACTGGACCACGACCTGGACGACAATCGGTGTTATCCTCCTAACCCAAACCCTCTTTCTCTCATTCATTCGCGTAGATAACACCATGAACGCAATTCTGTTCGGCCTGGCAACGAATTGCGCCTATTTCGTCGCCATGCTCTTTAACAGTCTCTACGGGTTCATTCACGGCCCGAGAATTCCGATCACGGAGGTTCCTGCTTCACAGGACACATTTCAACAGGTGGCTAACATCGAGCAAATTCTTGAATAACTACGAACCCTTGTTATGCCTTGGGCTCTGTCTTGGGTATCTGGTGACGCTTCCTGCTCCGGACGGCTGCGCGAAGCCCCCGATTAACGAAATCGTATAGTATGATTGCCGCAAGGAGACTTCGATGAGGAAAGTCCTTGTAACCGGTTCTTCTGGTCTGATTGGATCGGAAGTCTGCCTTTTCTTTGCCGCAGAAGGCTGGGAGATTCACGGCATCGACAACAATCAGCGTGCCGTGTTTTTCGGTCCCAAGGGGGATACGCGCTGGAATCAGCATCGCCTTGAACAAACCATCAAGGGCTTTGTTCACCACGAACTCGATATCCGCGACCGCCAGGGCGTTCTCGACCTGATGAAGCAGCTCAAGCCCGACGCCATCGTCCACACCGCCGCGCAGCCAAGCCACGACCTCGCAGCATCCATTCCCTTCGCCGACTTCGACACCAACGCGGTGGGCACGCTCAATCTGCTCGAAGCGGCGCGCCAGCATGCGCCGGAGGCTCCATTTGCGTCGATGTCGACGAATAAAGTCTATGGTGACGCGCCCAACGAGCTGCCCCTCAAAGAGCTGGAGACACGCTGGGAATATGCCGACGACGCGTATTGGAACGGAATCCCGGAGAGCTTTCGGATCGACCAATCGAAGCATTCCATTTTCGGCGCCTCAAAGGTCGCCTCCGACGTCATGGTTCAGGAATACGGCCGTTATTTCAATATGCCCACGTGCGCGCTCCGAGGAGGCTGCCTTACCGGTCCCAGCCATTCCGGCGTCGAGTTACACGGCTTTCTAAGTTACCTGATCAAGTGCAACGTTACAGGCACTAAGTACAATGTCTATGGTTATAAGGGCAAGCAGGTACGAGATAACATCCATTCACTCGATGTAGCCAAGTTCATTGCCGCATTTATCGCTAACCCGCGACCCGGAGAGGTCTATAACATCGGCGGCGGACGCGCGAACAGTTGTTCTATTCTTGAGGCCTTCACGAAGATCGAGAATATCTCCGGAAAACCAATGGTCTATGAGTATGTGGATCAGAACCGGTCGGGAGATCATATCTGCTATATCAGCGATCTGCGTAAGATGAGAGCCCACTATCCCGGATGGGATATTCGCAAGTCGTTGGATGATATTTTCAACGAAATCCACGCCGCATGGGCCGATCGCGCCGAATCTTCGCAGTAATAGTCGCAGCCCGTGTTCCCTGATCGGCGAAAGCTTGCGCAACTACAGCGCCGTGAGAATCGGCTCCCAGAATCGCCGTTGCTGATCGGCCAGCATGAATTGTGACCGAGCCAGCGAGAGCGCGTGGTTCACAATGGATTCGCGCTGCTCGATCGCCGCCATCAGTCGGTCCGCGATGGCCCGGGGATCGAGGCTGTCACAGACGACTGCTGCCTGGTGGCGGATCAGCAACTGGCCGGCGGCTGCGTCCCTGGGACCGTGATAGAAGATCGGCAGCCCGCTGCCCAGATACGTAATCATTTTCGTTGACAAGCTGAATCGCGAAAATGCGCGAGCCTCTTTCTGAAACGGCATGGGTTGATACAGCAGATCGGCGCCGCGCATATCCTTCTCCAGCGTCTCCTGGGGCGCGAACGGCAGCACCTCGACTGGAACATCGCCCTCGCGTAAAGTCAGCGGAATCTCTCCGCATCGGCACGTTACGCTGATGTCCCAATCCAGCTTATTTGACCGAACGATCTTTAGCGCGTCCAGCACGGCGCGCAGATTTTGCGCGTAGGTGTTGTGAAAGAGGCCCATGAAATAAAGACGCAGGCTTTTCTCTGGCCGAGCCTGCGGAGCGGCCGGAATGGTCTTCAGCCCGTCGGTCACCACCGAGTAGTCCCTCGCTCCGAAACGCCGACAGTACTCCTGGCCAAGCGCATCGGAAATCACGTAGACTCCCTTCGCCTCGCGCCACGCCACGCTCAAAGTGCTCATCATTTGCTTCATGAGAGCGTGCCCACGCGAAACGTACTCCATGTCGTCATGAAGTGTAAGAAAGTACGGGAGGCCGAGGTCCGACGCCACGCCGTGCACCGGTACAAGCGAATAAGTGGATACAAGCAAATGGATTGCTTTGACCTCGCGACCGCGCAGGGTGCGGCGGAGGCGCGCGGCAAATCGGCGATTATAAATTGAATCCAGCAAGCCCAGACTTCCGCTCAACCGTGTATGTTCCAGGCGTCCGAAATCGGGGCGAGACGGGATTGGAACCTCATTCTCGCCGTACGATGCGGTGGCAGAGAAATGGGTATTGATGCAGATGACGGGCGGATGTTCCGTATCAAGCAAGGCGCGGAGGATCCTGGCGGACCCGCCATGAGCAAGGGAGTTAATGCTGCAGGCCTGAATAAACGCAATCATTCACACCTCACGCTTTGAGTCATCGTGCCCTCTTGCGTAGGAGCAGCGCTGAGTATGCGAGGTGCATTCGCTGCGCGGTGGCCTGCCAGGTGTAATTGCTGATTGCATTCGCAGCCGCCGCCCTTCCCATTCGACTGCGAAGCTCCGCGTTTTGCGTCAACTGTTCGACCGCGTCGACAATCTCAGCGGTGTTTCCGGGGTTAATCAGGATTCCCGTGCGGCCGTTCTCAACAATGTCTTTCATGCCGCAGGTTGCAGTGGTGATCACTGGAATGCCGGTATACATTCCTTCAATCAGAGCGAGAGGGGTGCCCTCAAAGAAGCTGGGAAGGAGAAAGATATCGTAATCGAGCAGGACTTCGGCACATTCGGCATGCGATAGCGGCGGGTATACAGTAACTCGCGGATGAAGCTCAGGCGGAAAATCCGCGAGAAGGCTTGCGGCGGGGACTCCCGCGCCAAGAATGCCCAGTTGAAGCGCGGAATTCTTCAGCGCAAGGATGGAAAAGGCCTCGGCCATGTACTTCTTCCCTTTGCGCTCAGACCACGTGCCCGAAAAGAGGAGCTTCGTGCATGGGCGGTCGTAGACACGCCGGGAAAGAACCGCCGAGAATTCCGCACCCGCGCCGGGAATCACCCGCGTGATCTTATCGGCCGTAAGATGGTGGCGTGCCTGAAGAAATGTTTTGTCATCGTCGCTGAGGCAAAACACATGATCGGCCCTTCGCAATGTGAGCCTTGATTGCCACAAGCTCAGCAACGGAAAGGTTATCCGCTCTTTGAGCAGCGGCGGCTCGGGCTTAGGGCCCGCCGCTCTCCGCCGCAGTTCCCAATATCGCTGTTCCAGGCCGTGCGACATTGCAACCACCGCGGGCGCGCCCATTGCGGATCGACTGGCGACCACAGCGGCGCCTGCCGGTTCATGCACGTTGATGATGTCGTAGGGCTGCCCACGAAGAAACGCCGCTCTCGCGTGACGGCGAAGATGCCACGAAAAGGCATAGCGACGATATCG
>Ga0187877_1003742_pt1 | contig 12155 bp, 11 predicted proteins | sample June2016WEW_17_1_3_FD_132430 | JGI IMG/M metagenome (GOLD analysis project Ga0187877, IMG submission 132430) | Peatland microbial communities from SPRUCE experiment site at the Marcell Experimental Forest, Minnesota, USA - June2016WEW_17_100 | ecosystem: Environmental > Terrestrial > Soil >... | reverse complement strand
ATACGGCGGCTCGCGATGAATGGCCATGATGCCGCGGCGCGTGGCAATGCCGCGTTCCAGCAGGCCCTGCATGAGGGCGTCGCGGCCGATGGGCGCCCCGGCTTTCAGGCGCACCAAGTAAGACTGAAAATTGTGCTTGTGTCCGTCCGGCTCGGCCGGTGGAGCGAGCCATTCGAGCTTCGAGAGCCGCTCGGAATAGCGCGCGGCAAGGACTCTGCGGCGGGCCAGGAAGCCGTCCAGACGGCGCAGTTGGACCAGACCGACGGCAGCCTGCAAGTCCGTCATGCGGTAGTTGTAGCCAACCTCGTCGTAGCTCTCGAAGCCCACCCGCACCGCGCTGTGGCGGGCGACGTCTGACATGCTCATGGCGTGCTGGCGCAGCCGGCGGAGACGGCTCGCCACCTCCGCATCGCGGGTGGTGATCATGCCGCCTTCGCCCGTGGTCAGAATCTTGCGAGGATGAAAGCTGAAGCACGCGAGCGTCCCGTGCGGAGCCCCAATGCGCCGCCCAAAGTATTCCGACCCCACCGCGCAGGCCGCGTCCTCGACCACCGGAAGTCCGTGCCGCGCCGCGATAGCGAGGATGGGGTCGAGCGCGGCTGGCAAGCCAACCTGGTGTACTACCAGGATGGCGCGCGTACGCGGCGTGATGGTCTCTTCAATCCGCGCGCGGTCAAGGTTATAGGTGCCGGGCTCAATATCCACAAAGACGGGCGTCGCGCCCGTGTAGACAATAGAGTTTGCAGTGGCAATGAACGAAAGGCTAGGGCAAATCACTTCATCGCCGGGCCGGACTCCGCAAGCCAGCAAGGCGAGATGAAGCGCGGTGGTACAAGACGAAACGGCAACGGCGTGCTCGGCTCCAACGTACTCGGCAAACCGCAACTCAAAGTCTGCGACGCGTGGCCCCTGGGTGATCCAGCCGCTGCGCAGCACCTCGGCTACGGCGGCCTCCTCCTCCGGTCCGAGGAACGGCCGGGCTACTGGAATGGTTCGGATTTTTGCTTCGGGTGTCGCGCTCATGGCTTCAAGACCTTTAGCCACAGAGGCACAGAGACACGGAGGCTAAAGGGAATAATGTACATTCAGTTTTCCGTTACTGACTCTGTTTCCCTGTGGCGCCCCCCTTCAAAGCGCATAACGTTTTACTCCGTCTCTCAACAGCCTGCTATTGAAGTTGATCAACAAACCGATCTTCTTCCCAGAGGCGCGAAGATAGGTGAGAACTTGCGCCTCGAACAGGGGATCGAACCGATCGACACTCTTGATCTCGACAACAACGGCATCCTCCACAAGCAGGTCGAGCCTGTACTCACCTATGGGCCTACCCTTGTAGATTGCGGGAATCACGATCTGTCGCTGATATGCCAAGCCCGCATCATTCAGCTCAATACAGAGCGCGGATTCGTAACTGGCCTCCAGGAGCCCGGGTCCGAGTTGTCGATGGACCTCGATGGCACAGCCGATGACTGCTTTCGTGATATCGTTCAGCTCTTTCATTCCGTCATGTTAGCCACAGGGGCACAGAGACACGGAGGCTAAAGGGAATAATGTACATTCAGTTTTCCGTTACTGACTCTGTGTCTCCGTGGCGCGCCCCTTCAAAGCGCATTCAGATGTTTCATTCTACTACCGCCTCTGTGACTCTGTGACTCAGTGGCGAGAGCGCCTTGGCGGCGGCGCGCCAGCGGATCAGCTCGCGCAGGCCCGCTTCAAGATTAGTCTGCGCCCGGAATCCGAGGAGCTTCTCGGCCTTCTCAACCGCTGCCCTGCGCCTGAGGACATTGTTGACCTGGCGCGCTTCCACGTGCTCGGGCGCCAGCGAGGAAGCGGAGAGGCACAGGAGGAGGCCGCAGAGCTGGCTGAGGCTGGTCTCCACTCCGGTGCCGATGTTCATTACCTCGTCAGTAATGTCGCTTTCTAAGGCCAGGAGACTTGCCCGAGCCACATCCTCGACAAACACGAAGTCCATCGACTGGCTGCCATCCCCGAAAATGCGTGGCGGCCGACCTGCGTCGATGGCATCCAGCCAGCGGACCAGGGCTTCAGTGTAGGCGCCTTCGAGGTCCATGCGCGGTCCGTAAACGTTAAAGAACCGGAGCGCCACATACGGCAGCTTGAACATCTCGTAGTAGGACCGCAGCATCTGTTCGTTAGCGATCTTGCCCGCTCCATAGAGGGTGCGGTTGTTGAAGGGATGGCTCTCGTCCATCGGCAAGTAAGACGGGTCGCCATAGACCGAGGCTGAGGAGGCGGCAACAACCTTCTTTACCTTGTGGCGCACGGCAGCTTCCAGAACATTCAGCGTGCCATCGATGAGTACTTCAACTGCCTCGCGAGGAGCCTCAGCACAGCGGGTAATGCGCAGTCCCGCCTTATGAAAAACGTATTCCACGCCTGCCGTCACCCGGTCGACGGTTGCCGCGTCGCGAATGTCGCCTTCGACCACTCGCACACCGCCGTGGCTGTGCGCCGGCGCGAGGTTGTTCCAGTTGCCTCGCACGAAGTTGTCGAGGACGCGCACCTCTGCGGCGCCCGCGGCGAGCAACTGGTCGACGATGGTGCTCCCGATAAAGCCGGCGCCGCCGGTGACCAGAATGCGAGATCCCTTAATCGCGTTCGTCATGAATTTAAAACCCTCTTGCCACAGAGACAAAGAGGCACAGAGAGAAGGAGTCAGAAGTCAGAACAAATAAGAAGTACAAGAAGTCAAACGTCGAGAGTCGAAAGCCGACCCATTATGACTCACGTCTCCTGACTTCTCGCTTTCGTTCATCGTTCTCTTCCTCCGTGTCTCTGTGCCTCTGTGGCCAAAACAGCTTCATCGTCCATTGTTTCGATTCCCAGGCGGGACTCAATCACAAAGGGTGGCGAGCCACGCACCTCGTCCGCCACGCGCCACAGGTACTCGCCGATGACGCCTAGCATCAGCAATTGCACGCCGGAGACCAGGAGCAGGACAACCATGATGGACGACCATCCCGGGATGGGCCTGCCGTATAAGAGGCGGTTGATAACAATGAAGAGGGCATAGGCAAAACCGAAGGCCGCCAGCGTCATCCCACAATAGGAAATGAGGCGGATGGGAGTGAAAGAAAAAGAGACGAAGGAATCGACGAAGAGTTTGATCTTTTTTCCCAGCGACCACTTCGAACGGCCCGCGTGCCGGCGCTGCTTGCTATAGAAAACGGTGCCTAGCCGGTAGCCCGCCCACAGCATCTGGGCGAAGATTGAGGTGTTTTTCTGGCGCCAGCGCACAAGCACGTCGCGCACCGGCCGGCGCAACATCACCACGTCGGCGCCATGGGGCGGCCAAGCCGGAATGGCATAGCGCCGCATCAGCCGATGGTAAAGGTTGGCCATCTTTACCGTCAGCCAGGAGTCTTCCCGCTGGTCTCGCACGGCGAGAACGATGTCCGACCCGACCTCTATCTTGGCGAGCATTTGCGGGATCAACTCCGGCGGGTCTTGCAGGTCGGCAGCCAGAATCACCATCACCTCGCCCTGGGCTTCCATCAGGCCGGCAAGGCAAGCAGCGTGGGAACCAAAGTTGCGCGAGAACCGGAGCGCCTTCACCCTGGAGTCGCGCGCGTGGAGGGCGGCCAAGATCGCCGGAGTCTTGTCTTTCGAGCCATCATCAACGAAGAGAAACTCGAAGTCGTAACCTCGAACCTCGGCTGCGGTCGCCGAAAGCCTCTCGTGCAAGGTAGCCAGGTTGAGTTCCTCGTCAAAGGTTGGAATGATAACCGTGGCCCGGGTCATACCAGTTTATCCTTCTGCCCTACGCCGCGACCGCAGGATTCGGGCCGGGACTCCGCCGACGACCGCATACTCAGGTACATCGTGGGTCACCACTGCGCCCGCCCCCACAATCGCATGAGCACCGATGCGCACACCGGGAAGGATCACGGCATTCGTGCCAATATCGGCTCCGTAACCGACAACCACTAGCTTGATAACCAGATCAGTTCCGATGATGGGAACATCGATCGGTTCGCCAGTGTGTGTCGATCCGAGAACCTTCGCTCCGGGTCCCCACCCCACGTAGTCCTCAATCACCAGGTTGCGCGCATCGAGATACGCATGTGGTCCGATCCACACGTGACTGCCAATACGGCACGTGCCGTCAAGCCGGCCCTGGATCATGGTCTGAGCGCCGATAAAGACAGCGTCGCCGAACTCCATGGTCTCAGCGTGTTTGAAAACCACCTCGGCACCGACCTCCAGGTTGTGCCCGACGCGCCGGCAGAGGGCGCGAAGAATCACCCGTCGCATGAGGACATCAAACGGCGCCTCGCCGCTGCGGAACCGCGCAAACAGGCCCAGCAGCTCCTGGGGCGCGTGCGTGTCCCGGAGGGAAGCGGCAAATTTCACCACCCAGTCGGGGTCCGGCTTTGTCTCCTTACAACCGAAAGTCGCCCCGACCTGCCTCACGGCTACAGAGTCGTCTTCGAAACCTCGGTCATCGGACACGGCAAGGACTCCAGTATAGGGGACGCAACATGCTCAACAGCCTCGAACGTAAGGTCCGGGTACATGGGCAACGAGAGGGCCCGTTCCGCCAGTCGCTCCGCGACCGGGAAGTCCCCTCGACGATACCCAAGCGAGCGGTACGCCTCCTGCAAGTGCAACGGGATCGGATAGTGCAGCCCGGTCTCGATATCCTGTTCGGCCAACTGTCGGCGCAGGGTCTCCCGGTCGTCCGCCTGGATGACATAAAGGTGATAGACATGGCGGGCATACGGCATTTCAGCCGGGGCGATCACCGCGGAACCCGCCAGCAAACGGTTATAATGTTCGGCGAGCATCCGTCGTCGATGGTTCCATTCGTCGAGATGATGCAATTTCACGGCTAGAACCGCACCATGCAGCTCATCCATGCGGAAATTGTAACCCGGGAAGCGGTGCTCGTATTTTGAAACCGACCCGTGGTTACGAAGCAGGCGGATCCGCTCCGCCAGCTTAGCATCGCTGGTCACGACAGCGCCACCCTCGCCGCAGGCACCCAAATTCTTGCTGGGATAAAAGCTGAAACACCCTGCCGTGCCGAGCGTGCCGGCTTTCCGCCCCTTGTACTCCGCATCGTGGGCCTGGCAGGCGTCTTCGATTATAGTGAGGTTATGGCGGCGGGCAATGGCCATCAAAGGATCGAGATCGGCCGGCTGCCCGTACAGGTGGACCGGCAGAATGGCACGAGTCCGTGCTGTAATGGCCCTCTCCACCTGGGTCGGATCCATGGTATAAGCGATTGGATCGACGTCCACAAAAACGGGCCTCGCGCCGACCGCGCTGATCGCTTCGGCGGTGGCGATGAAGGTGTTGGGTACCGTGATCACCTCGTCGCCGGGACCGATCTCGAGCGCATGAAGCACCAAGTGCAACGCCGCTGTTCCCGAGCTTACCGCTACGCAGCTTGTCGCGTTCAGGTAGGAGGCAAACTCGGCTTCGAAACGTTCTACTTCCGGCCCCAAGATAAAAGAAGAGCGCTGGAACACGCGCTGTACAGCCGCCTGTAGTCCAGTTTCCAACTGGCGATGCTGGGCGCCAAGATCGACGAACGGGACTTTCACGCGGCCACCACCTTTCTCACCACCCGTGCTGGGTTGCCGGCCACGATGGTATTGTCGGGCACGTGGCGCGTCACGACGCTGCCGGCGCCGACGATCGCATTCGCGCCGATCGTTACACCGCACAGGATCGTGGCGCTGGTGCCGATCGAGGCGCCGCGTTTTACCAGCGTCGGAACCACCTGCCGGTCCGCTTCCGTCTGGAGTTTGCCGTTCCTCGTGGCACGCGGATAGTTGTCGTTGATGAACGATACGTTGTGGCCGATGAACACTCGTCCTCTATAGTGACGCCCTCGCAGATAAATGTGTGGCTGGAAACTTTCACGTTCTTACCGATCCGGGCGTTCTTTTGGATCTCAACAAAAGTCCCCAGCTTGGCGTTGTCGCCGATCGTGCAGCCGTACAGGTTAACGAAGGCGTGGCTCGAGACATTCTTGCCCAGCTTGACGTCGGGTGCGATTCGGCAGTATTCCATAAGCGAACTCTGGTCTCTGTAGGTTTCCCGAGAGCGCGGGTGTCTCGCCCGCCAGGCTAAAGGTGCTCTCAAGGTGCGGGCGAGACGCCCGCGCTCCCAGGCTGAATCATTGCCGTCAGCTCTCGACGCCGCACCCGCGGAAATGCCGGATCACGGAGCTCGATTTCGCGGCTGTTTTGTTCAATCGACCGCTGTGCCGCTTCCAGCAAGCGCACAATGCGATAGCCCATAATGCCACTAGTCAAGGGCGGTCGTGCTGTCTGGATGGCGCGGATGAATTCCCCTGCCATCAGGCGTAGCGCTTCGGTGGTATCCAGATGGGGTGCGAACATATCGCCCTTGCGGTAGCCCGCCAGCAGGCGCGCCCGGCCTTCCGGATCGAGGTTTACGGTGATGCCTCGATCGTAGACTTTCACCTTCTCGCTGGGCTCCATGTCGTCATACACAAGCATTTTCTTACTGCCCCCCACGAGGGTGAGCCGGATCTTGACCGGAGCCAGCCAGTTTAGGTGAAAGTGCGCGATCAGTTTCGAATCGAACCGGACGGTCACATACGCAATGTTCTCGAACGGACAATCCAGATGCTTGACCGCGATCGCCGAAACCGACACTGGGTCGAGTTCACACAGGTGCTCCATGATGGAGAAGTCGTGCGGTCCCAGATCCCACAGTACGTTGGTATCGCTCTGCACCAGACCCAGGTTGATACGGACGGAGTCGTAGTATAGCAGTTCACCAACCTCCCCGGCGATAATTAGTTGCTTCATCCGCCGCACGGCAGGGGTGAACAGGAAGGTGTGGTCCACCATCAAGGTCCTGCGCTGGCGTTCCGCCAGCTCCAGCAGTTCCAGCGCCTCGTTGGTGCTGCGCGTCAGAGGCTTTTCCACCAGGGCGTGCTTGCCGGCTTCAAGCGCCTGTTTCGCGAAAGCGTAATGGGTGGAAACAGGGGTTGCCAAGACCACAGCGTTCACACCCGGATGCCGGAGAGCTTCCCCGTAATCTCGGGTCACCTCAACGGAAGGGTAACGTCGCTGGGTGCGAGCCAGGAGCGCCCCGTCGAGGTCACAGACCGTCAGGAGCCTGGCCCCTTCCTGTTCCCAGAAGTTACGAACCAGGTTTTTCCCCCAGTAGCCGCAGCCGACAATTGCAATTCCGACCTGAGACATAACCCCCTCCTAAGTGCTCTTCGACACGAAGTCGCTATTTCTCAAGCACATTTGGTTCCACAAATAGTGCCGTCGAGCAGTATGATTTCTGTCGGGCCCGGCCACCTCGACCCGAATCCAGCATAGAGGGGGCTCAAATCGGCCGCCACTCTGGGCAAGGTGGGGTGGAAACCTCTGTAGGCGACTCATAATAAGACGAGTAGCAGCCTCTTCCCTCTTCGGTGCGTCGGGAAATAGAGCAAGCTCTCGCCGGAGGTCTACGATTCGGTTGCGACTATGCCACGTGGAGGAGCCGCAGCCCCGTACCGGACGGTGCGGGGCGCAGGCGACAAGGAATCTCACAAGTCCTTTTTTTCCAGAGAGAGATTCCTCCCCTTCGCTCGGCTCTGGGTCAGAATGACAACGTTCACAAAGGTTTTTCAGCACCTTGCTAAGCTGCTCGCAGTCGTCGAAACTCGTGCAAAACCGCGAAGGGCGTCTTCACGCTGGCAACACTCTCGCCGAGTTGGCGGATGTTTTCCTCCTTCAGGTGTCCGAGCAAGAGACCAGCATGAGCCAAGTAGTCGATACGCTCAGGCGCCAGGCCCATGATCCGGGTGCAAGTCGCATCCACAGCTACCGGATCCTCTCCTACGACTAGCACGCCACACGGCTTGGCAATCCCCTGGATGGGACCGTTTCCCTCCATTCCGACGATGCCGTCGACGATGGCAAAATCCGGACGGACCGTGCCGTTAATATCCAGGATCGAGCGGGTGAGGCCAGCCCAGTGCAGGTCATTCTTGGGCCACCCGTAACAGTTGCCCGGCACGATGCCGAACATGTTCTTGAGCGACAACGTGACCCCAGCCCAGTGGTGGGTCTTTAGCTTGGGCAAGGAGACGACGATATCGGCCCGCAGCACGGTTTTCGGAAGGTAGAGCTCTTTCAGCTTGGAGGCACGAGTTTTCAGAGCCACCCGCTCCACTTCGTCCACATTCAGGTCAACGAACTTCCCAGGCAGCGGCCCGATGTGGTCACGCAACCGGATGGTTTCCACGATCGCTTCCGTGTCGCGCTCGTTACCGGATCCTTCCGCTACTAAAACGCTCTTTGCTCCGAGGCGCAAGAACGCCTGGAATGCCGCGCCCACCACGGCCGGATGGGTGTTGATGACATTCTGCGGATCAGGCTCGACAAAGTTCGGCTTCAGCAGAACGGTCTTTCCCTCGACGGGCAAGTCGAATTCACTCAGCGTTTCATACAGCAACCGAGATAAATCAACCCCGTAGTCTGGAGTGCGACAAATCACAACGCGGGAAGGCGGGCGCGTGAAGGAGGGAACAAGTGAACAGTTGGAAGCGCTCATCTGATTGCCGATTGAAAGCGAAGTCCACAGATGGTAATCTGCGTAATCTGCGGATTAGCTTCGTCAATCCTCAATTCTAATAAGCCAATCCGGCACACCGCTCAACGCGATAGCCGCCCAGGCAACGACCGGCACATTCATCAAGAACTGGTTCACAGCCTGACGAGTCCGGAGTGACGTCTCCAAAACCGGGCTCGATTTTCGATTTCCCAGCACGGCTCGGCCGTGAGCTTGCAGGCACAAGTGCGCCAAGGCGAGCGACCCGGGACCCTGAATCTCCGGGAAGGCAGCGGACAGCCAATCCAGGCTCTTCCGGTTCTCCGGGCGATCGCGCTGGTCGAGCAGAGCCAGCAGCGCCCACACCGTGGGACCGACCCGTGGCATTCCGGCCACCCCATACACCAGCGGGTTCCCTGCGTTCCACCCTCCCCCAGGGCACATCCGGTCGTAGAGCATGGCTTCAGCCAGCCGCACCCGTTTTCCCGAGGAGGGCGGAAGCAACTCCCCGGAAAGGTTCTTCAAGAGAATAAGAGAGTAAGACGTAGGCTCGACCCAACTTGCGGTGCCGGGAGTCCAGTTCCAGCCACGCAGGGAGGAGTCCTGACGTACCAGAGCCGGCGTCCGTCGCAATCGGCGTCCCAAACGCGGCCAAAAACCGCCTTCGGCGGGCCACGTATCGCAGAGCCACCGGACGCCTCGGGCCACGGAGTCTCGCAATTCTTGTTGCGCCTTTAGCGCCAGGCACGCCGGCGCCGTTACCCAGCAGCCCCGTTGCTGGCCGACGAATGCGGGCCAGGACCCGTCCGGTAACTGCGCTTGACGCAGCCACTGTCGCCCGAGCCTGGCGGCATCTTCCGAGGCATCGTTATTCCACGCGCCGTGGAGCGCCAGGAGGGCCCAGCAAGTCGGCTCCGTGCCGCTGGCGGAGCCAGGCATGTAGCCCCAACCGCCATCCGCGTTCTGCGCACGCAGCAAGAAGGGAAAACAGAACTCCTCAAGGAAAGGCACTTCGTCCAGGCCTTCTGGAGAACCGGCAGCAGAGTCGGCAACACAGGGTTTTAGGCACATCTGAGCCCTCAGCGCGATTGCCGATTTTCGATTGCGAATTGCTGATTGAAAGAAGGCGGAAAGCCTTCTTCAATCAAAGGTCAAAGAGCCCCTACTGCACCCGAACGGCCGCCAAGGCCTCCTCGGGCAGGCCCATCTCCGAGGCTGCCGTTTCAGGCTCGATCTGCAATTGATTGATCAACCGATGCAAATATCCGCGCGCCAGACCCAAGACTCGAGCCGTTTCAGTCTTGTTCCCACCGCACTCGCGCAAAGTCCGAAGAACCAGGCGGCGTTTGAAATCGCGCGTTTCTTCTTCATAGGAACACACCGCCTGGAATTGCTCGAAACCGTTGCGCAATGACGACGGCAGATGCCACACTTCAATGGTCGGCCCATCGGCTAATACCACGGCGCGCTGAACCACGTTCTCCAGTTCTCGGACGTTACCGGGCCAGGGGTATTCTTCCAAGGCACGCATGGCGAGCGAAGAAAAGCGCTTCGTTGTCCTGCCGAATTGTTCCGCAAAGCGTGGCAAGAAGTGATGGGCCAGCAGTGGTATTCCCTCCGTGAGCTCGCGCAGTGCGGGCAGGCGAATCTGGACGACGTTGAGGCGATAATAAAGATCCTCGCGAAACTTTCCTTCCTTGACCATCTCTTCGAGATTCCGATGGGTCGCGCAGATCAAACGGATGTTCGCCGTTCGTGGAACATTGCTTCCCAGGCGCTCGAAGGTGCGATCCTGCAACACACGCAAGAACTTAGCTTGCAGGCTCAGGGGCAAGTCGCCGATTTCGTCGAGAAACAAGGTCCCTTGATCCGCGGCTTCGACGCGCCCGCGACGATGTGCAACCGCGCCCGTGAAAGCCCCTTTTTCGTGACCGAAGAGTTCGTCCTCCACCAACGTCTCCGGCAGGTTTGCGCATGAGAAGGCGACAAAAGGCCCCGTGGCTCGCTGACTCAAACGATGAATGGCGCACGCCAGCAGGCCCTTGCCCGTGCCTGTCTCACCGGTGATCAGCACGCTGACGTCACAAGGAGCAACCTTCCGGGCCAAGCTAAACACTTCCTGCATGCTTTCGCCGGAGCCGACCATTTCAAAAAGTCGTCCCCCAAATCTCTCCTGAGACCTCCACAGAAACAGTTCTTTTTCCGCCTCGTGGAATTTGTATGCACGCCGAAGAGCCAGGCGAAGTTCCACGATGTCGGGAGGGCTCGTGAGAGTGTCGTAGGCGCCGCTCTCCATCAGCTCGCGCGTCAGCACGCGGTCGTCATCACCCATCATCACCATGATGGGGGGCGGAAGGCTCACCTGCTTGATCTCGTCCATGAGCGTCAGCACGGCATCAACGGAAGCGCGGTTCTCAGCATGTCTTGAATCGAGCAATACCACGTCCCACCAGTCTTGTTGCACTCTAGCGGCAGTGGGGTCCAAGCGGTCATTGATTCGGAGCTCGAAGCCCGCTCCCAAAGCACCACAGACGACCTCGGCGAAGCCCGTGTCAGGACTACAAAACCAGACGTGCATCGGTTCTTCGGATGTCATATTTCGGCCTCGGAAGAAGTCCCAAGAAGCAATGATTCCACCTGGGGCTTCCCTTCAGGTCTTTTGCCACGCAGCCTCTCAGCGGGTCGGACCCGGCGCTGCGTCAACTGCGTTTGAACTCTGGACTTGCCCCAGAAAATCTACTTCACAACGTTTACGGCATTCCAGGTGACCTGTCAAGTATGCTTTTAGGGCATGACAGGTTAGATAGCAAGAGTACTAAAGTACGCTGCGGATTGTTTTGAAGCGGATTGTTTTGAAGTTGACTTGCCAATGTTAATCCACTAAGATTCTTAAACGTGGTTATGCCACGGAACCCTGATGAGTCCGATGTCCCCGATGCGGGTGGGCGTCGCAGCGTTCGCCTTCCGATCAAAGTTCAGGTAACCTTGCGCGGAACAGACGCGGCCGGGCAGGCCTTCAAAGAGAACACCTGGACGATCAGCGTTAACAAGCATGGCGGCAGGATCGCCACTTTCCATCAGCTAGCAGCCGACGACCAGATTATTATCGAGAATCCACTGCTGGGCCGGAGCGCCAAGGCCCGGGTCACCAGGGTTTGTAAGAAGCGATTGGCTGAGGATCCCTACGAAGTCTGCGTTGAACTGCTGGAACCGCAGAACGTTTGGGGAGTCAAGCCCCCACTCGTGTAGGTGGGGGGCTAATTGTGTGGAACTAACCCTCCGGCATCATCACACTTCATCTGCCGGGGCACTTCCGGTAGAGAACTAGCGTTGCTAGGCCTAAGATTACCCAACTGGTGAGTGCCACGGAGTTATGCACTTCACAAAGTAAGGTACTCGCCCTGTTAGCGCTTTGGTTTGTCCGGCCAAAAGCCTGCATCCCCGTCATTCAAAGCTCTTGATATAAAGAGAGAGATGAGAAATGCGGATTCCGGGGCAAGGCGGGCACGTTTCCGAAGTCATCCCGGTCAGCATTCCGAAATGAAGCCGGGCACGATTCCGGGATGAAGCCGGGCACCGATTCCGATTTCAAGCCGGTCACT
>Ga0187877_1003735_pt1 | contig 12171 bp, 9 predicted proteins | sample June2016WEW_17_1_3_FD_132430 | JGI IMG/M metagenome (GOLD analysis project Ga0187877, IMG submission 132430) | Peatland microbial communities from SPRUCE experiment site at the Marcell Experimental Forest, Minnesota, USA - June2016WEW_17_100 | ecosystem: Environmental > Terrestrial > Soil >... | reverse complement strand
CCGATGTGTGCCGCATGGCTGATAAGGCTGCTGAGGAGTTTGGTGCCGTCGACATCCTCGTCAACAACGCGGGACTGTATCCTGTTACTCCGCTTGCCAAACTCTCGCTCACTGAGTGGGAGACGGTGATTAACACGAACCTGACTGGCACCTTCCTGTGCGCACGCACGTTTTCGACCGCCATGGTGCAGAAGGGAATACCCGGGCGGATCGTCAACGTGAGTTCGACCGCGAGTGTGCTCGCCCGCCCAGGAGTAGCTCATTACGCCTCGTCGAAGGCAGGCGTCAGCATGCTTACGCGGGTGTTGGCCATCGAACTGGCACCACACGGCATTACCGTCAACGCGGTTTGTCCGGGTGTGATTGGCACCGAGACGGTACTGGCAATGAGCAAGAGACCGGAGCTCAAAGCGGAAAACGCCGCCAAACTCAAGCATATTCCTTTGGGCCGCTTGGGGGAGCCCGAGGAGATAGCTTCCGCCGTTGCGTTCCTGGTTTCCAGCGAGGCAAAGTACATTACAGGAGCGACTCTATTTGTGGATGGAGGATTCACCCTGGGCATCGCAAGCTATTAGCCCGCACTTCTCACCAAAACAGGCGTTCGTGGTGGGCAAAAGCTCCGTCTGCTCGTAGCCGCTCAGCGCCGGCTAAGCTTGCCTGTGCTCGCGGCTATTGACCGCTTACTAACTCTTCGGCGCTTCAGGAGGAAGCTATGAATGACAAGCAGGCTAAAGTTGCCGTAGTTACGGGAGGAGCCAGAGGGATTGGCCGAGCGATCGCACGTGGATTGTCGAACCGGGGTTACGCGGTTGCATTGGCTGACAGGCTCGCTCAAGAATTGGACACTACTGTCTCCATGATCAGTCAATTGGGTGGCGAATGCATGCCTTTGCTGGGCGACGTGTCAGATTTTGCTGGCGTTCAGAAGCACGCAGCCACGGTTCTCGAACGCTGGGGGCACATCGATGTGCTGGTGAATAACGCCGGTATTGCACAGCCGAAGGGCATTCTGGAGATCACGGAGGCTGAATGGGATGTGGTCATCGCCGTGGATTTGAAGGGATGCTTCAATTGGTGTAAGGCGGTGGCGGCGGGCATGGTGCGGCAAGGCAGCGGACGAATCGTGAACATCTCTTCCGTAAGCGCTAATAATGGCGCCGACAAAGACGCGGTGAGCAAGTTTGCTTATTGTGCGGCGAAAGCAGGCATATTGGGACTCACTCGCGGTCTTGCCAAGGAACTTGCTCCAGCGGTCACAGTCAATGCCATCTGTCCGGGAGCCATTGAAACAGACCTTACAAGGGCCAAATGGGTTTCCCTGAAAGACACCATCATACAGCGTACCCCGCTGGAACGGCTCGGAACACCGGAAGACATAGCGGAGGTCGTTGTCTTCCTTGCGACAGCTTCTCCCATGTTCATCACCGGTGAGATGATCAACGTCAATGGAGGAGCTTACATCAATTAACTTCTGAGAATTCGTGTTGATCGCTTGGCCAGAAGCTTGCGAGGTGGATGGTCGCAAATACGGATTTGCGCCGCGGACGTGAACTCTAAGCTCGTCCCTGGAGACGTGCTCCTGTCTCGAGCAAGCGGATCCCGCAGTTTACAGGTAACCGCAGCTCCAGCATGGGTCAATATGATTTCGGCAATTTGTATATCTCATCGTCAACTTTCTCGCCCGAGATACTCTATGGCCGATAGGACCAGCAGCTGCGTGGCGGTGACGAGAGCATCCTCGTCAATGTCAAACTTGGCATTATGGTGTGAGTGGCAAATTCCCTTGGTTGAGTTCTCGATGCCAATCCAAGCAAAAGTTCCGGGCACCTTCTCCAGATAGTAAGCCATGTCCTCTCCGCCCATAGTAGGTTTCTCTACGCGGATGACTTTGTCTGGGCCGACAATCTTGCGCGCGACGTCTTCAACCATCGCAGTCATGCCATAATGATTAATCAATGGCGGGTACCCAAAATGGTACTTAAACTCGTAGTCGGCCCGCATCGCCTTTGCGATGCCGCCGATAATCCGTTCGATCCGCTCTGGCAGCGTCGATCTGAGGTCCGGATTGATTGCACGTACGGTGCCTTTCATGGTTACCCGATCGGCAATGATGTTGTAAGCGTGGCCGCCGCTGATCGTGCCAATCGTCACCACCACCGGCTCTACAGGGCTTACTTCCCTACTGGCGATAGTCTGCAACGCGCTGATAACCTGAGATGAAACCGCAATGGCGTCGACAGTCTGGTGCGGGTTCGCACCATGGCCCCCCTTCCCGACAATGGTCACGTCGATAGAATCGAGGCAGGCCATTGCGCTGCCGTACTTGAACCCTATGGTGCCAACCGGCAGATCAAACCAGAGATGACAACCAATGATCGCATCAACGCCTTCCAGCGCTCCTTCTTCGATCATCGGTCTGGCGCCGCCGGGCCCTTCTTCGGCAGGTTGAAAGATAAATCTAACCCTGCCGGAGAACTCGCGATTAAGTTTTGACAGGATGGTTGCTGCGCCCAACAAACAGGCCATATGACCGTCATGCCCGCAGGCATGCATGACTCCTTCGTTCTGTGAGGCATACGACGCTCCCGTTTCTTCAGAAATCGGCAGCGCGTCCATATCAGCCCGGAGAGCTATGGTCTTGCCGGGGCTATTGCCGTTCAGCAAACCAACCACCCCGGTTTTTGCCATTCCAGACCTTATCTCCATACCAAGCTCGGATAAGTACTCTGCAATATAACCCGCTGAATTTACCTCCTGGAATGCCAACTCGGGATACTGATGAAAATGACGCCTCATTTCCACCAGCTTAGGCTTGAAGGTCCTCACTTGTTCCAGTACCTGTAAGGTATTGCTTGCCCGCAGCATGACCATAGCTGACGACCTCCCTTCGATCACCACTGCCTCTTACATGCAAAAATTCGATGACACGCACGCAGCAGCCCTATCCTCGTAACGCGCCACCCGCCCAGATCTGTATCTGAGTCGCAAACCACAGGGTTCAGCGTGATGATGAATTCGACCAGCGACTCCGGTTAGAGGTCCTTTGACGTGCGACAGGTAGCGGCGTTAGCGGCCAACCGATTGTCCTTTAGCGATCCGCTCGAAATCGGCAAAGATCTCAGAGGGATCGAGGGCACGCTGCAATAAGCCCTGGGCGAACTCCTCCTCGCATAAGGTTCGGATAAGTCGGCTATTCGCATCAACGCCGCTCGGCTGCCAGTCGGCACCAAACACCTGTATGGTCTCCTCGAGTTCTGCTTCAATCCACGGTGTCGTTTCCGCCAGTCCTCTTCGTCGCTCCTGCCACTGTAGTTTTGCCTGTTCCAGCACCGAGTAGAGCCTTCGTGCCGTACAAGGATCGCGTTCAAAAACTTCTCGCCGCAGCACAACAATATGGTGAGCAGGATAGATCCCTGTGCGAGTGTAGTAATCCTTTTCGACTCTGCGGTAATCCGCAAACAGCCTAACGACTGGGCTGCCCGCAACATGGTAACTGCGAGGCGGAGCCGGACTAAACATAGCGTCCAGTTCTCCTGCGATCAGCATGGCCTCGAGTGTACGACCTGGGGGCGACTCCTGGACATAACTGGGACAATCCGGGTCGGCCTTGCCGTGACCGACGTCACGACCAGAGGTGTCCATCGGCCCTATGATCCAGTTGACCGAGTTAAGTTGCACCCCTTCTTCGCGCAGCGCCGCCCGAGTCCAAACCATGCCGGTGGCCTTCCATGAATTTAGGCCTACGCGCTTGCCCTCGAGGTCCTTTCCGGTACACAGGCCGCTGTCGCGACGGACGTAGATGCAGCGGTGCCGAAATCCCCGGTAAGGAAAGAAGGGAATGCCGACCAAGTTGCGCTCTCCCCGCGACAATCCTATGAGGTAAAGGCTAAAGGAGAACTCGCCGGCCTCGATAGAAGGGTTCGACAGGAACCGGATTTGAGCTCCGCCGCCAGCCATGGTCTCAGGAACACGATCGACCTTGAGGGTGATGCCCTCAGCGGTCACATCACCGCAGGCGAGGGGAGCCAGGTAGTCATAATCCTTGCCCACGTAAGTAATCGGCATCAGAGTCACTGATTTCTCCTTGCTGGTCTGGCAGCCATACCGCCTGTGCCGTGTTCTCTAGAGCAACATGCCTGTTGGGTGATCAGCCACCGGTGTCGCACACACCACGTGAGGGTGAACTACAACTCCTTCCTCTTCGGCTGAACTGGTCCACTCTTTTCTCGCAGAATTCGCCACAGATAGAACACGACGAATACTGTGTTGATGACGTCGAGCGCTAACACTAGATTCCAGGAATTGCCGAAATCTGCTCTCGCAGTGTTGACAACCAATCCGGCCATCACCGAAGCGACGATACTTATGAATGTCATTCTTGTACCCTTTTTCTCGACAAGCCATGCCTGCCGTTGGGTGACGAACACTATAAAGCCTGACCAGCACTTGTCCCGACGGCCGTCTTCGCCTTTTTTCCGGAAAGCAGATACGCCAAGTAGGGACGTCCCACTTTGGGTTCAATCGTGCCGGCGACACACGCCGACGTGAGAACGCCGAAAACGGCAAACATCACAAAGGCGGGCCAGAACTGCTGGCCTGTTGCCGTCTGGATGATCAGCATCGCCGTCAGCGGTTGGGCAACGGCGCTGCCGACCTGCGAACCGAGATTCACTACGCCGACGGCCCGTCCCACCGCGCCCGGAGTCAGCAATTCTGCGAAGTATGGGGCATAGAGCTGACCGATTGGTGTCCACGAGGTGAAGAACCCAACAACAAAAAAGCACAGGTAAGCTTCCCAGAGCGCGACTCCGGGCTGGAAGCTGATGGCCCACACTATCGCACCGGCGGTCAGCAACCCTCCCAAAAGCCAGACGGGAGTGCGCATAGTGCCGAAAAACTTGTCGGAGAGGATACCTCCGGCGACCACACCGAAGAAAGAGCCCAAATAAAGGATCGAGGACAAGCTGCCCGCCCACAGCAGTGGCAACTTGAGTTGCCGAACGCCATAGGTAGGAAGCCAGGTAGCCATACCCCAGAGGAAGATCAGGTTAAAAAAACCTGCGACAAACATTAAGAACACGCTACGGTTCAAGAAGATTTCGCGATAGCTGACGAGCCGTTCTCCAGGCGGCAGCTCATCCTGAGAGTGGGCCTTAGTCGGATTCAGCACTGTGCCCTGCTTGTTTGCCATCTCTTCCGCCCCGAAGATGTAGTCCAATTCCTCCTGACTGATCTTCGGGTCGCGCTCTGGGCGGTCGATGACAAAGCGGTCTATGGCGGCCAAGACTGGCAGCCCGAAGAAAGCGATGATCATGAATGACCAGCGCCAAGAGCCGAGCGCCTGAGCGAGGGGCACCGCAATGAACGGTACGATAACCGGACCGAGGGTATAGGCAGTCTGATGGAAGGCGAAGGCGCGGCCTCGCGTCCTTACTGGAAACCAAGTAGCAACCAATCTGCAACCTGCGGTGAGCTCGAATCCCTGTGCGACGCCGAAAATAGCGTTTCGGATGAGCAGTTCCTCCCAACTATTGACCATCGCCATTGTCCAAGTGAACACGGAAAAGGCGGCCACCGACACGGCAAGGGTCTTCCTCGCTCCCACAAGGTCGGTGACGAACCCGGCAATGGGCTGAACCGCGGCATATCCAATGAAAAAAGCGAATAGCACCCACCCGGTTTGCTCCTTCGTCATCGCCAGCGCAGCAACAATGAGAGGGAGAAGAGCCGCAGTTTTGGTTCGATCGAGGTAGTTAACGAAGAACCCCGCCCACGCGGTAAGCAACATTTGGTTGCGCCGGGGAGTTAGGATGCCCATGTGCCATCTCGCATTCTGGGCCAGCCAGTGATCGTGACTACGCTAGTAGGTAAGTAGTGGCTCTTTCCTTGTACCGATACTGATCACCACGAGCACAACTGGACCTGTAGTATTCAGGTTTCTGCACTTGCGAGCCCACACGACTTGAAGATTCGACACATTACACGCGCAATCTACTGGGTGTCAAGCGAAAAGATTTCAGTCCAGAACCGCGAATTCACTCACACAACCGCCCCAGAACAGTCATGGGACTGACTCGTCGGATATTGCGGCAACTTGCCATTTGAGGCATGAAATTAGCCTAGCGGCACATGACAAATGATCTTGGATTCCGCTTGACATTCCATGTCGGCGAAAAGAAAATTTGGGACCTGTTCGGCAGAGCTGCTTCAATGTCATTCAACGGCACGTCTTTGCCGACACGAGGTGATTATTATAGCAGCGACCAAAGATCGAAGCTCGGGCAACGATCTGCTCCTGTAAAACTCCATCCTGAACGAAGGGTTCGAGCGCTGTGCCGGATAGCGCGGTCCAATGATATCGCCGGTACCATCGCCTGGATGTGCAGTAGTCATGCCGGTTTTGTTAGCGGCAACTACTTCTAGGTCGACGGTGGCGCTTTCCGTCATTAAACCAGTTTCGCGAAAGGCATACCCCATGAAGTTGCGTCAGCAAACGCCAAGGGTTTGCCGGGGACCCGGCCCGGCTCCGGGGCACACCTATTCTGCAACTGCTCTAGACCAGATTCGCGGAAGGTATACCCCGCAAAGGAGCCGGGCGTCCAGCCCGGCGGTACTAGTACTGGGTACATCAACCTTGAAACCACGCTAGTTGCTCAACGTCTCGGTCAGCTTGTTGAGCGTACGGTTCAAATCCTTGTCGATCTGCTTCTGCTTATCAATCTTTTCGATGGAATGGAGGACGGTCGTGTGGTGCTTGCCTCCGAACTGGCGGCCGATTTCGGGCAGCGAAGCTTCGGTCAAATGCTTGGCCAGGTACATGGCGATCTGCCGCGGAAAGACGATCTGGCGCGAGTTGTTCTTCGCCTTGATCTCCGGCAGGCGAAGCCCGAACTGCTCCGCCACCGCTTTCTGGATGGCTTCGATCGTGATCTTGCGCGATTGCTGATCGATGAAGTTCTTGAGCACCTGCTGGGCAGTGACCAGATTGATGGCCACGCTGGTGAGGGAGGCGTAGGCCAGCAGCCGGACGAGCGCACCCTCCAGTTCGCGAACGTTGCTGCGGATGTTTTGCGCGATGTAATTCGCAACATCAGCGGGCAGTTGCACGTGTTCGCTCTCCGCCTTCTTCTGCAGGATCGCGCTCCTGGTCTCCAGGTCCGGAGGCTGGATGTCGGCGATCAGCCCCCACTCGAAGCGGTTGCGCAGTCTGTCCTCGATCTCGGCCAGCTCCTTCGGCGGACGATCGCTGGCAATCACGATCTGCTTCATCGATTCGTGAAGCGCGTTGAAGGTGTGAAAAAACTCTTCCTGGGTGCGCTCTTTGCCGGTGAGGAACTGGATATCATCGATCAGCAGCAAATCGACATTGCGGAAGCGTTCACGGAAGCTGGTCATGCGGTCATGCTTGATGCTGTTGATCAGCTCATTGGTGAACTTCTCGCTGGAAACGTAGCAGATCGAAAAGTCAGGGTTGTGCCGCTTCACCTGGTGCCCGATGGCCTGCATCAGGTGGGTCTTGCCCATGCCCACTCCACCGTAGAGAAACAGCGGGTTGTAGGCTTTGGACGGCCGCTCGGCGACCGCCAGCGCGGCGGCGTGCGCAAACTGGCTGCCAGCGCCGGTGACAAAGGCATCGAACGTATACCGCTGGTTCAATTGCGCGGCGCTGTCGAAGTCAAAGCGGGACTGCTGCGCGGCCGGGCCAGCCGCCGCCGGGGGCGTAAATCCGCCATTATGGCGAATAGCGGTGGCCGCCGCCGGCGAATCTTCGGCGGTGATGAACTCGACGTCCTTGACCTCAAGCTCCAGGTTCTCGATGGCTTCACGGATCAGATCGGCATAGCGCTCGCCCATCTCCCGGAACTCGGGTGCGGGCACTCGCACAAACAGGGTTGCTCCCTGGGTGTGACTGTAGCGTAACGGCTTGAGCCAGGTATCGTAGGAATGACGGTTTACCTTCTTCTCAAGCGCATCCAGAATACGCGACCAGGGATTCGGCGAAGTGGTAGCAAGCGATGCAGACATTATCAACCAGAGAGCCGGACGACACCCGGCTGAAAAGTGCGATTTCTCAACCTGTCACGCAATGAATCAATAAGCCCCATCCTTCGCCTGACGCACAAAGCACGCAACGTGCACGGCGGATGGGGCATACCAAATTATCTTGTGACTCGTGGTGCATACTAGCACGTTCGAAGTGAATTGAGCAGCTTTCTCTACGCCTCTGGGAAATGAATTTTGTCTTGGATTTATGCGGGTTTAGAAGTTGTTGCGAAGGTGGTGCAGAAACACCTCCGGTGCCGAACCTTGCGAGCACATCGCCCGATTGGGATCGCGGCTTCAACTCTTCCACCACCATGGACTTGCCGCTTTCTGATGTTCTCGGCTCGGTTTTTGCGCACCATCGGTAGTGCAGCAGCCGCCCCCGGCACACCCCGGGCTCGGGGACATGCCTCGACCATGGGCAAGGCTGGGAATTGCCGCCGGTTTGCGGCCCTTATGGCATCTCGTTTATACTTCTGCTTTGCTCATTATTTTTTTGCCTAGTTAGGAGCGCAGTTTTTCAATGCCGAAGCGCACATTCCAGCCCAATCGTCGTCACCGCTCGAAGACGCACGGATTCCGGACTCGCATGAAGACCAAAGGCGGACAAGCCGTGCTCTCGCGCCGTCGCGCCAAGGGCCGCAAGCGGGTTTCCGTGAAACCCGGGTATCGTGATTAATTGGTTCCTGTTTCCGGTTGTGGGGTGAAGCGCGGAGCCGGTTCTTGCAAACCCGGCGATGCGGCCGCCAGCACACAAGCCAAGGGCCCGAGGATATCTGGAAGACAGGTCTGGAGTTGGACTTGACTTCCGCATCCGAAGACGGTGGGTGCATTTGCCGGACCGGATACGTCGTGAGTGACACTCCGAAAGGCATTTTCCCGAAATCGGCCCATCTGCTCAAGCGCGCGGATTTTCGCCGCGTGTATGAGAACGGAAAGCGGCAATTCTCCGGAAATATGACGGTGTTTTATTTGCATCGCGCGGCCCTCGCGCCGGAAAATACTAACAGCGCGGCGGAGTTGCCGGTCGCGGAAGTCACGGGGGCTCGCATTGGGTTCACCGTCTCGCGCGCCTTGGGCGATGCGGTGCAGCGCAACCGCATTCGCCGTCGCACGCGAGAAGCCGTGCGCCAACACTACAGTCTGTTGGCCGGCGGGATCGTGGACGTGGTGATCAATCCCAGGAAGTCCGTGCTGAAGGCCGACTTCGCGGTGTTGTCGCAGGAAGTAGCGCGCGCATTCGCTGTCATCGGACAAAGCGCGCGCCCGGGCCGCAAACCCGGATTCGGTTCGCAGAGAAGTGAAAAGCCGCGTTTGACGCAAGAGTAGGCTTATGAAGTGGGTCGCCATCAAGCTGATCGAGGTTTACAAGCGGTGGATATCGCCCGGACTGCCGCTGTCGTGCCGCTTCGTGCCCACTTGTTCGGAGTATGCCATGGAGGCGCTCGACAGGCACGGAATCGTGCGCGGCGCCTGGTTGGCTCTCCTGCGTATTGCGCGTTGTAACCCGCTGGGAGGCAGCGGCTATGATCCTGTTCCGGCGCAAGCTGCATCCCGAGGGACGAAAAGATCGCGTCTGTTCGGGACTGGGCCGGAGCGTTACGACCATCACCCCGAACATGAGCACGCGGGCGCCGCTGACGGCAGGCGCTGCTGTTCCACTTCCAACTGACTGCGCCGGGTCCCCGCGACCGCCGGCGCCGAAATGGCTAGAACTTGGCTGAGTACCACAATCCACAATCCGAACCCGGCGGGCAGAAGAACTTCCTTTTGATCATCGCCCTCACCGTGGTTGTTCTTTTTCTGTTTCAGCAATATCTTTCCCGGCGCAATCCGCCTCCGGAGGAGAAGCCGCAGGCGCCCGCTGCCGCCGTCCAACAACCGAGCGCACAGCCGCCTCCGCCCGCGCCGCCGCCGCGAACGAAATCCGCCGGAGCCAAGCAGGCGAACACGGAATCCACCACCGTGGTGGAGAACGATCTCTATAGCATCACGTTCAGCAATCGCGGCGGCTTGGTGAAGTCGTGGGTCCTGAAGAAGTTTCAGGATGCGCACGGTAAACCGCTGGAAATCGTCAACGAGGCAGGGGCAGCCCAGTGGGGCTACCCGCTTTCACTGTGGACCTGGGACGAAGGCCTGCGCAACAAGCTGAACTCGGCGATGTATGTGCCGAGCGCCACCGGCATAATCCAGGCTCCCGGCCAGTTGACCTTTGAGTTTGCCGATGGCGATGTCACCGTGCGCAAGAGATTCCGCTTCGAGGCCGGCAGTTACGCGGTGCACATCGAGAGCTCGGTCGTGCGCGGCGGCAATTACGTGACGGCGCTGCCGGCATGGCCAGCCGGCTTTGGTGATCCGGAGGCCCCGGCTGCCTACGCCTCGCAGACCATCGATTTCTCCAACGGCGAAAAGACGGAGCGCCTGAAGCCCGACAAGAAGGGCAAAGCAATCAGCAACGGCAACGTCCTGCGCGGCCCCTTCGAATATTTCGGCCCGGTGGACCAGTACTTTGCCGCGATCTTTCTGCCGGATCTCCCGCAGCAGACTTCGGCGGCGACACTGCGCAACTTGGCGGTCGTTCCCAAGGACCCTCAAAAGCCGAACGAGACGGAGAAAGTCGAACTGCTGGGCGCGGCCGTGGGCAACGCCAACGGGGTGACCAACGAGCGCATCTTCGTCGGCCCCAAAGCGGTCGACGTGCTCAAGTCAGTTCGCGCCAACACCCTGAACGGGCAGCCAAATGGCGCCGATCTGAGCGGGATGATCGACTGGGGCTTCTTTGCGATTATCGCCAAGCCGCTGTTCGTATGGCTGAAATGGACGCATGATCACTGGGCGCCCAATTGGGGTTGGTCGATCATTATCCTGACCTTGATCATCAACATCGTCCTGCTGCCGCTTCGCCTCTATCAAATGAAGTCGGCGCTGGAGATGCAGCGAATCCAGCCACAGGTCCAGGCAATACAGAACAAGTATAAGAAGTACCCGATGCGTGACCCGCGACGGGCCGACATGAACCAGGAGGTCTCGGCGCTTTACAAGGAACACAAGGTGAACCCGGCCAGCGGATGTCTGCCGCTGCTGGTGCAGATGCCGTTCCTGTGGGCGTTCTATCAAATGCTCTCGCAGGCCAACGAGCTGCGTCACGCGCCGTTTTACTGGCTGCGCGACCTGTCCGCGCCCGACCACCTGCTGGTTCTGCCGATCCTGATCGTGTTGACCACGCTCCTGATGCAGAAGCTGACTCCGCAGGCTGGCGTGAGCAAAGAGCAGCAGCGGATGATGAACCTGATGATGCCGCTCATGCTCGGCTTCTTCAGCTATTCCGTTGCCTCCGGTCTGGGAATCTACTGGGCGGTGGGCACCATCGTTGGAATCGTTCAGCAGTGGGTGATGAATCGTACCAAGCTGGGACAGGAGATCCACGCCCTGGCCGACAAGCGCGCCCGTAAACAGGCTGGATTGGGTGTCGATTCCAGCAGCAAGGACAAGGACAAGGACAAGATCGTGCGTCGCTGAGTTTGCAAGCGGAAGACCTTCAGCAATCTTTAGCGCCCACGGGCGTCTGAGTGGGACGAAGTGCCTATAGCTGACAAGATCGGTACCCGGACAGCGTTATGCCTCCGGCAGCACCGTGCGAGTGGGACGAAATGCCTATAGCTGACAAGATCGGTACCGCCAAGCGCATCAGTGAAGTGCTGAATTCCATCATCAAGCACGGCGACTTCCGCCTGAAGTACAAGATCACCGTCGATCCGCCTCTGCCTGAGGAGCGCGACTGGGAGACGCCGGTGATCCTGGTTGAGCTGTCCGGGGCCGATACGCCGCTGCTGATGGAACGAGGCGCCGAGTTGCTGCGCGCAATCGAGTACCTGGTGCTGGAATCGTTACGGCTCGGGTCGGAAGATCACGAGAAGGTCGCCTTCGACGCCATGGGCTTCCGCGCCGCGCGCTTCGAGGAATTGAGGCTGGCCGCCAGCGTCGCGGCCGAGAGGGTGCGCAAAACGGGATCGCCGTATGCTTTCACTCCCATGTCTTCGCGTGAGCGCCGCATCGTTCACTTGGCGCTGCGCGATTCCGAAGACCTGTGTACCGAGAGCGAGGGCGAGGGTCCGAACCGGCATTTGG
>Ga0187877_1003729_pt1 | contig 12191 bp, 21 predicted proteins | sample June2016WEW_17_1_3_FD_132430 | JGI IMG/M metagenome (GOLD analysis project Ga0187877, IMG submission 132430) | Peatland microbial communities from SPRUCE experiment site at the Marcell Experimental Forest, Minnesota, USA - June2016WEW_17_100 | ecosystem: Environmental > Terrestrial > Soil >... | reverse complement strand
CTCGCACGCCAGCGACGCCCTCCAGTACGCCACCCAGGCGGTGAAGGGCAGGTGGCCGGAGCTGGAGGCCAAGTTCTGGAAGACCAAGAGCAAGCAGGTGGCCCCCTCCCTGGCGGCGAGCTACGCCATCGACGTCCTGAAGCAGCCGTGGCGTGACGTCCTCCCCCAGACCTCCTTCCAGTGGGGGATGGCGAGGCCCGAGGCGCTGATGTGCCTGAACTCCCCGGACGTGGCGATAAGGTACGCCCAGCACTTCAAGTTCGGGAGCTGGCCGGAGTTCGCCCAGGTGCTCATGGCCAACAACGACCTGGACTCCTACATTGACTACCTGGACAAGGTGGAGGGCAAGAGGAGGGACCCACGCCTGGAGGCAAGGCTGCTGGCCCCCGGCGAGGAGACCTACAGGACGCTGGTGCCGCTGGACAAGTGGGAGAGGAGGCAGTGGCACTGGAGGCACCCGGAGGAGGAGATGCCGGAGTCCAGGTGGTCAGACGTCAGGGTGCCCAAGGACGAGCTGGCGAACAAGTACGCCTTCCAGGTCCTCGGGCAGAGGTGGCCGGGGTTCGAGGAGAGGATGCTGCGGGAGGCTATGGACAAGGAGAGCAGCATCCTCCCCAAGGATTTCAAGGGTCTGGACGAGGATAGCTACGGCGGAGGCGACCTCCCGCAGCCCTTCCACGGCTACATCGAGGCCACCGTCAAGGGCAGGTGGCCGGAGTTCGAGCAGGCCCTCCTCCGGAGGTACCAGGACTACCCCGACACCTGGAAGACCAACCAGGCCCTCGTCACTTCCTACATCAACCTCATCGCCGAGGTGACGAAGCAGACCGAGACCAAAGAAGAGCCGACCCCCCCATACTACTCCCATAGAACCGGGCCCAGGAAGGGCATATGGCCCGAGGGGGAGGCAGTGCTGGGGCAGCGCAGCCCCTCCCACGAGGAGTACCTCCGAGAGAATGTGAAGAACGGCTACGAGAAGCACGCCCAGAGCAAGGCCGAGCAGGAGAGGAGGAGGGGGCTGCCGGAGGAGGAGAGGAAGGGCCTCCCCTACCACAGCGTGAGCGACACGGACCTCTGGCACGCCGGGAAGCAGATAAGGGAGTACATCCTGTTCCTGCGCAAGCACGGCAACGACTGGCCGGACGGGGCCGCCCTCCTCAACGAGGTAGAGGACTTCCGGGAGAAGGCCAATCCCGAAGAGAGGTACCTGCACAACCGCCTGTCTTCCCATAAGCTCCTCAGGCCGCAGAGGCTCCCCCACTGGTAAATCCCCAGGGGAGGCTTCCTCCCCGAGGTATAGTACCCCTGAGGAGGAGCGATGAAATCCCCCATTGTCCTGGAGGACCTGAAGAACAGTGCGGTGCATGCCAACCTCCACAGGGTTGCCTCCGCCAAGGAGCCCTTGACCCTTATCTACTCCGGTCCTCTTGAGTACGTGGGGTATTTCAGGCAGACGGCCGTCTGCCATCTGGACGTCTATAACGGCCCCCAGCTTTCCGACCCTCCCGCCGAGCCCCAGACATGGGTATTCATTGCTACTGAGGTCCCCGACAATAAGGGTCTCAGTATAACTAACGGCATCGAGAAAGTGGCCCAGGCGGCAGAAGGGATGTTCGGTCTAGGGCATGTCTTCGGCAATAGCGATGAGAAGAAGGGGTCCTACTTCCTGGTAGAGCATTACTCTCCCAGCAGCTACGAGGGGAGGGACGGGGAGGATGACTACTCCATCATGTCCTTCCGAGAGGAGAAGGGCAGCTCTGTTCGCTACTACGGCAGTCCCGACTGGATTCCTGTGGAGAAGGAGCAAATCGAGCGACTCATAGGAGGCCCCCTTGGATAAGACAGCCCTTATTCCTGCCTCAGGAACCCTGCTGACAGCCACGGCCCTGCTGGCGGCCAAGGACGCTGCCAAGGGGAAGCCGAAAGGGCCGAAGGCGGCAAGGCTGGGCATCGTCCTGTGGGACGACCCCATACTCTCCAGGGAGAGCCCCTCTATCCCCCCCGAAAAGTTCGGCGAAGGCCTGCTGGAGCTTGGCAATAGGATGCTCGCCAGCTTCGGCAGCGACGGCATAGGGCTTGCCGCCCCGCAGGTGGGGATATCCATGCGCCTCTTCGTCATGGCGATACGGGGCAAGGACGACAAGGTCTTGAAGGAGATCATACTTGCCAACCCCGTGGCGACCATATGCAGCGGCAGGACGGCCACGGCGGACGAGGGGTGCCTGTCCTTCAAGACCAGGGACGGCAACTGCCTCTACGGGCCAGTGACCCGGTACGAGGCGGTGGACCTGCTCTGGCAGGACCCCCTGACCGGGGAGGAGAGGGAGCGCCACTTCGACGGCCTGGACGCCGCCTGCGTGCAGCACGAGATCGACCACCTGGACGGCATCATGTTCTTCGACAGGCGGCGTATGAAAAACGGGTGGCGCAAGAAGCTGCTCAAGCAGTGGGAAAAGCGCAGGTAGACGAGTTGCCCGGCACCCTGCCGTCTTATAGGGCCCCGTCCCAAGTCCGGGGCCTGACTTCACGGCGGGATGCCAAGGGGCGGCCCTTCCAGGGGAGCCGGAGGGCCCCATAAGCCCCCGGCGTCCGTTCGACTCGGACGGGGCCGCCTCTTAGGGCAGCCAGGAGGAGTATCATGGTGATGACTATCGGGCAGGTCGAAGAGGCGTGGAAGGACCTCCCCAAGGACACGGTTGTGGTGGTCCCGGACTACGACTTCGGGCACAACGACCCTGTCGCCAGGGTCAAGTACAACCCCGAGGCAGAGGAGGTCGAGCTAGACACAATATGACAGAGAAGGACATCAAGGTACTGTCCAGCATGCTCGTCCCGGTGGTATGCAGCTATTGCGGGGCCATATACGATGCCTGTGGCGTAGAAGTAACGGCCAGGTACGCCGACTGCACGTGCTATATCACGCCATGCTGCGGCAGGCATGCCGACGACCGGAAGTGGAAGAGCATGCCGGACTTCACGGAGCTTAGGGACCTCAAGAGCCTTTTCGGCCTGGGCATGGACGGCTCCTACCGGGTGCCGAGGATTGTAGGGAGGAAGAAAAGGGATGACAAGCATAACCAAGAGGCTGGGGCAGACCACAGTGACAGTGAACAGGCGGGATGACCCAGGAAGCGGCCCCAACGACAACAGCGTCTATATCCTCTTCTCGTCCGAAGGCAGCCACGGCGGCGGGAACTTCATCGAGGAGTGCGACCTAGGCATTATCCTGGCCATGGTGGCCAAAATCAAGGAGCTATAGTATCGGCGGGTAGCTCAGTCGGAATCCCTGGGCGGTGGGGCGGAAGGCCAACGCCCCCTGCCTGTGGGAACCTCTGGAATAGGGCAGGGGACGGCCGTCTTCTGCTCCGGCCCGGAGGGAGAGCGCATCCATTTACATGGGTGAGGCCGGGCGGTTCGAGTCCCCCCCCGCTGACCAATCTTTTATGAGCCTGACCGACCTGGAGACAGACACGGCGAGGCCCTACTGGCAGAGGGTCCTGTCCGGCAGGGCTTGGGAGCCTGGGGCTGGCCCTCCAGGGAAGGAGAAGCCCTTCGGCAGGATATTCCAGGTGCGCTGGAGGGAGGCCCTCGGCAGGCCCGAGTGCCCCTACCTCTACCGCTGGATGCTCATCCTCCTCGGCTTCTCCGTACGGCTCCACCACTGGGTAAGGTCCGACGACCGCAGGTTCTTCCACGACCACGCCAGCGACTTCGTCTCCATCATCCTGAAGGGCAGGTACCGCAACGTCACGCCGAACGGCACCTTCGAGGCCCAGGCAGGGTCGGTGTGGAGGTCGGATGCCCTCAGGCGGCACTACCTGGACATCCCGAGGGAGGGGGCCTGGACGCTGCTCCTCTGCGGCAGGCCCTACCACAAGTGGGGCTTCTATGTCAACGGGCACAGGTGGCGTCCACTGCGCTACTTTAGCAAGTACGGGGTTATCCAGGACGAAAGCTACCAGTAGGAGGAAAGGACCGTGGACTATGCAAGGACCGGGGTCGTGCATAACACAAGAAGGCTTTACTGGCTGAACGTCTCAACCCCCTCCGGCCCCCCGACCTGTGGGTTCCCGATGACCCGCAGGGGGCTAAAGGAGCTTAGGTCGCAGATTGACAGGGTACTGGCGGGGTATGTCGGCGGGGGCTGGGCCTTTACCACCTACAGGGGGGAGGTTGCCCTAAGGCGGGTGCGGTCCAGGAGAATTAAACCGTAGGACAGCCAAGCAACCTGGGGTATACTAAAGGCATGAGGGGCATGACAGACGAGTCCGTGACGAACCTATACTTCGACTACTCGGGGGGGAGGGAGAACGCCCCCACCCTCACCGTGATGGTCGGGCCGGCAGGCTCGGGGAAGTCCACCGTCGCCAGAAGCGTGGTGAACTGGCATGCGGGGGGGACCGTCCGTGTGAACCGGGACACCCTCCGTGCCATGCTGTACTGCGGCTCCCCCTGGAACAACGCCAAGGAGCAGGTGATACGTCGTCTGGAGGAGGAGTCCGTCCGCCTGCTGCTCAGCATGGGCGTGGACGTCATCGTGGACGACACCAACTGCTCCGCCCGCACACGGCACAAGCTGGAGCAGATAGCCAGGGCCTCCAGGGCAAGGTTCCACCTGGAGATAATGAACACGGACAAGAAGGAGTGCCTAAGGCGGAACGCCCTGCGGGGGGGTGGGGAGAGGGTCCCCGACGAGGCCGTGGAGCAGCACTTCAAGAGGCTGGCGGCAGGAGCACCCGTGGTCCCGGCAGGCTATGCCCTGGGGAGCGAGAACCGGGCGGCGGACGACTGGGAGGACCTCCTGGAGGGCACCCTGCTGCTGCGCCTCCCGGACGCTGGCATTGTTGTCTGCGACATTGACGGGACGGCGGCGGACGCCGAGGGCATCAGGGACCCCTTCGACGAGACGAGGGTGCTGCTGGACAGGCCTCGTGAGGGCGTGGCAAGGTGGCTGAGGGGGCTGTACCCATCCTACAATATACTCCTGTTCAGCGGCCGGCACAGCTCGGTTTACGTGAAGGCCGACGGGCAGGAGCAGGAGGTCAACGTCTGCAAGGACACCTGCGACTGGTTCGAGGCCTACGGGATACCTTTCGACCATATACTCATGCGCCCCGAGGGGTCGTCCGCCAGCGACCACATCGTGAAGCAGCGGAAGCTGGACGCCCTGCTCAGGGTGTTCCCCAGGGAGCGCATCGCCTTCGCCATCGACGACCGCTGGAAGATAGTGGAGCAGGTATGGAGGGCGAACGGCGTCAAGGTGTACCCAGTAGGCGGTACCCCCGTCCACGGGGAGGGCTGCACGTTCAGGCCCGACAAGAGGGGCTGGAGGCACTGCCCGCAGTGCGGTGCCCTGGAGGACTTCTGATGGACTACATGGTAGTCAAGACCACTGAGGTAGAGGACCTGGAGTACAAGGTCAGGGGGTTCCTCAAGGAGGGATGGAATCTCCAGGGAGGCCTGGCCACTGTCAGCCAGGGGGTCTCCTCCCCCTATATCGTCTTCTGCCAGGCGATGTTCTGTTCTGAAAGAGGTACAGGACAAGGCTTATCGGGGGGGGGCCCGGAGGACTTCTGATGATCGTGAACGGGAAAACATGGCCATGGGTCAGCCAGTGGCTCTGGATGCGCAGCCGCCTCCTGTTCCAGTGCCTCTGGATGGCCGGGAACTTCCCGACGCTCGCTGGCTACTACCTGACGCTGGGAGGGCAACGATGACTAAATTCAGGACAGCGACGTCGGCGCTGCTGGAGGCCCTGATGCACGGGCTGCCGGACCTGGTGGAAAACCTCCAGGTCGGGGACAGCCTCCATCCCGAGGCCCTCAGGTTCGACTGGAGGGGCAAGAGGTACAGGACAAGGCTTATCGGGGGAAGGGCATACGCCGAGACTGTCGTCGGGCATATCCTAGAGTCCGGCCCTGACTCCAAGGCGATAGAGAGGTACCTGAACAACGGCCTCAGGAGGGTTACGGCATGAAGCAGATATACAGCATAAGGCAGGGCACCACCATCCTGGAGCTGATGGACGTGGTCAACCAGGACATGGCGATGGGCTGGATGCCGCAGGGCGGGCTATGCGTGTCCGCCATGCCCTCCGGCTACCCTATGCCCCTCTATTCCCAGGCCATGGTGCTGGAGATGGACGAGAACGTGGGGAAGCCAACGCCATGAAGCGGTTGCAGGACAAGGACTATGAGAACTACGACTACGACTCCAGGCTCGAAAGCAGGGGCCCGGAGAGGCTCAGGCCGGAGGGCATAGACTGCCTTGCCCCCTACGAGTACATGTGCGACGGCTTCCTGACCTGGGAGTGCGGGAGGTGCGGCAAGGAGCACTCCACCCGCATGTTCAGGACAGCAGGGATAGTAGTCCAGTGCGGCAGGGGGAAGACCACCTATGATACGCTGCTCAGGCCGACCGGCTGCACCTATGAGGACGGCTGCGGGGCCAGGAACCTGCTGGTCCGCACCAACTGCCTGGAGATAAACGAGGTGCTCCAGGGGAAGTGGAGGCAGGACGAGGCGGTAAGGGAGAACGAGCGCCTCAGGGGGATAGTGAAGTACAACGAGGAGGTCCTCGCCAGGATTACGAGATTCCTCCAGACAGACCTGGAGAAGGCCCTGAGGGACTCCCTCTATCGCCTCAAGGCTGCCATCGAGACGGAGATGAAGAAGGCCGCCGGGCCGGACGGGGAGAAGGCATAGTGGCCAGGAAAGGCAGGTACGAGGCGGCGATGGAGGCCATCAGGGCGGTGTTCAGTGACACCGGCCAGAGCCTCAGCGCCACCCGCACGGACCTGAAGGCCCTCAGGGACGAGATTGACGTGCTGCTCGACGCCGTGAAGAACGACATCAGGCAGGAGGATAAGGAATGATAGAGAAGCTGCTGACAAGGAAGGGGATAGTATCCATGGTTATTGCCACGGCTGTACTGGGCATCGGCCTGGCCGCCGTGGCCGTATGGGTAGTAGCCCACTTCATCAGGAAGGTATGGTAGACGGCATGAGAATCGAGAACCTCCTGGACACGGACAGGCTGGCCCGCCTGCTGGAGGAAGGGTATATCGTCCAGAACCCCCACCCCACCCTCCCCCTGCGCATCCTCAACTACAGCCACAAGTGCATGTTCGAGAACAAGTGGCCCTACGAGGCGTGCGTCTGCCGGGGGCTTGTCGTGGACACGGACGGAAACGTCGTGTCCCGGCCGTTCCCCAAGTTCTTCAACATCGGGCAGAGGGGGCCGTATATCCACCGGGGGGACGACCAGGGGCTTGCCGTAAGGGACGAGGTCTTCGACGCCGCCTTCCTGCTCAGGAAGTCCGAGGCATGGAAGTCGCCCATCACCATAACCAGGAAGCTGGACGGCTGGCTGGGCGTCCTGTGGCACTACGGCGGCCAGTGGGGCGTCGCCAGCCGTGGGTCCTTCGAGTCCCCCGGCGCAGCCTATGCCACGCAGAAGTTCCAGAAGTTTGTCAAGTACACGGCGGTGGACGACATACCGCCCGGCATCACCCTGCTCTTCGAGATAATCTCCAGGGAGACCAAGGTGGTGGTCCCCTATGCCTTCGAGGGGCTGGTCATGCTCGCCGCAGTGGACAACGGCACGGGGGAGGAGTACCCTTACGACGACCTCCAGGCCCTTTACCGCAGGCTGAACCAGTACGCCGTGGACCACCCCTGGTGCAGGCTGGTGGAGAGGTTCGACAAGACGGTCGAGGAGTGCATGGTGGACGACGACATGGAGCAGGAGGGCTATGTCGCCGCCGTCTACCGCAAGGGCCTGCCGCCTATACGGGCCAAGGTCAAGCTGGCGGAGTACTGCCGCCTGCACCGGATACTCACGCACGTGACGCCGCAGAAGATATGGGCGGAGCTTGCCTACCCCATGGCCCAGTGGACGCACCACAACAGCCGGAGGGACTGGGAGAAGGGCGAGATAAAGCACGACATGCTCCTGCCCAAGGACTTCACGGCATGGGTCAGGCGGTGGCAGGAGAAGCTTGCGGAGGCGTTCCACCTGAAGCTCCGCAGGGCCATCGGGGCAGAGAGGATGCTCAGCGACGCCGAAGGCTCCCGCTTCTGGGCCGAGAGGCTTGGGGAGTACCCTGCCGAGGTCCGCAAGGCGGCGGTCAAGCTGCATACAGGGAAGGTGGCCGAGGCCTACGAAGAGCTGTGGGAGAGCGTCCGCCCGCACGGCAGGCAGGACACATTCTATGCGGACGGGAAGGGGGAGTAGGCGGCCCGATAGTATCAAGCCAATAGAGGTACTATGAACATAACGCTGGTAGTCTTTCTCTTCGTGCTCAACTTTGCAATCTCGTGGTTCAACGCCTGGTCGGTCGGCAGGTCGTGGCTGGAGTCGAAGGCGGCAGGGGGGTTCGTCCACTTTGTCACGTGGTGCGGGGCGGTGATGTCCGCCTCCGGCTTCACATGGTGCTACAGCATCCTCCTGGCCCTCGGGGCCGCCAACCTGCCGTACAGGGGGCACATGCTCCTGCCGCCCAGGTATGCCATGGCGGTGCTGGAGCTGGGGTACCTCGTCGTCATCCTGCCCGTAATCGGCTCGGGCATCGGGATACTCATAGCTAGCTGGCAGAACTTCATGCGGAGCCGCAGCCTGCTCAACGGGGGGGTGGCGGGGTATAATACCCTCGCCAACGTCTACAACATCTACAACGCCAGCCGGGCGGTCCCGATGGTGCTCAGGGACCTCGGAGGGCTGTTCGACAAGGGGGACAAGGGCAAGAACTGGCTGGTCATCCTCCTGGTCGCCCTGGCCGTCCTGGGCGGGGCGATGACCACCTTCGCCATCGTCCAGGCGTCTGCCCGTGCGAAGGCCTACAAGGTCAGCTACGAGCTGAACCTTGGCAGTGCAAGAGCATACTAATGGAGGGCTAAAATGTCGCATTTCTCCGTGCTGGTGATAGGCAGCAGTGTCGAGGAGCAGCTTGCCCCGTACCATGAGTTCGAGTGTACCGGGAAGGACGACAGGTTCGTGCAGGAGGTCGATGTCACGGAGAAGGCAAGGGCGGAGTACGACGCCCACGAGTCCACCTACTACCAGGACCCGGAGGGCGTCCTGCATCCCCAGTTCACCCCTGAGGGCGAGTGGGACCAGCGGTTCTGGCGTGACCCCACCCCCGAGGAGGAGGAGAAGTACAGGCTGGGGAAGGCAGGCGTCCTCGACCAGAGGAGCGGGAGCAGGGACGGCACCGAGTGGTACACGACGGACTGGAAGGACGGCAGGGGGTACCGGGCGAAGGTCAAGTGCCTGCCGGAGGGCTGGAGGGAGGTCGAGGCCAAGACCAGCCTCGTGGAGAGCTTCGCCAAGTTCGCCGAGGACTGGTATGGAGGCCCGCCCGTGCCGTTCGGGGAGGTGCCGGACCTTTTGAAGAAGCACAAGTACGGCTACATCCTGGTGGACGGGGCCGGGAACGTCGCCAAGGTCATCGACCGTACCAACCCTAACAGCCATTGGGACTGGCATCAGGTCGGCGGCAGGTGGAACGGCTTCTTCAAGCTCAAGCCGAACCCGAAGGGGGCGGTGGGGCGGGGCGAGCCGGGACTACAGCGCCTCAACCAGGACTACAGGCCGCCAGCCCGTGACCGGGCAGACCAGTGCCTCAAGGGGGACATCGACATCGAGGGGATGAAGGGCGAGGCCGGGCAGAGGGCCGCCAAGGAGTACGACAAGTACTCCGCCCTGACGGCCGGATGCCCGAAGCCCCTTGCGTGGGAAGAGGTGCAGAAGAAGCACACCGAGAACGGCGAGACGGACTGGGAGAAGGCCCGCAACGAGTACGGCGAGCAGCCGGCCGTGAAGGCCCTCCGCAACGACCACGACGCCTTCTGGTGGGACCTCGAAGACTTCCAGTGCAGCCGTAGTGAGTACATCGACCGTGCCCGTGCCAACGCCATCAGGACGTTTGCGGTCGTCAAGGACAGCCAGTGGTTCGAGCGGGGAAGCATGGGCTGGTGGGGATGCGTGTCCGACGAGAAGGACGAGGGCGAGTGGAGCAGGCAGTTCTCCGGGCTTGTTGACTCGCTGCCGGACGACACCCTGCTCACCGTGGTGGACTGCCACACCTAAGGAGTGCCAGCAATGTGCCAGCTCTGACCCCAGGCAGCGGCGACGGTCGTCGCCACCGTGGGGACGGCATCGGTGTGGTGGCGGTACTATGGGCACAGGGTGGCCCGGGTACTGAGGGAGGTCAAGATGGTGGTTTGTCCAAAATGCCGGGACTGAGGAAGAGTCCTTGACCGGCTATGGAAGGGAGTCCATTACATGGTGTGCTGCGGCTGCGGCCATCATTGGAGGAGGTAGGACTATGGGTAAAGAGCTGTGCAAATCCCGCCCTTACAGCACGGGCCACATGCGGCAGGGGGCATACCCCATGCCCCTCTGTGACCCGATTATGGCCCGATGCAGCCAGCTCCCGGCCGGAGGGAAAGATGAGTAACAGGCACAGCCGTTTCTGGCTCCACTACGTGTTCCATGACGCACACGATGCCGGGCAGGCCTTCTGCGGGAGGCTCATGGGAACCCTCAAGGAGAGGTTCCCGGAGGATGTCTTCCTGGAGGTTCCGATACCCTACAGGGAGGGGGAGGATGCCCCCCCCGACATACCTTTCGTGTTGCCCCTGCTGGAGGAAGAGGCATCCCTGGCCCCCCATACCCTGCTCGTAGGCATCGGGACGGGGGGGATGGTCGCCTACAATACCCAGCGCAGGGAGGGCTTCCACGGCTCGTCCCTCATAGCCTTCTGCCCCCCTCCCGGCATAGCCTGCGACTCCTCGGACGGCCCCAGGGCCATATTCTACGGCTCTAAGAACGGGGTATACGGCACCTCCCTGCTCCAGAAGAACTCCGTCAGGGGATGCCTCCCCCCTGCCCAGATGTACGGCCTGCCGTCGCTCATGCACGGCCCCAGGCTGGCCCTCTACGCCATCGCCTACCTGGTCGGGGAGTACATGGGGGCAGAGGACCTCTCCAGGGCTGCGACAGGGGTGAGCGGGAGGTAGCCCGCTGGCCTATCCCCAAATCCACATTATTAGTATCTTTAGTAGGACGGAGGCCCATATGGCAAGGGTGTTCCTAAGGGTCAATGGCATCGGCATATCCAGGGCATGGGTAAGGAACCGCCTGGAGGACGGCTCCCCGTTCGGCAGGCCGGAGGTGGTGATAGAGGTGCCCTCCACCGAGAACCTGCCGGGCTTGGGGGAGATTACCCTCGTGGACCGGCGAAGTTCCGGACTACCTGACTTCAAGGTAGAGATAAGGCGCAGCGGGGAGAAGGAGTGGAAGGACATCACCCCTGGGGAGCTTGCCTCCCTCCTCGCCGGGAGCCCCCATGGCCAAGAGACGGGACCCTGACAGCATCGACGAGCTTCTGTTCCACGACGGCTTCCCCGAGGAGGAGGAAGAGGGGGGGGACGACCTCCTGGACGAGCCCAAGGAGGCCTCGGAGGAAGAGGAGGAGGACGACCTTCTGCCCGAGCTGGAGATAGGGGAGGACGGCCATATAGTCCCCCGCCACCGCAAGAGGGGGAGCAGGGAGGAGGACGAGGAGGAAAGCCCCATCGTCCTGGACTGGGACGAATAAGGAGACGGACATGGAAGACATACGCCTGGAGAGGGACAGCCCCCCGGTGAAGATCGTCCTGAGGGAGGGGACGCTGGTGGTACACCCCACGAGCAGCGTCCAGAGGAACACCAACCGGGCGGTGGTCTACTTCATCCCCAACCCCGGCTACAGCCTTGAGCCCGAGGACACGGGGCACGGCCTGCACGTCTACTTCAGGCCCCCAAAAGAAGAGGCACGCCTCATCCAGTGGTAACGGCCTACCGCCGGTATTAGCCTGTAATGAGCAACGAGCAGGCATGCCCGCTGGTCACGGACTACACCCGCCTGGTAGGCATACCCGACGACCTGCTGGAGCGCCTGCACCTTGTCAGGAGGTGGGACCTCCAGCTAGACGAGGAGGGCAACTCCCGCAACCCCATCCCCTTCAAGTGGCCCTCCCTCTTCCGCACCCGCATACTCAACCTCAACACAGGGCAGGAGGACAGCCCCCTTGTCCTCAAGCAGTACCAGGTACAGATAGTCCACCACCTGGTCAGGATGCACAGGTTCATGGTCGGGGACGCCGTGGGCCTCAAGAAGACCTGCGACGTCATAGCCGCCGTCTGCTG
>Ga0187877_1003724_pt1 | contig 12208 bp, 9 predicted proteins | sample June2016WEW_17_1_3_FD_132430 | JGI IMG/M metagenome (GOLD analysis project Ga0187877, IMG submission 132430) | Peatland microbial communities from SPRUCE experiment site at the Marcell Experimental Forest, Minnesota, USA - June2016WEW_17_100 | ecosystem: Environmental > Terrestrial > Soil >... | reverse complement strand
GATCCTCTCGAAGTTGCTGTTCAGACCGGAAGTTCGCTACGACGTAGCCGATCAGCCGATCTTCAACAGCGGTAACAAAAATCAGTTGACATTCAGCGTGGGCACCCTCTACACCTTTTAGGACCGCCGTGGTGTGCCCAGGGGCAAAGCTAAATTATACATTTTACAAAATGGTTGATCTGGGTATGTGGGGGATATGGGTACGGCAGTTGCAGATTGAGTATGAGGGGATTTTATCATGTCGCTTCGAGGAGTAACCAGCGAGGAAGGATATTTTGGGACGAAAAGGACAGGCAGAGGTTAAAGACAATCCTTCGAGGTCGCGAAGAACCTTCTTTTAAGGCCCGAATATAGATACGACTGGTCTGACCAGAAGCGTTTTGACTCTAAGCACGTGACCTTTGATAAGAAAAGCGAGGACACCCTTGCCCTTGGGGTAATGTATACATGGTAGTCGGATAGTAAATAACATAGGAAGGAGATTTACGATGGCACAACAAGGTGAAATGAAAAAGACCCTGGGGCTAACCGGGGTGACGGTGAATGCAATGGCGTTGATCGCGCCGGGGGCATTTTTGTGGATAACCTTCCAGATGCAGGCGGCACAAGTGGATTTTGCGACCAAAACTACCGCAATGGACATGTTTGCCGGTCTGTTTTTAGCGCTTATTTTGGCGTTCTTGACGGCAATTTCGTATGCCAAGCTTGCGGAGTTATATCCTGAGGCTGGAACGGGGAGTTCTTATTATTTTACGGAACAGGCGGTATTGAATGAAAAACGGCTATCCCCTTTTGCCAGATTGTCCAAGTACATCGTGGGATGGTTCTCCCATCTTTACTACTGGGTGTATCCGGGGGTCATGGTGGCGATGATGGCTACTCTGATAAATTATATCTTTAATCAAGCGGGGGTTAACCTTTCGCCTTTCTGGCAGGTAATGACAGCGGTGATATTTTCATTCCTGATCGGATATGTAGCCTACCGGGGCATAACCGGCTCAACGATGTTTAGTATATTGATCAATGTAATCCAGATCATCTCACTCGTATTCATAACGATCTTGGCATTGGCCTACCGGTTTAAGAATCTGGAGAATGTTACCTTTACTCATACTAACTTATCGTCGGTGGTACTACCGCACAGCTTCGCGAACGTGATGTTCCAGGCCACCATTGCCATATTATTGCTCGTGGGTTTTGAGTCCGCGACGGCCTTAACGGCTGAATCCAAGTCCCCCAAGCATGTCAGCCGTGGGGTCATCATCTCTTTAGTCCTTCAGGGATTAATCTTCTACCTCTTTGAATACTTCGGCGCCAATGCGTGGCTGAATACAGCCTATACCGCAAAGGATGCCAAAGGTGCGTTGGTCAACGGGATCGATGCCGCCGCCGCTTCGGGGGCTCCGATAGGGGACATGTGCAAAAACCTTGGTGATGTGCTGCTTGGGAATATGGGCTTCCTGTTGATGATTCTCGTGGCCATAACCGTCGCGATTGCAATAATCGGGACCACTCTGGCATGCATGAATACGGGAGTGCGGGTTACTTACGCCATGGGGAAGGATAAGGAAGTTCCGAGCTTCTTAGGAATCCTGCATCCTCGTCATGCGACACCCCACACCGCCGTATGGGCAATGGCCATCGCCTCGGCCATAATCGGCGGCTTCGGAGTTTTATCGGTGACGAATCTGACCGCCATTACCTTCCTGTCCAATATCGGGACCTTCATACTCTATGGCCTGACCAATCTAATAGCATTGGTGGCATTTCTACGGCATCCGCAACGGAATCCGTTTACGCATATCGTGGTTCCGATCCTGGGGTTTGTGGCCAATATTGCCATGCTGGTGGCGGTTATTTATCTGGGGATCCTCGGAGGTGGCGATACTCTAACAGCCGCCCTGATGGCAATCATAGCCACCGCGGTATGGCTGCTGATGGGGATTGTGTATCTGATCGTTCAGAGCGCCCGCTCAGGGCGTAAAGTGATTGGAGAACCCATCAAACAGCAGAATTAGTTAAATCGGGCCAACTGGAATAATGCCTCAGGAAAGCAAGAGGGCCCAGGCAAGAGCCTTCTTGTCCGCTGCGTCGCTATGATGGCCGGCTCGACTTTACAAAAAAATACGCCAAATACAATGCAAGTATACGGATTCTCCGACAAGGGAAGTATTCGCCCTAATAATGAAGATTATTTCGGCTACTTTATACCCACCGAGGCCAAGGTAAAGAATAAATGGGGCAGCTTATTTGCGGTTTCCGACGGTGTCGGCGGAAGTGCAGCCGGAGAGGTGGCCAGTGCAGAGGCGGTTAATGTCCTGCTCCAAGAATATTACTTCGGTGATCATACCGAAAAAATACCGGATCGGTTAAAAACCGCATTTCAACATGCCGCCTTGCATATTTACGATTTATCAATTTCCCACACCTCTGCACGGAACATGAAATGCACGTTGACGACCCTCCTACTGGTACAAAACCGATTTTTCATCACCCACGTAGGCGATTCAAAAATTCTGTTGCTGCGCGGCGATAACATTATTCAATTGACCAAGGACCATAGCCTTGTGGGTAAACTCGTGCGGCTGGGATTAATAACGCCGGAGGACGCCCGTACCCATCCCAATAAAAATGTCCTGCTAAAAGCGATCGGCGAAGGAGCCCTGTTACTGCCGGATTTCTATTCGGGATTCGTCAAACCGGGAGATCTATTCTGCTTAATAACCGATGGTATTTTAGAACATGCGACAGACGAAGAGCTCAAAGCATTTCTATTGGAACAGGGTCCTTCTGAAGAGAGATTGGCCCAATGGATCGCCGAGCTCAACAGACGTGGTGGCTATGACAACATGACCATCCTGACGGTTAAAGTCAACCAGGTGCCATGTTGACATGTCTCGTGGTCCTTTTGTATTATTGAAAATCTAGATAATACAAAGCAACAGGCTGCGCAAAAACTGTTGCTAATGATACAAAGGTAAGGCGGTGTGAAAATGACTAAAATAGAATGCATCCTGCGCCCGAAGGTGATTTTGGAATTGAAAAATGCCCTGGGGGAATTGGGCATCAAGGGAATGACGATCACTGAAGCAATCGGTTTCGGGTCGCAAAAAGGCCATGTGAAAGAAAATTGGAACACAGAATTGGACATTAATCTGCTTCCCAAGACAAAAGTGGAGATGGTGGTTCCTGACTATACGGTGGATGATATCGTCAAAGTGATCATCAAGACTGCCCGTACGGGCGAAATCGGCGATGGAAAGATCTTTACCTATCCCGTTCGGAACGCCATCCGTATCCGTACCGGTGAAACCGGCGAGGATGCGATTTAAGTGGTTCACTTTCCATCGGCCCTCTATTTATTGCGGGCGGATTATGCGAAATCGGCGGAGGCTATCTCATTTGGCTCTGGATACGGGAGAGCAAGGGCAATTGGTTGGGATTGCGGGCGCTGTCATTCTCTTCCTTTATGGGGTGATTCCTGCCCTGCAGCGGATCAATTTGGGACGGGGTCTATGCTGCCTCTGACGGATTTTCATAGTTCTTTCAATCCGTTTAATTTTTCCTCAGAAAAACGAATAAAAGCGCCAGAATAATGGCGATCAGCACGGATGCGCCGATGATCAACCAGTTGTTTCGCCTGTTGGGGAAAAAGGCCATCATCGGAGGATCAGGTTCATCGATCCATTTGAGATCCACTTTTTCGGGGTGGCGCAAATCCTCGGCCATTTCCGTTGCAGTGGCATAACGCTCCCCTTTACGCCTCCGTAAGGATTTCCGAATGGCGGCCCAGATCCCTGGTTGCAATTCCGGCAATATTTCCGTTAATGGTTTGGGAGATTCTGTCATGTGCTGATACATGATGGCCAAAGGATTATCGCCGGTGAACGGAGGGGTTCCGGACAATAGGCGGTAGGTTAGACAGCCCATGGCGTAAATGTCACTAGAGGCGCCGCCTCGTTCTCCTTTGATTTGTTCGGGCGCCATATACTCGGGGGTTCCGATTAGACCGGAAAAGCCCCGCCAGGTTACCCGGGGTGCGCCTTCCATGACCGCAATTCCAAAATCTATGATCTTCAAATGGCCATCGCGCCCAAGCAATAGATTCTCCGGTTTTAGATCTCGGTGATAGACGCCTTTCAGATGGCAATAATCGAGTACATCGAGCAGGTTCGTCACCATGACGATAGTCTGATCGACAGGGAATCTACCCTTTTCCTTCAGAATCTTAGCCAAGGATTCTCCTTCCATGTATTTTAAAACCAAATAAGGAGGGGTTCCATCTGAAAGTGCCAGGGTCGCCGGCAAGTCAGGGTGGTAGAGCAACTTACCGATTGCCATTTCTCGTCTGAAACGTTCATAAATAGCTGGATCTCCCAGCTGCGATATATCGGGAATTTTAATTACGACCTTCACATTGGAGTCAAGGTCCTCTGCCAGAAAAACGTCGGCAAATCCTCCGTGACCTAAAGAGAGAAGGAGTTTATATCTGTTTTCAAAAATTGATCCTATTTCTAACACGTTTGTAAAGTTCCTTGAGAAAGCTCCCTAAAGTAATTGCAAATGTGATGCCGTCGTAAAAAGTTAAATTAGCATTTCAGCTGCGAATAGCTGTTCAGTGGTAAAGTAAAAGCTTCCTCCCCGGCTCTCCTTCGGGTGCGGCGAAAGTTTTTTCATCATGCAGGTAATACCCCTTTTTGTCAACGGGAATGCGCGAATACGGCAAAAACGAGACTGAAAAGTGTACGAAACTCTCCTTAAAACTCCTGCTCTTATTTGCCCAATCTGTTTAAAAGTCAGCATAATCTTCTAATGCCCGGTTTTTCAGAAAGAATTGAACCTGCCGGGAAACTTTATCATTTTGCTGTGCTGAAAAATAACCATCTCTTAGCTATCTCCTCTCCCCAGCGAACATCGCTAAATTGCGGTTTTGATAAGTATTTATATGATTTCTTGCTTTACTTGAAGGATTGGCACGGAAGTTGATATCTCTTTTTAAGCTGGAAGAGGTCAAGGATGCCTTGACAAAAATCGGAATTCAGGGGATGGCCGTCACCGAGGTCGCCGGCTTTGGGAGGGAAAAAAATCAGACGGAAATGTATCGCGGAGCCGAGATCGGGGCCAGGAGAATTTTTATGAAGAAGCGGTGAGAATAGGCACGCCGGAAAGAGGAGAAGGGGCACCGTAACGAGGGAATCTGCTCCTACTCAAGATAAGGATGCCGTTGAGTTGAAGACCTCTTTTCCATCAGGCCGAATCAAAGGGAATCGATTCAGGCTACGGAAATATACACCGGAAGGAGATCGGCATCAAATAAGAGATACATTTTGTCTATATTTTGCGCAGTCTGGTAAAAAATCAACAGGAGGTCTTAAGATCCTATTATTTCAAAGTAATTTTCGCTGGGCTTAGGCTGAATTTTATTTCTCTGCTAAGAATTAAGGCGTTTTTCCTTTTACTTGTTCAATCTGCTTTCAAGGAAATAATTCTTAGATTTCAGACAGATTTCAAGAATTGACGCTACCCCAGCGGTTTGGCACGGAAGTTGATAAGCACCTCCACCGTGAAAGGGATTGCCCTATCATAAGCTGGAGCATCCCCCAGGGTTGCTGCCTACCCAAAAAATATGGAGGTGATTATGAAAAGATTTTTTCTTATCCTCGTTATAATTGGGTTAGTCTGTTCAGCGGGCATTGCTTTTGCCGAGGAAAAAATCAAACCCGAAGTTACTGCCCCGGGAGTAGCGGAGCAGGCAAAGCCAGCACTGCCTCCCCCTGCCGTCCCTGCAGCACCCGCTCCGCCCAAGATCGATACAGGGGATACGGCCTGGATGTTGACTTCTGCGGCTCTGGTGTTACTGATGACTCCCGGGCTGGCTCTTTTTTACGGAGGAATGGTCCGCACCAAAAATGTGCTGGGTACGATTATGCAGAGCTTTATCATCATAGCTATTATAAGCGTTCAATGGGTTCTTTGGGGGTACAGTCTGGCCTTCGGCCCCGATGTGGGAGGGATCATCGGGAACCTCTCCTGGTTTGGGTTGAATGGAGTTGGCCTCGATCCCAATCCAGACTATGGTGCCACGATCCCCCATCAGGCATTCATGATCTATCAAGCCATGTTCGCAATCATTACCCCCGCGTTGATCACCGGGGCCATTGCCGAGCGCATGAAATTTAAAACCTTCTTTGTTTTTACGTTACTGTGGGCGACTTTGGTTTACGATCCCATCGCTCATTGGGTCTGGGGAGTGGGAGGCTGGATTCGCAACCTGGGGGCTTTGGATTTTGCCGGCGGAACGGTAGTTCACATTAGTTCGGGAATCTCGGCTTTGGCTGCGGCACGCCTGATGGGAAGGCGAAAAGGTTTTGGATCGGAATCCATGGCACCCCACAATTTGCCTATGACCATTACCGGCGCAGCCATTCTCTGGTTTGGCTGGTTCGGGTTCAATGCGGGAAGCGCGATTGCCGCCGGCAAATTAAGTACGAGCGCTTTTGTGGTCACCCATCTTGCCACAGCAAGTGCGGCTTTGTCCTGGACTTTCGTGGAGTGGATTTACAAAGGGAAACCGACCACCTTAGGGGCGGCATCCGGAGCCGTGGCCGGGCTGGTGGCCATCACTCCAGCTTCCGGGTTCGTGGGTCCCATGCCCGCTTTATTGATCGGGTTGGGCGCCGGAATTTTTTGCTACATCGGGGTATTTAGCAAGAATAGGTTTGGCTATGATGATAGCTTAGACGTCGTAGGTGTTCATGGCGTAGGTGGAACCTGGGGAGCCCTGGCGACAGGCCTTTTCGCGTCGAAGCTTATAAATGATGCGGGGGCTGACGGCCTCTTCTTCGGAAACCCGGCCCTTTTGGGGATCCAGGCATTAGCAGTGGTGGTCACCTGGGTTTATGCTTTCCTGGTAACTTTTATTCTGTTGAAGGTTCTGGATTGGACCATGGGACTGAGAGTCAGCGAAGAAGAAGAGGAGACTGGACTCGACCTAAGCCAGCACAGCGAGACGGGATATAATTTTTGATGCGAGGTGTACGTGGGGAATACAGAATGATTTATTTTTATTCCACAGTCCGCATTCCGTATTCCGTATTCTGCCTTTTAAGGAGGGGGAATGAAAAGAATTGAAGCGATCATAAAGCCTTTCAAACTCGATGAAGTCAAGGCTGCGCTCAGCGCAGTGGCGGTTCAGGGGATGACCGTATCGGAGGTTAGGGGTTTCGGTCGGCAAAAAGGACACACGGAGGTCTACCGGGGCGCAGAATATGTTGTGGAACTGGTTCCCAAGATTAAAATTGAAATCGTCGTGCCGGATCAAACCGTCACTCGGGTCGTTGAGACGATTGCCAAGGCTGCCAAGACCGGGAAAATCGGGGATGGCAAGATTTTTGTCGTCCCGGTGGAAGAGGCCGTAAGGGTTCGAACTGGAGAAAGGGGGGAAGGAGCCTTGTAGCTTTGGATTTTTTTTAATCACTCAGACTGAGATTAGAGCTTTTTATGGGCTAAACGATGGAGTGCTGCCTATATTTTGTACAGGGAGGTTAAAAATCAGCAGTAGCTTTGAAGGTGTTGTTTTTTAATATTTATCGAAGCAAAAGGAATGGATTATTCCTTTCCTTCTGGTTAGAATCCGAGCATTCCGCCCCACCATTCATTTACCCGCACAAATCATAACCTTGCGATTTCCGTCAATAATGACGGAAAATCGAGTGGCCAGAAGAGTTGGCATGGGAGTTGATTTAGCGATGGGCGCATAGGGAAGGTGAATGGATGAAAAAATGGCTCTTTCAGCGTAACCATGCGACTTGTGCGCCGGATGCTAAAGAGACCCTGACTGGGGACAATCATTTAGGGGGCGGATATGAAAAAAGGCTTCGGCATCTTTATTGGAATATGTCTATTGTGGGGAGCAGTTGTAGGATTTGCGGGTGAGAAAAGGAACCTAAACACTTCATCTCCTATTTCTGTCGAGCAGGGTAAGGCGGCCGCGCCCTCCTCACTCCCTGGTTCCAGTAAAATTAACCCGGCGGACACCGCGTGGATACTCATGTCCGCCGCACTGGTTATGTTGATGACCCCGGGGCTGGCGCTTTTTTACGGGGGGATGGTCCGCACCAAGAATGTCTTGGGAACGATCATGCAGAGCTTTATGGTCCTGGCCGTCGTCAGTGTACAATGGGTTCTTTTTGGTTATAGCCTCGCTTTTGGCCCGACAGTAGGCGGAATCATTGGCGACCTTTCCTGGTTCGGCCTGCAGGGAGTGGGGTTGTTGCCCAATCCAGACTATGCAGAGACAGTCCCCCATCAGGCGTTCATGATTTTTCAAGCTATGTTTGCCGTTATTACACCTGCCCTGCTCATGGGGGCGATCGCCGAACGAATGAAGTTTAAGGCCTTTTTCTTTTTCATCCTCCTTTGGAGTACTCTGGTTTATGATCCCATCGCCCATTGGGTGTGGGGTGCGGGTGGGTGGATCCGCCAAATGGGAGGCCTGGATTTCGCCGGAGGAATCGTGGTTCATATCAGTTCCGGGGTCTCAGCATTAGCTGCCGCCCTCCTGATGGGAAAACGCAAAGGGTATGGGACAGAGTCCATGGCACCGCATAGTCTGCCGATGACCATCGCGGGGGCAGGTATCCTCTGGTTCGGATGGTTTGGGTTCAATGCGGGAAACGCCGTTGCCGCGGGAATGTTGAGCACCAGCGCCTTTGTAGTTACCCACATCGCCGGGGCTGCCGGGGCCCTTTCCTGGGCAGTGGTCGAGTGGATTTACAAGGGAAAGCCCAACACCCTAGGGGCAGCGAGCGGGGCGGTCGCAGGTCTGGCTACGATTACCCCGGCTTCGGGTTTTGTTACCCCCATGGCAGCCTTGTTTATCGGACTGACCGCCGGAGTTTTTTGCTATGTAGGGGTGTTCGCTAAAAACAAATTCGGGTATGATGACAGTCTGGATGTCGTTGGCATTCACGGGGTCGGCGGCACCTGGGGGGCTTTGGCCATTGGTCTTTTTGCAACAAAAGCGATCAATGATGCAGGGAATAACGGCCTTTTCTTCGGCAACGTGGATCTGTTGGGTGTCCAAGCCTTAGCGGTCTTGGTCACGTGGGCCTATTCATTCGGAATGACTTTCATCCTCCTGAAAATCTTAGATTGGACGATCGGACTAAGGTTGAGCGAAGAGGATGAAGACAGCGGCCTGGACCTGAGTCAGCACAGCGAGACAGGATACAACTTCTAAATTGCGGATTGCGGAATTCGGAATGCGGAAGTAAAAAATTCGAAATCGGCAATCCGAAATCGACAAGCGATGGAAGGAGGGGGGGAAATGAAAAAAGTCGAAGCGATTATCAAACCGTTTAAATTAGATGAGGTGAAGACCGCCCTCAGCGCAGTGGCGGTGCAGGGAATGACCGTAACCGAAGTCAGAGGTTTTGGAAGGCAAAAAGGGCATAAGGAAGTTTACCGGGGCGCCGAGTATGTGGTTGAATTAGTCCCTAAGATCAAGATAGAAGTGGTCGTTCCGGATCAGACCGTGACCCGGGTCGTGGAAACCATTGCCAAAGCTGCCAAAACGGGAAAAATCGGGGACGGAAAGATTTTTGTCTCGCCCGTAGAGGAAGCGATCCGAATTCGAACCAGCGAAAGAGGGGAAGGGGCGCTTTAAGAAAAAGGTTCGAGGACCGAGGAACGAGAAACGAGTTCCTCCTCAAACCCTGTTCTCGACGCCTTAGGCCCATTTATTATGGATATGCAAGCGCTAGATCAAGCAATAGAAAGTCTCGAGGACATAGAGCGATTTTTTCGCAAAGGCCAGGAGTGGCTGAAGAAGCAACACGAGGAGGGCATGCCCGGCGGGGAATTGTGTAAGAGTCGCTCGGCCTTGATGGATGGTGTTCTCGGGCGCCTTTGGAATCGAGCCCTCGTTTTGCGGGAAGATCGAAAATCCCCTTCGGGTCTTTCTCTCCAGGCTGTTGGAGGGTATGGCCGGGAGGAACTCAGTCCATTCTCCGACATTGACCTCCTTTTCCTCCACCTTCCCGGAAACGGGAAAGATTTGAAAGAGTGGACTCAGGCCCTCCTGCATCCTTTATGGGATTGGGGCCTTACCGTGGGGTACACGGTTCAGACTCCCAAGGATAGTTGGCGAGCATCCCAAAAGGACCTGGACCTTCTCTTGTCTTTCCTCGATGCCCGCTGGGTGGCCGGAGACAGGGGAACCTATCTGCGTTTTAAGGAGGAATTTTCCCGGGGACTTAAATCGGGGAAAGAAAAGGAAGTGATCCTCAAGATTCAGCAGGGTGCCTTAAGCCGGCACAAAAAATTTGGGGATTCGGTGTTTGTCCTGGAACCCGAGGTAAAAGAAGGAAAGGGAGGATTGCGCGATTATCACGCGGCCTTCTGGGCAGCCGAGATCAAATACCATATCCGATCGACCCAAGAAATCACCGATTACAGCCTTCTGAGCGAAAGGGAGTGGGAGACTTATTCCCGGGCTTTGGGATTTCTGTGGCGGGTACGCAACCAGCTCCACTATGCTCATGGGAGAAGAGAAGACCGGCTCTCCTTCGAGGACCAGGAAGCCATGGCTCGGGCTCTCGGTTACAAGGGGGAGGATGCTTTCCGTTCCACGGAATCCTTTCTAAAGGATTACTTCAATCAGGCGCTTCAGGTTCACCACCTTTCCTGGAATATGCTGGAGAAGTGCCTGAACGAGGCGGCCTCTTCCGCGCGAATCTGGGGACATAAGAAACCGCCTGAAATTGCCCCGGGATTCTTCCTTTATCGCGGCCGGCTGGCCCTGTCCGATCCCTCGACCTTCGACCGGAACCCATTTTCCCTCTGGCGCTCTTTTGAGATCATCCATCGCCACGGGATGGAGATGAGTGCCACCCTGAAGGAAGCCATCTCGCAGCGTCTCGACCTGGTAAGCGAACGCTTCCGCATCGCCCAGGAATCCACGAGGGCTTTCTTATCCTTTTTTGAGCAGTCCGGCCATTTATACCAGGTCTTAGAAGAGATGCATGAGACTGGATTCCTGAGACGATTTATCCCCGAGTTTGACCGGGTACATTGTCACATCCAGTATGACCGTTATCATCTCTACCCGGTGGATGTCCATTCCTTGTACGCCGTGCAGGAACTGGAAAACCTGGAGAAGAAAAGTAGCCCTCCAACCTGGCCCCTGTTGGAAGAGCTGACCAAAGAAATAAAAGACCCGGGTCTCTTGAAATTAGCCGCCCTGATTCATGACCTGGGCAAGGCGGACGGGTCTCCCCATGCCCTGCTGGGGGAGAAGATTGCCGAGTCCATCGGTACGCGCCTGGGCCTTTCCATAGAGAGAATCGATATCCTGCGATTCCTGGTGCGGGAGCATTTGGCCTTCGCCGAGATTGCCCAGCGAAGAGACCTGAATGATGAAAACCTGATCTTTCGGTTTGCCCAGACCATGGGGGATGGTGAACGGCTGAAGATGCTCTATTTGCTAGTTTTTGCGGACCTCCGGGCGGTGGGTCCCTCGGCCTGGACAGCCTGGAAAGATTCCCTGTTGCGGGAGCTTTTCATTAAGACCATGCACCTTCTAGAAAAGGGCGAGGGCCTGAAAAAAGAAGACCAGGAGCGGGTCATTGGGATTCAGAGAGAGGTGATGGAACTCCTCCGCGGGCAAGTTCTCCCCCCAAAAATTTCAGATTATTTGGTCAACATTCCCTCCCGCCATTACCAGGTACATGACGCCCGAGCTATTGGCCGGCAGATCCTAATGGCTGAGCGGCTGGCTGACCAGGTGGTCGTCCTGGATGCAGAAGAAAAACCAGAAGAAGGCTACGATGAAATCACTGTGGTGGCCCGGGACGAACCTGGCCTATTTGCTAAGTTTTGTGGAGCCATGACCGCCAATTTGTTGAATATCCTCTCGGCCCAGATCAGCACCTGGGAGAACGGCATTGCGGTTGACCAGTTCCGGGTTCAAAGCCTGATCGAAGAAGGACTCCTCCAGCCTCGAAGGTGGAATAAGCTCCAGGAGGATTTGAAAAAAGTCTTGGAAGGGAAGGTGGCGGTCACCACGCTTCTTCAGGAGATGGTTCCCCCTCTCTTTCACCGCTACTCTCCTTCCCGATTTACGACCAGGGTAGAAGTGGACAACTCGGCCTCCGATTTTTATACGGTGGTCGAAGTCTTTACCCCCGACCGCCCGGGCCTTCTCTAT
>Ga0187877_1003702_pt1 | contig 12243 bp, 10 predicted proteins | sample June2016WEW_17_1_3_FD_132430 | JGI IMG/M metagenome (GOLD analysis project Ga0187877, IMG submission 132430) | Peatland microbial communities from SPRUCE experiment site at the Marcell Experimental Forest, Minnesota, USA - June2016WEW_17_100 | ecosystem: Environmental > Terrestrial > Soil >... | reverse complement strand
GTGGCGCGTGGAAGAGCGCAGCGCCTATTCCGGCGCCACTCGCCCTGTGACCGGCCACGGATTAGTGTTCTTCCCAAGCGGCTTTGCGAGCGGACAGGTGCTGGCGGTCCGGCCGGGCAAGCAAGGCGAAGTCCTCGACGCGAAGGCTCCCAGGCCGCCCGGTATGCAATTGCAGGTCGTTTGGAAAACCAACCGCAACGCGCCGAAAAAGCCGTCACTACTGCTGCTGGGGGATCTGCTTTACGCCATTGAAGATAACGGCGTCGCTACTTGCTGGGAAGCGATGACCGGCGTCACAGTTTGGAGTGAACGCCTCGGCGGACATTACTCCGCCTCGCCCCTGGCCGCCGATGGACGTATTTATTTTTTCAGCGAGGAAGGGAAGACGACGGTGCTCGCAGCCGGCAGGGAGTTTAAGAAACTCGCCGAGAATCAACTGGGCGACGGTTTCATGGCCTCGCCCGCGGTCTCTAGCGAGGCCCTCTTCCTCCGCAGCCGAACGCAGCTTTACCGGATCGAAGAGTAAGCTGCGCGGTTACGCCGTTCTCCCGAGGAGCTTCCCAACAGCCTCGTAGAGGTCATCCACCGTCACGATCTTCTCGGCCTCATCATCCGGGAGCGTGAGGCTGAACTCCTCCTCCGCCTTCATGGCAATCTCAACCATGTCCAGCGAGTCCGCCTGCAGGTCGGCGATGATCCTCGCCTCGGGGGTGATCTGCTCGCGTTTGAGGTGCAGTTGGTCAATCAGAATATCCTGCACCGTGGCCATTTCCTTATCGCTCAGTGTATCAGTCATATACTTGCTCACTTTCTGTAGTGGAATGCTTCATTCCGTAAGCACCCTAACCCGTTAGAATGGGCTTGATAGTGATATGATCGCAGGTAGCTTTACTACTCAGTCATGTTTACAAGGCTATTCGCGGAAGCCGGGCTGTCGCTGGACCGGCTGCGGGCACTGGTCGAAGTCGGAGCGGCGGGCAGCATGGTGCGGGCGGCGGGCGGCGATCCGGCGCGGCAAAGCCAATACAGCCGCCAGATCAAGGAGCTGGAGGATTTCTTCCAAACCGGACTGGTGGAGCGGCACGGTAAGGGCATCCGGTTGACTGCCAGCGGAAGAGAGCTGGCACGCATTTCACGGTTCTTCTTGCTCGGCCTGTCGAACTTCCAGCGCGGCTGCCTCGCCGAAGGGCAAACTTACCGTATAGGAGCCAGTCCCACTTTCATTGCGTCGTTCCTGCTGCCGGTCCTTGCCGAGCCGCGCTGCGTCCAATCGGGGGTCCGCTTTGCCGTCGAAGCGGTGATGGGAGATGAGGTGGAACGGGGATTGCACGATCTTACACTCGATTTCGGGGTGGTCACTCGGGCAGAGGTGAGCCGCCCGCTCCAGCTCAAGGAACTCGGGGTCTGGCGGCTGAAATTCTGGGTGCCCAAGGCACTAGGCAAGACGGTTAAGCAAGCTGGACGCGCCTTCGGGGACAGGCGCCTGCCGCTCGTTTGGCCTGCCGGGGAGTTGCCCCAATCCGAATTCAACGTCCTCGAGGACTACGAGCCCGCTTTGACCTGCAGCACTTTCCTCGAAGCCCGGGTTGCCCTGGAAGGGAAGAGCCTGGCGGCGTTTCTGCCGGAGTTCATCCAGCTCGGGACCACGGCTGATCGGTGCCTGAACGTGAAAGTGCCGGCAGTGGACTCTGGCCTCTTCCATTACCGGCTGGCCTGGAACCCGCGGCTGCTTCGCCTGAATCCCCACGCCCGGCGCCGGCGAGATGCGCTGGTCGAGTCTCTGGCTCAGAAGCTCGCGCGTCCTCCCGAATCCTCCTGAACCGTCCGCTTGAAATCGCCCGGCACTGCTTGCATAGTGAATTCCGTAAATGAGCAACCCGCCCCGACTACTTCACCAGACCAAGCGGCTGGTGTTCCTTTGGGTTCTTCAGTTCGGCCTGATGGCCGGCTCGCTGCCAGCGAGTGACATCCTCCCGCCCGGCTTCCGCCCGCTGCCGCTCGGCGTTCACGCCCTGGTTGGCGGCAGGGTCGTGACCAAGCCCGGCGAGGTCCTGGAAGAAGGCGCAATTGTCATTCGCGACGGGTTCATCAAGGCCGTCGGGAAGGAGATCACGCCCCCAGCCGACGCGCGCGTCTGGGACATGAAAGGGACAACCGTCTATGCGGGCTTTATTGATGCCTATCTCGTGCTCGGTGGCAGCAATTCGCCCACTTCCACGTCGTACGTAGAGCCGGTATCGGCCGCCAGCCTGACCTCGGCTGGCGTGAGGTTCTACGGCACGCCGGGAGCGCAGACCGATCCGGGCAGCCCTGGCCCCGGCGCCGAGGTGGCCAGAATCATGCCCGAACGTCGGGCCGTGCGGGACTATTCGCCGAACGAGAAGACCTTGGAGCCGCTGCGTGCCTTGGGCTTCACGGCGGGGGTGATTGTCCCCTCCAGGGGCATTATTCGCGGAACCAGCGCCCTGGTCGCATTATCCGAGGAGAATCCCAATGATGCGGTTATCAAGCCCGATGTGTTCCAGCATATCGTGTTCGAGACGCAGTCCGGCGAAGAGCGCGCTTATCCTGGCTCGCTGATGGGGGTGATTGCCGCGGTGCGGCAGAGCTTTTTCGACGCGCACCACTACGCGCTCGATCACGCAGATTACCAGAAGCATCCGCAAGATCGCAAACGCCCGGAGTTCAATCCGTCGCTCGAAGCGCTCGCCCCGGCCGCCGACAAGAGGATGCGCGTTGTCTTCGAGCCGGGCAGCGCCTTGATGGTGGACCGGGCGGCCCAGGTTACGCGTGAACTCGGACTCGACTTCTGCCTCGTCTCCAGCGGCCAGGAATGGCGCCGGCCAGACCTCGCCAAGGGCACCGGGGCGACGTTCATCGTGCCGGTGAATTTCCCGGCCTTGCCGAAGCTCCCTGACGAGAGTGACTGGGAGCAAGTCTCTCTCGACCAGTTGCGCGCCTGGGATTGGGCGCCCGAGAACCCGGCTTTGCTTCGCCAACAAGGCCGCGAAGTCGCTCTCACCACCTACGGCCTGAGCGACGTAAAGAAGTTCCGGCAGAATCTGCGCCTGGCTCTGGACCGCGGCCTGGCGGAAACCGACGCGCTGGCCGCCCTGACCACCGTTCCCGCCAGGCTGTGCGGCGTCGAAAGCCAGCTTGGCACAATCGAGGCCGGCAAGCTGGCCAACCTGACCGTGGTCGAGGGGACCAACTACTTCGATCCCGAGGCGCGCGTCCGCGAAGTCTGGATTGACGGCAAGGTTCACCGGGTGCCTGCCGAGGCCCCGAAACCCGCGCCTGAGACCGTGAAGCAGGAGAAGCAGGACGGGGTGTCGAGCGAGGAGAAGCCGGCCGGCAAAGCGGGGGACAAGAACAAGGAACAACTGCGCGAATTGCAGAAGGCCCGGGTGGCGCGTTCGCCGTTGGAGGGGCGCAGGCCGCTGGCGGAGCCCAAGGCGATCCTCATTGAGCGTGCAACAGTTTGGACGTGCGGCCCTAGCGGCGTTCTGACCAATGCTCAAGTCCTCGTATCCGGCGGGAGGATCGAGGGAGTTGGGTATGCGGGCAAGTTCAAGGCCGGGCCAGACACGCTCGTGATTGACGGCCAGGGCCTGCACATCACGCCCGGGCTAATTGACGCGCATAGCCACACCGCGATTCTGGGCGCCGTCAACGAAGGCACGGTCCCGTCCAGCGCGATGGTGCGCATCAGTGATGTGGTGAATTCCGAGACGGATACCCTTTACCAGCAGCTCGCCGGGGGCGTCACCGCCGTGAACTTGCTGCATGGTTCGGCCAACCCGATTGGCGGGCAGAGCTGCGTCATCAAACTTCGCGACGGCACCACACCGGAAGAACTCATCTTCCAGGCCGCACCCCCCGGCATTAAGTTCGCGCTGGGGGAGAATGTGAAGCAGTCGGGCTGGGGCGATAAGTTTGTGACGCGCTTTCCCCAGACCCGCATGGGGGTCCGCACCTTCATCGCCAACCGCTTCACCGCCGCCCGTGAATACCTGGCCAAAGTCGCAGAGGCGTCCCGCCTGTCCACCCTCCCGCCCCGTCGCGACCTCGAACTTGAAGCCATAGGCGAGATCCTGGAAGGCCGGCGCTGGATTCATTGCCATTCCTATCGCCAAGACGAGATCCTCATGCTCCTCCGCCTGATGGAGGAGTTCGGCGTGAAGATCGGCAGCTTCGAGCACGTGCTGGAGGGTTACAAGGTGGCCGACGAGATTGCCAAACACGGCGCGGGCGCTTCCACGTTCTCGGATTGGTGGGCCTACAAGTTCGAGGTGTATGACGCGATCCCCTACAACGGCAGCCTCATGCGGGACCGCGGCGTGCTCGTCGCGTTCAACTCGGACTCGTCCGAACTCGCCCGCCGGCTTTATACCGAGGCCGCCAAGGCGGTGAAATATGGCGGCACGCCCGAGGCCGAGGCGCTCAAGTTCGTAACGATCAATCCCGCCCGGCAGCTCCGTATTGACCCGCGCATCGGCTCGTTGGAGCCGGGGAAGGATGCGGACTTCGCGATCTGGTCCCGCGCCCCGCTCGACTCCCGCGCGATCTGCCTCCAGACCTGGATCGAGGGGAAGAAATACTTCGACCGCTCGCTTGACGTCGAGCGCACCGCCAGGCTGGAAAAGGAACGTACGGACCTGCTGGCCAAGGCAAAGAAGTTTCAGAAGTTGTCCGGTGGCGGAGAGGGCGGCGGAGGCGGAGGGGATGATTCCTTCTTCCGCGGTTGCCTGGAACATGAGTTTGACGGCTGCGACCGGGGCTGTGTGGAGGAGTAAGCGAGTATGCGAGAATCTGGGGAACATCCAACATCCAACATCGAACATCGAACATCCAACAGACTGCGCTCGGGCGATCATTGGATGTCGGAGGTACTTTGGTTCCACGGCCTGTTTCTCGCTGGTGCGATTGCAGTTGCGCCACTAAGTGCCGACGCTGAAGTGATCCTGTTAAACGGGGCCACCGTGCATACGATTTCTGGTGAAACGCTTGCGCCGGGGCAGGTGCTTATCCGGGATGGGAAGATCGTCGCGGTGGGGAAGACCGTACCAGCCGACGGCGCAACGCCCATTGATCTCGCCGGCCAACACCTTTATCCGGGCCTCATCGCGCTAAACACAGTCCTCGGCCTCACGGAAATCAGCGGCGTCCGGGCCACCCAGGATACCACCGAGGTGGGAGATGATTTTACGCCGGACGTGGAATCGTGGATTGCAGTGAACCCCGATTCGGAGCTAATCCCCGTAACTCGCGCCAACGGCATAGCCTGCTTTGAGCCGGTGCCCAACGGCCACATCATCTCTGGCCAGTCTGCCCTGCTCGCCACCGCCGGCTGGACAACCGAGGAGATGAACCTCAAGAAGCCCTTCGCGCTCCACTTGTTTTGGCCGCAGATGGAACTCGACACCACGCCCAAGGAAAAGACGCGGGACAAAGCCAAATGGAAGTCCCTCGAAGACCAGGCCAAAGAACGCCGCGCTCGGCTGCGGGCCATCGAGGACTTCTTCGACGAAGCCAAGGCGTATGCCAAGGCGAAAGACGCCGCGGCCAAGGGCCAAGCCCCGGCGCCGGAACTAGTTCCCGCCTGGGAGGCGATGCTGCCGTTCGTGGCGGGCACACTGCCCATCATGATCCACGCCGATGATATCCGCCAAATCCGGGCGGCCGCTCAGTGGGCCGACACCAACGGCTACCATGTCATCCTGGCAGGAGGCCGCGATGCTTGGATGGCCGCCGAACTCCTGGCGAGGAAGAAGATACCAGTCATTTATGGCCACATCTTCACCCAGCCGGCGCGCGACTCGGCATCGTACGACATCCCATTCCGGGCGCCCGCCCTGCTGCACCAGGCGGGCGTTCAGGTCACCTTCAGCATCGGCTCGGACAGCTTCGACGCACCCCTCATCCGAAACCTGCCTTATGCCGCGGCTCAGGCGGTCGCCTTTGGCTTGCCTGAAACCGAGGCGCTCAAGGGCCTCACGTTGTATCCGGCTCAATTGGCCGGCGTGGCCGAACGCCTTGGCTCTATCGAGCCCGGCAAGGACGCAACCCTCTTTGCCGCTGACGGGGATATTCTGGACATTCGTGCCAACGTGAAGCGGATGTGGATTGCGGGTAAAGAGGTCAGCCTCGAAACCCGGCATACGCGGCTCTACGAAAAGTACAAGAACCGCCCACGGCCATGAAGGTCCTCCTCTTGCCACGCAACATCGTTGTCTGCCTGGCGCTAGTCACAGCGTGCGCCACAAACCTCAGGGCGGAAGCCGTGCCACTAATTCATGCCCATGCCCATAATGACTACGAGCACAGTCGCCCGTTGCTCGACGCCCTGGACCACGGCTTTTGCAGCGTGGAGGCTGATGTGCATCTGGTTGATGGCCAGCTCCTGGTCGCCCACGACCGGAGCAAAGTGAAGCCCGAGCGCACCCTGCAGGTTCTCTACCTTGACCCGCTACGCGAGCGCGTGAAGAAGAACGGCGGGCATGTTTATCCGACCGGCCCGGAGCTCACGCTGCTGGTCGAACTAAAGTCCGATTGGCGGACCAGCTATCCCGTCCTGCGCGAAATTCTGAAGCAGTATGCCGGGATGCTCACCACGTTTCGGGCCGGGGCCACAGAAACCAACGCCATCCGGGTCATCATCACCGGCCACCGCTCGAAGGAAATGTTCGCAGGCGAATCCGTCCGCTACGCCGCCCTCGACGGCGACCTGGCCGACCTCGACTCCGCTCTGCCCGCCGACCTCATCCCTTGGATCAGCAGCGATTGGGCACCAAACTTCAAGTGGCGCGGGACGGGCCCTATGCCCGAGGCGGACCGACTCAAGCTCCGGCAAATCGTGGCCAAGGCCCACGAGCAAGGCAGGCGAGTCCGTTTTTGGGGCGCCCCGGACCGACCCAGCTTCTGGAGCGAAATGCTGGCCAATAGCGTTGACCTCATCAACACCGACGACCTGGATGGGGCACAGAAGTTCCTGCTGAAGAATTAGCGGCGGAGGAACACTGTTTGAGAATGAACGATTAGCGTGCGAGGTATTCTACGGGAACGCAAGTTTATGAGATGCCCAGCCTGTTTCAATGAACTAACCGAATTGCAGGTCGGTTCGCTTGCGGTGGATGTCTGCCAGGGCGGTTGCGGCGGGATTTGGTTTGATGCCTTCGAACTGCAGAAGGTAGATGAGGAGCAGGAGAGCGCAGGGGAGCCCTTGCTGCACGTTCGACGCAACGAACGCTTAGTGGTGGACCCATCACGCAGGCGCGAATGTCCTCGCTGCGCGGGGGTTAAGCTCCATCGGCATTTCTTTAGCGCCAGGCGCCGGGTTGAGGTGGACCAGTGCCCTAACTGCGGTGGCTACTGGCTCGATGCGGGCGAACTGGCGCTGGTCCGGGCCGAGAGGGCTCAGGCCGCGACTGCAGAACACGCAGGACAATCGAGCATATCGAAAGATGTCATTCGTTATCTTTACCGCCTGCGGATCGAGGGCCCAGGACCTTAAACCAGAGTGCGCCGACGTCAGGGCGTGTTGCCCAAGTCGCCTGGCAGGGCGGGCGACGCCCCAGCGCATCCCAATTCTCCGAGGTCTGGATACGCATCTGCAGGCGGCGACCGGAGTGCCAAGCAGCCGAGGATTGACAGGTATAACGGCAGACGTTATAGTGTGCCGCACATGATACGCAGTTTCGCGTGCCGGGAAACCAAACGGCTATTCAACGACGAGACATCGCGGCGGCTGCCGACCCAGATTCAGCGGGTGGCGCGGCGGAAACTGTTGTTGCGGCACCAGGCGCGGCGGCTCGATGATTTGCGGGCGCCGACCGGCAACCGGCTGGAAGTTCTGAAGGGCGAGCGCGCGGGGCAGCAGAGCATCCGGGTTAATGACCAGTGGCGTATTTGCTTCCGCTGGCAGGCTGAAGATGCTTTTGACGTGGAAATTGTGGACTACCATTGACAATTATGAAGACACACAAGCTGTCGCCGATCCATCCGGGTGAGATTCTGCGCGAGGAGTTCATGAGGCCGCTCGGTCTGTCGCAGAACGCGCTGGCACGCGCTCTAAACGTTCCGCCGCGGCGCATCAACGAGATCGTGTTGGAAAAGCGCGGCATCACGGCAGACACCGCTCTGCGTCTGGCGCGCTATTTCGGCACCGCGGCAGAAATGTGGACCGGTTTGCAGGCAGACTATGATTTGCGCCAGGCACGTTACCAGAAGAAGGGGCAAATCGAACGAGACATCGAACCGCTGACTTCACTGCAGCCCGCAACAGCCTGAGGATGGCTGTTTTAAACGTCAAGGACGGGGCCGCCGCAGTGCGGGACGGCGTAAAACGTTGCCCCCGTCCCCGCTGTCGCGTAAAACCTCCGCCGTGAAAAAGCAACCTGCACCGGCGGCGGAACCCGGGCTGTCACGGCCTCTGCGCCGTTACCTGTATCTGACAGCGGCGACAACCGGGGCCGCGATCATGATCGTGGAGATTCTCGGCGCGAAGATGCTCTCACCGTTCATCGGGCTGTCGCATTTCGTGTGGACGGCGCAGATCGCGGTGACACTGGTGGCGCTAGCCTGCGGCTATTACGCCGGCGGGAAACTGGCTGACCGGTCGCAACAACTGGCGCAGCTTTACTGGGCCATCCTGGCCGCCGCGCTTTACCTCGTTCTGACGGTGCGGATTTGTGAGCCGGTGGCCTATTGGTGCCTCGACTTCAACCTTGCGGTCGGTTCCCTGCTCGCGTCGGGGATCCTGTTCTTTGTCCCGCTGGCGTTGCTGGCGATGACCGGGCCGTATCTGGTGCGCGTGATCACCTCATCCGTGGCCGGTGTGGGCGGGAATGTTGGGAGGCTCACCTCCATCGGCACGCTCGGCAGCCTCGCCGGCACCCTGCTGATCGGCTATTTCCTGATTCCGCACCTGCCAAACTCGCTCACGATGTACTTCACGGCCCTGGCGCTGATGCTGGTTTGCGCCGGCTATTTCCTCGTTGTTCGGAGCAAGGGACCGGCAGTCGTGGTCCTGCTGCTGGCGCTAAGCTCGGCGCTGGGCGGGAGGACCTATCTGGGCCCGAGGCACGATTACCACTATGTCAGGGAGATGTTCCGGGGCAATTCTCACTTCGGCATGTTGCAGGTTGTTGACCGGCAGGAAGGCAGCTTCCGGGTCTATCTGAACGATGGGCTATGTCAGAACACTTATGATCCGGATCGGAAGCAGAGCGTCTCCCACTTCACCTACGCGCTCTCGGGATTGGCACGGGCTTATACCACCAACATCCACGACGTCCTCTGCATCGGCCTGGGGGTGGGCATTGTACCGATGGAGTTCGCCCGCCAGGGCGCGCGCGTGGATGTGGTGGAAATCAACCCCGCCGTGGTGCCGGTGGGGGTCCGCTTCTTCGACCTGCAGACCAACATGATCAACCTGACGCTCGATGACGGACGCCATTTCCTGAACCGCTGCCACAAGCAGTATGACACCGTCATTCTCGACGCTTTTCTCGGGGATTCCTCCCCCTCGCACCTGCTGACGCGGGAAGCCTTTTCGTCCATCCGACGCGTGTTGCGCCCGGGCGGGACGCTGTTCATCAACAGCTTTGGCAACCTGGAAGAGGGTAAGGACTTCTTCGCCGCTTCCCTGAACAGTACTTTGAAGGCGGTATTCCAGTCGGTGCGGGCGCATACCAGCGGGGACGGCGGCATCTTCTTTGTCGCCTCCGACCGGCCGGTTCTGGAGTTCGCGCATCCGCCCGACCTGGCGAACATCCATCCGCAAGTCCTGCACGACACGGAAGTTACTTACACCCACATCGTTGACACGATACCCGAGCACGGGCGCGTGCTGACCGACGACTACAACCCGGCTGAGATCTACGATGCCCGCAACCGGGAGGACATCCGCCGCAGGCTGGCAATGTCGGAAAAAGACATGTGAACGGCAAATCCGCGGCCATGCCGGATGACTGGGTGACGATTGTTTCGGGTTTGCCGCGGTCGGGCACGAGCCTGATGATGCAGATGTTGCAGGCCGGCGGCATGAAGCTGCTGACGGACGAATGGCGCGTGGCGGACCAGCACAATCCGCGAGGCTACTTCGAATATGAAGCCGTCAAACGCAGCGGGGCGGATTTATCCTGGCTCGAACTGGCCGGAGGCCGAGTGGTGAAAGTCATCCACTTGCTCCTGCGCCACCTCCCCGCGGATCGGCCGTACCGCGTGATCTTTATGTTGCGCGACGTACAGGAAGTCATCACCTCGCAACGCGTCATGCTCAAAGCCAGCGGTCGGAGCGGGGCGTTGATTCCTGACGGCAGATTGGCCGGTGTTTTCGAGCAGCAGCTCGTGGAGGTGCGCCAATGGCTGGCCGATCGGCCGAACTTCCGGGTGCTGTATGTGAACTACCGCGAGGTGCTCAACGATCCTTCGGCGGCGGCGCAAGCCATCGCCCTTTTTCTCGGAGGAAGGCTGGACGTCTCCGCCATGGCGAGTGTGGTTGATCGGACACTGTACCGACAGCGTCTGAGCTGAAGCCGTCCCCAGGCAATTTGGAGAACTCCTGACTCGTTCGCTACTGGATGATTGCCGAAGACGAGGTGTGGAAGATATTGATTCCAGCCGGGCAAACCCGTTGAATCTATGGTTGTGATCGCTAAACGTGTCATACCGTGCCTGGATGTGCATGGCGGGCAAGTCACCCGGGGTGTCCAGTTCGGCGTCGCCGAGGCTGGCGGGCTGCGCAATGTGGGCGACCCGGTCGAACTGGCCCTGCGCTACAACGAGCAGGGGGCGGATGAGATGGTCTTCTTCGACATCACCGCCACGGCTCATGGGCGCAATACGATGGTGGATGTGGTCGAGCGCGCCGCGGACCAGTGCTTCATGCCACTGACGGTCGGCGGTGGCCTGCGGTCGGTGGACGATATGTACACCATGCTTCGGGCCGGGGCGGATAAGATCAGCATCAACTCTTCGGCCATCGCCAAGCCCGATCTGATTCGGGCCGGGGCGGAGAAGTTCGGCAGCCAGTGCATCGTGGTCTCGATTGACGCCAAGAAAGTCGCGCCCGACCGGTGGGAGGTATTCTCGCACGGCGGCCGCAAGGCGGTCGGCTGGGACGCGGTCGAGTGGGCCAAACGCGCCGTCTCGCTGGGCTCGGGCGAGATCGTGCTGAACAGCATAGATGCGGATGGCACCAAGGCGGGCTTCGACCTGGTCATCACGCGGCGGATCAGTGAGTCAGTCGGCGTGCCGGTGGTTGCCAGCGGGGGCGCGGGGAAGCTGGAGCACATGGCCGAGGTCTTGCTGGAGGGCAAGGCCGATGCGGTGTTAGCCGCCAGCATCTTCCATTTCGGGGAATATACGGTTGGTGACGTAAAGCGGTTCCTGGCCTCCAAGGGCATTCCCGTGAGGCCGGTTTGAGCGGGCCACTGACGAGCTGTAGCGCAGGCGCCTCGCCCACGAGTTATGGCGGCCTCTCGCCGCCTGTTCCTGATTCGACCCTGTGAACGTTCACAACAAAGAGTTCCTCGCAGTCAGCATCTTCTGCCTAACCTACTTGCTCATCAGCGGGCGGCAGTTGAAGATCCTGCCGCTGAACCGGCCGGCGGCCGCCCTGCTGGGGACGGTGCTGATGGTGGCCTGTGGGGTGTTGACGCCCGAGGAGGCCTATCGCGCGGTGGATTACGACACGCTGGTGTTACTGCTGGGGATGATGCTGATCTCCGCCTATCTGTGCCTCGCCGGGTTCTTCGATTGGGCAGCCGATTGGATCCTGCGGCGGGCCAGGACCCCGCAGGCGCTGCTGGTGCATTTGATCTTCACCGCGGGCGTCCTGTCGGCACTGCTGGTGAACGACATTATCTGCCTGATGCTGACGCCGCTGGTCGTGGCCGTCATGGTGCGAGGGAAGCTGCCCCTGGTGCCTTACCTGCTGGCCCTGGCCATGAGCGCCAACCTCGGCAGCGTGGCCACGCTGGTCGGCAACCCGCAGAACATGATCATCGGCCATCTATCGCGGATTCCGTTCCTGCAGTTCTCGGCCTCGATGGTGCCGGTGGCGCTGGCCGGGCTGGTGGTCCAATACGCCATTCTGCGCGCGGGGTTCCGCAGGGTGCTCGGCCAAGCGGTCATCCATCGCCCCACGGCGCCGCCGCCCCCGTTGAACCGCCGCCTGCTGACACTGACGCTTGGGGTGCTGGGGTTGGTGTTCGTGGGTTTTGTAGCGGGGCTGAACCT
>Ga0187877_1003701_pt1 | contig 12247 bp, 9 predicted proteins | sample June2016WEW_17_1_3_FD_132430 | JGI IMG/M metagenome (GOLD analysis project Ga0187877, IMG submission 132430) | Peatland microbial communities from SPRUCE experiment site at the Marcell Experimental Forest, Minnesota, USA - June2016WEW_17_100 | ecosystem: Environmental > Terrestrial > Soil >... | reverse complement strand
GGCAAACCCGTCTATCCCTGGCAGTTAAAAGACGCAGAACTTACCCCCGAAGACCCTATTATTTCCCGCTGCGCCCTCCACGCCTGGACTATTTCTTTCAAGCACCCAACAACCGAAAAAATCGTCTCCTTCGAAGCCCCCCTGCCCGACGATATGCAAAACCTCCTCGATATGCTGAGAAAATACAGAAAGCAGTAAATTCTCGTTTCCCATTCCCACAGCCTGTTCTGCCTGCCCTTCGTAGCTTTCCTGTCCTCCATAGCTTTAGCGAAGGAGGAAGCGAAGAAGGGTCATTCCCGCGAACCTGTCCTGCCTGCCCCGGCATGTCTTAGGCCGGGGTCCTCGACTCTGGCTTCGTAGAAACTGCAATCGGGAAACTCTCTAATTTCTCGCGAGGCGTTCCCTGCTTTTTTCCCTATTCTTTTGCGCCGGCTTTTTCAAGCAGCTGCACAATGTCTGTGTGGCCCTTCAATTTTGCCAGTCCTAAGGCTGTCCACTTGCCGTCATTGGTCTTTACATTTACATCAGCGCCCTTTTCGAGAAGGAGCTTGACAACCTCCGTATAGCATTCCTGCGATGCAATCATCAGGACGGTTACGCCATCGGTAGTTCTTTTTACATTTACATCAGCTCCCTTTTCCAGTAGGAGCTTGACGACCTCCGTATGGCCGTCCTGCGATGCAATCCACAGGGCAGTTGTGCCGTTGTTAGCTTTAGCATTTACATCAGCTCCCTTTTCGAGAAGGAGCTTGACGACCTCCGTATGGTCTTTCTGCGATGCAATCATCAGGGCGGTTGCGCCGTCGGTGATGTCCTTTGCATTTACATCAGCGCCTTTTTCCAGTAGGAGCTTGACGACCTCCGTATGACCCTCCTGCGCCGCCTGCCACAGGGCCGTACAGCCGGTGGTGGTTTGCTTCACGTTGACGTCAGCGCTTTTTTCCAATAGGAGCTTGACGACCTCCGTATGGCCTTCCTGCGATGCAATCATCAGGGCAGTTACGCCGTCGGTCGTTGCTTTCACATTTACATCAGCGACTTTTTCCAGTAGGAGCTTGACGACCTCCGTATGGCCTTCCTGCGATGCAATCATCAGGACCGTTGCGCCGTCGGTAGTTCTTTTTACATTTACGTCAGCGCCCTTTTCGAGAAGGAACTTGACGACCTCCGTATGGCCGTTGTTCGCCGCCCACATCAGTGCCGGCACACCATGGTCATCTGTGGTGTTGGGGTTGGCGCCTTCGGCCAGAAGAGTTTGCACATCCTTGACGCTGCCATCTTTTACGGCTAGGAGCAATTTTGCGTTTTTGTCTGATACATCCGCTTTGGCAAAAGCTGCAAGTATCAGAGAAATACACACTATAGAAAATAGAATTCGTTTCATAAAATTCTTCTTTGAATTTTTCCGTCCTTTGGCAGAGATTATACCGATTGCAGATTTTACTACAAGGGTGTTTTATCGTCCCAAAGATTGTGGGGGAACTTTTAGGGTTTGGCTGGAATGGTTGGAGGTTAAATGTACTGCTCCCCGTTAAACAACAAAAAAGTTAGGAAATTTTGACAATTCCACCTGCTCGAACTCGCCCGGCGGTTTATCTTATGCTGGCCTAAGCAACATCCGCCAAACCCAATGAGTCGCCGAATTTGGTTATCAACGCCTGACGGATATTTTTATGTACCGGGCTAATCAGCATCGGGTCGGCTGATACAAGCTCAAATGCGCAGCGTCTTGCCATAACCAACAAATCATAATCGTCGATGATATTGGCGATTTTCAAATCGGGCAGGCCGTGCTGCCGCGTGCTGAAAAGCTCTCCCGGCCCGCGCAGTTTCAAATCGTGCTCCGCTATCTCGAAGCCGTCGTTACTGCGTTCCATCATTTCAAGCCGACTTTTCGCTACTTCATTCTCCGTCTCCTTGTCCGCGAATAAAAAGCAAAATGACTTATCTGTCCCCCTGCCTATTCTGCCCCTCAACTGGTGCAATTGTGCCAAACCGAACCTGTCCGCACCTTCGATAACCATTATCGTCGCGTTGGGAATATCCACGCCGACCTCTATCACTACCGTCGCGACCAGCGCCTTTATTTTTCCCTTGCGAAACTCCGCCATTACCTCTCTTTTTTTCTCCGAGCTCATATGCCCGTGCAGCAATTCGACCTTGAACTCACCGAACACTTTCAATAATTCTCGCCAGCCATCGGTCGCCGCCTTTATGTCCCCTTCCTCCTCAATGCCCGTTATGCGCGGATATACAAAATACGCCTGCTTTCCCGCGCGCAATCGCTCGCGGATAAATTCGTATGCCTTGGCCCTGTCTTCCGGGGCAACCCATCGCGTAACCACTGCCCCCCTGCCGGGCGGACTATGCTTGATTATCGATACATCCAAATCCCCGAAAACCGTCATCGCAAGTGTCCGCGGAATTGGGGTGGCAGTCATAACAAGGCAATGAGGCGTCCCGTCCTTGCGCAATTCCGCTTTCTGGTGAACGCCGAATTTATGCTGCTCGTCAATCACGACCAGACCAAGTTTTTTGAATTCGATATCTTTCTCCAACAACGCAACCGTCCCCACAACAATATCAATATCGCCTGCTTTTATCTCTTTGAGAACCTCGTCCCTCTTTTTGCCCGTAAGCCCGCCTGCAATCAGCACGCGTTTTACGTCGCTATTGCGCAGATACCTCTCGATGCTTATAAAATGCTGGTTCGCCAATATCTCCGTCGGCGCCATAATCGCAACCTGCGTCTTGTTCGCCACCGCCAATAGCGTCGCGTAAAGAGCAACCACCGTTTTGCCTGAGCCGACGTCCCCCTGCAAAAGTCGATTCATCGGTATCGCCCTTTGCATATCAGCGATTATTTCAGCTATCGTCGTATCCTGGTCTTCGGTAAGTAAAAACGGAAATCGCTTTCGAATCCGTCTGTCGATTTCCTCGGATGATTTCATCGCCACCGCTGACGCAAACTGACTGTGCCTGCGCAGCGCAAGCCCCAACTGCATTAAAAACAATTCATCGAATTTCAGCCGGCGTTTCGCCTTGCCCAGCTTATTTTCATCCGCAGGCAAATGAATCCACCCAAACGCGTCCTTGCGCTTTATCAGTTCCATTTTTTTAAGAAATTCGTCGTCGTAGAATTCGCCGACGAGTCCGCCGATATTATCCACCACGGGCCTGATTATCTTCTTAATCTGCATACTGCTCAGCCCGCCGCTCGCCGGATAGACCCCGCCGCTGAAATACTCCGCCGGCTTCGATGCCTCTTTCTCCATCACGCGAAACTTCGGATTGGTCAACTGCAACTGGTGTTTGTATTCCCCGACCTTCCCCCACGCCATAACCGCTTGTCCCGGCCTCAACTGGTCCCGCAGGTATCTGCCGTTAAACCATATTATCCGGCAAATCCCCGTTTCATCGCTCACCATCGCCTCGAATATCGCGGGCCTGCGGTAATTCTGAAAATCCGTTGACTCAACCAGCCCCACAATCGCCGCCGCCTCACCTGTCTCCAATTGCCCTATTTTCTTCGGCTCAGGCGCAAAGACCCAGTCACGCGGAAAATATTCCAGCAAATCCCCAACGGTAACAACCCCCAGCTTGGCGAAAACTTGTGCCCTTGCCGGCCCCACACCCTTCAAAAATTGTACCGGCATCGACAGCTTAATATCACCACTCGGTTTTGCGCCTAATTCACCCATTTATCATTCTCTATAAATCTATCCGCCTATGACGGGAAAAATCCGGTTCTTTTACTTTTTCCTTTTTACTTTTTAATTTTTACTTTAATGATTATTCTTCGAACGCGTATTTGCCAACAAGTTTGACAAACCGGACATCGCACACAACCCGCTCAATAAGTTTTCCTTCTTTTTTTGTCCCCACGATAAGCTCCTGCACACCGCCTTCACCAACCGGCACGACAATAATCCCCCCCGCAACAAGCTGGTCAACTAATTGCTCCGGCACCTCAGGCACAGCAGCAGTAACAATAATCCTGTCAAATTGCCTTTTTTCAGGTTTACCCTTCGTAGCGTCAGCGAAGAAGGGCCACCCTCCGCTTCCGTCACCAACATAAAACTCCACATTATCAATTCCCAGCCGGCCAAGAACCGCCTGTGCTTTCGCCGACAAATCCGCGAACCGCTCAATCGTATAAACCTGTTTCGCTAATTTTGCCAGGACCGCCGTCTGATACCCGCTGCCCGTCCCAATTTCCAGCACCTCACAAAAATTATTCAGCCGAAGCTCCTGCGTCATCAGCGCAACGATATACGGCTGCGAAATCGTCTGCCCCATCCCAATCGGCAAAGGACCATCCTCGTATGCCCGCGACTCATACGACTCAGGCACAAACTCCTCACGCAATAGCCGCCCCATCGCCGAAAGCACCCCCGCCTCGGTTATACCCCGCCCCTTCAGGTCGTGCTCGACCATCCGCTCGCGTTCCCGTGCAAATTTACTGTTCTGGGGCCCTGTTATCATATCCCTAATAATCCCGTCAAAACCACAATTTTGCAATCCATTTCGCAGACGCTAATCGGCTAAAACAATAGCTTTATCGCCGCTACCAATGCTAAAAGCTGTATCGTAATCTCGAATACCTTCTGAGGCATCTTCTTCAACGCCACTATTCCCAAAACCGCACCCGTTATAATAAAGGGAAGCATAATAAAACCAAGTTTTATGGATGCGACGTTAATCAGCCCAAGGTGCATACTGAACGGCACCTTCAGCCAGTTGACAATAAAGAAAAACCACGCGCTCGTCCCCACAAACTCAACCTTTGGCAGCCGCATCGCCAGCAAATACACAATCATCACAGGCCCCGCGGCGTTGGCCATCATCGTAGTCAGGCCCGCGAAAAAACCCATCACCTCCGCAAACCACCACTGTGTCGGAACATCCTCCCCTGCCCGATTGCGCCACCAGTTGACCGCCAGCATCACCACCACAATCACACCGATTATCGGCTTCAACTGCGCATCGCTGATTACCTTCATCACAAAATACCCCGCGACGATACCGACGAGAGCCGCCGGAATCAGCCGGATAATATGACGCCATATCGCCGCCCTGCGGTAATAACTCACCGCGAAAACATCCGCCAGGACCAATATCCCCAGCACCATTCCCGTCGATTGCTTCGCCGGTATCACCATCGCCATCAGCGGCACAAACAGTATTCCCATCCCCGGCAGCCCCGTCTTGCTGATGCCGACCATCACCGCACACAACGCCACTACCACCCAGCCGAATAAATCCAGTCCCATCATTACTTATTCCTTTATTGCCATAGCTTATGGAATCGTTACAATACCATAATTCCAAACGAATTTAATATAGGTAACCGTTAAAAACTTAACTTTAGTAACGTTTGGATTCTTTGAAAAAAGGTGATGACTCAATGCTCCAGTCGGACTTCAGACGTTATCTCGTTGATATTGATTCCGTTACCACGCATCAGCAATCGACCGACTATCTGGTAATCGGCGCAGGCGTCGCGGGCTTTCGCGCTGCAATCGAGGCCTCGCAGCACAGCTCCGTAACCGTCGTTACAAAAGGAACCGTCGAAGACAGCAATACCTGGCACGCCCAGGGAGGCATCGCCTCCGTCCTCGAAAAAACCGACAAATTCGAATCGCACATCGCCGATACGCTGCGCACAGGCGGCGGACTCAGCGATGAAAAAACCGTTGACCTCGTCGTCCGCCAAGGTCCCGGGCTTATCCGGCAATTGCTCGACTGGGGCTGCGCTTTCGATATGGTTAATGGCAATATCGCCACCACCCTCGAAGGAGGCCACTCCCACCCGCGCATCGCCCACGCCCACGGCGACGAAACAGGCAGAATCATCGCCCAGACCCTCATCGCAAAAGCAAGACAACAGCGAAATATCACTATCATCGAAAATTTCTTCTCAATAGACCTCCTCACCGCCGACAACAAATGCCTCGGCGTCATCGGCTGGCACAAGGAAAAAGGCGCACGCATAATCTGGGGCCTTAATACAATCCTTGCTACGGGCGGTGCGGGACAACTCTACCGTGAAACCACAAACCCCTCCTGCGCAACAGCCGACGGACTCGCTATGGCATATCGCGCCGGCGCAACCTTGCAGGATATGGAATTTGTCCAGTTCCACCCGACGACGCTGTATATCGCAGGCGCCTCACGCGCACTCATTACCGAAACCCTTCGCGGCGAAGGAGCCGTCCTGCGCGACACCAAAGGCCGGGCCTTTATGAAAGATTATAACCCCGCCGCAGAACTCGCCCCCCGTGATGTCGTCAGCAGGGCCATCCTAACACAAATGCTCAAAACCAAATCCACCCACGTCTATCTCGATATCCGCCACTTCGACAAACAGCACTTCACCAAAAGATTCCCCGTCATAAGCGAACTCTGCGACAGCTTCGATATCGATATCAGCAAAGACCTCATCCCCGTCCGTCCCAGCGCGCACTATATGGTCGGCGGCGTCAAAACCGACATCGCCGCGAAAACGAACATCGAAAATCTCTACGCCTGCGGCGAAGTTACCTCAACCGGCCTCCACGGCGCAAACCGCCTCGGCAGCAACTCGCTCCTCGAAGGTCTCGTCTTCGGCAGAATCGCGGGCCAAACACAGCTCGCCCAAAAATCCGCAAACTTCGGCCAATCTATAATCAAATTTCAAATCCCGCACTCCGAACTCAGGCACCTCGATACCTCCGACGTCAAAAACTCCCTCCGGGCGCTTATGTGGCGAAACGTCGGCATCACCAGAAAATCCCCCGAAATGAGGCAGGCCATCGACCAGATTCGCTTCTGGCAACGATATGTTATGGATAAGGCTTTCGATAACTCACAGGGCTGGGAACTCCAGAATATGCTCACCGTCTGCCTCCTCATCACGCAATCAGCCCTCGCCCGCAAGGAAAGCCGAGGCGTCCACTTCCGCAGCGACTTCCCCGACACCGATGACCAGAATTTCAAAAAACACTCTGAAATTAAAAGGGCGGAATAATCGCCTTTTTGGTATAATATCTCCTGCTGCATCGAACAAAATAATCAACCATCAATAGCACATTGAAAATCAAAAGAGCGGGTCGGGCGGCCGCTGGCTCTTCGGGGCCGGAGGAAAGTCCGAGCAGGACAGGGCACGGTGATGGCTAACAGCCACCAGGGGTAACCTTAGGGATAGTGCCACAGAAAATACACAGCCCAGCTCTGTTTTTGAGCAGCGTCCGTCGAATCAGTTTGAGCGTCGGCTTGCCTGCCGATAATCGAATTACATTTGAGGTTCGATGCTCAAAAACAGGGCTGGGCAATGGTGAAATGGTGCGGTAAGAGCGCACCGCGGAGTTGGTGACAATTCCGGCAGGGCAAACCCCACCGCCTGAAAGACCAAGCAGCCGGTGCTCGGCCCGGGCATTACCGGCGGGTAGGTCGCTTGAGCCGCCTGGTAACAGTCGGCCCAGATAAATGGCTGTCCAAGACAAAACTCGGCTTACAGACCCGCTCTTTTGATTTTCCTCACTCGACGCAGGACCGCAAACTTCAAAAAAACACCCTAATTATCCATCGCGTCCAGTCCATCAGAGCCGGCTTTCCCGCGCTTCTCATAAGACCCAAGACGCATCTTTACCGTTACTATATCGTTATCGATGACCATCCGCAGCTTGCCTTTGTCGAAGTTGATATGCTCGAACTCCAGGCCGTTCGGCTCGCTTAGTCGAACAGCTAACGCCGGTGAAGCGTCTAATTTGGTCAGAAGAGATTCCATCCCCTGACCCGCCATCATTCCGCCCAGGCTTAGCATCGCGTTGTCCGCTCCAATTTCACTTGTGTCCTTGCGGGTATCCGCATCAACTTTCTTTAATATCGCGATGCGCCTTGCGTTTTCATCCGCATATGGCTCACCAAGAATTTCTTTCGACAAAACCATCTGGCATCCAAAATCCAGCCCTTCCCACGGCTCAACGAACAACTGCTTCGGCCTCTCATTCGAAATAAAATAGTATTTTCGCTTGGCCATAAGGTCGTTCTCGTCGAACGTCACCATATTAAACCATATCTTATGGCCCTCTTTCGTGGTCCCCCCAAGGGCCGCTATGCTTTTGCTCTGGCTCAATAACGCGTACTTGGGCGTCCCGAACCGCGAAAGCACGTCAGCGCTCGTGCTCTGTTTAAGAGTCGTCTGCCGATACTGCGTATATATCTGCTTGTTTGTCGGCGGCCCTTCTGGTGTAACCAAAACTACCGCCTCACAACCCGCTGCCAGACAACACAACACCAAAACCAACGCTCTCATCGTTTTCATAGCATCACCATTTTAACAGAGTTATTTTTATCTCTGCGGTCTCCGCTGCCTGCCCTCCCGCCGTTTGGCGTCCTTTACGGGAGTAGCCCGCTGGGCGAAGGAGGGTGCTAATCCGTTCGCCGTTTAACGAGGTTTCACGCCTTCCTTGACGTCAATCCACTTCATCATCTTACGCAACTTGCGTCCGACGTTTTCGAGCTTGCTGTTGTAATCCTTCTCGTAGAGCTTGTTGAACTTCTTCAGCCCCGTCGCGTTTTCCTTCATCCACTCTTTTGCAAACTTGCCGCTGGTGATTTCCTTAAGGATTTTCTTCATCTCCGCCCGTGTCTTGGACGAGATAATCCTCGGACCCCGTGTCAGGTCGCCGTATTCAGCCGTATCCGAAATACTATACCGCATATAGCTCAGTCCGCCCTGATACATCAAATCGACGATGAGCTTCACCTCGTGCATACATTCGAAATACGCAATCTCCGGCTGATAACCCGCCGCCACAAGCGTATCAAACCCCGCCTTTATCAGTGCTGACAACCCGCCGCAAAGCACGCACTGCTCACCGAACAGGTCCGTCTCGGTCTCTTCCTTGAACGTCGTCTTGATAATGCCCGCTCTCGCTCCGCCTATGCCGTTACCCCAGGCAAGCGCGGTCTTCAAAGCATCGCCCGTCGCATCTTTAGCGACCGCGACTAAGCAAGGCACGCCGCCGCCCTTCTGGTATTCGCTTCTCACCAGATGCCCCGGCCCCTTCGGCGCAATCATCACAACGTTATTGCCCTTGGGCGGAACAATGTATTTGAAATGAATATTGAACCCGTGACAGAAACCCAGCGTCTGGCCCGGCACAAGATTCGGCTTAATAAACTTTTCGTAAATCTTACCCTGCACAACGTCAGGCAGCGTAATGATAATCAGTGAAGCGCCTTTCATTGCCGTCTTGATATCGCTCGGCTTAAAACCGTGCTCTAACGCTATCTTGTAATTCGGCGTCCCGGGCAACTCCGCAACCGACACCTCGATGCCGCTGTCCCGCAGATTCAAACTGTGGGCATGACCCTGACTGCCGTAACCAATCGTCGCCACTTTCTTGCCCTTCAACGGGGCAAGCGGCGCGTCCTTCTCATAAAAACTCTTTAATGCCATTGTCTTTTTCTCCTTATTTTAATTTGCTTAAATTACCCCCGCGGCTTCGCTTTTGCTTCGCCTGCTGCCTCGATTTACGTCGAGAGACGCAGAGGCGGGCAAAACGGCGGGGGCGATATTTGCCTTACTTCATGGTTTTTCGCACGCTCACCGACCGGCCAACCCGACGTTTGCGGTTTATCATCTTCCTGCCTTTACTCGTCCGCATTCGAACCAGGAAGCCGCTCTTGCGCCGCCTCTTAATCTTACTCTTGCGATGATTTTCCACGCCTTGTCTCCTAATTTTAAAAAACCAACCGATTTCACAACCAAAAACAACCCCGGCAATTATACACCATACCTGCCCTAATGAAAAGACCTTATCGTTGGCAGATTTTCTTAAATTCAAAACTTTTATCCGCCTTCCGTTTGGTGGAAAACACTAAACACTTAAAAACTAAATTCCCCCCGTCGTTTCCGCATCGGTTAGCCCCGAAGCTCGCTTAGGGGTCATAAAAATGTAGAGGGAGGTTTCTCCGCCTGTCTGTGTGGCGGTTCGTCATGGTTTTTTCCTGCAGCAATTTTCCTTGCCTTTCTCGATAATTCTGAGGATAATACCAGCGAGTGAAGTGGTCCCTTTAAGGTATTAAATGGGAGATTCCTATTATGGTCAGCAGACAGTTATTTCTTTTCTCCTGCATATTACCGGCTTTTCCTTTTTCTGCAAAAGCAGATGAGAATCTTGTCGAACTTGTCAAAAAAGTAAAGCCCTGCGTTGTTCTTATAGAAACCTTCGACAAGGACAACAAACCATTGGGCCAAGGCAGCGGTTTTTTTGTAAACAATAAAGGCCATATCGTTACAAATCACCACGTTCTCGAAGGCGCTTATTGCGCCACAGTTAAAACTTTGTCTGGTAAGGAATATCAAGATGACCGCTGATTCAAACGATGCTCAATTATTTTACCAGAAAGGTTTAAAGGAACTGTTGCAGGAAAACTGGTCTTCTGCACTTACCTTCTTTCAAAAGGCAAAAGAAAAGAATCCACAAGATGCCGATGCATGGTTCCGGGTTGGTTGTTGTTACGGCAAACTTGGCCGCTATCGGGATGCGATGGAATCCTATAAGCAGGCCATCAGAATCAATCCGGATTATGCCGATGCGCACACTAATCTTGGCAATGCCTACGGCAACCTTGGCCGCCCCCAGGATGCGATAGAATCTTTTAAACAGGCCATAAAAATCAAGCCGGATGATGCCTCGGCACACTCTAATCTTGGCGTTGCCTACTTCAGACTTGGCCGCTATCAGGATGCGATAGAATCCTATAAACAGACCATAAAAATCAAGCCGGATGACGCCGATGCACACAATAATCTTGGCGTTACCTACGGCAAACTTGGCCGCTATCAGGATGCGATAGAATCCTATAGGCAGGCCATCAGAATCAAGCTGGATTATGCCGAGGCACACTATAATCTTGGCCTTGCCTACGGTAAACTTGGCCTCTATCAGGATGCCATAGAATCCTATGAGCAGGCCATTAGAATCAAGCCGGATTTTGCCGAGGCGCACTCTAATCTTGGCGTTGCATACGGCAACCTTGGCCTCTATCAGGATGCGATAGAATCCTATAAGCAGGCCATTAGAATCAAGCCGGATGATGCCGAGGCACACGATAATCTTGGCAATGACTATGGCGAACTTGGCCGTTGGCAGGATGCGATAGAATCCTATAAGCAGGCCATCAGAATCAAGCCGGGTTATGCAGCGGCACACAATAACCTTGGCATTGCCTACCGCGAACTTGGCCGCTATCAGGATGCGGTAGAATCCTATAAGCAGGCCATTAGAATCAAGCTGGATTATGCCGAGGCACACTATAATCTTGGCTTTGCCTACGGCAAACTTGGCCGCTATCAGGATGAGATAGAATCCTATAAGCAGGCCATCAGAATCAATCCGGATTATGCCGATGCTCACAATAATCTTGGCTCTGCCTACCACAAACTTGGCCGCTATCAGGAGGCGATAGAATCCTATAGGCAGGCCATCGGAATCAATCCGGATGATGCCTATGCACACTATAATCTTGGCGCTGCCTACGGCAAACTTGGCCGCCATCATGATGCGATAGAATCTTATAAGCAGGTTATTAGAATCAAGCCGGATTATGCCGAGGCACACTATAATCTTGGCCTTGCATACAGCAATCTCGGCCTCTATCAGGATGAGATAGAATCCTATAAGCAGGCCATTAGAATCAAGCCGGATTATGCCGATGCGCACTATTTTCTTGGCCTTGCCTACGGTAAACTTGGCCGCTATCAAGATGAGATAGAATCCTATAAGCAGGCCATTAGAATAAAGCCGGATGATGCCAAGGCGCACTGTAATCTTGGCTTTGTTTATTTACAGATTGGCGACAAGGGTTCAGCCCTCGAAGAATACAAAATCTTAAAAACCTTGGATATCGAACTGGCAAACAAATTGTTTAACTTGATTTATAAGTAGGCATCCCCGAACCCGCCACACTTCTGCTTTTTGGCCTGTGTGCGGTGATGGCAAAAAGAAAGGAAGTGAATCATAATCTTGGACTTTGATTTGGATTTTCTCAGAGCCGCGGCTGCTCTGGTCGATGCGAGTCTCGAACGCTTGGGCAACAAGGCCAACGCGAGTCCAGACCCAGATGCATTTGGAATCTACGATGAGGCGGAGTACATCTCTGGGTTCGGGTTCGTTGCGTGCCAAACATACGCACGGCAGTAGTGAAGCGGGACAATATCGAGAAACGCGAAGCCCTAACGCCTGGCCCAAAACAT
>Ga0187877_1003698_pt1 | contig 12258 bp, 6 predicted proteins | sample June2016WEW_17_1_3_FD_132430 | JGI IMG/M metagenome (GOLD analysis project Ga0187877, IMG submission 132430) | Peatland microbial communities from SPRUCE experiment site at the Marcell Experimental Forest, Minnesota, USA - June2016WEW_17_100 | ecosystem: Environmental > Terrestrial > Soil >... | reverse complement strand
CACCGCTACGATCGAACCATTGGTATCGTTGATGGAGATGACGGAGCTGTTCCCGCTACAGACGAAGAGGTTCCCTGTGTGTTGAATACCCGTCGCGGAACTGTGGAGCAGTGACCAACCAGCCACCAGAAACATCAGTCCGAGCCTTGCCAGAGCGCACGTTCGTTGCGAACGCAACCAAGCCATGCGGATCAAGGCCTGGGGCGGACGGGAGGGTTGATCGCAGGTTTCGGGCATCGCGTTCAGTATATCCGACTCCGACAGTGCCCCGAAAGTCAATTATGGGCTCGACTCCGGGCCGCCGGTCGGCATCATAGCCGCGGTAACGGTGAAGAATGGGCGCGGCTGGGAGCCGGTGCTTCCTGCACACGGTCAAAAACGGAAGGTCTCATTAGACCATGCGTTGATGAGCGATTCGAACCGTGGCACAGGCAAATCAGACGGGCACGGAAGCTGGGCGCAGAGATGCGCGGTTGAAATCTCAGTTTCCAGCGAAGGATTGCTTCCGCCTCCAAGCCCGCCTGTTGCCCTCAAACGATTTATGAAAAACACCCCCTCATTACTCAGAACCGGTCTGCAGCAGGCCGCGTTGCTCATTGGGCTGGGCCTTTGTCACGGCCTGGCGGCAGCCGCCACGTTCACCGTCACCCCCTCGGCGGTGAGCAATACCTACACCGGGACCATCACGCTCCAGATCGGAGGGTTGACCAACGGCGAAACCGTCGTGGTTCAGCAGTTTCTGGACGCCAACACCAACGGCGTCATTGGCGCGGGCGATTGGCTGGTGCAGCAGTTCCGGCTGACGGACGGCGTGGCCAGCGTGATCGGCGGCGTGACCAATATCAATGTACCCGGCGACTCAACCCCGACGAACGGCGCTATCACGGCGCAGATGAGCTTCGCGACCAGTGGTTCCGGAGTGCCAATGGCGGGGCGCTACCTGTACAAGCTCTCCAGCCCGTCGGGCCGCTTTACGCCCGTGACCAATCTGTTCAGCGTCACTAACCTGGCTTACTCGCAGTCCATAAGTGGGAACGTGGTGTGCAGCGGCACCAATGTTCCCAACGCCCTCATTATGGCGTTCAACGGAACGCCCTTGAACTCTGCTCCCGTCGGCGGTGCCATAGGGAATAATGCGGGGGGTTACACCCTCCCACTTCCACCCGGGACTTATAGTTTGATCGCCCTCAAGACCAATTACGTGGTCAATGGCACCACCGCCCCGACGCTGACGCTGGGGAGCGGCGCGAAGCTCAGCACGAACCTCACCCTGGTGCCAACGACGCGCAGCATTTCCGGCAAGGTAGCGGATGCCGCCGACTCGAACCTCGGGTTGCCCGGCCTCTTAGTTCTTCCGATGTCCACCAACGGTCTGATCGCGGTAGGCATCACGGACACTAACGGAAACTTCACCGCCCGGGCGACCGCCAGCAAGTGGGGAATCATTTACGATACCATGCAAATTCCCGCCTTAGGCTATGCCCGGTTCCAAGACAAGCCGCAGGTGAACACGACCTCCGGCAGCGTATCGGGCTTGACGATTCCGCTGCCCAAAGGAACGGCGCTGTTCTATGGCACCGTGAAAGATGCCCAGGACCATCCGCTGGTGGGGATGAGGCTTTACCCCTCCGACGATAGCGACCAGTATGAAGGGGAGGGCGTAACCGATCAGAACGGGGACTATGCCGTGGCCGTAGTTGCCGGCAACTGGAACATCCGCCCGGAAAGCAGCAGCAATCCGGGCTATGCCAATTTCGTCTTCCCGCAGACCGGCCGCATCCCCATCTCCGATGGCCAGGCGGTGCGGGAGGATTTTGTGGGTGTGGTGGCCACGAACCAAATTTCCGGCTACCTCAAGGACGGCGGCAACCGTCCCATCAGCGGCGTCTGGGTGTGGGCAGAGGCAACGATCAATGGCGCGGAATTCCACAATGGGACGGATACGGACGCGACCGGCCATTACACCTTCAACGTTTGCAACGGCGCGTGGTGGGTGGGGGTCAGTTGCGGGGGTGGGGGCGACAATCTGGGCGATCAGTATCTGTGCCCGGAAAGCCAGGCCGTCACCATTGCCAACAACAATGGCACGGCAAGTTTCACGGCGCTGCTCGCCCCGTCCCAGATCAGCGGCTACGTCAAGGACACCAGCAATAACCCGATCGCCAATGTGGGGGTGTATGCCTACATGCCCACCGGCGGCAACGGCGGCGGTGCCAATACCGATGGCAACGGGCACTACTCGTTCAACGTGGTCAACGGGAGCTGGAACGTGGGCCTCTCCTGCTGCGGAAACCAAAGCCTGAGCCCGCTCGGCTACCTGTGCATCGGGGAGCAGTCCACCACCGTTTCTAACAGCACCGGCGTGGTCAACTTCAGCGTCCCGCACGCCCCCTACCAGATCACCGGCCACTTGAGGGATACCAGCGACAATCCCATCGCCAACGTGAGCGTGAACGCCTACGGCAACTCCTACAATGCCTGCGCGACCACCGCCGGCGACGGTTCCTACACCCTTTATGTCAACAGCGGCGACTGGTACATCAACCTGGACTGCGGGGCTCTGAATTCGCTCGGCTGCCTCTGCCCGAATGGCCAGTCTGTCACGGTCTCCAACGCCAACGTGGTGCTCGATTTGAGCGCACCCCAGGCCCCTTATACGATCTCCGGCTGGGTCAGGGACAGCAACAACCAGCCGTTCACGAACCTGGACGTCCAGGCCAGCGCAACCATCGGCGCCAACAACTACTTGTTGGATTCCTATACGGACGCCAACGGCTATTTCTCCATCCAGGTGGCCAATGGCCAGTGGTGGGTGGGCCTTGACTGCAGCGGGCTGGGCAGCGGCTACGTGTGCCCCGACGAGGTGAGCGTCGTCATTGCCGACGCGAGTGTCGCGACGAATTTCACCATCTCGCCCGTGCTCGCGGACGCGGTGGAGTATTACGTGATGAAGGTGGACTGCTTTCGCCAACTCGACGCCGTCAGCCTCGTGCCCGACACCGACAAGGGGCCGTTCGCCGCCAGGTTGGAGATTATCCAGTCCGGCTTGGGCACCGTCCCCTTTGCGAGGATAGACCTGCCCAGCGGGGGGGTACGCAACTTTCCGCCGGGCGGCAGCGGCATCGAATTAACAATCTATGAAACCTATCCCAGCCAGGGGGAGCTTGACGCGGTCTATCCTAGCGGCAACTACGCCTTCTCGATGGCCACGGTAAATAACGGGTTCCCATACCCCGTGCTTACGATGCCGGCGGCGGCGTATCCCGCGGCGCCGCGCGTCAGCAACTTCACGGCAGCCCAAGCCATCAATCCGGCGAACCCGTTCACGCTGCAATGGAGCAATCCTTCGGACGCAACGACCAACGACGTCATCTGGGTACGGATCACCGACTACAACGGCAGTATCGTGTTCTGCACGCCTTATCCGCCAACGAATCATTCAACTAGTCTCCGGGGTACCGCCACGTCCGTCGTGGTGCCCGCCGACACGTTGCAGCTTGGGAGCACCTACACCGGTGTGATTGGCTTCTACCGGGTGACCAGCGCCAACACCACGAGTTATCCAGGCGCAATGGGTGTCACTCTGGTTGCGGCTGAGACTTCCTTTTCCCTGGCGGCGCCTTCGGCGCTGCCGGTGCTCAGCCAGCCCACGCGAATCTCCGCCACACAGTTCGGCTTCCTGCTCTCGGGCGCCGCCGGCACGAACTACACGGTCCTTGCTTCCACCAACGCGGCCCTGCCCCTGCCCAATTGGTCACCCGTGTTGACCACCAACCTGCCAGGCAGTTCGGCCTTCATCCAGGACAACCAGGCCACCACCCAGCGGCGCTTTTACCGGGTGAAGGTTGGGCCGTAGGGTCAAGCCCGGCTGGAGTGGCCCGAGGCGCGTCTCCGGCAATCGGCGCACAGGAACTGCTTGCCGTCAAAAAAGGTCATAAACGGCATGAACAGGTCCTGGCACCGGTCGCAGGTTTCATAAATCTCCTCTGGCGGCACCGGGTCCGCTGCGAGGACGACGCCGTAGGTCTTCCCAATCATTTCGAGCTGTTCCGCGACAGCGTCGGCCCGGTAATCGAACACCAGGGCCACGGAGCGGTCTTCGGTGAAGAACAACCCATTTGCGTCCTGCGCCAGGTACTTGCCGCGCGGGTTGCGGATGAAGACTTTGTGGTCCTGAGACTCGTTCAGTCTGTCGCTCTTTCGTGGCATCGGTGAGTTCAGTCAAATGGGCACTCTCATCGCTTGTCGGCTCAATGCCCGCGCCATTGTGCCCAGACCAGCGCTGGAATTCAAGGCGTAACCTGTTGTCGAAGGAATCCGATTCGGGAAACATTGCCAAACTCGCATAGGCTGGGCTACCGTGTGGTTCATGAAACGGTTTTCAGTCGTCGTCGCGCTGCTCCTGGCGTTGTGGGGCGCGCAGGCACAGGGGCCGGATGACCTATATATCAGCATCTACAGCCTCATCCAGGAAGCAGGCAAGTTGGACAGCGGCGGCCAGCCCGGCGAAGCCCTCCCGAAGTATCTCGAAGCCAAGACCGCTTTGCAGCAGTTCAAGAAGGGTTACCCGGAATGGAACCCCAACGTCATCAGCTTCCGGTTGAAAGATGTCGCTACAAAGATCGCCGAGTTGTCCCCCCGGGTGCCTGGAGCCACCACAAATGGTGCGGCACCCGCAACGACCGCTCCGCCCCAGGCAGCCAAACCGGCGCCGAGCGACTGGGAGACCCGGCTTGCCGGCCTGACAGATCAAGTGCGCCAGTTGCAGGCGGATAAGGCCGTGCTGGAGGCAAAGCTCAAGGAATCCCTCTCGGTGCAGCCCGCCGCGGTGGACCCGCGCGAGCTCGTCCGGGCGCAGGAGAAAATCAGGAACCTGCAGAAGGAAAACGACTTGTTCAGAGTCAGTTTAGCCCAGGAGAAGTCAAAGGTCTTGCCTGCGCCGGACACGAGTACGGCAGCCAAATCGCGTCAGGCCCTGGAGGCGGCCAATCGCAAGCTCGCGGAGCAGACAAAAACCGCCAACACGTTGGCCCGCGAAAAGAAGGCGTTGAGCGCCGAGGCCGACGCCGCCACCGCCTTGCGCGCTGAGAATAAACTCCTGAAGAAACAGCTCGCCGATCTGAAAGCCGCTCCGCCGCCCGCAGCCAAAGCGGAGGAGGGCAGCCGTGAGTTGGCCCAGGCCCGGACGCAGATAGCCGCCTTGCAGTCCGACAAGGAAATGCTTCAGCTCGAGAAGGCCGCCTTGGAAAACCGCGTCAAGCGATCCTCCGCCCCAGCGCCGGCCGCAGTTGCCGCGCCTACGCCGGCCAAAGCCGCCGACGCGAACCGGATCAAGCAACTCGAGCGGGAACGGGACGATTTGCGGAAGCAGCTCACCGCGGCCAACAAGGAAATTGACAGCCGCAAGGGCAAGGCGGCGGCAGCCCGTCTAGCGGAGCTTGAGAAGCAATTGGCCACGATGCGCTCCCGACTCCAGGTGTACGAGGCGCGGCAAATGCCTTACACGCCCGAGGAATTGGCCTTGTTCAAGCAGCCGGAAACCAAACTCGCTGAGGCTGACCACTCGGCCGCCAGGAAATCGGCCAAGGAGCTGCCGCCCGGCACAGTTGCCCTCGTCGCTGAGGCGAATCGGTATTACGCCAACAAACAGCTCGATAAGGCCGAGGAGAAATACTTGCAAGTGCTGCAGCAGGACAACAAGAATGTGCCCACCCTTGCCAACCTCGCCGCGATCCAGCTCGATCTTGACCATCTCGACGTCGCGGAGACTAATATCAAGCAGGCCATCGCCCTTGCGCCTGATGACCCCTATAGTCTTTTGGTTCTGGGCCGCTTGCGGTTCCGCCAGAAGAAATACGATGAAGCCATTGATGCCCTCAGCCGCGCGGCAAAATTCGATCCCCAGGATGCGCAGATCCAGAACTTCCTCGGCCTGGCCTTGAGCGAGAAGGGCCTGCGCGGCCCCGCCGAGACCGCGCTGCGCAAAGCCATCCAGCTCGATCCCGGTTACGCCAACGCGCACAATAATCTCGCGGTGGTTTACATCACCCAGAAGCCGCCGCTGGTGGAACTGGCCCGCTGGCATTACCAGAAGGCCCTCGCCGCCGGCCAGCCCAGAAACGTGGAGCTGGAGAAAATGCTCGACGCCAAAAAGCCCGCGGACAGCGGACAATGACAAGCACCAACTGGTTCCGACAGTGCTATGGCCTCACCCTGATTTGGGCTGCCGGCGTGAGTTTCACCGTGAGCTGCCTGGCCGCTGATAGCGGCACTAATCGCTTCGGCTTCACCGGCCCGGAGATCTTCCCTATCGAAAACCAGATCAGCCAGCTCCATGTGGCCGACCTCGACGGCGACGGGTTGAATGACATCATCGTAGTCAATAATGCCCGCTCCAGGATCAACTTGCTCTATAACCAGACCGGTAAGACCAACCTAACCCAAAAGCCCAGGCTCACGGGCAAGCGCGAGCCGAACGAGTTGCCGGCCGATGCCCGCTTCCGCATCGAATCCATTGCCTCCGAGAAACGCATCTTCGCGCTGGCCGTCGCCGACCTCAACGGCGATGGCCGGCCCGACCTCGCCTATTACGGCGACCCGCGGGAATTGATCGTGCTTTACAATCAGGGCACCAACGGCTGGAGCGCCCCCAAACGCTGGCCCATTGACGATGGCCAGCTCTCACCGAACGCCCTGTGCGCCGGCGACCTCAATGGCGATGGCCGCACCGACCTGGTAGTGCTGGGGGAGAACTGCGTATATCTCCTGCCCCAGCAGGAAGATCACACCCTCGGGGAGCCGCAGAAGATCCCCTTCTCGGGCTCGGTTAAGTCAATCCAGGTGGTGGATGTTGATGGGGATGGGCGCAGCGACCTGCTGCTGGTGAACTGGGAGGACCGGAATCCGTTCCGCTTCCGATTGCAGAAGCCGGATGGTTCACTGGGCCCGGAAATCTACTTCTCCATGTCCCCGATCCGCTCCTTCTGGGCGGACAACCTGGAAGCGAACAAAAAGACCCAGGTCATCACGATCTCCCAGAACTCCGGCCGGGCGCAGGTTTCGGAGTTCACCCGCAAACCGGCTGAGCTGCTTTCCGGCTCTTTTCGCCAGGGCCAGTTCCAGGTTTGGCCTCTCACCCACAGCGACAAGGCCCGCCGTGGCGTGCTTTGGGCCGATGTCAACGGCGACAGCCTGCCTGACTTGCTTGTCGCCGAGCCGGAAAGCGGCCAGATTTCCATCTGCTTCCAACAGCCGGACGGCTCACTGGCCGCCCCCACGACCTTTCCCACCCTTGCGGGTGTTAGCGACCTGGCCGTCGCAGACTGGAACGGCGACGGCCGACCGGAGATCTTCATGCTCAGCGCCGACGAACACCAGGTGGGCGTGACCCGGCTGGACGAGAAGCAGCGACTACCGTTTCCTACGCTGCTCCCCCTCGATGGCAAACCCCTGGCGCTGGCGACCGGCAAACTGCAGGCCGATGCCAAACCCGTCCTCGCCGTGATCGTCGAAAAAGAAGGCAAGGGCGATCAGGACGCTCGGCGATTCCTGGTCATCCGCACCCCCGACGGCAACACGAGGACTCAAAAACTGAGCAGAGACTTCAAATCCAACCCGACCACCCTGACTTTTCACGATGCCGACCAGGATGGCCTGCCCGACCTCGTGATGCTCATGCCCTACGAGAAGATCAAGATCCTGCGCCAGGTCCCGGGCAAGGACTTTGAGGAATTGGACGTGGATCCCCCCGGCGGCGCTCGCGAGCTATCCCAACCCTGGCTCAGCACCGCCGACATTGACGGGGACGGGAAACCCGAATTGCTGCTGGCCCAGAAGAACTTCCTCCGTGCAGTCGTCTTGCAGCGAGAGGCGCCGGTGCAAAACTCAACCAATCCAGGCGCATGGACCTTTACGGTGAAGGAACAGATCAACGGCGCGGGCAGCAATTCCCGGCTGGCCGGCGCCGCCGCCATCCCGAACGGGACCAACGCCATCCCCTCGCTCTTCCTCCTGGATGTCGAACGCAAAGTGCTCACCCTGTGCGAGCGCGATAGTGCCGGCGTCTGGCAGGTCGTACGCAATGTGCCGTTGCCCGTTTCCGACTTCACCAGCATGCAACCCATCGCTCTTGGGACCGGCAAGACCAATGCCGTCGCCTTCCTCGGTTTGAATACCGTCGCCGACCTTCCCCTGGACGGCCAGGTCTGGGACCTGACCGAACTTGATGGCTACGAAACCCCCATCAGGGACGGCCACCTGAGCGACGTGGTCACCGGTGACTTGGACAACGATGGCCGCAAGGACCTGGTCTTCCTCGAAACCGCCCGGAACTACCTTGACCTCGTGATCTTCGACGCCAACCACAAGCTGGTGCCGGCCGACCGCTGGCAAGTCTTCGAGGAGCGCACCTTCCGCGGCCGCCGCAATGATTTCCCGGAGCCTCATGAAGCCGTCGTGGCCGACGTGACCGGTGACGGCAAGAACGACCTCATCATCCTCGTCCACGACCGCATCCTCGTATATCCCCAGGAGTAATCCCGCGATAATGATCTTCCGCGAGGACGCTGGTCAACTGACCATCAGTCCTCGTCTTTCTGGGTCCGCACGGCCCACTCAGGATAGGCAGCCTGGGGCCCCTTCATGGCATGCCAGAGGATGCGGTTGAGCAAGTCCTCGGGGCATCGGTCGGGCTGGTCGAGCGGCAAGCGGGCAGAGGCGTACGCGTGCTTGCGCAGGAGTGGGTCCGAGAGCTTCTTGGCCTCAGGATTCATTAAGTCCAGGGGGATGTTGTTCGTCACCGCCGTGAAAGCCGTCAGGTCCGGCGTGTTGGTGAAGCAATCAGACATGGGCGTGGCGGTGGCGTCGAGCTGGTGCATCGGCGGCAAGCCAAGTATCAGCTCCATTGTGCGAATGAGGCTGGTATGGTTGTATTGCGTGCTTACAGTTGCGCCGCGCCGCGTGTAAGGGCTGAAGACGTAAGCGGTCGTGCGAAAACCGCTCACGTGGTCCCAGCCGCTTTGGGGATCATCCTCGATCACGAAGATGCACGTCTCCGGCCAGAATCGGCTGCGGCTGATGGCCTCGACGATCTGGCCGAGCGCAAGGTCGTTATCGGCCACCTGCGCCTCGGGCTTCGGCGAACCCTCCTTGGTGCCGCTCGTGTGATCATTGGGCAGACAGATGATGCTGAGGTTTGGGAACTCCCCCCGCTCCTCGAATCGCTTCAGCTCGCTGATGAATTGCGCGGCGCGGAAGGCATCCGGGATGTCCAGTTCCCAGCCGACCGTATTGGTTGCCAGATACGGGCGCAGCGACTCGATGGCCGGGCGGCTGCGGATTTCGATCTCGCCGGCCTGGCTGGTGAAATCGCGGTAGTAATCAAGGAACTTAGGGGCGCCCTTCCTCGCGGCGTCCTTCCACCGGGCCTCCGTGATGCCGAACTCGCCATAGTCGCGCAGCGTCTTGCCGTGAGCGACGGCGTTATCCCAGATAAAGCCGGCGGGCGAGTAAGCCAGCGCGTCCACGTCGTCGTCTTCCATCCCGTCAGGATAACTGCGCGGGAAACCGGCGAACGACCGTTCCATGTAGTCGGTCGCGAGAGCGGTATCGGCCCATTGATGCCCATCGGCGCTCAGGATGCCCGAGCAGTAGGTGTTATCGAGCAAAACAAACTCGCGGGCCAGCTTGTGCTGGTTGGGCGTGATGCGCTCGCCGAACACGCAGAGGGAAGAGTCGCCGTTGCCCTCCTTCATGTCACCCAGCACCTGGTCGTAGGTGCGGTTCTCCTTGATGATATAAACGACGTGCTTGAAGACGCTCTGCTCGCCCACCCGCTCCGGCACCGGACGCGGCGGCTGCCCGGGGCGCGGCGGCAAGGCGGCTTCCTTGAGGAGAGGATAACGCATGTTGATGAGCGCCGCGCTGGTGTAAGCCGCCAGGTCGCGCGCCGAGGGCATGTTCACCAGCGAAAGCGTGCCGTGGTGCTGGTGCGAATTATTGCCGGTCTCTCGGGCAGGGTTGAGTGCCCTCGTCGAAGCGAGGCCCTTGAGGTTGGCAACATAGAGCATCTGCCTTTGCGGGTCGCAAACAACGGCGCCGGGGAACCAGCCGACCGGGATCAGCCCGCGTAATTGCGATCGGCCGGGCGCGAAATCAAACACTGCGACGGCATTCTGTGTCCCGTTGCACACGAACAGCCGCTTGCCGGACCGGTCGAATGCCAGGGCGTTGGGCTGGGCGCCAAACAGGTCCGCCGGGTTTTGCCGCGCGCAGATGGTCTCTTTTACTCGATCGTCGTGGGTATCAATCACGCTCAGCGTATCGCTGCCAGCATTGGCGGCCACCACCCAACGGCCATTAGGAGACATTGCCAATGCGGAGGCGTGCAGGCCGGCGGGGATTTCGGTGATGAGGCCAGCGGTCTCAGGTGCCCTGCCCAGATCAATGACCGACACGGACCCCTCGTTGGCGATGAAGCGCACCGGGTCCACGCGGACCACTGTGCCTTGCCCCGCGGGACCGGTGACGCTGCTTGCGTCAGGCCGCCGGCCGCCCCAGTTGCTGACGTAGGCTTTGTGCCCGGCCAGCACCACGTCGTAGGGCTCGACGCCTACGTCCCAAAGACGCAGGACCTTGCCGGTGACAGCGTCCAGTTCCGCGAGGCGATTCGACAGGTTAAGCGCGACGTAGAGGCGCTTGCCGTCGGGGGACACCGCGAGGCCGGCGGGGATTTCCGGCTTGCGCCGTGGGGCGTTAGCCGGCGGCAGCGGGATCGTGAATAAGCCAGCCACCGTGCCGTCCTTTCCAACGCCGAAGACCTTGATGCTGCCGTCCACGTTCGCGAGGTAAATGCGCGAGCCATCCGGAGAGAAGGCCAGGCCGGTAAAACTGAGTTGCCCGTCCTTGTCAGGCTGGAGGATGTGTTCGGAGACTGCTTTCGTTGTCGGCTCCACCTGCTTCTCCGAAGGCAGCAGCACCCGCTGAAGCACTTTGCCGGACTGTGGCTCAAGGACCACCAAGTTGTGCGTCTTGCCCGCCGTCACCAGCAACCGCCCGTCGGGGCTCAGCACGAGCGCCTGGGGCCGCATGCCGGGCAACTCGACCTGCAACCCGGCCGGCGTGAGGACTTGGTTGGCCGGCGTGTAATAGCGGTTGGGCCCAACGTGGCCAACGGCGTCCTGGGTGGACGCCGGGGCGACCCGCGACTGTGGTGGCGGTGTGTGACAGCTCGTGAGCAAGGCCGCGACCAGCACAGACGCGCCGATTAGGCAGCCCTTAGAGATCGAAACATGGGTAATGTCATTCACGCATTCCATAAACCAGCCGCGCCCTCTCCGCATCGAGCGCACTGATGCCGTTGTCCGTCCATTGGCCGATGACGCCGTCGTGTTTCTTGTCCAACGGTTCAATTACCGCGCAAGGGCTGCTTCCGATGCCGTCCTTGCAATCGGACTCGCACTTGGAGGTCCAGCAGATACGGTAATGCATGATCGAGTGGTAATCGTAGGACAGGCTGCCGACAACCCAATTTGCCTTCGGTATCCAATCGTAATCAGGCGCACGACCGGGCTTGATATTCTCGTGATGGATGATGACACATTGGTCTCGGTCCCAGCGCTGGTGCTCGTGAAAGAAGCCGAGGACATGGCCCAGTTCGTGGGCCGGCATCCATTCCCCCTGGCGCCACCAGAAGGAAGTAATGTTGACGTCGGCGCGAGCACCTTTCTTGAACCCGACCAGGCTGGTGTTGTTGCCGGCGTTGGTGCTGCCCGTGAAGTTGACGTATTCCACCTGCGTTGTGCGCGGAACGAATGCTATTCCCGCGCCGGTGTCCATCCAGCGCTGCATCGCTCGCAGGGCATTGGTTTGCTGTGTCGGTGTCAGTTTGGAAATGTCATAAGGAATGACTCCGCCCGGCCACGGCTGCGGCTTTTCAGAGTTTGTCTGCATGTGCGCCCGGTCGGACTGAGCGGAAGCCAGCAACGGCAGCAGCGCCAGCATGACGAAGAGGCCGAAGCCTGGTGACAGTAGGCGAAGCGTCATCCGCATTGGGCATTTTAGCATAGCGCGACCCCCCAAGGCAAAAAGATTGCGTCTGGGCCAGGGGCAGTGGGCACGGTCAAGGACAGAGTCTTCGTAAGTCATTGTAGGAGACGAGCGTAAGGAGTCTCTGATCTCTTGGCCTGCTGCCCAAACCTGGGCTTGTTCGGAACGTGCTGATTAGAGACTCCTTACGTCGTCTCCTACAGCTTCAGATTG
>Ga0187877_1003694_pt1 | contig 12267 bp, 13 predicted proteins | sample June2016WEW_17_1_3_FD_132430 | JGI IMG/M metagenome (GOLD analysis project Ga0187877, IMG submission 132430) | Peatland microbial communities from SPRUCE experiment site at the Marcell Experimental Forest, Minnesota, USA - June2016WEW_17_100 | ecosystem: Environmental > Terrestrial > Soil >... | reverse complement strand
GATCATGTTGCAGGGCGGACAATTGTCTGGCGGGCAGTGTGGGCGAAGAGGCCGGTCCTGGTGAGCGGGCGGGAGCCGGGACAGCGGCGATCTTCTGCGATTGCAGCCAGTGCAATCCGACGGCTACACAATGGGCGCAAACCTTTCCCCATTCGCGCGCGTCGCGGCAGGTGCAAAGGTTCTCGATGTCAATCGGGGTCTTGATGACCATCGAGGCCCGGAAGGAGATTTCGCCGGCCTGCACGACCCCTCGAAGTAGCGGCGGCGACCAATACGATCTGAGCACCTGGCCTTGGTCCAGGTACGCCCGCGCTCGTTTCATTACGTCCCAGCCCGCGGCCTGGCTGAGCAACGCTTCGGTGAGTTCCACTTGGAACCGGCGTTGTTAAGGGCGTTCAGGGCGGAATGCGGCGCCGTGAAACCTTACCATGTGGAAGTGCAGGCGTTTGGGGTCAACGGGATGACCACAGATCCGGCAAGGCACGGCGCCGATCGATTCGGCAATCGGCTGCTCGATCAATGGTTCGGTTCTTCGCGTCCTCGTACCCCCGGCTTTATGCCCGGGCTTCTCACCTTTGGGCCCCTTCCGGCCCGGCGACGGCCGCCCGCGATTTCCCGAATTGAAAGCGCCGCCCCGCCGCTTAGTCATCCGCGTACCTCGCCTTCAACATCGCTGAGAACCGGGCCGCCTTCTCTTTGCGGCGCCGCTTGGCGCTGGGCTTCTCAAAGCGCCGGCGCAGCCGGAACTGCTGCAAGGTCTGCTCGCGGTCCAGCTTCTTCTTGAGCCGGCGGATGGCTTTCTCCACCGGCTCGCCTTTCTTCAGTCTAATTTCGGTCATAATTTAGCATCGTTCTTCAGACCCTCTCTCCCAACAGCGCCGCCAACGGTCGGCGTCCGCCGGGTTCCCAGGCCCCACGGAATACTCTCACGTGAAGATCCGCAGTGGCACGAGGCTAGCAGGTTCTCGGTTGGCTGCCTAGCCCAAACCGTAAATCTTCCGCAGTCCATCGCCATTGTAGCTGCGAGTAGAACCCTCAGGCGACCGGATCTTCAACGAGCGGCCAACCAACTCGACCACTACCCCGGCATAACCGTGGAGATCAACGAATACGCCCAAGGTGCAGCCCGGAAAATCGGGCCGGTGAGCCAGCGATTCAATGGGCACCACGGGAGAGCGGAAGTTGGGCTCCAGGATCACATTCCGTTTGGGTTGAGGCTGGGAGACGGGCGAACTGGCCGGCGCTGGCTCGGCAGGCGCTTCCTCCGGCGCGATGCGGGGGCCATAAAGCTTGCGCAGCGTGTGGAAGTTATAGCTCACCGTCTTACCCTCGGCGGAGCGCACCTTGATCGAGTTTCTCACCACCTCCAGAATCACTCCCGTGTAGCCCTTAATATCAACCTTTTCGCCCACCGCGCTATGCGGGAAATCGGGATCAGTAACTAGTTCGGAAATAAGCTTGGTCGGCAGATCAGGTTTGGCTTCGGTCATCATATCACGGCTGGATTCTGCGCCCAAGCCCCGCGGTTGGCAAGACGTGATCTTGCCCAGGTAAATCCCGGCCGTCTCTCACTGGTGATAGCGATGTTGACAAAGTCCTCGCGCAACGCTATTCACTGCGGGTGAGATGATGGCGCGGCAGATCGAGTTTCCTCTGTCGGTGGCAGTGTGCGCATGGTGCAGACCGCGCGAGTTGGGCGCCGGCCTGGGCGCTCTGTCGCACGGGATTTGCCTGCGCCATCTGCGGAAGATGAAGTTGGAACTGCAGCAAACCGCCGGCATTGCTCCGAAGCGCTCCTCTCGCCGGCGCCAACTCAAGAACCAGCCTGGACCGGAGGTCATGTTCTTGCCTTTGTAGCCTCTCCGCGCACGGTACTGAAGTAGAGGTGCGGTGTTCCCAAAACGCCCTACACCCGTGCCAGGGCGCTAGCAGCCTGTTGAAATAGTGCGCTTTCGCACGAAGAGCATGCGAATTTGCCAATAAAACCGTGTGCGCATTTCAAAAACATGGATATTTCGACAGGCTGCTAGGGTCTAACCTCCTGCGAATACGGGGCGGAAGTTCGCCTCGGTCAAGATCTGGGCGACCTCTGCGCGCTTGTCCCCCTGAATCTCGATCTGGCCGTTCTTCACCGTGCCACCCGTGCCGCAAGCCTTTTGCATCTGCTTTGCCAGTTGCTCCTTTTCCGGCAGACCGATGCCGACAAACCCCTTAACCACCGTCACCGTCTTGCCGCCACGACCGGCGGTCTGGCGGATGATGTCCACGCGGCCACGGTCCTTCCTAGCTGGTTTGGCTCCCGTTCTTTGCCCGGAATCCAACGGCGTGCTTTCTGCGCCTGGCGGGAGCCCTGCGCTGGATAGGGCGCCAAAGGGGTTGTGGCCAAAACTCTGTCCGCCGTCAGTGGGAATGCGCTGGGAGCCGCTCATGCGTTATCCAAGGAGTTTACTGGGCTTCTTCCCATGCGGACAAATTACCCGATCCCGGCCGCACCGACAAGTTTCAAACCGCAGACTCAACGGCGCTGCGTCACCAGGCAGTTCAAGCTGCTCCTGCGTTCCTTCTTCCAGGGGCGTTAATCCGCGTATAACCTTTGTCAGCAGACGTGTCAGGAAGAGGTATGAGTAATGCATCTGAAGTCAAGCGCTGCCCGAAATGCGGGGGACCGATCCACGCCGAGGCGCCGCAGGGATTATGTCCCCAGTGCCTGCTGCGGCAAGCGTCCTTTCCCACAGAAGCCGGACAGCACGGGCACGCAAAATCCAATCCTCCCCCACGCGCGGAACTGGTGGCGGCCTTTCCGCAGCTTGAAATCCTCGAGCTCATCGGCCAGGGCGGCATGGGCTTCGTCTTCAAGGCCCGGCAACCGAAGCTCGAACGCTTTGTCGCCTTGAAAATTCTGCCGCAATCGCTGGCCGCCGACCCGGCCTTCGCCGAACGGTTCACGCGTGAAGGCCGCATGCTGGCGCGGCTCAACCACCCGAACATCGTCGCCATCCACGACTTCGGCCAGGCCGACGGCTTCTTCTACCTGTTGATGGAGTTCGTGGACGGCGTGAACCTCCGCCAGGCGATGAAGGTGGGCCGTTTCACACCCGCGCAGGCGCTGGCGATTGTGCCCAAGATTTGCGAGGCGCTCCAGTTCGCACACAATGAGGGCATCCTGCACCGCGACATCAAGCCCGAGAACATCCTGCTCGACTCGAAGGGCCGCGTGAAGATCGCCGATTTCGGCATCGCCAAACTAGTGGGAGCGGATGTGGCGGCGTTCGGAGTCCCGCCTTCCGGCGGCCCGGATCGGCTGAAGCCGGGACTCCAAACGGCCGCTGCCAATCTCACTGAAACAGGCAAAGCTCTCGGTACGCCGCAATACATGGCGCCGGAACAGATCGAACATCCGCAGGACGTGGACCAGCGCGCCGACATCTATTCGCTCGGCGTCGTCTTCTACGAGATGCTCACCGGCGAGCTGCCCATCGGCCGCTTCGCGCCGCCCTCGGAGAAATCCGCTGTGGATGCGCGCGTGGACCAGGTCGTGCTCCGGGCGCTGGAGAAGGAACGGGAACGCCGCACCCAAACCGCTGGGGAAGTCAGGACACAGGTGGAGACGATTGCGGCTACTCCCGAACTCAGCAGCAGCCGGCGTGGGGAGGCTCGAAATGCATCCGCGAAGCCAAATGCGGAGTGGGGAAAGAGAATGCCGCTTCTGTCGCCACTTACGTCGCCGGAAGTACGCGACATTTGCGCTCACCTGACAAAGGCGGAAAGCAATCGGGTGGCGTTGCTCGGATTCCTCATCGGGGTATGGGTCGTAGCAGCGGTATTTGGCATACCGGTCTTGATCAAGTCATTCCCGAGCCCTGGAAACTGGATTGTGGGCACGGTGCTTGGAATAATCTTCTTGGTCACGCTGCCCATGCTGTCGGGCATCGGGCGTCAGTTCCTCTGTTCCACGGCCTGGGCCAAAGAGCAGGGTTTCGCGCCCGAGCACCTGAACCTGTTTTCATTGCGCGGGAACAACCTTTGGAAGGGGCTGGCCGTTTTGCTGGTGCTGCTGTCGCTTGTCCTTTTCCAACACGAGGCGATTACCCGCTACCTGGGGTTGACTGATTCGCACCACCAGGCTCAGAACCAGACAGTTCCTGCACCGCAGAAAAGGACGCAACCGCAGCCGGTCTTCGGTCCCGTGGTGGAGCGAACTATCAACCTGCGCAGCACGCGAACGAACTCTCTCATTAGTTTCAAGACCGGCGCCCTCCACACCCCGCTACCGGAAGACGCGGATTCAATTCAAGCCATTTACCAATGGTCCCACCGCGAGGGTGTGGATGCGGGAGTTGGCATAATCAACACGAACGTATTGAGCGGATTCGACATGGCGGCACTGTCGGCGCCGGCCCAATGTTGGGAGGAATTGACACCAGCCGAAGCCGCCCGGCGGCTGGATCTCGAACCCCTCGACTCCTTTAAGATAATGCTCCAGGGAAACCGGGCCGCAGTTCCTGAGACGTGCGCCTTCAAGACCCGCGACGGAGGGATAGGCATCGTGCAGCTAACCGGTTATGTGCCGGACCCCCCTGGGCTGAAGATTCGCTACAAGTTCGTGGTTAGCGTCCCGGCCGCTACGCAAAGTGGATCCAATGCCATTCCGACGGCATCCTGGTCGCCTATGCTTTGGCCGGGCGAAAAGCCGGACCCCCGGAAGGTCATGGACGAAGCGAACAAGTTAACCTCCACGGGCCATTACGAGGAGGCCTTGCAGCGCTACCTCTGGTATGACGGCCACGCACGAGAATTTGACAGCAGCGCTTCCTTGATCTCCGTGCTCTTCGATTGGGTGGAACTGGGCCGGCGATATCCGACGGCCAAGCAGGCGTTGATTAAAATCCGGGACCAGGCCGCAAGTGAATTTCAGAACGGCGGAGGCTACAGCGAGCTGTTCCAGAAAGTCGCCCTCATCAACGCCCAGTTGCAAAACGACGAGGCCACGTATGCGCTCTTCGAGAGCATTCAGGACCAAGACGCGAGCCTGGCACGACAATGCTATTACTATGCTGAGAGTATCCTCGTTAAATACGGAGATTATTTGTTGTGCCTGAACTACCTGGGGGATCCGCAGCAGAAATACGATCAGGCCCGTAATAACCTCGAGCGAGAGCGGGGGTTTTATGCCGGGCTCGGCAGCCCTCCGGTCCGGAGCGCGCGGTTCCCGACAAATGGGCCGGCCGGGTCCGCTCCTGGCGCGGTGCCAGCGCCCATAGACACGTCGGCAATGATGAAAAGGTCCTCGGAGGACCGGTTCGTCGGCCAAGTCTGTCAATTGATCGAAATCCTGGTCGGCGCCGCGCACAAGGCGGATGCGGAGAAGATTCGCGACCAGGCTGTGACGGTGCTTGATGACGCGCGGTTGAGGTCCGCCGTTAGCGACGCCGAAGAGAGAGTCCGCAAGGTTCGGGCTTCGCCTCGCCCTATGGCCGCCGACAACGCAGCCCGCCCGACGGTTCCGCTGGCTTCCGTCAATACGAACTTCGCCAAGCCGTCTGCTTCAGTAGAACGGTGGGCGCCCTCGCTGGGTCGGGGGGAGAAGCCGAATCTGGACAAATTACGCCAGGAGGCCAATGATTTCACGGCGAAAGGCAACTATGAGGACGCGCTGCAACGTCATCTCTGGTATCATAACCATGCCTTGGAATACGATGCCGCCGAGAGGGGCGTCCGCCTCTCTTTCTGGCTTTCGAGTTGGGTTGAACTCGGTCGAAGATATCCGAAAGCCAGGCAAGCGTTGCTCGAAGTCCGCGCTCTCAAGACCCGTGAGCTCGCGGAAGGACGAGGGTATTCTGATCTGTTCCAGGACGTGGCGAGCATCAACAGCTATCTCCAAGCCGACGATGAGACTTATGCGCTGTTCAAGACGATTAAGCAACGAGACGCGGCTTTGGCGAGACAGTGCTATTTCTACCTGGGTGATTCACAGAGCAAGTTTGCGTCATCCCGCCGCATGTGGGAAATGGACAAGCAAAGGTATCAGCAGCAGCAGCAGTTTCGCCAAGAGCATCCCTTGCCTGGTGGCATTCCGGCGCCGCCGGACAGGATGCGCGAGGCGGATAAGCGGTTCGTCGGCCGTGTGAGTCAACTGATCGAAATCTTGGTGGGCGCTGGACACAAGGCCGACGCAGAGACCATTCGGACCCAGGCCCTGGCACTGCTCGATGACCCCCGGCTCCAGTCTGCTGTCAGCGATGCGGAGAAGAAGATTGGCAAGTGATTTGACCTCCGAACACTCAGCATCGGCCAGCATAGGGCCCGGGGCCTTCGTCACCACGCAATGGACGCGGGTGCTGGAGGCGCGCGGCAATTCGCCGGAAGCGAAGGCGGCGTTGAGCGACTTGTGTGCTGCCTATTACACCCCAGTGTTTGCGTTCATCCGCCGCAGTGCGTCGGACGAAAACAACGCCCGCGACCTCACGCAAGAATTCTTTGCCCGGCTCCTCGCCCGGCACGGCATTGACAGCGTTGATCCGCAACGGGGCCGTTTTCGTTCCTATTTGCTGGGCGCAGTGAAACATTTCCTCGCTGGCGTGCGCGAGCATGACCATCGCCTGAAACGCGGCGACGGGCAGCCGCTTCAATCAATTGAGCCGGGAACCGACACCTCGCCCGGCCTGCAGTTGCCGGACCCGAATGCGCCGAGTCCCGAGCGGGAGTTCGATCACAAATGGGCGCTGACGCTCCTGGATCGCGCCCTTGCTGCGCTGGCTCAAGAACACGAGGCTGCTGGAAAGGCCGACCATTTCCAAGCGCTCAAACCCTGGTTGACCGGGGACACCGAAAACATTTCCCAAGCCGAGGCGGCCGCCCGGCTCGGCGTGAACGAAGGCGCGGTCAAGGTCGCCATTCACCGCCTCCGCCGACGCTTTCGTGAAGTCATCAAGGAGGAGATCGGCCAGACGCTAAGTGACCGCGCTCAGGTAGATGAAGAACTGCATTACCTTCTGGAAGCTCTGCTGTGAGACATCCGACCTAATCCCTAAAGTTCGTGAACTGGAGCGCCACCGGGAAGTCCTTTGCCCGCACGGCTGCGATCACACTCTGCAGATCGTCCCGGCTCTTGCCGGTCACGCGGACCTGCTGGTCCTGAATCTGCGTGGTCACCTTGAACTTTGATTCGCGGATAAAGCCGGTGACCTGTTTGGCGACCTCGGTTTCGAGTCCCTGTTTGATCTTGATCAACTGCCGCGCGTGCCCTAGCGGCGACACGTCCGGCTCGCACTGCTCGACGTTCTTGAGGCTGATATTGCGCTTGGCGATCTTGCCGATGACCATCTCCGTCAGCGCCTTCAGCTTGAACGGGTTCTCGGCGGAGAGCTTGATCTCGTTCTTTTCGAGCACGATCTCCGCTTTGGTGCCTCTGAAATCAAAGCGGTTGGCCAGTTCCTTCTTGGCGATATTCACCGCGTTCTCGATTTCCATCGAGTTGACCTGGCTGACGATATCGAATGACGGCATAGCTGTATGCTAATCCTCTGCCCGAAAATGGGAAGGTTTTTGAGGCGCCGGCTGATGAGGGAGTGCTCGGCCTTTCAGCTTGCCGCTGACCAGGAATCCGCGATATGGCAGGTTTGTCACATGCTGCCCTTAGCCAGGCTCCAGGCGCCCCGCTGCGTCCACTCCCAGGCCCTCTGGGACCATCTGTACTACCTGCCTGGATGGCTCCACAGGCACTGGTGCGGGGCCATCTCGACATCGTCGCCCTGGTACTGGAGGCGTACGGCCTCCGCGCGAAAATTGTAGAAACACGCTTGTTTCCCAAAGAGCACGACTGCCACTCCTGCCGGACCGCGGAATTGCACGTGGAGCGGACCCAGGAACTCACTTCGGATCGGATCGGCCACTGACTGCGGAATCTTCGGTAATCCGAGTGCTGTGGGCGCCAGCAAGAACTCTAGACATCATCTCTGATTCTGTTCAATCCTGCAGATAGCGGTTCAGATCTGGATTCGTGTGATCAAGATAGCCGAATGTTCCGCTGCTCTTCACTTCGCTCGCCACATCAACCAGACGTGTCATCGCCGCGCGGTATAGCGACGCAGCAAAACTGATTCGTTTGACACCCGCCTCGGCAAGCTCGGCGACGGTGAAGGATTTGCCCCGGACGCCCACCATAAAATTGACCGGTTTGGACACGGTGGAGCAAATCGTGCGAACCGCTGCCAGGTCCAGCAGCACCGGCGCGAACAACACGTCCGCACCGGCTTTCTGGTAAGACAGAAGCCGATTCAGTGTGTCATCCAAGTCCGGTTTGCCCCGAATGAAATTCTCGGCCCTCGCCGTCAAAATGAAACGAAAGGGCAGAGAACGCGCTGCCTGGACTGCGGCAGCGATGCGATCAGTCGCGTGGTTGATGTCATAGAGCGGCTTGTCCTTGTCGCCAGGTGCGTCCTCAATAGACCCGCCGACCGTCCCCGCGTCGGCGGCCAGGCGGATCGTCTCAGCCACTGTGGCCGGATCATCGCCAAAACCATTCTCCAGGTCGGCTGAAACCGGGCGATCCGTCGCACTGGCCACGGCACGAACATGCGCGAGCGCTTCCGCCCTCGTGATTCTGTGATCGCGTCGGCCAAGCACGGCAGCACAGGCCGAGCTTGAGGTCGCAAATGCTTCGAAGCCAAGGCCGGTCAGGATTCTAGCCGAGCCGGCATCCCAAGGGTTCGGTATCAGAAACACACCCTGCCTCTGATGTAGTTCTTGAAATTGCAGTGCCTTGTCCGATTGTTTTGCATTCATAACAGTGCTGGCCTGGTCTTGATCGAGTGGTTTCATTTGCACAACGAGCAATCGGCTGTCCTGCTGCGTCACCTGCACCTCTTCCCCGGCGGCAACCCAGCGCAGAAACTCCGGTCATTGCTACGGCAACCGCTGAAAACTGGCGGCTTTCATGCAGCTTCCACGCAAGAAAGTTGACGCGCAATGTGCCCCGGTGCAAGCCGGCATTTGCGCTGCCGAACGGCGGGAAAAGCTTGGCGCCGCCCTGCCTTTTTGACCCTTCCCCGGCATGGTTGAGCAGCGTGGGACGGATTCCTTCGGCGGTACCTGTTGGTGAGAAATGGGTATTCTAGTCCGTGGACTAATAATCATCCTCTCCCCAGTATCTTAGCTGATGCGGAAACGCTCAGCCGAATTGCAGGAGTTGAGCCGCCGGATTCGGACGGCGCGCTCGGCTTTGGGTTTCAGTCAGGAAGAGCTCGCTTACGAGAGCCATATTGACCGCAGCTATATCGGCGGGGTGGAGCGCGGGGAGCGCAACATGATCTTCAACGTGTCATGCAAGATTGCAACGGCCTTGCGGTGCGACGTGGCGGCGCTGACAAAGGAAGGACTCCCCAAACTTATATGAAATGGATTAGGACAGTCGTGGTATTTGATCGAGGTGGCCTGATTGACAGTGAGCAGTGGGCTCGGATGCACGAGGCGATCACCGGCGCGGTTCAGAAGATTGTGCACCCGCCGCACAGCGACCGCTTTGCTATCCGCCGCAAGGTCCCGCGGTTGGACGCGCGCGGAAACCCCTGTAAAAAATGGGTGGGGAATTGTGCGGTTCCGATCAAGCGGCAGTTCCTTGCGAACCTCATGGCCGAGATGCGCCTTATGGGAGGCTGTGAAAACATGGAAAGCGGCCTGGCAGACCTATCCCGGAGTAGCGGAAATCTTCTGATGCAGGAATACCCAAGCGGCCGTAGGGTTGGTCTGGATGATGAGGACTTTGGGGCTTTTCTGCGCCACGAGGCGGGTGATTTCGACTGCTACCTTTCTGCGGTCGAGGGTTTACGGTGCGTCGTGAAGCTAGAGAGCGGTGAAGAATCCAGGGTACATCACTCGGTAAGCAAGGGTTGCTTTTTCATGCATACTGGCTTGGTCCATGCGGCAGTGCTGATTGTGCTGAGCCAACAGCTCGCGGTCCACCTGAACCGACGAATTGCGACGTGGGAGAGCATTCTTCCCTATCTACCCGTGTGGCATGGCATGGGCCAGGCCGTTGAGCACGGTTTATTGGCCGTCACGGCGGTGGAGCATGATGATTTGGCGGATGATCCGGCTCTGCATTTCCTGCGTTAGTGTGGAAGCTACAAGCCCAGGTGTTGTAGATTGAAGGCGTAAATTGGATTCGCATCGGGGCTTTCTTTCGTGATACCCCCTGCTAGGATTGCTGGGCAGCTCAGTATTGTTTATGCCCAACGAGACTAAAGAAGCGTTCTTAACGGAACTGCGCAAACGATTCGGCTATTTGCGAAAGTTGGAGCACAGCAATTCACTCTATGACGTCGGAAACGGAGATGCGCGCATCTATATCCGCTATTCAAAGGTTCACGCGCGAAACAGCGCTTTTTATGGTTTGAGGAGAGAGGATCTTCAGACTCTACAGGGACATCCGTCGCTGGTCTGTTTCCTCTGTGAGGGGCGCGAAGACCCCTTGTTCATCAGATTTGCGGACTACGAAGATATTTTTCAATCCCTCACGCCGGCCAGCGACGGCCAGTTCAAGGCGCAAATCTATTTCCGTAATGGCGCTGCCGAGCTGTGCCTCGCCAGAGCGGGAAGGTTCAACTTGGAGGGACAGGTCGGCTGGCAAGACCTTGAAGACATGCTGAGAACTTCCGGAAGGGGGTTGGTCCCGGACTTGTCGCACTCTCAGGTCCAAACCCTTCTTTCGGCTATTGGCACGATGAAGGGCTTCGATATTTGGATTCCACAGAATGACCGTGGGCGAGTTGACGGCACGCTGGGGACTGGACTTAAGTTCCGCGATGCCATCCCGCCAGGACTTGAGCCCATCGCGGACATCGCGCAGGAAATCGACGTGATTTGGATGGACAGGGGGTCGAATATGTTAAGTGGGCTTTTTGAAGTAGAGCACTCAACGCCGATCTACTCGGCCTTGCTTCGCTTCAACGATGTTCACCTTTCGAGACCATCTCCTCAGGGAAATTTCCAGATCGTTGCAAATGATATGCGCCGCGGGGTCTTCGTGCGCCAACTCAGTCGGCCCACGTTCCGAAGCAGCGGTCTGAACGAATTGTGTGGTTTCCTGGAGTACCGAAACGTGTTCGGCTGGTACCAAAGGCTGAAGGGCGCCGCCGCAAGGGAGTGACGTTTCTGCAGTTTTGTCGGCGACGCCGCGTCAGGTCCTTCGGGAGCGACGCGGATGCACGAGCTTTATGAAATGGAGCTAGCATCGGCGGAGGCCGCGCTAATGTCTGACACGGAGTTGGTGAGGAACGCGGGGTACTTCGCACGCGTCGGGAACGACTGGATTAGGCACTTTCTGATCTGCGGCGGGGAACCGCTACGGTTACCAAAACATTCGTCCTCGCAGTTACGTTCCTTTTTCCAGGCCAACCAGTTTCGCACCGGCTACGCCACGCATGGGCTTTTCCCTTACCGGGGGAAGTTTCATCCGCAAATGATAAAGGGGCTGCTGAATGCGATGGGGCTGCGCCCCGGGGAGACAGTGCTGGATCCAATGATGGGGTCGGGCACCGTGCTCATCGAGGCCAGGCTGATGGGGATTAAATCGGTCGGGCTGGATGCGAGCCCTTTTTGCCGCTTCATGGTGCAGGCCAAGCTCGATGCGTTGACTGTTCCTCTGAAGCCTTTGCAGACAGCCTGCCTAGAGAGCAGGTTGGTTTTCGAACATTTTACGAAGCGGGCGGGCCAGGCGCGCGCAGGCAGCAAAGCGCGGTACCACATTCCGGCTGGGCCAGCGGATGGCGCCTTCAGGGACGGGCCCAGCCCCTTCACATATGATCCTAGCTTTGGCGCCCTGCCTGGTGGGTGTGAGGTTGCGGCGGTGTATCGTTTCCTGCTACTGGCCTATCTTGATAGCGCCGGATATAGCGAACGGAGCGAGCGAAAGGCGCCTTTCGACCAATTCCACTCGATTTTAGAGCGTTACTACTTCGTAGCGGAGAAGATTCAGAACGTGCTCGGCGGGTTCGAGTCTGAAATGGCTGAGGCTTCGGCATTGCAGGGCGATGCACGTAACCTGCCGCTTGAGGACGGATCGGTGGAAGGCGTATTGTTCTCTCCCCCTTACAGCTTCGCGATTGATTATCTGGAAAACGACTCGTTCCACTTGGGCTACCTGGGTGCCGATTTGGAATCGCTTCGGAAGCAAATGGTCGGACTACGAGGGCGGTCCTTGCGGGAGAAGTTTGATTTGTATCGGCAGGACATGGCACAAGTGATGGCGGAGTGTGCCAGAGTGCTCCG